>Ga0209061_1000670_pt1 | contig 75910 bp, 78 predicted proteins | sample Coa_R1_10_FD_187157 | JGI IMG/M metagenome (GOLD analysis project Ga0209061, IMG submission 187157) | Surface soil microbial communities from Centralia Pennsylvania, which are recovering from an underground coalmine fire - Coalmine... | ecosystem: Environmental > Terrestrial > Soil >... | reverse complement strand
GCACGACACGTTGGATCACTTTCTGGGCCATCTGGGGGCGGCCCCGCTGGCGGGGCTACGGACGCAGATGGTGCGGCGGCTGCTCCGGATGAAGGCGCTGGATGGGGCGCGCCTGCTGGGGCACGTCGTCGTGGCGATCGATGGGACGGGGCACCTGCACTTTGCGCGGCAGCACTGTCCGCACTGTCTGGTGCACCGGCACCCGACCCACGCCGTCTACCTGCACATGGTGGAGGAAGCGAAGCTCGTGGGGCCGGGGGGCATGGCGCTGTCGATGGGGACGGTGTTTATCGACAACACCGAGGCGCCGATGCGCACCGGGCGCGACGGGGAGGCCCGGACACAGGACTGCGAACTGGCTGCGGCGCGGCGGTTGGTGCCCGCCCTCAAGGCGGCGTTCCCCCAGACGCGGCTCTGTCTGGTAGGGGACGCGCTGTACGCGTGTCGGCCCATCATCGAGCTGGTGGAGGCGCAGGGGTGGGCGTACGTGTTCACGTTCAAGCCGGGGAGCCTGCCGGCGGCGTGGGCGGAGTTTCAGGCGTTGCTGCGGCTGCATCCCGAGCAGACGCGGCGGGTCACGCTGCCGAACGGGACGCGGCAAGTGTACCGCTGGGCCTGCGGGGTGTCCGTGGGCGGGGCGGGGCATCCGGAGTTCAGCGTGCACGCGGTGCAGTGCGAGGAGACGACGGAGGAGGGGAAGACGACGACCTTCGCCTGGCTCACCAATCTCCCGGTGACCGCCGACACGGTCGTCGCGATCGCGACGAAAGGAGGGCGCCGCCGCTGGACGATTGAAAATCAGGGGTTCAATCTCCAGAAGAACAGCGAGCTGCACTTGGAGCACGCCTACAGCACCGATCCGGAACGGCTGAAAGCGTACTACTATCTGCTCCAAATCGCGCACCTCATCCTGCAGGTGGTGGAGCGTGGGAGCCTGCTGCGCCGGCTGGCCGCCGCGCAGGGCACGACGGTGGGAGCGCTGTTTGGCAGCCTGAAGAACATTGCCCGCCGGTTGCTCGAGGATCTCCGCCACGCGCTCCTCCCCGAGGACCCCGGGCGGGCCATGCAAATTCGCTTCGACGATTCCTCCTGACGCCTTCGCTGGCGGTGGCTCCCGGTCGTGCTCGCTGTGCTGTTGCTCGTCCTGCTCGTCGCCGCCGTGCCCGAGCTCCCGCCACCTGCCACCCTGATCGCCCAAGGCCTGCCCGCCCCCCACCCGCCCCCTACCCGCCCACCCTCCGCCACCCGCCTATTCCTCATCGCTGGAGAGTGCTTCGTCCACTTGACCCCTTTCGCAACCACGTGCTAGCATAATCCCGCGCACAATTGCATAGGGAGAATTTTGGAAGCGGCCTTCGGGGCAGGGTGAGTCGGTGCGGCGTCGGCCGGACCGGCGATTCCCGATCGGCGGTACAGCCCGCGAGCTGTCCAGGCGGACGGCAGGATCTGGTGAAATTCCAGAGCCGACGGTATAGTCCGGATGGGAGAAGGCCTCGCGACGGAAGGGGTGTGCCCCGGAGGACTCGTGTCTTCTTCGGGGTGTTTTCATTTGTGGGATGCGGAACGCGACCGTCTGTTCATGCGGGAGGCCCTCGCGCTCGCCCGCCGGGGGAGGGGCTCCACGAGTCCCAACCCCATGGTGGGGGCCCTGGTGGTGGCCGGGTCCGAGATAGTGGGCCGCGGGTACCACCTGCGCGCCGGGGAGCCCCACGCCGAGGTGCTGGCCCTCCGCGAGGCCGGGGAGCGCGCACGGGGCGCCACCCTGTACGTCACCTTGGAACCCTGTGCCCACTGGGGACGGACCCCGCCCTGTACGGAAGCGATCATCCAGGCTGGGATCCGGCGCGTGGTGGCCGCCATGGTCGATCCCGACGAGAACGTCCGCGGGCGGGGGCTCCGACGCCTCGCGGAGGCGGGCCTTCAGACGCGCGTGGGCGTCGAAGAGGAGGACGCACGCCGCCTCAACGAGGCCTACGTGAAGCACCGCACCCGCGGCATGCCCTTCGTCACGGCGAAGTGGGCCATGACCCTCGACGGCCGGATTGCGACCCAGTCCGGGGAGTCCCGCTGGATCTCCAGCGAGGCCTCTCGGGCGCTTGTCCACCGGCACCGGGCCACGACCGACGCCATCCTGGTCGGGATCGGGACGGTTCTCGCTGATGACCCACAGCTCACGGCGCGCCCGCCGATCCCGCGGACCCCCTGGCGCGTCGTGCTGGACAGCCGGCTTCGCATTCCTCTCAGCGCACGGGTCCTGGCCCAGGACGGCACTCCGGTGGTGGTGGCGACCACCAGCCGCGCCGAGAGCGCCGCACGGAGGGCACTGGAGGACCGCGGTGTCGAGGTCCTGGTCTTCGACGGACCGGACGGGCGGGTGGACCTGCCTGCCCTCCTCCGTGAGCTCGCCGGACGGGGCGTCATGAGCCTGCTCGTGGAGGGGGGAGGCACGGTGCACGGCGCCTTCCTGGATGCGGGCCTCGTGGACAGGGTGATGGTCTTCGTGGGACCGTGCCTCGTGGGGGGCCCTTCTCCGGGGCCGGTCGCGGGGAGCGGGGTCGCGAGACTGGCGGAGGCGTGGCGGCTGTCGGACCTCTCCGTGCGTCGGATCGGCCAGGACATCGTGATCGAAGGATACGTGCGGACGCCCCCCGCGCGTCACGAGGCCAGCTGATGTTTACAGGGCTTGTGGAGGGGACGGGAGTCGTGCGTGACCTCCGGGGAGAGGGCGGTCCCAGGAGGATCGTCATCGAGGCGGGTCCATGGTGCGACGGCCTCAGGGACGGCGAGAGCATTGCCGTCAACGGCGTGTGCCTCACGGCCGTCTCTGTCCGGGGAAAGGTGTTCGAGGCGGACCTCTCCCCGGAGACCCTGGAGCGCACGACCCTGGGGCGGCTCCGGCGGGGCGCCCTCGTGAACCTGGAGCGAGCTCTCCCCGTGGGGGGGCGTCTCGGCGGCCATCTCGTGCAGGGACACGTCGACGGCGTGGGACGCGTCCTCGCCCGCTGGTCCGAGGGAGACGCGGTGTGGATGGAGGTCGCGGCTCCCCCCGGGGTGGCCCGGTATCTGGTCGAGAAGGGGTCCGTAGCGGTGGACGGGGTGAGCCTCACGGTGGCGAGGGTTGGTCCAGGGAGGTTCACCGTGTGCCTCATTCCCCACACGTGCGCGTCCACCACCCTGGGGAACCTGGAGGCAGGGGGCGAGGTGAACGTGGAGGCCGACGTCGTGGCCAAGTACGTCGAGCGGGTGGCCACCCCCTATGTGCATGCCGGAGGAGCGGAGGAGGGGCCGAGCGTCGCACCCTCGGAGAAGGCCGATGAGTGAGCGCGCAGAATCCCGAGCGGTCTTTGCCACGGTGGAGGAGGCCGTGGAGGCCATCCGGCGCGGCGGGTTCGTCATCGTCATCGACGATGAGGACCGAGAGAACGAGGGCGACTTGGTCATGGCCGCTCAGCACGTGACCCCGGAGGCCGTCAACTTCATGCTGAAGCACGCCCGCGGCCTGATCACCGTGCCCTTGACCGCCGAGCGCGTCGAGGAACTCGACCTGCCCCTCATGGTCAGCCACAACACGTCCCACCAGGGGACGGCTTTCACGGTGTCCGTGGGGGCGAAGCACAAGATCACGACGGGCATCTCCGCCCACGACCGGGCGGCGACCATCAAGGCTCTGGTCGACCCCGCGACCCGCCCCGAGGACCTCTCCCGTCCCGGCCACGTGTTTCCTCTGCGGGCCACGCCGGGGGGGGTCCTGCGGCGGGCGGGCCACACAGAGGCGGCGGTGGACCTGGCGGCCCTGGCCGGCCTGTATCCGGCCGGGGTGCTCTGCGAGATCATGAACGACGACGGGACCATGGCCAGGCTCCCCGAGCTCCAGGCGTTTGCGGCCCGGTGGGGGTTCCCCATCATCCCGGTGCGCGAAATCATCCGCTACCGATTGGAACGAGACCGGTTTGTCAAGCGGGAAGGCAAGACACGGCTCCCCACGCGGTTTGGGGAATTCACCGCGATCGTCTACGAGAACACGCTCGACGGGGCGAGCCACCTGGCTCTTGTCTGCGGCGACATCGCGGGCGACGAGCCCGTGTTGGTCCGGATGCACTCCGAGTGCCTCACGGGCGAGGTCTTCGGGTCGCTGCGGTGCGATTGCGGGGAGCAGCTCCGGGTCGCCCTGGAACGGATCAGCCGCGAGGGGCGCGGTGTGCTGGTCTACATCCGGCAGGAAGGGCGGGGGATCGGCCTCACGAACAAGATCCGGGCCTACGCGCTGCAAGACGCCGGCAAGGACACGGTGGAGGCCAACGAGCTCCTCGGCTTCGCGCCGGATCCCCGCGACTACGGGGTGGGTGCCCAGATCCTCGCTGACCTCGGGCTCCGGCGGATCCGCCTGCTCACCAACAATCCGGCGAAGCGCGTAGGGCTCGAGGGGTACGGGATCCACGTGGTGGAACGGGTTCCCATCGAGATCCGGCCTAATCCCGAGAACTACAGGTACCTCGTGACGAAGCGGCACAAACTGGGGCACCTGTTGAACCTTGAATGACTGGGACGGGGCCGTCTGAGCACCTGCGCGGCTCCCTCGATGGAGCGGGGCTGCGCGTGGCCGTGGTGGTGAGCCGCTTCAACGAGCACGTGACCCGCCGCCTTCTCCAGGGAGCCTGCGACGCTCTGCGGCGGTGTGGCGTGCCGGACGAGGCGGTGAGCGTCGCCTGGGTCCCCGGGGCCCTGGAACTCCCCGTCATTGCCCAGGCGTTTGCCAAGTCCGGCCGCTACGACGCGATCGTGTGTCTCGGGTGCGTCATCAGGGGGGAGACGCCCCACGATCAGTACGTGGCCATGGGGGCGTTGACAGGGGTCGTGCGGGTGGCCTTGGATCACGGGCTCCCTGTCACCTTCGGGGTGCTGACGACGCACACCGTGCAGCAGGCGGAGGCGAGGAGCGGCGGCGCCCACGGGAACAAGGGGGAGGACGCCGCCCTCGCGGCGGTCGAGGTGGCGACCCTCCTGAGGCGTCTCAGGGCCACCGTGACAGGGTAGGCGAGTGTCTCAGGCCTCGTCGGGATCCAGGCTCTCCACGTCGTCGTCGTCCGACAGGGAGGCCTCGTCCGGCTCGACGTGGATCTCCTCCTGGTAGCCGCACTCGGGGCACTCGTACACGAGGATCTCGCCCACGTCGTCCGCGGTGATGAGCTCCATGTCTTCGTGGCACTCAGGGCAGGTCCTCGTGAGAGGGACGCTTCTCATCGCAGGTCCTTTTCGGTGCGGGGTGCCCGCCTCCTCCCGGGCGGGGTGAGGTGAGGGTGAGGTGAGGACGTGCTGGGGAGGTGTCCGACCCCGGCGGGCCGGACACCTCCCCGGGGCCTATCGACTCAGGATGCCGAACCTCTCCGCCCTCTTTGTGACCACGTCCCAATCCAGGTTCTGGAAGAAGGCGTCGATGTAGGCGCCCTTGTTTGTCCCGTAGTCGATGAAGTACGCGTGCTCGAAGCAGTCCAGTGCCACGAGAGGAGTGCCGTTCCAGATGGGGTAGGTGTTCTGCTCGTCCCCGATGTAGTTGAAGAGGGTGCCGGTATCCCAGTCATAGGCAAGCCACGCCCATCCTCGGGCCGCGATCCCGGTGGCCCGCAAGTCCGCCTGCCACTGTTCGAAGGACCCGAAGGTCTTCTCGATCATCTCGAGGAGCCTCCCCGCGGGCTTCCCCCCCTTCCCGCCGAGGTGTTCGAAGTAGAGCTCGTGGTTCTTGACACCGCCGATCGCGCGCGTCAGCTCCACTTTGAGCTCCCGGAGCTCGGAGTACGTCGGGTTGGCTTTGGACAGGTCGACCTGACCGCTCCCCAGCCGGTCCAGGATCTCATTGGCTTTGCTCACGTACCCCTGGTAGAGCTTGTAGTGCTCCTCCATGGTCTTCTTGCTGATCCCCGTGAGCTCCACGTCAAACGAACGGAATTTCTTGGCCTCGTACTTCGCCATGAACCGTCCCTCCTCTCCAAGGCTGGAACTCCGTATCCTGAGGGCTTACGTCAGGGGAAGCGAAAGCGACGGCTTTATTATACGCTTGGCCTCTCGGGAGGTTCAAGGAGCAAAGGCGCTCGGCCAAGGAGCGCGGGCAGCGGGGCCCGTAACGGCCCGTGGCTCGTTGAGCTGCGCCCTCGTGCGGCGGACCGAGCGCCTCCTCACGGGGCTTCAGCCGTCCAGAGGAGCGCCGGGCGGGCGGTTCTGCGGCACGCGGCCGGCAGGGGACGGCGGGGGGCGATCCCCGCCGCGCGGGATATAGTCGTCTTTGTGGTAGACCCCCCGGTGGCCGCAGGCCGGGCACCGGTGGTAGTTGACGGCGAGCGTGGCCCGGGCGAAGTCGCGCGCATCCAGGCGAATGCCCGTGTCGAACTCCGTTCCGCATGCGGTGCAACGAACGGTGAGGGCAAGGCGGCTCACCGGGGATCTCCCTGGGGCCTGGCCAGAGCGCCTCCGAGGGCGACGATGTCCTGTCGGCGCCACAGCCGATGGCGGCCCGCGCCGGCAAGGGGCGGCGGCAGGGTCGGGGAATCCATCAGGTCGGCCGGGGACACCCCCAGGAGTTCTGCGGCCTCCACCAGGGTGACGACCTCTTCGCCCTCCTGAATCAGCCGGCACAGGGAGGCGATGAAGGAGCCCCCGGCGACGGGCCGCGCCAGGAAGAACTCGACCGCCGCGCGTCCGCGGGGGTGGGCTTGCTTCATGAGGTTGCTGAACCGGCGGAGCTCCTCGGGATACCCGCGGAGGTGGGACAGGACGCGCAGGTCCAGCTCCTGGGACGTCACGGCCTGTTACCGACCCGGGAGGCAGGACCCTGGGGCACGCGAGGGGCAGCGGAGTGGTGCCGAAGGGGAGACTCGAACTCCCACGGGCTTCCGCCCACTACGCCCTGAACGTAGCGCGTCTGCCAATTCCGCCACTTCGGCGCGAGACGTGCTTCCTCCATAAAAAATACTGGACCTCCGGAGGGGTGTCAAGGCGATGCCCCGCCGCGTCTACGGCAGGCTGTCCAGTTCCGCGAGAGTTTCCGGAAGCCTCGCGAGGTCGGGAAGGGTTCTGGTGGGAGACGCGCCCGCCACGGGCTCTGCGTGCCGGTTGATGAACACGGTCCGGTACCCCAGGGAACCGGCGGGGACGATGTCGTGGTAGAGGCTGGCCGCCACGTGGACTGTCTTCGGGGGGCGGCTCCCGCTGAGCTGCTCAAACCTCTGCCAGTGTCCGGGAGCGGGTTTGTAGCTCCGGCAATCCTCGGCAGTCACCACGAGGTCCGGGCGGATGCCAAGCTGGAGGATGGATGCGGCGATCAGATCGCGGTCGACGTTGGAGAGAATGGCCAGCCGGTACCCGGTCTCCTGCAGTCTGCGGAGCGCGCCGGGGACCTCCGGAAACGGGCGCCAGCGGGGGAGCGACCGAGGGAGCGCGTCTGCGTGTTCCGGCGGGAGCGGGTAGCCCAGGGCGGTCATCAGCCGACCACTGGCCTCCATCAGGACCTCCCGGTAGGGGCGGTATCCTTCTCTCTCCACAGCCGCTTCGATCGTGATGTAGTCACGGGCGATCCTGGCACGATCGAGGGGCGTGGGGATGAAGGGTTGGAGGGCCTCGACGATGCCCCCTTCCCAGTCGATCAGGGTCCCGTAGCAGTCGAAGGTGATCCACTCGGTGGCGCCCACGGCCCCAATCATATCACGGCGTCCGCCAGTCCACACGGGGATCCTCCGGCCAGCGAGATCAGGCACGGGAAGGGTCCCGCGGTCTGGGGAGACCGGGGGAGGGAGGGGCGGGAGACATATATACTCTCGAACATATTCACTCATTGACATTTCCATGGTGGGATGCTACAGTGCAGCCCGTGATGGTGCCAGGCTCTGCCGCGGGCCAAGGGCGGCGGCAGGAGAGGGTCGGGCGGTCCTCCGTGAAGCCCGGCTACATCGAGGGATCGAAGGGGAGGTCCCGCACTCGGCGCGAGGGATGCCAGCGCGGTGGAGGTGGCGCGTGCTGAATCGCGTGCAGTTGATCGGCCGCCTGACGAGGGATCCTGAACTGCGGTACATCTCAAGCGGGTTGCCGATCGCGCAATTCACGGTGGCTGTGGAACGGGATTTCAGGAACGCCGCCGGAGAGCGGGAGACCGATTTCGTCAATTGCGTGGCGTGGAGGAAACTGGCCGAACAGATCGGCCAGTACTGCACACGCGGCCGGCTCGTGGCCGTCGAAGGTCGGTTGCAAACCCGGTCCTACGAGGCCTCGGACGGATCCCGCCGCCGGATTGTGGAAGTCGTGGGTGACCGTGTGTGGTTCCTGGACCGGCCCCCCTCCGGCGAGGGGTCCCGACCTGAGGACAGCCGAGCACCCGACCCCGGACCGGACGTGCTGGTCGAGGATCTCGGGACGGAGGACGTGAGCGAGTAGGGCCGGTGCGCGCGGACGAGGCACCCTTGGTGGTGGGCGCTTCCACCCCCTCCGGAGCGCCGGGCGCTGACAGCGCCCCCTCGTCCCCGCGTCCCGGCTCGCCCCCCAGAGGGTCGACGGTCACGCACGGGTAATCCGCAAAATCCCCAGAGAGAGTCGTCGAGAGGCCCCCCGTGGGAAGCGGGGCGGATCCCCGCGTTCTCCTATCCCCCAGGGCACGGAAATCGAAAGCCGAGGGGCCCACCCCTCGGGTGCCCCCCACGCCCCGTGAGTCCGCCTGACGCCCGAACACCACTTTCCGAAAGGAGATGATCCCATGCCCCTTGAGCCCTCCGCAGCGGCCTTAATGCGCCTGACGGCGCGTGACCGGTATGCCATGCAGGTCCTCCTGGAGCTCCGGTACATGACCTCTCCCCAGCTCCAGGAGGTGTGCTATCCCACGAGGTCGGTCCGCGGGACGGCGCGGCGTCTGGGAATCCTCAGGGAGCGGGGGCTCGTCCACTGCCTTCGTCACCGCACCTTCGACGACCGCCGCGCGTTCTGGGGCCTCACGCCCCTCGGGAGAGCGGCAGGCTCTGCCTTGGGCGATGCGCCGGCACCCCGGGCGGCCGTGTACCTCGTGGCGGCCTTGCACATGGACCACCTCGTGGTGACCAACCAGGTGTTCTGCGACTTGTGTCGGGAGCACCAGAGCGGACGTCTGGGCACGTTCCGGTGGTTCGCCAGCCACCGGGCGTCTGTGGAGCTGGAGGGGAGCCGCTTGGTGCCCGATGCGGTGATCCTCGTGCCGTCGCCGGACTCGCAGTGGTGGATGTACTGCCTGGAGGTGGACCGCGGGACAATGGGGACCGACGCCCTCCGGGAAAAACTCGAGAGATACCGTGTCATGCGCTCCCTCGCCGCTTCGCACCCCGGTGATCCCCTCTGGGAGGCGCGGGCCGACTCCTGGCTGATGTTCGCGTGCCAGGCCAGAGAGCGGGCGAAGACCTTGGCCGGCCTGGCGCAGGCCGTGGGCCTGGAGCGCGTGTGGGCCGGGCTCGCGGAAGAATGCGCCTCGCGTCTGGCCGGGGCGGTCTCGGCCGCGGGGACAGGAGGCGAAGTGCCCGCGCCTCCGGGTCTCGGGCAGGGCTTGACGCCTCCGCCGGGGGGGAGCCCGGGGCGCACAGACTCAGAGAAGGAGCGGGAGGGATCGGCATGAAGAGCGCGTGCTTCCACGGCGCATTTGTACGGAGGGAACGCTTCTGGACCGCCGTCCTGGTGGCGATGCTCGCTCTGGGCGCCACGGTCATCGGGCCCGGTCAGCCCCTCACGGGCCTCGCCTGCATCAGCGCTGCGTGGGTGTGCGTGGGGATTGGCGTGGCCCGGGCCCGCCGGTCGAAGCGGTGCAGCCCGCCGCCCCTGGCCACCGCCTCGTGGGCGCAGTGGCCGGAGGCGTCCTCCCAGGCTCGCCCCGGCCCCTTCCTGCTGGGGCTGTGGCCGGGGACGCAGACCCGCCTCTACCTTGGGGAAGAGCAGCTCTCCGGCCACGTCCTGGTGGTGGGGCCGTCCCGGAGCGGGAAGACGGCCGGGGTCATCGCCCCCAACGTCCTGCTGCGAGATCCCAAGAAGGAGAGCCTCGTCGTCCTTGACGTCAAGTCCGGCCCCCGGTCCCTGTGGAACGTGACGGCGGGCCGGTACGGGCCCCGGGCTCGGCTCTTCTGCCCCTTCTTCGAAGAGTCGGTGGGCTACAACCCCCTCGAGGATGTGGAGTCGGTCGGAGCGGCCCAGCGCAAGGCCGCGCTCCTCATCCGGAATACGACGCCCCGGGACTTGTCGGGGGACGCTCACGTGTACGCGGCCGCCGCGGAAGACCTCGCGACGCTGTTGTTCCTCCACGTGCAGCAGGAGAGGGCCGGGGGAGGGCATACGGTGGGCGCGGTGTACCGACTCCTCCTCCGGGGACCGGCGGCCGTCCGCGATGCGCTGCGCACGAGCCGCGTTGACGAGGTCCGGGAGCGGCAGGGAATGTTCGCATCGCGCGAGCGCCGCGTCCAGGAGGCGGCGGTGACGGGGCTCCTCGAGCGCCTCTCCCCCTGGGCCGACCCTCTCGTGGAAGAGGCCACGCGTCGCCACTGGGACGTCCGGCTCCTCGGGCAGGAGCCTTCCGCCCTCTACATCCTCCTCCCCGAGGCCGATGCCCACCGCCTTCAACCTCTCGTCGCCTGGTTGGTCGCCGACATCCTGGACGGCCTCGTGGAGATGGCGGACCGCCGTGGGCGCATCTGCCCCGTGCGGCTCTTCCTCGACGAGTTCAGGCAGTTCGGGTACCTGGCTGGCCTCGCAGACAGGCTCCCCACCCTCCGCGAGCGGAGCATCAGCGTCGTGTTGGGAGTGCAGGTCATGACCCAGATCGCCGAGCTCTACGGGGAGTGGGAGACGCGGTCGCTCGTCGGGAACACCGAGACCAAGGTGATTTTCAGAGCCGGAGACCTCGAGACCGCCCAGCTCGTCAGCCGCTGGCTGGGGCACACGGTCGTGCCCGCGGTGTCCGTCACGGTTCGAGGGACGCGGGAGCGGGCCGCGACGATCCATCCCGTCGTGCGTCCCCTCCTTGCTCCCGAGGACGTCCGGCGGATCCCGGAGGGCGCCCTCATCGCCCTCAGCGGGTCTCTGCCACCGTTGGCGTTGCGCCAGGCGCGCTACTTCGCGACACCCGGGTTCGCGCTGGTCCCGCCTCCGTTTCCCCTGCGCCGGCGGCCCACGCCAGCCCTCTCCGTGGGGCGGCCGCAGGAGGGGGACGTGGACCGCCGACGGACGCCCCCGCCTCCCTTGGAGAGCGTGTAATCGCCGGAGCCGCACCGAGGGGTGAGTTGCCGCGGCGCCGAAGTGGGAAGAGAGGGCGGCCGGTCGAGCTCCTTGTGGGCCGGCCGCTCTGGCGTAGGTCGGTTGGATCTCGAGGGCGGTCCTGTGACGACAGCGGACGTGGTGGTCATCGGCGGGGGGATCGTGGGCGTGTCCGCGGCCTTCTTCCTGGCAGAGCGCGGTGTGGGTCGGGTCGTGCTCGTGGAGCGGGACACGGTGGGGTCCGGAGCCACGGGCCGGGCGGCGGGAGGGATTCTCCTCCAGGGGGACTCCGAGGAATCCCTGCGCCTGCAGCGTGAAAGCCTCGCCCTCCACCGGCTCTTCCGGGAGGAGTTCGGAACGGACCTGGAGGAACACGGAAGCCTGCTCCTCTGGTGCACCGAGGACGGGGCGGCCCGGGCGCGCGAGCTGCTGGGGCTCCATCACCGCCTGGGCATCGCGGTGGAGATCCTCTCCCCGGATGACGTGCGGCACCGGTTCCCCTACCTCGCCGCCGACGGTGTGGTCCTGGCGACGTATTCCCCCGACGATCCGTGGGCGACTCCGCTCGCGACAGTCCGCCGCTTGGCCGAGGCCGCTCGGACCCGGGGGGTGGAGATCTGGGAACACTCTGAGGTGGTGGGCATCAGGGGGCCCTCGGACGGCGCGTACCGGGTGGAGACGAGGCGGGGCGTCCTCTCCACGCCCGTCCTCGTGAATGCGGCGGGGGCGTGGGCGCGTCGCGTCGGCGAGATGGTGGGCGTGCCCCTCCCGGTCTCCCCCAGGAAGCGCCAGGTCTTCGTCGTCGATCCCGGCGAGGCCGTGCCTCCCCGGACGCCGTTCATCATGGAGCCGGAGCGCGACTTCTACTGCAAGAGGCGGTCGGAAGGGCTCATCATGGTGTGCGGGCAGACTCAGGGCGAGACCCTGGAGCCCGCCGTGGAGTGGGGGTACCTGGAGGCGGCCCTCGCTCCGACCGAGCGCCGAATCCCCGGGGTCCGGGGGCGCCCGATTGTGACGGCGTGGGCGGGGATACGGCCCATGTCTCCTGACGGGCGCCCCCTGCTGGGGGCCGTGCCCGGCCTGCCGGGAGCCTTCGTGGCGGGAGGGCTGGGGGGGCAGGGATTCGCGCGCGGGCCCCTGGTCGGGCGTCTCCTCGCAGAACTCGTCACCGCCGGACGCACGTCAATGGACCTGGGCCCGTTCCGGCCGGACCGCTTTCCCACGGCCGGGGGCGGAAGGCGAAGCGATGTGGGTTGACGCGCACCTGCACCTCCACGACCCGGCTTTCGACGCCGACCGCGACGCGGTCGTCGAGCGGGGCGTGGCGGCGGGTGTCGGGTGCATGGTCTCGGCGGGGACCTCGGTCGAGACCAGCCTCCGGGCCGTCGAGCTTGCCGAGCGGTGCGCGTCGGTCTGGGCGGCCGTCGGCGTCCATCCGGCCTCTGCGGGGACGGTCGCCCTCTCGGGGCTGGAGAGGTTGAGGGAGCTCCTGGGCCACCCCCGGGTGGTCGCCGTGGGGGAGATCGGCCTCGACTACGTGCGCGCGGGAACTCCCCGGTCGGTCCAGGTCGATTTCTTTAGAGCCCAGGTTCGTCTCGCGCAGCAGGAGGGGCTCCCGGTCGTGGTGCACAACCGGGCGGCCGATGAGGACGTGGAGCGGATTCTGCGGGAAGAGGGAGCGACGCGGGTGCTTCTCCACTGCTTTACAGGGTCGGGCGATCTCGCCGAGCGGTGGGCCGCGATGGGGTGGGTGCTCTCCTTCGCCGGGCCGCTCACCTTCGCGACGGCGGAGACCATCCGGGAGGCGGCCCGCCGTGCGCCGGCGGAGGCCTTCCTCGTGGAGACCGATGCCCCCTACCTGGCCCCCGTGCCGGCCCGGGGGCGTCGGTGCGAGCCGGCGCACCTGCTCCATACCGCCCGCGCGCTGGCGGCGGTCCGCCGGGTCTCTCTCGAGAGCCTGGAGGGACAGGTGGAGGCGACCGCCCGCCGGGTGTTCGCGCCGCGGCTGAGCTGATATAGTCTTCCTGGAGGAAGGAGGGCCGGGGAATGGGATCGGGACGACGCCGCCGACACGCGCACCGCTTCGGGCCGCTCCTGGTGGCCGTGGCCGTGGCCCTGGCCCTCGTGAGGGTCGCGGGGGCCGATCCGGCCAGCGACGAGGTCCGGCTGGGCGCACGGATCGCCAAGGAGATCGAGGCGCGGTACGGCGTCGTGACGGATCCCGCCCAGGTGGAGCGTATCACGCGCGTGGGGGAGATCGTGGCGCGGGCCGTGGATCGCCGTGATCTCACCTACCGGTTCAAGATTCTGAAAATCAACGGCGTGAACGCCCTGTCGCTCCCCGGCGGGTGGGTCTACGTGACGGAAGGGATGATGAAGTTCGTCCGGACCGACGACGAACTGGCGGCAGTCCTCGCCCACGAACTGGCCCACATCGCCCACCGTCACTACTACATCCAGCAGGAACGCTCCCGGCAGATGCTGCCCGCCCTCATCCTGGGGACAGCCCTGTCGGTCCTCGCCCATTCTGCGGCTCCCCTCGCCGGCGCCCAAATCCTGACGGAAGGGGCACTCGCCGCGTACCAGCGGGACCTGGAAAAGGATGCCGACCTCACCGCGGTGACGTACCTTACGCACACCCCCTACTCCCCCGTGGCGATGCTGACCGTGATGGAGCACCTTGCCGAGGCCGACCGGCTCTCGGCCCACCCGGACCCGGGGATCTACCAGGACCACCCGGAGCCTGAGGAGCGGGTGGCGTACCTCCGGGAGGATTTGATCCGCCTCGGCATCCCCATCGTGCGGCGCCCCGCTGAGGGGTACCTCAGGATCTCCGTGGAGCCACCCGCGCCCGCGCCGGGACAGCCGGTGACGATTCGCGTCGACGGCCACCCGGTCGTGACCCTGGGAGCCACCGTGAACGGCGACCCGCCGGCCGGGCGCGCCCGGGCGATGGTCTCCCGGCTCGACGCCTTCTTCAACACGGACCCGGCGCCGTACGAGGTGAGGGCTGTCCACCTGCTGGACCGCTGGAGCGTCATCGGAGGGGAACAGGTACTCTTCGACGTGACGCCGGAAGACGCGGCGTACGCCAAGACGACCCCGGCCGCCCTCGCGGAGGCCGTTCGGGCCCGCCTCGCGGACGTGATCGCGGCCGCCCCCTATAACCGGAAGTTCTAGGGCGTGGATCCGTGGAGCTCCACGTGGCCTTTGTGCCGGAGGAGAGCGGCGCCCGCGGGCGGCGCGTCGTGGTGGTCGTCGACGTGCTCCGGGCGACAACCTCGTTGCTGGTGCTGGTCGAGCGCGGCGTGTCCGAGGTGGTCGTCGCCCCCAGCGTAAGCGCTGCCCGCCGGTACCGGGGGCTCCACCCCGGGGTCCTGGCGGCGGGGGAGGAAGGGGGGCGGGCTCCGGAAGGGTTTGACTTCGGGAACAGCCCCGTAGCCTTCGCGCGCGCTGACCTCTCGGGCCGCAGGGTCGTGTTGGCCACCACCAACGGGACGCGGGCGCTACTGGCCGTCAAGGAGGCCCCGGTCCTCCTGGCGGGGTGCCTGCGGAACGCGTCGACCGTCGCCCGGGTAGCGCGCGCCGAGGCCGCGGGGACGGGTCTTGACGTCACCATCGTCTGCGCGGGCCGCGAGGGACGCTTCAGCCTCGACGACGCCTATACGGCCGGGGCCATCGTCGACGCGATGCGGCGGCATGGGGGCGAAGACCTCGTGCTCACGGACGGCGCAGTCGCGGCGCACGCGCTCTATCAAAGCCTCCCCGACGCTCTCGCGGTCTTCCGGACGTCCCGCGCCGGTCGTCAGCTGGTGGAGATCGGGTCGGAGGAGGACCTCCCCTTTTGCGCGTCCCGCGATTGCTCGGACCTGGTGCCGAGGGTGGGAGACCGCGTGCACCTGCTGGAGGCCTGAGCGGGGGTCAGGCCCGCGCTCGTCCGTTGCGGCCGCTCCACTTGGCGATCTGCCAGGTGGCTTTCAGTTTCCCGACGTAGCCCCGGAGGAACCCGTGCTTCTCCTGTTTGGGGATGTGCGTCAGGTGGCCGAGGGGGACGGTACAGGCGCGCAGACCCAGCGCCTTCACGTGGCGGCTGAGGACGGCTTCGATCCCAAACCCGGTGCTCTCCAGGTCGGGGATGGCCTCCAGGACGCGTCGCAGGAGGGCGCGCTGGCCCGAGAAGTTCGGGAAGAGCCACTGCATGAGGTCGCGCTTGATCCGGCCGACGCACACGTCGGCGTCGCCCGAGAGGACGGGGCGAAGGAGGTCTTCCACGTGTTGGACGGTGAGGCCCACCAGGTCGCCGTCGAGGAGGAGGATGACCTGCGCGTCGGTGGCGCTCAGCCCGGCGGCGATCGCTCCTCCCTTGCCGAGGTTTTCGTGGAGCTCAATGACCCGGGCCCCCCGCCGGCGGGCTGTTTCGCCCGTGGCATCGCGGGAGCCGTCGCTCACGACGATGACGTCGTCGACAAGTTGACACCGCTTCACGGTGTCAACGACGTCACCGATGGTGCGTTCCTCGTTGAACGCCGGTATGATCGCGGCGACTCGGGGCATATTCCCTCCCAGGCACCACACTGTTCCGCAGTGCGGCGGGAATTCCTGCTGAGCGGGCGAAGTGGATCACAGGCTATGGAGAGCCGGCTGGGAAAGTTGATCGCGCGGGTCGCCATAGGGGCGTGCATCGTCGCAGCGGTGGTCGCGGGGCGCTCCGCTCCCGCCTGGGCTGCGGAGTTCCTCCTGCGCGTCGGCGACATCACCATCCCGGAAGGGGTGGTCCTCCACGGTGATGCGATCGCGCTCGGGGGCACCCTCGACGTCGAGGGCACGGTCGCGGGCGACGCCGTGTCGGTGGGGGGCGACGTGATCGTGGGCGGGCGCGTGCGCGGGTCCGTCCGCGCCGTGGGGGGAGACGTCACCCTGCGCTCCACCGCCGTCGTGGGAGGCCGGGCGGTGGCCTGGGGGGGACGGGTCCGCGTGGAGCCGGGGGCCACCCTGGGCGGTGCTGAGTCGAGGCCGGGCCTGTTCTCCCCCGGCATCTGGTGGTGGGCCTGGCCGCACGGGCTGGTGGTGTTCCTCGGGGTGCTCCGATGGCTCGCGCTCCTCACGCTCCTGGGGGGGTTTATTCTGGGGGCGTGGATGGTGGCCGTGTTGTTTCCGGGGGTTCTGGCACGCCTCGCGGGGGTGCTGGAGAGGGCACCGGCCGGTACCTTCGGACTGGGGCTTCTCGGGTGGATGCTGCTCGGGCCGCTCGCGGCCGTCCTCGTCCTCAGCGTGATCGGGGCGGGGCTGGTGGTCTTGCTCCCCGTCGCGCTGGCGATCGCGTTGCTCTTCGGGGCGGGAGCCGTCGCGGTGTCGGTGGGCCGGCGGCTCCACGAGGCCTCGCTGCCCAAGGAGGCACTGGTCGGGTCCGTGGTCCTGGCCGTCGCCTTTGCGATTCCCCACCTGGGGTGGGTGGTGGCCTTCGCCGTGACCACCTGGGGGCTGGGAACGGTCCTCCTCGCAGTGGTGGAGCACGTGCGTCGCATCCCCCCACCCCCGTCGGGGGCACCCACTCCGCCGGTTCGCCCTTCGTGATCCCGCCTGTTGTGGCGGCTGGTATAATGGAATCGCGCGCCCGTAGCTCAGCGGATAGAGCGCCGGCCTCCGGAGCCGTAGGTCGGGGGTTCAAATCCCTCCGGGCGCGCCAGAGTTTACCTGGGTCTCCGCGAGGCCTCCATCGTCGGAGGACCGGTTGCTGCAGCCAAACGTAGTCAATCACGCCTGAGGGTGCACGTGTTTCGCCAAAGCGGGGTGACCTGGGCGGAATCCGGCCGATAGCGTGGTAAAATAAGTGTTGAGAGCCCGGCGAAAGCCCTTCGGGGCGCTCCGTGAGGAGCTAGCCGGGTTTCTTCTTATAAAATGTCCCTGCCGACCCTGTCCTTCTTTGCCGACGAAGCGGTAGACTTCAGATTGTCTCCACATGGGTCGAGATATTTTACGGTTTGCGCCGTCACTGCACGATCCGTTGCCATTGCCCATTAACTGCTCGATCGTCGCCACGAGCTAGCCATGGCGGGCACCGATGTTGAGGCGTTCCGCGCCACAGAAGCCCTGCAAGCAGTTCGCGATCGCGTCTTCGCCCGTTGCGCAGACGATCCGAGGCCTTCCGTCCGCGCGCCCCGCCCACCTCGACGTCCTCTGCCCGGATGTGCGGTGAGCCGCCCGTGCCGGAGGCGGGCAGGCTGATGGCGACCAGGCACCGGCGCGCCGCTTCGCCGATTCGGTCAGGGCCTGGGCGCGTGAAGTGGGTCTCGACACTCCCCGCCGGAAGGTCGCTTTGCGCGTGGAGTTGCCGTGCGGACAGGACCCACTCGTCGATGAGGATCAGACATGGTCGCAGTCGTTGAACAATTGCCGCAGACCGTCGACCGGGGGCGGCGGCGCGCTCGTCAACGGCCCGCGCATCTGGGCGAATGCCGCGTCTGTTTCCTCCGGGCCGACGCCCGGCTGGCCGGTGGGTCAGCGGGGTCTCACAGCGTGGGTGCGGCCGTGCCGTTCCGCTTCGACGCCGGGGGTTTTCGGCCGGGGCGATTTCCGGCAAAGGCCAGGGAGCGCAGCCTAGCGACACGGTGGTCGGCGCCCGCGTCCTTCCACGGCCCCCCGGGGCGCGACGCTGGCGGGCGCCGAGAGCAGGACGGGGAGCGCGCGGACTGTGACCGGACATGCCGTCGGGGCGGGAGGTGGGGAGTCAACTCCTTCCAGGTGCCACGCCCTGCGGGCACATTCGGATGGCCCCCACGGGGCCCGGCCTCTTTGCGGCCACCCCAACGCGCCCGAGGGGGACCTGGGTTCCCCCTCGCGGGGGCAGACCGGGGACCGTTGCTCCGCGCTCTTCGCAAGGGGCGGGCTGGCCTCGCAGGCACCGATGTCTGGACGCATTCACGCCGCCCCACGGGGAAGGGGTGCCGTCGTGCCCGGCCGGTGTTACTGAGCAGGGCGGAGACCTGCGATCCTGTCCGCTGGTCGAGGATCGGCGGGCCTCCCACCCAAACTCTCCGCGTTCGCGGGCGCTGTTGCTCTCGCACCGGCCCGCTCGGTGCCGGGACATGGAGGATCAGGGCCCACTCCGCGGGAACGGAGAATCAGCGATACAGCCCGTTTTAGGCCCCAGGGCGACGGGAACCGGGACGGCCTCCCAATCCTCCGGGTCGCTCAGGTCGGGGCGCCGGGGCCGTCCTTGGGCGGGGATGGCAGTGGTGGAGTCTCTTGATGGCGGGCAGGGAGCCCGCAAGGCCGGTCCAGCGCGTCGGGGAGACGTCCCTTCGGGAGTGCTCTTCGAGGGGGGGCGGATTTACACGGGCGACCCTCAGCATCCGTGGGCGACCGCGCTCGCCGCCTGGGCCGGGAGGGTAATCGCCGTGGGGGACCGGGGCGACCTTCGGGCGTCGTTCCCCGGCTATCGCCGCGTCGACCTCCACGGCTCTACAGTCCTCCCGGGATTCACCGACAGTCATATCCACCTCGCAAGTTTTGGGCTGTCATTGCGCCGGGTCAACCTGAGGTCAAGCCGGTCCCTTCAGGAGGCCGTGGCGGCTGTGGCAGAGGCGGTGACCGCAGCGACGCCTGGGGAGTGGATCCAGGGAGGCGGGTGGGACAAGAACCTGTGGCCCGAGGGCCGGTTCCCCTGCCGCGGGGATCTCGACGGCGCCAGCGGCGGTCACCCTGTGGCGCTGCACAGCAAAGACGGTCACGCGGTGTGGGTCAACTCCGCGGCTCTGGCCCGCGCGGGGATCACCCGCGCCACCCCCGATCCTCCGGGAGGGATGATCGTCCGGGATCCCTCCACGGGCGAGCCTACAGGCCTTCTCCTCGAGGAAGCTGTACAGCTCATCGCCCAGCGCATCCCCCCTCCTTCGGCGGAGCTCCTGGAACAGGCAATCCTCGACGCCACGCGAGCAGCCCACGAGGCGGGTATTACGGGTGTCCACGTCATGGAGGGCGTGGACGTCCTGGCGGCTCTCCAGCGGATACGGGAGAGGGGCGCGCTCCATCTTCGCGTGGTGATGATGATCCCCGAGGATGCTCTGGACGCTGCCATTGCGCTGGGGATTCGGAGCGGCTTCGGGGACCCCACGCTCCGCATCGGGGGCGTGAAGATCTTCGCGGACGGCGCGCTGGGATCTCAAACGGCCAGCATGCTGCGCCCCTACGACGGGCAGCCCGGCAACTACGGCGTGGAGGTCAAAACACGGCATCAGCTCGAAGACCTCGTCACGCGCGCCGCCTCTCATGGAATCGCGGTCGCGGTCCACGCGATCGGAGACCGCGCCAACCGGAACGTCCTTGACGCCATGGAGGCGGCCCGCCGCCTGGGGCCATGGGACCTCCGCCACCGCATCGAGCATGTGCAGGTCCTGCACCCGGACGACCTGCCACGACTGGCGCGCCTGGGAGTCGTTGCCTCGATGCAGCCCATCCACTGCGTCCAGGACCGCGATGTCGCGGAGCGATACTGGGGGGCCCGGTGCCGCTACGCCTACGCCTTCAGATCTCTCCTCCGGTGTGGGACGCACCTCGCCTTTGGTTCCGACGCTCCTGTGGAGACCCTCAGCGTGCTGGAGGGAATCCACGCAGCCGTGACCCGGCGGCGCCGCGGAGATCCCGCGAGCCTGGCGTGGTACCCCGAGGAGTGTCTGACCGTGGAGGAGGCCGTCGGGGCCTATACGGCGGGTCCGGCCTACGCGGCGGGCGAGGAGGGGCTCACAGGTAAACTCGCGCCCGGCTTTCTTGCGGACTTCGTCGCTCTGTCCCAGGATCCGTTTGCCGTGGAGGCGGAGAGGATCCCCGACCTTCGGGTCGTGTTGACGGTCGTGGGTGGGGAGGTCGTCTACCCGGAGGCGCCTTGATCACCTCTTCACCCCCCTCACGACGATCTCATCCCAGGCGAAGTGGAGCGCGTCGCCCCGCCGGCGGATCCGGAAGGCCTGACGGACCCTCGGGGGAGCGCTGAGGAAGTCGGCCCGGAGCGCCGCGGCCTGGGCGGGCGGGAGTCCGCTCCTCTGCACCCAGTCGTCGAACTCCAATTTCACGGCGGTCATGCGGACGGCGTCGACGTGCAGCCCAGACCGCTCCATCAGCCGTACGAGCTGCTGCGGGGGCCGGTTGACGACGTGAGAGGGATCTCGACGGCGCTCCCAGGCGTTCATCACCGTCGCGAGGTCGTCATCCTCGGGGGCGCAGGTATCGTCGAGGATCACCCGGCCTCCGGGGCGGGTCACCCGCGCCATCTCGGCGAGGGCCTTGTCGAGCGCGGGGAAGTGGTGGGCCGCGTGGCGGCACGTCACCACGTGGAAGACTCCGCTCCGAAAGGGCAGGGCCTCCGCGTCGCCCAGGCAGAGGGTCACATTGGTGATCCCCCGCGCGTGGCGCAACCGGCGGGCTTCCTCCAGCATGGCCGGGGTGAAGTCCACAGCTACGACCTCGCGGCAGGACGGAGCCAGGGCGAAGGCCGTGAACCCGGTGCCTGTTGCCACGTCCAGAGCGGATTCAGTCGGGGACGCCCCCGCGAGGTCGAGCAGGAGGAGGAGACCTTCGGACCGCTGATGGACCCGGCTTTGGACGTACCAGGGCGCGCGCCCTTCGAACTGCGCGCGGACTTCTTCCTTAGGATCCCTTGTCATGGCCGCTCCGGGAGGGAGTGACGCCGTCGTGGACGAAGCTCTTGCCGCTGTGACCCTTCCCCAGTGGCATGGATGGCCTCTCCTGGTGATTCTCACCCTGGCCGGCGACGGGATCTGCTTCCTCCTCGCCGCGTTCGGAGAGCTTACCGGTCGCCACAGGATGCCGCTGATCTTCTGGTGGGTTCTCTGGCTGGCGCAGATTCCCCTGGGAGGCCAGATGGCGACTGGTCTGGTGCTGCTCGCAGGAGGAGCACGGCCCCGAACGCCTCTTCACTTCCTCTACGGGGTCCTCATCCTCCTGACGCTCGTGGCCTTCCACGGGCTGAGGCCGGGAGGCTGGCTGCGGAAAGCCGTTGTCCAGGAGACCGCGTACAGGGAGTCTCGATGGCTCATGCTCTTATCGCTCTTCCTTGCGGCGCTGGTGGGCCGAGGCTACATGACGGGGGTCGTCGGCCGGTAGGCTCCGCAAGAGGGCCAGCCCGGGTCTCGGACCGTCTTCCGCCGAGTATGAGGCCGGATCTCCGCCGGGTCGTTCCCCCGGGAGAGGGGCCACCGGCTCACCCCGCTGCGGCCGGCCTGGGCATGCCCCGAGCACCGCGAGCACCGCGAGCACCGACACGACCTTGACAAAATCCCTTGTCTTTGCTAGTCTCAAGCCCAACAAGTCCGGGAGCACGGCACGCCCGCTGTCCTAGTTCACTCCAGTTGCTGCGGCAAGCAAAGATGGGGCGACTCGGGCCGAGTGGAAACGTGGCCCGCGTGACGTGTCAGACCCGGGCCCAACAGGAGCGATGAGGAGGACCGGGTAGCACCCCTTCGGATTCGAGAGAGCTGGGGCAGGTGGTAAGCCAGCATCCGAGGGTGTTACCGCTCACCTCCGAGCTGCGGGAACGAACGGCCGTTGCGCCCGGCTGAGTAGTTCCCGCCGGGATCCCCCGAGATCGGGAGAGAGGGCCGCTCGGGCGAGCTGCCGGAGCGGAACTAAGGTGGTACCGCGGGAAGTCCCGTCCTTAGAGGGCTTCGCGCGGTTTGCTTTTTGAGAGGCAGTGTGTCAGCCGAAAAGGAGGAGGAGCGATGGCCCGCCAGGCTACATCAGTCGCTCGACCGGTAGCGACCTCCACGATCAGGCGGATGACGGGCGCCCAGGCGCTGATCGAGTGCTTCCGCCGCGTCGGCGTCGAGGTCATTTTCGGGCACCCTGGAGGTGCCGCCCTGCCCCTCTACGACGCCCTGTACGACGCGCGCGAGATTCGACACATCCTGGTGCGCCACGAGCAGGTGGCGGCCCACGCCGCCGTCGGCTACCACCGGGTCACCGGGAAGGTCGGGGTCTGCATGGCGACGTCCGGACCCGGAGCCACAAACCTGACCACGGGGATCACCGACGCCATGATGGATTCGGCCGGGATCGTGGCGATTACGGGCCAGGTGAGCACGCTGGCCATTGGCCGGGACGCCTTCCAGGAGGCTGACGTGACGGGGATCACCATGCCCGTCACCAAGCACAATTGTCTGGTCCAAAGGGCGGCTGACCTGCCGCGTCTGGTCCTGCAGGCGTTCCTCATCGCCGGGAGCGGGCGGCCGGGGCCGGTGTTGGTGGACATCCCGAGGGACATTGCGGCTCAGGAGGCCGAGTTCGAGTTTCCCGAGCAGGTCTCGCTGCGGAGCGGCAAACTCCCCCCGGCGGTCCCCAGCCCGAACCAGATCGCTGCCGCTGCCCAGCTGCTGAGCCAGGCGTCGCGACCGGTCATCTACGCCGGAGGGGGCGTCATTACCAGCAACGCGTCGGCCGAACTGACGGCTCTGGCCCGTAAGGCACGAATTCCCGTGACCACGACCCTCATGGGCAAGGGGGCGTTCCCGGAGACGGATCCCCTGTCCCTGGGAATGCTGGGGATGCACGGGACGGCCTACGCGAACTACGCCATTAACGAGGCCGACGTCATCCTGGCCGTGGGGGTGCGGTTCGACGACCGTGTCACGGGCCGGCTCAAGGACTTCGCCCCACACGCGCGCTTTATCCACATCGACATCGACCCGGCCGAGATCGGCAAGAATAAGCCCGCGCATGTCCCGATAGTGGGGGACGCGCGGGAGGCGCTGCGAGTCCTGACGCCCCAGGTGGTCCCGCCGGACTGCGAGGCGTGGCACCGTCAGATCGCCGAGTGGAGGCGGCGCTACCCCCTCCGCTACCAGCAGGCGGCGGACGTGGTCAAGCCCCAGTTCGCCATCGAGGAGATCTACAGGGTCACCGAGGGCCGGGCCATTGTCGCCACGGACGTCGGGCAGCACCAGATGTGGGCCGCCCAGTTCTACCTCACGACAGAGCCGCGCACGTGGGTCACCTCGGGAGGATTGGGCACGATGGGGTTCGGGTTCCCGGCGGCGCTGGGGGCCCAGGTGGGGAGGCCGGATGCGCTGGTGATCGCCATCGTGGGCGACGGCGGGTTTCAGATGACGATGCAGGACCTCGCCACCGCCGTGGAGCTGGGTCTGCCGATCAAGGTCTACATCATCAACAACGGGTCTCTGGGGATGGTGCGGCAGTGGCAGCAGCTCTTCTACCGGGAGCGGTACTCCAATGTGTGGCTCCGGAATCCGGATTTCGCCAGGCTGGCCGAGGCCTTTGGCGCCGTGGGGATCACGGTGCGCCGTCCTGAGGAAGTTCGTCCCGCACTCCTCCGCTCCCTGGAGGTGACCGACAGGCCCTGTGTGGTGGACATCCTCTGCGATCCGGAGGAGAACTGCTACCCGATGATCCCGTCGGGCCAGTCCATCAAGGAGATGATCATCGAGGATGATCGCATCCGCGACTGAACCCGCTGCCCCGCCCGTGGCCTCCAGGCGGCCCATGAGGCACACCATCTCCGTCCTCGTGGACAACACTCCCGGGGTCCTGATGAAGGTCGCTGGGCTGTTTCGGCGGAGGGGGTACAACATCCACAGCCTGGCGGTCGGGGTCACGGAGCAGCCGACGGTCTCGCGCATGATCATAGTGGTCGAAGGCGAGCCGGAGGTCCTCGAGCAGATCATCAAGCAGCTCAACAAGCTGATGGAGGTCATCAAGGTCAACGACGTGACGAACTACAACACCGTGGACCGCGAACTCGCCCTCATCAAGGTCAACGCGACGCCCACGACGCGCATGGAGATCATGGAGATCTGCAACGTATTCCGCGCCAACGTCGTGGACCTCACCGAGAAGACCATGACCCTGGAAGTGACGGGGCGAAGCGATAAGATCGACGCGATCCTGTCGTTGGTCCAGAAGTACGGCATCCGCGAGATGGTCCGGACCGGACAGGTCACCCTGGTCAGGGGAACCCAGCCCACCTGAGGAGGCGCCGGCATGCCTGCGAAAGTCTACTACGAGCAAGACGCCAACCTGAACGTGCTCCGGGGCAAGCGCGTGGCCGTCATCGGGTACGGGAGCCAGGGCCACGCCCAGGCCCAGAACCTGCGGGACAGCGGCGTCGCCGTGGTGGTGGGCCTGTACAAGGGGAGCCGGTCGTGGGCGCAGGCCGAGGCCGACGGACTGGACGTCGCCCCCGTGTCCCAGGCGGCCGCCCAGGCCGACATCATCCAGCTGCTGATTCCCGACGAGATCCAAGCCCAGGTCTACCGCGAGGAGATCCAGCCCCACCTGACGGCGGGCCGGGCTCTCGGCGTCTCCCACGGGTTCAGCATCCACTTCCACCAGATCGTCCCGCCCCCCGACGTGGACGTGTTCATGATCGCGCCCAAGAGCCCGGGGCACCTCCTGCGGCGGATGTACGTGGAGGGGAAGGGAGTCCCCGCCCTCCTGGCCGTGCACCAGGACCACACGGGCAAGGCCAAGGCCCTGGCCCTGGCCTACGCCCAGGCCATCGGGTGCCTGCGGGCCGGGGTCATTGAAACGACCTTCCGCGAGGAGACCGAGAGCGACCTCTTCGGGGAGCAGACGGTCCTGTGCGGGGGCATTGCCGAGCTGATCAAGGCCGGTTTTGAGACGCTCGTGGAGGCGGGGTATGCCCCCGAGATCGCTTACTTCGAATGCCTGCATGAGATGAAGCTCATCGTCGACCTCATCTACGAGGGCGGGCTGAGCCTCATGCGGTACTCGGTGAGCAACACCGCGAAATTTGGCGACTTCACCCGGGGCAAGCGCGTCATCACCGACGCCACGCGCCACGAGATGCGGCGGATCCTCGCGGAGATCCAGAGCGGCGCGTTCGCCAAGGAGTGGATTCTAGAGAACCAAGCGGGGCGCCCCATCTTCAACGCGCGCTACCGTCAGGAGACCGAACACCCCATCGAAGAGGTGGGGCGTCAGCTGCGGGCCATGATGCCGTGGCTGAAGCGCGAGGAAGCCCCCCGTCCGGCGGCGTCCCGCCGGGCTGAGGCCAAGGCCAAGCGGTAGACGCTCCACCGGGCACAGGAGGAGTGGCGATGGCAGGGACCATTCGGATTTTCGACACGACGCTCCGCGATGGAGAGCAGTCTCCCGGATTCACCATGAACACCCAGGAGAAACTGGAGGTGGCCCGGGCCCTGGCCGCGTTGGGCGTAGACGTCATCGAGGCGGGCTTCCCGATCAGCAGCCCCGGAGACCTCGAAGGGGTCCGCCTCATCGCACGGGAGGTCCGGGGGCCGATCATCGCCGGGCTGGCGCGGGCCAATCGCCAGGACATCGACGCCGCCGTGGAAGCTGTTCGGGACGCCGAGAGGCCGCGGGTCCACACCTTCATCGCCACGTCGCCCATCCACATGGAGCACAAGCTCCGCATGACGCCCGAGCAGGTCTACGAGGCCGCCGTCGACGCGGTGCGGTATGCGCGGCGGTTCGTGGACGACGTGGAGTTTTCGGCGGAGGATGCCAGCCGCTCGGACCCGGACTTCCTGTGCCGGGTCTTCGAGGCGGCGATCGCGGCGGGCGCGAGCACGATCAACGTCCCGGACACGGTGGGGTATGCGACCCCCGAGGAGTACGCCCAGCTCATCCGGTTTCTCATGGAGCGCGTCCCCGGGAGCGACCGGGTCGTGTGGAGCGTGCACTGCCACAACGACCTGGGGCTCGCCGTCGCCAACTCCCTGGCCGCCCTCCAGGTCGGCGCCCGCCAGGTGGAGTGCACCATTAACGGCATCGGCGAGCGGGCGGGGAACGCAGCGCTGGAAGAGATCGTCATGGCCCTCCACACCCGGCGCAACTACTACAACCTGGAGACGCGCATCGACACCACGAAGCTCTACAGGACGAGCCGTCTCGTGAGCGCCATCTCGGGCGTTCCCGTGCAGCCCAACAAGGCCATCGTGGGAGACAACGCCTTCGCCCACGAGGCGGGAATCCACCAGCACGGCGTCCTGATGAACCGGCAAACCTACGAGATCATGACCCCCGAGACCGTGGGAGTCCCCAGCAACAAGCTGGTCCTGGGGAAGCACTCAGGCCGCCACGCCTTTAAGAAAGCCCTGGAGGAGAACGGGCTCCAGCTCCCCGACGCCGACCTCGACCGGGCGTTCCAGGAGTTCAAGGCGCTGTGCGACAAGAAGAAGCAGGTGACGATCGAGGACGTCCTGGCCCTCGTGGAGAGCGAGGTGCGGACGGCTCCGCAGACCTACGTCCTGGGGGCGTTCCAGGTCTCCACGGGCACGGGGCGACCGCCCCAGGCCACGGTGACGCTCCTCCGGGGATCCGACGAGATCACCCAGGAGGCCACGGGGGACGGCCCGGTCGACGCGCTGTACAATGCCATCAACAAGGTCCTGGGGATCGCCCCCTCCCTCGCCGACTACGCCATCCGGGCGGTGACGGGAGGAACGGACGCCGTTGGCGAGGCCACGGTGAAAGTGAGGGACGGCGACGGGCTGTTCATCGGCCGGGGGACCAGCACGGACGTGTTGGAGGCCAGCGCGAAGGCGTACCTGGCCGCGGTGAACAAACTCCTCCACGAGCGACAGCGCTGGGTGAGCAAGATCTACGGTTAGGCGACCCGCGCGGGGCTATCGCGGCCGTACGGGGCCGGGGGGCGTAGTCTACCTCCCGGCGGGACGGAGGAGAAATGCCACGGGGGCGACGTGATGAGCACAGACCGGCGGATCACCCTCTACGACACGACGCTGCGGGACGGGACCCAGGGGGCGGGGATCACCCTCTCCGCCGACGATAAGCTGCGGATCGCGGAGAAGCTCGACGAGTTTGGGATCGACTACATCGAGGGGGGATGGCCGGGCAGCAATCCCAAGGACATGGAGTTCTTCGAGCGGGCGCGGGCCCGCACGTGGCGCCACGCCCGGCTCGCGGCCTTCGGCAGCACCCGGCGGGCGGGCGTTTCGGCGGAGCAGGACGAGAACCTCAACCTCATCGTCGCGGCCGGCACGCCGACGGCGGCCGTGTTCGGAAAGTCCTGGGACCTGCACGTGCGCGAGGCCTTGCGCACGACCCTGGAAGAGAACCTGGCGATGATCGAGGACTCGGTGCGGTACCTGAGGTCCCGGGGCATCGAGGTGATCTACGACGCCGAGCACTTCTTCGACGGGTGGAAGGCGAACCCGGAGTACGCGCTCGCGACCCTCCGGGCCGCCCGGAGGGGCGGCGCCGACGTGCTCGTCCTGTGCGACACCAATGGGGGGAGCCTCCCCGGAGACATCCGCGCGGGGGTGGAGGCCGCGCTCCAGGGCGTGGGCGGGCCTCTCGGGATCCACACCCACAACGACGGGGAGCTGGGTGTGGCCAACACCCTGGTGGCCGTGGAGGCCGGGGTGACCCACGTCCAGGGGACCATCAACGGGCTCGGGGAGCGGTGCGGGAACGCCAACCTCGTCTCCGTCATCCCCAACCTACAGCTCAAGATGGGCTACCGCTGTGTCCCCGAGGGGGCGCTGACGCGCCTGGGGGACCTCGCCCGGTTCGTGTGGGAGCTCGCCAACATGGCCCCTAACGAGTACCAGCCCTTCGTGGGGCGAAACGCCTTCGCCCACAAGGGGGGCGTGCACGTGAGCGCCGTGATGGCGCACCCTCCCACCTACGAGCACATCCCCCCCGAGCTGGTGGGCAACCAGCGCCGGGTGGTGGTGAGCGACCTGTCGGGGCGCGCCAACGTCCTCTACAAGGCTCAGGAGATGGGGGTCGACCTGACGCGGGACCGGCCCGAGGTCCGGGAGATCCTGGCCCGGCTCAAGCAGCTGGAGCACCAAGGCTACCAGTTTGAGGGCGCGGAGGCCTCCTTCGAGCTGTTGATGCGTCGGACCCTGGGCCAGCACCGCCCGGCCTTCGCCCTCAAGGGGTTCCGGGTCATGGTCGAGAAGCGGCACGACGAGACGTGCGCGGCCGAGGCCAGCATCCGCGTGGAGGTGGACGGCCAGGAGGAGCACACGGCCGCCGAGGGGAACGGGCCGGTGCACGCCCTGGACCGGGCCCTGCGCAAGGCCCTGGAGCGCTTCTACCCCGCCATCCGGCGCGTCCGCCTCGTCGACTACAAGGTCCGTGTCCTCAACGCCGATGCCGCCACGGCCGCGCGGGTCCGGGTGCTCATCCAGTCGACGGACGGGACGCGGACCTGGGGGACCGTGGGGGTCTCCGAAAACGTCGTCGAGGCCTCCTGGCAAGCGCTGGTGGACAGCCTGGAGTACGTTCTCCTCCGGGACCAGGTCGAGGTGGGCCCGTGACGGGTGGGCGGGCCTACCGTATCGCGGTCATTCCCGGCGACGGCATAGGCCCCGAAGTCATCGCCTCCAGCGTGCGCGTCCTGGAGGAGGCGGGGCGCCGCTACGGGATCGCGCTGGAGTTCGAGGAGGGGGTGGCCGGCGGGGCGGCCATCGATGCCGTCGGGACCCCGATTCCGGAGGAGACCCTGGACCTGTGCCGCCGGTCGGACGCCATCCTGTTCGGGGCCTGCGGCGGCCCCCGGTGGGACACCGGGCCGCGGCAGCGACGCCCGGAACAGGCCCTCTTCACCCTCCGGAGGACCTTCGAGCTGTACGCCAACCTCCGGCCGGCCACGGTTGTTCCCCCGCTGCTCTCGGCATCGCCCCTCCGGCGGGAGGTCGTGGAGGGGGCGGACCTGCTCATCGTCCGGGAGCTCACGGGGGGCCTCTACTTCGGCCCCCAGTCGCGGACGGGGAGCGGGGACGGGGCGGTGGCCACCGACTCGCTCCCTTACTCGGCGGCCGAGGTGCGGCGAGTGGTGCGCAAGGCCTGCGAGATCGCGCGGCGCCGTCCCCGGAAGAAGGTCACATCCGTGGACAAGGCCAATGTGTTGGAGACCTCGCGCCTGTGGCGTGAAGTGGCGACCGAGGTGGCGCGGGAGTACCCCGATGTCCACGTGGAGCACATGCTCGTGGACAACTGCGCCCTGCAGCTGGTCCGGGATCCTCGCCAGTTCGACGTGATCGTCACGGAGAACATGTTTGGGGACATCCTGAGCGATGAGGCGGCCGGGGTGATGGGGTCGCTGGGGTTGATGCCGTCCGCCAGCCTGGGGGAGCGGCCTCCCGGACTGTTCGAGCCCGTCCACGGCACGGCGCCCGACATTGCGGGGAAGGGCATCGCCAACCCCCTCGCCGCCATCCTGACCGGGGCGCTGCTGTTCCGGTACGGGCTCGGACTCGAGCGCCCCGCCGCCGCCATCGAGGCTGCGGTGTGGCGGGCCCTGGAAGACGGGTGTAGGACGCCCGACCTCGCCGGGGACGGGCCCGCCCTGGGGACCGCGGCCATGACCGACGCCGTCCTCGAGCGGCTCGCCTAGGCCCGCTCGGCGCTCCGCCCTCCGCTTTCGGGATCGCTTGCAATGCCTCACCCCGCTGCCTACAATGACCGTGTCGTGCACACGGCACGTGCGTGGGGATGAGTTCCGTCGCCGCCGCCATCGCCCTCGGCTACGGGCTCGTCTGGCTCGCCCTCTTCGGCCACCGGAGCGGTCGCCAGCCCTGGCTGCTGGCCGCCTTCACGGTGGGCGCGGTGACGTTTCCGGTGACCGTGCTGCTCGTGACGCCCATCCAGGCTCTGGTGGCGTCCCTCGCCGGGTGGGATATCGACGCCTACAGCACGGCCCTGGGCGCCGGCGTGGTGGGGGCCGTGACGTCGGCCGCGGTGAACGAGGTGTTCAAGCTCGCCGCGGCCCTCCTCCTCTGGTCAATGGCGGGCGAGCGAGGCGAGCCCGTGGCCTTCGGGGCCGCCGCGGGGGCAGGGTTCGGCGCCTGGGGAGCCCACCAGGTCATCTCCCTCGCGCTGGCGGCCCGGACCCTCCCGATCAGCTCCTGGGCGGGATTCGCGACGTCCCTGCTCCAGCAGTTCGCCTTCGTCGCCCTGCACAGCGCGACGACCGCGCTGGCCGCGGTCGGGGTGGGGCGCCGGCGGGTGGGGACGTACCTCGGAGGGGCCGTGGTCTGGGAGGCGCTCTACGGCATCCTCGGCCTGCTGTTCGCGCTGCGGCTCTACAGCAGTCTCACGTGGGCCCTGCTCAGCGTCGTGGCGGGCGTGGGCGCGGGGGGATACGCGCTGTTCCTCGTGAGCCCGAGGGGAGGGACCCCGCGGTAGCGGGTCGTCCGTGTCCCGCAGGGTGTCGGCCGCAGCCGGGCGAAACTGGGCGGGGGGATCGTCCCAGGGGCGGGGTATGGAGAGGCGGGGGTCGGGTCGGTCAGCGGTCAACCCGAAGTTGCGCGGTCCCTTGCAGGACGCCCTGTTCCAGGCCGTCCTGCAGCTGCGGACCGTCGACGAGTGTTACCGGTTTTTCGAGGACCTCTGCACGGTGGGGGAGCTCAGGGCGCTGGCCCAGAGGTTCGCGGTGGCGTGCATGCTGGCCCAGGGGAAGACGTACCAGCAGATCGCCGCCCACACGGGCGCCTCCAGCGCGACCATCAGCCGGGTGAGGCGGTTTCTGACCTACGGGGCCGACGGCTACACGCTCGTCATCGGGCGGATGCGGCGTCGGGAGGGGAGGTCCCCCGGTCGCCGGCCATGAGGTGTGCCCGGCGCCTTTCCGCAGCCGTCCTCGTGGTCCTCTGGATCGTCCTGGAGGCGCCCGGGGGGGTCGGGGCGAGGTCGCTCGACGATCGGGTCTACGACGTCGCACGCCAGCTCATGTGCCCCGTGTGCAGCGGGCAGACGGCCGCCGAGAGCGACGCGACGGTGGCGCGCGAGATGCGGGCCATCATCCGGCGGAAGCTGGAGGCGGGAGAGACGCCGCGACAGATCCTCCAGTACTTCGTCGCGCAGTTCGGGGAGGGGATCCTCGCCGAGCCGCCCCGGCGGGGCGTCTCCCTCCTGCTGTACGCCGGACCCCTCGCCGCGCTGGCCACAGGGCTCGCCCTTGCGGCGGCCTCCATTCGCCGCTGGGTGCGCGCCCGGGTCCCCGGCGCGGGGGGTGGGGACGTCGGGGGCGGGGGCCGTGAGGACGCTGGGGACCCCGCTGGGGACGCGCGCAGTTGACGGGCCGCGACCGCCGTGGTAGCATAGGCCGTACTTTCATTCTCTAACGCTTTATCGGGATAAAGTATGGGCGAGCGGTGGCAGCTGACACCTCCGGGGACGCGGGATCTCCTCCCCGACGAAGCCTCCCGGTCGCGCGAGGTGGTGGATGCGGTCCTCGGCCTCCTGAGGCGGTGGGGGTACCGGGAAGTCGTGACCCCCACCCTCGAGTACCTGGACGTGCTGGTCCGCGGCGAGGGGACCGAGGCGGCCGACCGTCTCTTCAAGCTCATCGACCGGGGAGGGGAACTCCTGGCCCTGCGTCCCGAGATGACCACCCCCGTGGCCCGGTTGGTGGCCACCCAGTTGCGGCACGAGCCCCTCCCGATCCGGCTGGCCTACGCGGGGCAGGTCTTCCGGGGGGGAGAGCCGGGCGCGGGGAGGTTGCGGGAGTTCCCTCAGGTGGGGTGCGAGCTCGTGGGGGCGGACTCGCCGGAGGCGGATGCGGAGATCGTCGCCCTGGCGGTCGAGGCGCTGCGCGCCGCGGGCGTGGGCCAGTTCTCGCTCAGCGTGGGACACGGGGGGTTCCTCCGGAGCCTCCTGGAGGGCCTGGGCGTCTCCGAGGAGGAGATGGGCCACGTGCGGGCGGCCCTGTACCGGAAGGACTTCGTGGGCCTCCAGGCCGTGCTGGACCGCTACGCGCTTCCCGCCGGAGGGCGGGAGGCGCTTCTCGCCCTGCCCTCGTTGCGGGGCCCGGAGGCCCTGCGGGAAGCGCGGGACCTGGTGGGCGCGCGCCCGGGGGCGGAGGCCCTCCAGGCCCTGGAGGAGCTCCTGGAGATGGTGCGCGCCTACGGGGTGGACGACCGCGTGACGATCGACCTCAGCATCATCCGAGACTTCGACTACTACACGGGCATCGTGTTCGAAGGGCATACCTCCTCCCTGGGCGTCCCCCTGTTGGGGGGCGGGCGGTACGATCGCCTCCTGGAGCGCTTCGGCGTCCCCTATCCGGCCACGGGGTTTGCGCTGCGCATCGAGCGGGTCCTCGCGGCGGAGGCCCCGGGCACCGCCCGCCGTGCGCCCGACGTCGTGGTGGCCTTCGACGGGGGAGGGCGGGAGGCGGCGCTGCGCTACGCGTCGGTCCTCCGGTCCCGCGGGCTCGTGGTGGAGGTGGAGGTGCGCCGCAGGCCGTGGGACGACGTGGTTCGCGAGGCCCTCGCCCGCGGCGCCGCTCAGGCGGTCTTCGTGAGGTCCGGAGACGCCCTCGTGCGCGACGGCACGGGAGACGAGCGGCGGGTGTCTCTCGGCAGCCTCGCCGGGGCGCTCCCGTGAGCGAGCCCGTGACCGTGGCCGTGCCCTCGGGGCGCCTGCTGGAAGGGGCGATGCAGGTGCTGGAACAGGCGGGGTATGTCACCGCCGAGGAGTGGCAGTCGACACGCCGGCTCCTCCTGCTGGCCCGCGGGGGACGGATGCGGTGTCTCATCGCGAAACCCGCGGATCTCCTCACCTACGTCGAGTACGGCGCAGCCGACCTCGGCATCGTCGGGAAGGACATGCTGCTCGAGCAGTCGCGCGACGTGTACGAGCTCGTGGACCTCGGATTCGGGTTCTGCCGGGGCGTGCTGGCCTTCCCCGCCGGGGCGGCGGACCGCTGGGCGCGCGCGGGGGCGCTGCGCATCGCCACCAAGTACCCGCGCATTACCGAGCGGTACTTCTGGGGGCAGGGGAGGCCTGTGGACATCGTCGAGCTGAACGGCACCGTGGAGCTGGCCCCCCAGGTCGGCTTGGCCGACGGGATCATGGACCTGGTGATGACGGGGCGGACCTTGCGCGACAACGGCCTGGTCGAGGTGGCGGAGCTGTTCCGGTCGACGGCCCGCCTCGTGGCGAACCGGGTGAGCCTCAGGAGCCGGGCGGAGGAGGTCACGGAGGCGGTGGAGAGGATGCGGGCGGCGGTCTCGGGTGCGCCGTCCTCCCCGGGAGGAGGGATGTCTCCGTGGAGGTGATCCGCCTGGACGCCGTCTCCCCGGAGCGCGTGCAGAAGATCCTCCTGCGGTCCCGCGCGGACGTCCTCTCCCCGGAGCGTCTCGCGCACGTCCAGGCCCTCATCGAGGACGTGCGCCGCCGGGGCGACCAGGCGCTCGTGGACCACACGCAGCGGTACGACGGGGTGACCCTGACGCCGGAGCGCCTGCGCGTGGACCGATCGGAGATCGCCAAGGCCTACGACACGGTCGACGACGGCCTCCGGGCGGCCCTTGCCGCCAGCATCGAGCGCTGCCGCCGCTACAACCTGTGGTTGCGGCCCCCCGCGCTCGCGATGGAAGAGCTGGAGCCCGGGATCGTGGCCGGCGTGAAGTACACCGCCGTGGACAGCGTGGGCCTCTACGTCCCGAGCGGGAAGGGCGCCTTCCCCTCGACGCTCATCACGCTGGCGACACCGGCGGTGGTGGCCGGGGTGGACGAGATCGCGGTCCTCCTCCCGCCGCGATCCAGCGGGGAGGTGGATCCCGCCGCGCTGGTCGCCGCCGACCTCCTGGGGATCTCCCGGGTCTACCGCTGTAACGGGGTGGCCGGCATCGCCGGGCTCGCCCTCGGGACCGAGACCCTGCCCCGGGTGGGGCTGATCGGCGGGCCGGGGAATCCCTACGTGGTGGCCGCCCAGATTGCCGTGCAAGCCCTCGGGGTCCGGCTGCTCTCGGTCCTGGGGCCCACGGAGTCCATGATCCTGGCCGATGAGGCCGCCGATCCCGACCGCCTGGCCCTGGACCTCCTCAACGAGGCGGAGCACGGCAAGGACTCCGCGGCACTCCTCGTCACGCCCTCGGAGGGCCTCGTCGAGGAAGTCCAGGCCCGGCTCCCGCGGTACCTGGCGCAGCTGCCGGAGTGGCGCCGGGAATTCGCAAAGGCCGCCCTGACCGAGTACGGGGGGGCGGTGATCACCCGGACGTGGGAGGACGCGGTGGCCTTCGCCAATCTCTACGCGCCGGAGCACCTCCAGATCGCCACGCGGGATCCCTTTGCGACCCTCCAGCAGGTCCGGCACGCCGGGGAGGTGCTACTTGGCCAGGACACTCCCTTCTCCGCCGGCAACTACGCCATCGGCGTCCCCGCCGCCCTGCCCACGAGCGGGTTCGCCCGGGTGGCCTCGGGGATCACCGTGTGGAGTTACCTGAAGGCCACCTCGGTGGCCCACCTGTCCAGCGAGGGGCTCGCCGCGGTGCGCCCCGTGATCGAGCGCCTGGGACACTACGAAGGATTCCCCGCGCACGTGCTGGCGGTCACCGCTCGGGGGGGAGGCGAATGAGTCGGGCAGGCCGCGTCCTCCGTGCCACGGCGGAATCGCGGGTGGAGGCGGCGTGGGAGCTGGAGGGGACGGGGCGCGCCGAGATCTCTACCGGCATCCCGTTCCTCGACCACATGCTGGACCAGGTGGCGCGCCACGGCCGCTTCGACCTCGCGGTGGCGGCCACCGGAGACCTCCAGGTGGATGCCCACCACACGGTCGAGGACGTGGGGATCGCCCTCGGGCAGGCGTTCCGCGAGGCGGTGGGCGAGGGGGCGGGGATCGCGCGGTTCGGGTCGGCGTACGCGCCCCTCGACGAGGCGCTCAGCCTGGCCGTGGTGGACGTGAGCGGCCGACCGTTCCTGCACTACGCCGTGCCCGTGCCCCGGCAGCGGCTCGGGGCCTACGAGACGGACCTCACGGAGGAGTTCTTCCGGGCCTTCGCCACGCACGCCAGGATCACGCTCCACCTGGTCCTCCTCCACGGGAGGAACGCGCACCACATCATCGAGGCCACCTTCAAGGCGGTGGCCCTCGCTCTGGACAAGGCCACACAGCTGGACCCCCGGGTGGTGGGCGTCCCTTCGACCAAGGGGGTCCTCGGATGATCGCCGTCGTCGACTACGGGGCCGGGAATCTGCACAGCCTCCGGCGGGCCCTGGAGCGGCAGGGGCTCGAGGTGGCGATCGCCGATTCGCCCGCCGCCCTGGACGCCGCGGAGGCGGTGGTGGTCCCGGGCGACGGAGCCTTCGGTCCCGCCATGGAGCGGCTCCGGACCCTGGGATTCGCCGGACAGATCCGGGAGTACGTGCGGTCCGGCCGGCCCTTCCTGGGGGTGTGCCTGGGCATGCACCTCCTCTTCGAGACGAGCGAGGAGGGAGGAGACCACCGGGGCCTCGGCATCTTCGCGGGCCGGGTGGTGCGGCTGCCGCCGACGGTCAAGGTGCCCCACATGGGCTGGAACCAGCTCCGGGTCCAGCGGCCGACGCCCTTGCTGGAGGGCGTTCCCGAGGGGGCCTACGTGTACTTCGTCCACTCCTTCGTGGCGGTGCCCGAGGACCCGACGCTCATCGCCGCCACCACGGAGTACGGCGGGCCCGTCGCCGCCGTCGTCGGGCGGGGATCGGTGTGGGCCACCCAGTTCCACCCGGAGAAATCCGGCCCCGTGGGCGTGCGGATTCTCGCCAACTTTGCGCGGTGGATCGCCCGTGCTCGTGTTGCCGGCCGTTGACATCCGCGGCGGCAAGTGCGTGCGCCTGATCCAGGGCGACGCCAGCCGGGAACTGGTGTACAGCGCGGATCCCGTCGAGGCGGCTCTCCGGTGGGAGGCCTGCGGGGCGCCGTGGCTCCACGTGGTGGACCTGGACGGGGCGTTCGAGGGGCGCCCGGCCAACCTCGAGGTGATCCGGCGTCTCACCGCGGCGGTCGGCGTTCCCGTCCAGGTGGGCGGGGGGATCAGGTCCCTCGCCGCGGTGGAGCAGGTGCTCGGGGCGGGCGCGGCACGGGTCGTGCTGGGCACCGTCGCGGTGACCTCCCCGGGCCTCCTCCGGGAGGCCTGCCGCCGGTTCGGTGAACGCATCGCGGTGGCCCTGGACGGCCGGCGGGGGAGCGTCGTCACCGAAGGGTGGGTGAGGGACAGCGACGCCCCGGTGGTGGAGGCGGCCCGCAGCGCCGTCCTCGCGGGCGCGTCCCGGATCGTCTACACGGACACGACCCGCGACGGCACGATGGCGGGGCCCGACCTGGCCACGGTCCGGGCCCTCCTGGAGGCGGTCAGGGTGCCCGTGATCGCCTCAGGCGGGGTGGCCTCGGTGGACGACCTCCGCCGCCTGCTGGCCCTCGAGCCCCTGGGGCTCGAGGGGGTCATCGTCGGCCGCGCGCTGTACGAGGGCCGGGTGCGGCTCGAGGACCTCCTGGCCGCGGCCTCCTGAGCCATGCTGGCGCGGCGCGTCATTCCGTGTCTCGACGTGGCGGGCGGGCGCGTCGTCAAGGGGACGCGTTTCGTGAACCTGCGCGACGCGGGCGACCCGGTGGAGCTGGCGGTGCTCTACGACCGCGAGGGGGCCGACGAGGTCGTCTTCCTCGACATCACCGCGAGCCACGAAGGGCGGGACATCATGGAGGAGGTGGTCAGGGCGACGGCTGAGGCCCTGACGATCCCCTTCACGGTGGGCGGGGGGCTCAGGACGGTGGACGACCTCCGGCGGATGCTCCGGGCCGGGGCCGACAAGGTGGCCATCAACACCGCCGCGGTGCAGCGTCCGGACCTCATTCGCGAGGCCGCCGAGCGCTTCGGCAGCCAGTGCATCGTCGTGGCGGTGGACGCGAAACGGACCCCCCCGGGCCGGTGGGAGGTCTGGATCCACGGGGGCCGGACCCCCACGGGTCTCGATGCGGTGGCCTGGGCGGAGCGGGCGGCCCGCCTGGGTGCGGGGGAGCTCCTGGTCACGAGCATGGACCAGGACGGTCGGGAGGACGGGTATGACCTGGAGCTCCTCCGGAGCATCGTCGGGCGGGTCCCTGTCCCTGTGGTCGCGTCCGGGGGAGCGGGCGTCCTGCAACACTTCGTGGACGCGGTCACGGTGGCCGGGGCCGACGCGGTGCTGGCCGCCTCGGTCTTTCACTACCGGAAATTTTCCATCGCCGAGGTGAAGGCGTACATGGCCGCCTGCGGCGTCCCGGTGCGCCGGGTGGAGCCCGTCGGAGGAGAGGAGCCTGGGGATGGCGGAACAAGACACGGTCGTGTTTGACTCCGCGGGGCTGGTGACCGCGGTGGTCCAGGACGCCGGGACCCGAGAGGTCCTCATGGTCGCCCACATGAACCGGGAGGCGCTGGCCAAGACCCTCTCCACGGGCCAGGGGTGGTACTGGAGCCGCCGGAGGGGTCGGCTGTGGCGGAAAGGGGAGGAGTCGGGCCACACGCAGCACGTGCGCGAGGTCAAGGTGGACTGCGACGGCGACGCCCTCCTCGTGCTGGTGGACCAGGTGGGGCCTGCCTGCCACACGGGGCACCGGTCGTGCTTCTACCGGGGGGCCGGGCTGGAGGACGGGGAGGTGCGCCTCAGGGCCTCCGAGGGCCACGAGGGAGCGTCGCCCGGCCCGGAGATCCTCCGGGAGCTGGCGGGCGTGCTGCGCCAGCGCCGCCTGGAGCAGCCCACCGGGTCCTACTCGGCCCGCCTGTTTGCCGAGGGCCTCGCCCGCCTCAACGAGAAGGTCATGGAGGAAGCGGCGGAGGTGACCCGGGCCGCCCGCAGGGAGACGGCGGAGCGGCTCGTCCAGGAGACGGCGGACCTGTGGTTCCACACCCTCGCGCTCCTCGTGTACCAGGGGGTCGATCCGTCGGAGGTGTTCGCTGAGCTCGCACGCCGCCGGCGGTGACCGGCCGGTCCCCGCGCGCGCTGTGCGGTACGCCGTCTTCTCCGATGTGCACGGGAACCTCGAGGCGTTGGAGGCCGTGTTGGCCGATGCGGCGCGGCAGCGGCCCGACGGGTACCTGTGCCTGGGGGACCTGGTGGGATACGGGCCCGACCCCAACGAGTGCGTCGCACGGGTCCGGGCGCTGGGGGCGGAGGCTGTCGCGGGGAACCACGATCGCGCGGCCGTCGGGGAGGTGGACCTCGACACCTTCAGCCCGCTGGCGCGCGCGGCGATCGAGTGGACGATCCAGGCCCTCGGCGCCGAGGCCAGGAAGTACCTCGCCGCGCTCCCCCTGCGTCTTGAGACGGCCCTCTTCCTCGCCGTCCACGGGAGCCCCCGGGATCCCGTGGAAGAGTACATCCTCGATCTGCCGACGGCGCTGGCGGTCTTCACCGAGAGCGACTTCCGGCTCTGTCTCGTGGGGCATTCCCACATCCCGGGGCTCTTCGTCATGGACCGACGGGGGAGGATCGGGATGCGCGCCCTCCCCGCCGGGGAGTCGGTCCCGCTGGACCCCGCGGCGCGCTACATCGTCAACGTGGGGAGCGTGGGCCAGCCGCGGGATGGCGACCCCCGGGCCGCCTACCTGGTGCTGGACACCGGGGGGCCGACCGTGACGCTCCGGCGTCTGCGGTACCCCGTGGAGGTCACCCAGCGGAAGATCACCTCGGCGGGACTGCCGATCCTCCTGGCCCGGCGCCTGGCCGCGGGGCTCTAGGCGGGACAGAGGGGGGAGTCCGTCCACCGACGAACGAGGACCCCAAGCGCCCCGGAGCAGCGCGCGGAGGGAGTGAGGAGAAGAGTGGCAGGCCGGCCCATCACCATCGAGGACCTCCTGGACATCCCCGTGCTCAACGAACCGCACCTCGCCCCGGACGGGTCGCGGGTCGTGGTGACCGTCACCACGGTCGACCGCGAGGCCGACGCCTACCGCACGCACCTGTGGGTCGTGCCGGCGGACGGGGGGACTCCGTGGCAGCTCACGACGGCCCGGGGGCGCGACACAGGCCCGCGGTGGTCCCCGGACGGCCGCCGGGTCGCCTTCCTCTCCGACAGGGACGGAGAGCGCCAGGTCTGGGTGATCGGGGTGGACGGGGGCGAGGCCCAGCGGCTCACCTCCGGGACGCTGTCGCCTTCGGAGCTGGCCTGGTCCCCCGACGGACGGTGGCTGGCCTTCGTGGGCAAGCCGGACTCGGGCCCCCGGGGGGAGAGCGACGTCCGCGTGATCACCCGCCTCCGGTACAAGCAGGACGGCGAGGGGTTGTGGGACGGCCGCTACAAGCAGGTGTTCGTGGTGCCGGCCTCGGGAGGGCCCGTCCGCCAGGTCACGTGGGGCGACTACGACCACGGGGCGCCCGCCTGGTCCCCCGATGGGTCCTGTCTGGCCTACGTGGCCAACCCCGACCCCGACGCGGACAGGACGAACGTCACGGACGTGTGGGTGATCCCGCTCGGGGGCGGGACGCCCCGGCGGATCACCCGAAGCCTGGGCCCCGTGCAGGCGCCGGTGTGGTCGCCCGACGGCGCGAGAATCGCCTACGTGGGCCACGACAACGCCTGCTGGGGGGCGACCAACTGGGCGGTGTGGGTCGTGCCGGCGACCGGGGGCGAGCCCCGGTGCCTCACCCGGGAGTTCGACCGGAGCGTGGGGCACCACCTCCTCTCCGACCTGAGGGCGCATCCCCCGGCCGGCGCCGTGACGTGGAGCCCCGATGGGGGGCGGGTGTACTTCATGGCGGGCCAGGGAGGGAACACGCAGATCGCCTCCGTCTCCGCCTCCGGCGGGCCGGTCCGGTGGGAGACAGAGGGCGAGCACGAGCTGATCGGGTTCTCGATGGACCGGTCGGCGCGTCGGGTGGCGTGCGTGGAGAGCGACCCCCTCACGCCGGGGGAGGTGGTCGTGGGCGACCTGGGGGACGGGCCCGTGGCCCTCCGTCGCGTCAGCGACTTTACGGGGCCGCTCCGGCGCACCCTTCTCCTCTCGCCTCCCGTGCGGTTCCAGTTCCCCAGCGTGGACGGGTGGCCGATCGAGGGGTGGGTCATGCGCCCGGTGGGAGCGGTGGAGGGACACCGCTCCCCGGCGGTCCTGGAGATCCACGGAGGGCCCCATGCGGCCTACGGGAATACCTTCTTCCATGAGTTCCAGCTCTTGGCCGCCCACGGGTTCGGCGTCCTCTACATGAACCCCCGGGGCAGTCAGGGGTACGGCCAGGCCTTCACGGCGGCGACCCGGCACGACTGGGGGGGCAAGGACTACGAGGACCTCATGCGCGGCGTGGACTACGCCCTGGCCGCGTTCCCGTGGATCGACCCGGAGCGGCTCGGCGTGGCCGGCGGCAGCTACGGGGGGTTCATGACCAACTGGATCGTGGGCCACACCCAGCGGTTCCGGGCCGCGGTGACGATGCGCAGCATCAGCAACGCCTACAGCCAGTGGGGGACCTCCGACCTCGCCTACATGAAGGGGCTCTGGGAGTACCCCGGGGACCCGTGGGAGGCGCCGCAGTTCTACCTGGAGCGCTCGCCCATCACCTACGTCACCCGGATCCGCACGCCCCTCCTCATCCTCCACGGGGAGGAGGACCTGCGGTGCCCCATCGAGCAGGCCGAGCAGCTCTTCGTGGCCCTCAAGAAGTGCGGCGTCCCCACGCTCTTCGTCCGGTTCCCGGGCGAGAGCCACGACCTGTCCCGGTCGGGCCGCCCCCGGCACCGGGTGGAACGGCTGCGCCACATCCTCGGCTGGCTCGACGCCTACCTCGCGCAGCCGCCCGGATCGTCCCCGCCGCCGGCGATCCCGCAGGAGGCGGCGGAGGCCCCGGGGCCATGACGCGCATCTACACGCGCACGGGGGATGCCGGGGAGACGAGCTTGTTTGGGGGGAAGCGGGTCCCCAAGGACGATCTGCGGGTCCGCGCCTACGGCGCCATCGACGAGGTCAACGCGGCCCTCGGGGTCGCCCGCGCGGCGGACCCGGGGCCCGACATCGACGGGGTCCTGGAGCGCCTCCAGCACCGGCTGTTCGACCTCGGAGCCGAACTGGCCACTCCTCCGGGCTCGGAGAAACCGGGGACCCATGCGCCCCGCGTGGAGCCCTCCTGGGTCGAGGCTCTGGAGCGGGAGATCGACCGCCTCGAGGCCGGGCTCCCCCCCCTCCGCCACTTCGTCCTGCCCGCCGGGTGCCCGGCGGCAGCGGCGTTGCACTATGCCCGGACCGTGGCCCGGCGGGCGGAACGGGACATCGTGGCGCTCGCGGCGCGGGAGCCCCTGAACCCCGAGGTCCTCAAGTTCGTGAATCGCCTGTCCGACCTGCTGTTCGTCCTCGCCCGCGCGGCGAACCGCGCCGCCAACCGTCCTGACGTGACCTGGACGCCGTCGCGCCCGGGCTGATCCGGGAGCCCAGAGCTCCCTACGAGGGCCGGTCCCGCTCGTGGGGGAGGGGCGCGGCCGGCATCCGGTAAGGGAGCGGCACGTACTCGACGGAAGGGCGCCTGCGCCCGGCCTGCGGGTGGAGCTGCATCAGGGCGTAGATCGCCCTCGGCATCTGGGTCGAGACCGTCAGGCCGAGAGCTCTCGCCTCCGCGATGGTGATGGGGTAGTCGTGGGTCCACTCCCCGCCCGCCAGCCGGGAGGCGAGCTGCTCGGCCTTGTCCAGGGGGAGGCGGCGGGAGGCCAGCTCCACCACCGCGGCGCGCACCTGGCGGATCGCCTTCTCGGCCACGTCGGCCAAGATGAGGGTCTCGTCGTCGACGCGTTCCACCGGCTTCCGGCTCACGGCGGCCAGCAGCGAGGCCGCGGGGTAGTGCCCGAGCTGGGGGTCCACCGGGCCGAGGACCGCGTGCTCGTCCATGACGATTTCGTCCGCGGCGAGGGCGATCAGGGTGCCCCCCGACATGGCGTAGTGCGGGACGAACACCGTCACGCGGCCCGGGTGGTCCCGCAGCGCCCGTGCGATCTGCTCCGCGGCCAGCACCAGGCCCCCGGGGGTGTGGAGGATGACGTCGATGGGGAGCTCCGGCGGGGTGAGCCGGATGGCCCGGAGGACCTCCTCCGAGTCCTGGATGTCGATGTACCGGACGAGGGGGAACCCCAGGAGGCTCATCGTCTCCTCCCGGTGGATGAGCGCGATGACCCGGCTACCGCGTTCGCGCTCCAGCTGCTGCACGAGCCGCAACCGGGCCGCCTGGAGGAGCTGGCGCGAGACAAGGGGCTGGAGCATCGAGAGGATGAAGAAGATCCAGAACAGGTCCCCGATGGTGAATCCCTGCATGGGTCGCCCCTCCTCGCCCGCCAGTCGCTGTCAGGTCCCCGCCGGCCGGTCGGCGGGCGCCGTCTCCCCGCTCCGGGAGGGCGTCTCTGTCCCCGCCGTGGGGCAGGGCCCGGTGACGGCCCTCTCCCGCATCCCCCGGCGCCCCGGAGGGGAGAGGGCGCCTAGAGCATTCTGCTCGTGCGCGTAGGAATCATGCATTCCCCGGATCCCCTCTCGCTCCTCCGGCCGCGAGGGAGGGGAGGAAACCGGGCGGCCCTGACCGAAGTGAGGTCTTGCACACCGACTTCGCGTCCGGATGGTTCCCATGGCCGAACACAGTGCGAGGTATCCGTCCGCCCCCCCGATCCCCTGGTGGCTCCAGCCGCTCGCGACGGTGGTGATCCTCACCGCCTTCGTCGTCTACTCCGTCTGGGTCGCCCTCCAGGGACGCGGCTATATCGCGCCGTACCTGTCCCCCTTCTACTCTCCGCCCGTCTCGGTGGCCGGGATCCCCATCTCGCCCGCGTGGTGGGTCCTGTGGATCCCGGCGGGATTCCGGGCGACGTGCTACTACTACCGCAAGGCCTACTACCGTTCCTACTTCCTCGACCCCGTGGACTGCGCGCGCGCCGAAGGCCGCCGGCAGTACGCGGGTGAGACCGCCTTCCCCTTCGTCCTCAACAACTTCCACCGGTACTTCCTGTACGGCGCGATCATCGTCCTGGCGTTCCTGTGGAAGGACGCGGTGGACGCCTTCATCTTCAACGGGCGGTTCGGCGTCCACCTGGGCTCGCTGCTGTTCCTGGCGAACGTGGTGCTCCTGAGCGGGTACACCTTCGGCTGCCACGCCTTCCGCCACCTGGCGGGCGGCAACCTCGACTGCTTCTCCTGCGCGCGGGGGGGCCGGGCCCGCTACAGGCTGTGGGAGTGGGTCACCCCCCTCAACCGCCGGCACGCGGTCTGGGCGTGGGCAAGTCTCTTTTCCGTGAGCCTGGTGGATGTCTACATCCGGCTCCTCATGGCCGGGGTGATCGCCGACCCCAGGTTCCTGTGAGGACGGCCGAGCGCGGACGTCTGCGGAGGAGGATGCACCTCTGTGGCTGAGTGGTATGACGTGCACCAGCACGATGTCCTGATCGTGGGCGCGGGGGGCGCCGGGCTGCGCGCGGCCATCGCGGCCGCCGACGCGGGTGCCTCGGTGGGGGTGGTGTGCAAGTCGCTCCTCGGGAAGGCCCACACGGTGATGGCGGAAGGGGGGATCGCCGCGGCCCTCGGCAACGTGGACCCGGAGGACAACTGGGAGGTCCACTTCGCCGACACCATGCGGGGGGGCCAGCTCCTGAACGACTACCGGATGGTGGAGATCTTCGCGCGCGAGGCCCCCGAGCGCGTGTACGAGCTGGAGCAGTGGGGAGGGCTCTTCGACCGCACGCCGGACGGGCGGATCCTCCAGCGGCCCTTCGGGGCCCACACCTACCGTCGGCTCTGCCACGTGGGGGACCGGACCGGTCTCGAGCTCATCCGGACGCTCCAGGACCGGGCTGTTCACAGCCCCGCCATCGAGGTGTACATGGAGGTCACCCTCACCCGGCTCCTCCTGGACGGCACGAGGATCGCGGGAGCTTTCGGCTACCGCCGGGAGGACGGCCGGTTCGTGGTCTTCCGTGCGAAGGCGGTGGTGCTCGCCACCGGGGGCTGGGGGAAGGTCTACAAGGTGACCAGCAACTCCTGGGAGTCTACGGGGGACGGGTGCGCCATGGCCTACGAGGCCGGCGCCGAGCTGATGGACATGGAGATGGTGCAGTTTCACCCCACGGGGATGGTCTGGCCCCCCGGGGTGCGGGGGATCCTCGTCACCGAGGCCGTGCGCGGGGAGGGGGGGATCCTCCGGAACGCCAAGGGCGAGCGGTTCATGGAGCGGTACGACCCGAAGAAGATGGAGCTGAGCAGCCGGGACGTCGTGGCCCGGGCCATCTACCAGGAGGTCCAATCCGGCCGGGGGACGCCTCACGGGGGAGCCTACCTGGACATCTCCCATCGGGGGGCGGACTACATCAAGCGCAAGCTCCCCAGCATGTACGAGCAGTTTCTCAAGCTCGCGGACATCGACATCACCCGGTCGCCCATGGAGGTCGCCCCGACGGTCCACTATGTGATGGGGGGGATCCGGGTCGAGCCCGGGACGGGGGCGACGACCGTCCCCGGGCTGTACGCCGCCGGGGAAGTGGCCGCGGGGCTCCACGGGGCCAACCGGCTCGGGGGCAATTCCCTCAGCGACCTGCTGGTGTTCGGCAAACGGGCGGGCGAGCACGCGGCCCGCTACGCCCAGGGGCTGGAGTCCTTCCCCCGGCTGGATGACGCTCAGGCCGAGGAGGAGCGGCGCGTCCTCCTTCGCCCCTTCGAGGCCGACAAGGGCGAGAACCCGTACCAGCTGCACGAGGAGTTGCAGGAGGTCATGGGGGAGCATGCGGGGATCGCCCGCACCGGTGAGGGCCTTCAGAAGGGACTGGAGAAAATCCTGGCGCTCCAGGAGCGGGCGGAGCGCATGCGCGTGGGGGGGTCCTTGCTGTACAATCCCGGGTGGCACACGTGCCGGGACGTGCGGTTCATGCTCCACCTGTGCGAGGCCATCTTCCGCTCCGCGCTCGAGCGGCGGGAGAGCCGGGGAGCACACTGGCGGCTGGACTTCCCCGCTCAGGACCCGGAGTGGGGCCGCAAGAACATCATCGTCGTCCGCGAGAACGGCCGGATGGTCGTCCGGACGCGGCCCGTGCCCCAGATGCCCCCCGAGCTCGCCCGGCTCGTCCAGCCGGCAGCGGCGTCCTAGGAGGACAGCATGGCGACGGTGACGCTCCGCGTGTTCCGCGGGGATCGGACCGGAGGAGAGCTGCGGACCTACCAGGTGCCCCTCGTGGAAGGCATGGTGGTCCTCGACGCCATCCACTACATCCAAGCCCACGTGGACTCCACCCTGGCCTGCCGCTGGAACTGCAAGGCCGCGCGGTGCGGGTCGTGCAGCGCGGAGATCAACGGCCGGCCGCGTCTCATGTGCAAGACACGAGTCGACGAGTTCGGGGACCGGCCCATCACCGTGCAGCCCCTCAAGGTCTTCCCCCTGATCCGGGACCTCGTGACGGACGTCTCCTGGAACTACCGGGTCAACAAGGAGATCCCGCCCTTCACCCCGGCTCCGGGCGATCGGGGCCCGTGGCGGATTGCCCCCGAGGACGTGGAGCGGCTGTTCGAGTTCCGCACCTGCATCGAGTGCTTCCTCTGTCAGGACGTCTGTCACGTCCTCCGGGAACACGGCGGGACGGACCGGTACTACGGCCCGCGCTTCATGGTGCGGATCGCCGGCCTGGAGATGCACCCGAAGGACACCGTCTCCCGGGCGGCGCTGCTCCGCGGCCGGGCCGGGATCGGGTACTGCAACATCACCAAGTGCTGCGAAGAGGTGTGCCCGGAGCACATCCACATCACCGACAACGCCATCATCCCGCTCAAGGAGAGGGTGGCCGACGTGTACTACGATCCCTGGCGGGCCCTCCTCCGCCTCGTCCGCGGCCCGCGCGAGCCCCGGGGCGCGTAGGAGGCCGACCGGGCATGGCCACGCCGGCGCTGGAGACGCTCACCCCTCCCCGGGACGGGGAGCCCATCGAGATCCGCGCGGGCACGCTCCACGTCCCCGACACCCCCGTCATTCCCTACATCGAAGGGGACGGCACGGGCCCGGACATCTGGCGCGCCACGGTCCGGGTGCTCGACGCCGCGGTGGCGAAGGCCTACGGCGGGCGGCGGCGGATCGTGTGGTTCGAGGTGTTCGCGGGGGAGAAGGCGTTCCACCGGTTCGGCACGTGGCTGCCCGAGGATACCCTCAGGGCCTTCCAGCACTACGTGGTGGGGATCAAAGGGCCCCTCACGACCCCGGTGGGGGGAGGGATCCGCAGCCTCAACGTCGCCCTCCGCCAGCTCCTGGACCTGTACGCCTGCGTGCGGCCCGTGCGCCACTTCCCCGGGGTCCCGAGCCCCGTCCGGCATCCGGAACAGGTGGACGTCGTGATCTTCCGCGAGAATTCCGAGGACCTCTACGTGGGCTACGAGTGCGGAAGCGGCACCCCGGAGGCGCGCCGCCTCATCGAGTTCGTCAACCGGGAGTTCCACTGGAAGGTCCGGGAGGACGCGGGCGTCGGCCTCAAGCCGATGAGCCCGTTTGGGACGAAGCGGCTTGTCCGCAAGGCCATCCGGTTCGCCCTGGACCGCAACCGGCGGAGCGTCACGCTGGTGCACAAGGGCAACATCATGAAGTACACCGAAGGGGCCTTCGCGCGGTGGGGGTATGAGGTGGCGCGGGAGGAGTTCGGGGACCGGACGGTGACGTGGGAGGAGGTGGAGGAGCGGTACGGGGGGCAGGTCCCGCCCGGCAAGCTCCTGATCCAGGACTACATCGCCGACGTCACGTTCCAGCACCTGCTGACCCGGCCCCACTCCTTCGACGTCATTGCGACCGGGAATCTGAACGGGGACTACCTCTCCGACGCCGTGGCCGCCCAGGTCGGGGGCATCGGGATGGCCCCCGGGGGGAACATCGGCGATTTCCACGCGGTGTTCGAGGCGACCCACGGGACGGCGCCCAAGTACGCCAACCAGGACAAGGTCAACCCCGGCTCGCTGATCCTCTCGGGGGTGATGATGCTGGAGTACCTGGGCTGGCAGGAGGCGGCGGACTGCATCGTCCGGGCCATGGAGGCCACCTTCCGCGACAAGATCGTCACCTACGACCTGGCGCGGCTCATGGAGGGGGCGCGGGAGGTCCGCACCAGCGAGTTCGCGACGGCGGTCATTGACCGGATGTCGGGCTGAGGGAGGCGCGTCGTGGCGAGAGGCCGTCCGAAGGTCACGATCGTGGGCGCCGGGAACGTCGGCCACTCGGCCGCCCAGTGGATCGTGTCCCACCGGCTCGCGGACGTCGTCCTCGTGGACGTCATCGAGGGGATGCCCCAGGGCAAGGCCCTCGACCTCAGCGAGGCGGCCCCCATCGAGGGCTTCGACCTGCGGGTCACCGGGACGAACGGGTACGACGAGACGGCCGGGTCCGACGTGGTGGTCATCGTCGCGGGCGTGGCCCGCAAGCCCGGCATGAGCCGCGAGGACCTGCTGGCGGTCAACGCCGATATCGTCCGCGGGGTCACCCAGGAAGTCACCTCCCGCTCTCCCGAGGCCTGCCTCATCGTCGTGACCAACCCCCTGGACGTCATGGTCTACCTCGCCTACAAGGTCAGCGGGTTCCCCCCGGAGCGGGTGGTGGGCCAGAGCGGGGCGCTGGACAGCACGCGGTTTCGCACCTTCATCGCCCACGCCCTCGGGGTGTCCGCCCAGGACGTCTGCGCGATGGTGGTGGGCGCTCACAGCGACACCCACATGGTGCCCCTGGCGAGCCTCGCCACCGTGGGGGGGATCCCCCTGAGCCAGCTCCTCCCGCCCGAGCAGGTGGCGGCCCTGGTGGACCGCACGCGCAAGGGGGGGGCGGAGATCGTCAACCTCCTCAAGACCGGGAGCGCCTTCTTCGCCCCGGGGGCGGCCATCGCGCAGATGGTGGAGGCCATCCTCCTGGACCGCAAGCGCGTGGTGCCCGCCTCCGCCTACCTGAGCGGGCAGTACGGCGTTCGCGACCTCTTCGTGGGCGTGCCGGTGGTCCTCGGCGCCCGCGGCGTGGAGCGGATCCTCGAGGTGGAGATGGCCCCGGACGAACGCCGGGCCTTCGACGAGGCGGTGCGCCACATCCGCGAGAACGTCGCGCTCCTGCGACTCTAGGCGCCATGAGGCTCCACGAGTACCAGGCCAAGGACATCTTCGCCCGCTACGGGCTGCCGGTCCAGCGCGGGCTGGTCGTCGACCGCGCGGAGGAGGTGCCCGGGCTCGCGCTCCGCTACCCTGTGGTCGTGAAGGCCCAGGTGCTGGTGGGCGGCCGGGGGAAGGCCGGGGGCGTGAGGCTCGCCCAGACGCCGGAGGAGGCTGCGGCCCACGCGCGCGCCATCCTGGGGATGGAGATCAAGGGCGAGCGCGTGACGCGGGTGTTGGTCGCCGAGGCGGTCCAGATCGACGCCGAGTACTACCTCGCCTTCGTGACCGACCGGAGCGGGCGGCAGGTGGTGGCGGTGGCGTCCGCCGAGGGGGGCGTGGAGATCGAGACCGTGGCGCGGGAGGCTCCCGAGAAGATCGTGCGGAGCCCCGTCGACCCGTGCCTGGGTTTCCCCCCCTTCCAGGCCCGGACCGTGGGGCGCCGGCTGGGGCTCGGGGGAACGCTCCTGGAGGAGTTCACCACCATTGCCACACGGCTGTACCAGGCCTACTGGGCTGAGGACGCCGAGCTCGCGGAGATCAACCCCCTCGCCCTCGCCGGGGGTCACCTCGTCTGCGTCGACGCGAAGCTCGTCCTCGACGACAACGCCCTCTACCGGCACGGCGACGTGCCCGCCTCCGAGGAGTTCACCCCCCTGGAACGGGAGGCCAAGGCCCACGGGCTCGCCTACGTGGAGCTGGACGGTGACATCGCCGTGATCGGGAACGGCGCCGGGCTCGTGATGAGCACCCTGGACCTCCTGGCCCACTTCGGCGGGCGGGCGGCCAATTTCCTCGACGTGGGAGGGGGGGCGACCGCGGAGGGGATGCGGGCCGCCCTGGAGATCGTCCAGAAGAAACCCGGCGTGCGGGCCGTGTTCATCAACATCTTCGGCGGGATCACGCGGTGCGATGACATCGCCCGCGGGATCGTCGAGAGCCCCCCGCGGGTCCCGGCGAGCATCCGCCTCACGGGGACCAACGAGGCGGAGGGGCAGCGGCTGCTGCGAGAGGCCGGGCTGTCGGCCGTCCTGGACCCCGAGGAGGGGGCGCGACTGGCCGTGGCCCTGGCCCGCGGCGACGTCCCGCCGGAGGCCCGGTGATGGCGGTCCTCGTCGGGCGCGACACGCGCCTTCTCGTCCAGGGGATCACGGGCTACCAGGGCTCCTTCCACACCAGGCTGATGCTGGAGGCCGGCACCCGGGTCGTGGCGGGGGTCACGCCCGGGAAGGGAGGGGAGCGGGTCCACGGGGTCCCGGTCTTCGACACCGTGGACGAGGCCGTCCGCGCGACGGGGGCCAACGCCTGCGTGGTGTTCGTCCCGGCCCGGTTCGCGCGGGACGCGGCGCTGGAGGCCATCGCCGCCGGCCTCAACCCCGTGGTCATCATCACCGAGGGGATGCCTGTCCGCGACACCATCGAGGTGGTGGCCTACGCGCGGCGCCGGTCGGTCCGGGTCGTGGGGCCCAACGGCCCGGGGATCACCACCGCGGGCCAGTGCCGGGTGGGGATCATGCCGTGGCACCTCTTCACGCCGGGGCCTGTGGGCGTCGTGTCCCGCAGCGGAACGCTGACCTACGAGATCGTCGCCGGCCTCACGCGCGCGGGACTGGGCCAGTCCACGGCGGTGGGCCTGGGGGGAGACCCCGTGGTGGGCACGTCCTTCGTGGAGGCCCTGGAGCTGTTTGCCGACGACCCCGAAACCCGCGCCGTCGTGCTCATCGGGGAGATCGGCGGGAGCGCCGAGGAGGAGGCCGCCCGCTACATCGCCGGGCGCTTCCCCAAGCCCGTCGTGGCGTACGTCGCGGGCCGCACGGCGCCGCCGGGGAAGCGCATGGGACACGCCGGCGCGGTCATCTCCGGGACGGAGGGCACTGCGGACGCCAAGGTCCGCGCGCTGGAGGCCGCCGGCGTGGCGGTGGCCCCCCTCGTGAGCGCGGTGCCGGCGCTGGTGGCCCGCCGGCTGTAGGGAAGGCGCGCTCCTCCCCTCCTCCGGTCCCCCCGGTCGGAACCTGCTATAATGGCGGCGATGGCCGCCTTTTGTGTCCGATGGGGGATCAACGCCGTGGCCCTCTACCTCACCACGCTGGTGGTCCCCGGCGTGCGGGTGACGAGCTTCTCCGGGGCGGTGATGGCCGCGCTCGCCCTGGGGGTCGTGAACGCCGTGATCCGGCCCGTCGTGCTGCTCCTCACCCTCCCCCTGAACATCCTGTCGCTGGGGCTGTTCACGTTGGTCGTGAACGCCCTCATGCTGTACATCGTCTCCGCCGTGACCCACCGCCTCGTGCTCGCGAGCGCGTTCGCCGCCCTGGTCGGCGCCCTCGTCCTCAGCGTGATCAGCTTCGTGCTGTCGCACCTGGTGGCGGAGGGATGAGCATGCCGCGTCCCACCCTCGGCGCCCCGCCCGGCTCCGTGGGGGCCGATGTGGAATTCCTGATCGTGACGGGGTTGAGCGGGGCCGGCAAATCCCTCGCGACGCACTTCCTGGAGGACCTGGGCTTCTTCTGCGTGGACAACCTCCCGCCCGCGCTCGTGCCGAAGTTTGCGGAGATCGTCCGGGAGTCCCAGGGACGCATCCGGCGCGTGGCCCTCGTGATGGACGTCCGGGGAGGGGAGTTTTTCAACTCGCTGGACGAGGCCCTGGCGGCCCTGGACGCCATGGGGGTCCGTTACCAGATCCTGTTCCTGGACGCCTCCGACGAGGTCCTGGTGAGGCGGTTCGAGGAAACCCGGCGGAAGCACCCGCTGGGGGGGAGCATCCTGGACGGCATCCGCAGCGAACGGCGGCGGCTCCAGCCCCTCAAGGAGCGGGCCCACAAGATCATCGACACGAGCCGCCTGAGCGCGCGCGAGCTCAAGGCCGAGCTCACGGACATGTTCGCGCGGGCCGACGGCCAGCGGACCCTCACCGTGAGCGTGACCACCTTCGGGTACAAGCACGGGATCCCCCTCGACGCCGATCTGGTGTTCGACGTTCGGTTCCTCCCCAACCCCTATTACGTGGAGGCTCTCCGGTCCCTCCCGGGCAGCAGCCCGGCGATCCGGGAGTACGTGCTCCGCTGGGACCAGACCCATGAGTTCCAGCGGAGGCTGCACGACCTGCTCGCCTACCTGCTGCCCCTGTACATGGCCGAGGGGAAGACGCACCTGACGATCGCCATCGGCTGCACGGGGGGGAAGCACCGGTCGGTGGTGATCGGGGAGGATCTGGCCCGGTTCCTGCGGTCCCTGGGGTACGCGGTCCGGGTCAAGCACAGGGACGTGAGGAAGGAATGACCCTCAACGGCCGCCGGGCGGGACAGGTTCGGGCCGTGCTGAGGACGTGGGTCCGGTGGCTGGAGCCTGGGCTGGGCGTCAAGCGCTGGATCGCCCTCATGGCCGCGGGGATCTTCCTCGTGAGCACGGGCGTCGCCCTCATCGTCGACGTCAAGCTCCTGGCCGTCCTCGAGCTCGCCGTCATCCGCGCCATCGACGTGGCCTACGCGGTGACGGGCCACGTCCTCTCGCCCATGGTGGGCGGCGTCGGCCTGTTGCTCCTGGGGATCGCGGTGATCGTCTACGGCCTGCGGGAGACCATCCGCTCCATCGTGGACGCCTTCCTCCCCCGCGGCGACCCGCGGCTGGTGGAGATGATCCTCCAGCAGCGCCAGCTCCAGCGCGGGCCCAGGATCGTGGTCCTGGGGGGCGGCACGGGCCTTTCCACGCTCCTCCGCGGGCTGAAGAGGTTCTCCACGAACCTGACGGCCATCGTCACGGTGTTCGACGACGGGGGGTCGTCGGGCCGCCTCCGGAGGGAGCAGGGGATCCTCCCCCCCGGCGACATCCGGAACTGCCTCGTGGCGCTCGCCGAAGCCGAGCCCCTCCTCACGCGTCTGTTCGAGCACCGGTTCAAGGGGGGCGAGCTGGACGGGCACAGCTTCGGGAACCTGTTCATCGCCAGCATGTCCCAGGTGGTGGGCGACCTCGAGGCCGCGGTGAAGGAGTGCAGCAAGGTCCTGGCCATCCGGGGGCGCGTCCTGCCCACGACCCTCCACGACGTCACCCTGTGCGCGGAGTTCACCGACGGGACGACCATCGAGGGGGAATCGGCCATCACGCGGGCGGGGAAGACGATCCGGCGCGTGTACCTGAAGCCGGCCCACGTGCCGCCCCTCCAGGACGTGGTGGAGGCGATCCGCGACGCGGACCTGATCGTCCTCGGGCCGGGGAGCCTGTACACGAGCGTGATCCCCAACCTGCTCGTGGAGGGGGTCGTGGACGCCATCCGGCAGTCGCCCGCGCTGAAGGTGTACGTGTGCAACGTCATGACCCAGCACGGCGAGACCCGCGGGTTCCGGGCGTCGGACCACGTGCGCGTCCTCTTGGAGCAGGGCGGGCCGGGGCTCTTCGACTACGTGCTGGTGAACACGCGCCGCCCGCAGAACCAGGCCCTCCTGGCCCGGTACAGCTCCGAGGGCGCGGAGCCCGTGGTGGCGGACGTGGACGCCATCCGGGAGATGGGGCTCCGGGTGGTGGCGGAGGACCTGATCAGCGAAGAGGAACTGGTCCGGCACGATCCCCGGAAGCTGGCCACGGCGTTGCTCCAGCTGCTGGCCACGGTGTCGCCCGAGAGCCGCCGCCCGGCCGCGCTCCTGTAGGACTCTTGACACCCCTGGGCGAAAGTGGATACCATGGCGGCCGCAATGCGCGGTCCCGCCGCCCGCGGGCGGCGGGAGGCGTGTGCTCGCTAGCTCGTTCCACGACTGACCACTGAGGGTTCGCTGCCGGCCCCCGCCCCTCGGGGGGCGCGAGGGTGGCCGCGGCTCTGTGCCTGTACCAGCGCAGCGAGGAGGCGGGAATGCTGCTCGATTGGGCGTACGTGGCGGTCTTCGCCGTCGTGGGCGCGGTTATGGTGGCGCTGCCGCTCGCGGTGATCTGGCTCATCAGCCCGCGGAGCGCCTACCCCCTCAAGCGGGAGACCTACGAGTCGGGGATGCCCACCATCGGGCAGGCCTGGGCGCAGTTCAACGTCCGGTACTACCTGTTTGCGCTGGTGTTCGTCGTCTTCGACGTGGAGATCATCTACCTCTACCCCTGGGCGGTGGTGGGCCGGAGCCTCGGCGCCCTGGCCTTCGTCGAGATCCTCGTGTTCCTGGTGATCCTCGCCCTGGGCCTCGTCTACGCGTGGCGCAAGGGCGCCCTGGAGTGGATGTAGGAGCGCGGGAGATGCCCTGGTACCTGGAACTCCTGCGGGCCGCCGCCGGCACGGTCATCATTTTCTCGGCCGTGGCGGTCGTGGCGGCCATGTTCGGGGTGCTGCTGGAGCGCAAGATCAGCGGGTGGATCCAGAGCCGCCTCGGGCCCAAGCACGTGGGCCCCCAGGGGCTCCTGCAGACCCTGGCCGACACCCTCAAGCTCCTCCAGAAGGAGCACATCGTCCCGCGCAATGCCGACGTGGTCATCTTCAGCAGCGCGGTGATCGTGGTCCCGCTCGCCGCGCTTTTGGACTACGTCGTGATCCCCTTCGGTACGACCCGCTGGGGCCCGCTCATCTTCCGCGACCTCAACATCGGCCTCCTCTACTTTGCGGCCACCTCCTCCCTGGTGGTGGTGGGCATTCTGATGGCGGGATGGGGGTCCAACAACAAGTACGCCCTCCTGGGGGGGCTCCGGGCCGCCGCCCAGATGGTGAGCTACGAGATCCCCATCGGCCTGGCCCTGGTGACGGTGGCGATGCTGGCGGGGTCGCTGTCGACCGTCACCATCGTGAACGCCCAGGCCCACCTGTGGTACGTGGTCGTCCAGCCGGTCGCCTTCCTCATCTTCCTGACGGCCGCCACGGCCGAGGTCAACCGGGTCCCCTTCGACCTCGTCGAGGCGGAGAGCGAGCTCGTGGCGGGGTACTTCTCGGAGTACACGGGAATGCGGTTCGCCCTGTTCCAGCTGGGGGAGTACGGCGAGATGTTCGCCATGGCCGCCATGGCCGTGACCCTCTTCCTCGGGGGGTGGCACAGCCCCTGGCCCGGGCCCTCGCTCCCCCCGGTCCTGTGGTTTGTCATCAAGCTGTACGCGGTCATCTTCGTCTTCATGTGGGTCCGGTGGACGTACCCGCGGTTCCGCATCGACCAGCTCCTCGGGTTCTCGTGGAAGGTGCTCATCCCCGTGGCCCTCCTCAACCTGGTCGCGACGGCCTTCGTCGTGATGGTCCTGCACCGATGAACGGCGAGACGGTGGCCTTCTACATCCTGGCCGTCATCACCCTGGCCGGAGGCCTCGTGGTCGTCACCAGCCCCAACATCGTCCACAGCGCCGTGGCCCTCATCCCCACCTTCCTGGGGGTCACGGGCCTGTACGTGCTCCTCAGCGCGGAGTTCGTCGCGGGCATCCAGGTGCTGATCTACGCGGGGGCCATCACGGTCCTCATCCTGTTCGTCATCATGCTCACCGAGGGGGGGACGGGCGTGCGCGTGCGCCAGCGGAACGAACAGTCGGCCCTCGGCGCCGTCGTGGCCCTGGCCATGGCGGCCCTCCTCATCGCCGTGGCGACGCGGGTCCCCTGGCCCGCGGGGGCGGGGGCGCTCCCCTCCTACACGCCGGGCGCCATCGGGCAGAGCTTCCTCGGCCCCAACCTCCTCGTCTTCGAGGGGACCTCGGTGGTGCTGCTGGTCTCGCTGGTGGGGGCGATCGTCATCGCCCGGAAAGAGGAGTAGACGTGGTCACGCTGGGTCACTACCTCGTCCTCAGCGCGCTCCTGTTCGCCCTGGGCCTCTTCGCGGTGGTCACGCGCCGCAACGCCGTGGCCATCCTGATGGGTGTCGAGCTGATGTTGAACGCCGCCAACGTCAACCTGGTGGCCTTCAACAAGTTCGTGGGGCCCGCGACGATGCAGGGACAGGTCTTCGCCCTGGTCGTCATCACGCTGGCCGCCTGCGAAGCGGCGGTGGGGCTGGCCCTGGTCCTGGCCGCGTACCGGAGCCTGGAGACCATCTACGTGGACGAGATCAACCTCATGAAGTGGTAGGGGCGGGATGACGCACATCGCCTGGGTCATTCCCCTCGCCCCCCTGGCGGCCTTCGTCCTGGTGATCTTCCTCGGAGACCGCCTGCCGGGGCGCGGGGCCTTCGTCTCCATCGCGGGGATCTGCCTCGCGGCCCTCGGGGGCCTCTGGCTCCTCGGGGACGTCGTCCGGGGAGGCCGTGCGGACATCACCTACACGTGGGCCGTGCTCGGCGGCGGCCCCCTCCGCGTGGGCTTCGTCGTGGACCCCTTGAGCGCGGTCATGGTGGCGATGGTGGGGGTCGTGGCCTCGCTCATCACCATCTACTCGGTGGGGTACATGGAGGGGGACCCCCGCTACAGCCGGTTCTTCGCCTACTTCTCCCTCTTCCAGTTCTCGATGCTCTTCCTGGTGCTCGCCGACAACTTCCTGTTCATCTACGTGGCCTGGGAGCTCGTCGGTCTGTGCTCCTACCTCCTCATCGGGTTCTGGTTCGAGCGCCCCCCGGCGGCGCGCGCGGCCCTCAAGGCCTTCATCACGACCCGCGTCGGCGACTTTGCGATGATGATCGGGATCCTGCTCCTGTTCCTCCGGGTGGGGTCGCTGCGGTTCGACGACGTCTTCCGGGCGGTGGGGGCGGGGGCGCTCGCGGGCCCGGCCCTCACGGCGGCCGCGCTGCTGGTCTTCGGGGGGGCCGTGGGCAAGTCGGCGCAGGTGCCCCTCCACGTGTGGCTCCCGGACGCCATGGAGGGCCCCACGCCGGTGAGCGCCCTCATCCACGCCGCGACCATGGTCGCGGCAGGGGTCTACCTCGTGGCCCGGGTCTACCCGCTCTTCTACCTCACGGCCGGGCACGAAGCCCTCACCGTGGTGGCCTACGTGGGCGGCGTCACCGCCCTCGCCGCCGCCACCATGGGGGTCGTGGAGGACGACATCAAGAGGGTCCTCGCCTATTCGACGATGAGCCAGCTGGGCTACATGATGCTGGGGCTGGGCACCCTGGGCTACAGCGCCGGGATGTTCCACCTCATCACCCACGCGTTCTTCAAGGCCCTCCTCTTCCTCGGGGCCGGGAGCGTCATCCACGTGGTGGCCACCAACGACCTCAAGCGCATGGGCGGGCTCGCCCGGGCGATGCCCGTGACCTTCTGGACTTTCCTTATGGCCACCCTGGCGCTCACCGGGATCCCCCCCTTCGCGGGATTTTTCAGCAAGGGGGCGATCCTCCAGGCGGCCTACGCCCGCGACCCCGTCCTGTGGCTTCTGGGGCTCGCGGGCGCTTTCGTGACGTCCTTCTACATGGGCCGGCTGTGCTGGTATGCCTTCGCGGGCCACTACCGGGGGGGCGCGGGGGAGGAGGGGGGAGCCGGAGGGCACGGGCACGGGACCCTGCACGAGAGCCCGCCCGTCATGACGGTGCCCCTTGTGATCCTCGCCGTCTTCGCCGTGTTCCTGGGGTGGGTCGGGACCGAGGCCACGGGGAACCCCTTCGAGCGCTTCGTGCACTATAGCGGGGCTCCCGCCCCGCCCTTCGTCCCCTGGGTCGAGCTCGTGACCACCGCGGTGGCCCTCGCGGGGTGGGGGGCCGCGGGCGCGGTGTACCTGTGGCGCGTGGTCCCCCCGGAGGCCCTCCGGCGGCAGTTCCCGGCGGTCTACGCCCTCCTCGCCCGGCGGTACTACGTCGATGACGTCTACGGGTGGGTGTTCCTGCGGGCGGGAGGGGCGCTCGTCTGGCTGGCCGGAGCCTGCGACCGCTACGTGGTGGATGGCCTGGTGAACCTCGTGGGCTGGCTGGCCCGCCAGACGGGGTGGGGGCTGCGCTACGTGCAGACGGGACGGGCCGAGACCTACCTCCTCCTCGTGGCCCTCGGGGTCGTGGTCATCGTGCTGGTGAGGCTGGTATGGTGAGCGGTGTCCTCAGCCTGGTCCTGTGGCTCCCCGTGGCGGGGGCGCTGGCCCTCCTCGCCGTGCCCCGCGAGGCGGAGAGGGCGATCCGTGCGGTGGCGCTCGCGACGGCGCTTTTGGACTTCCTGGCCTCGGTGTGGGCGGCCCTCCTCTTCGACCCCGCGCGGGCCGGCACGATGCAGCTGGTGGAGCAGGTCCCGTGGATGTCCTCCATCGGGGCCACCTACCACCTGGGGGTCGACGGCCTGAGCCTCCCGCTCGTGCTGCTGACGACCCTGCTCACCCTGCTGTGCGTGGTGTACTCGGGACGGGTCGAGACCCGCCTCAAGGAGTACATGATCCTCTTCCTCCTCCTCGAGGTGGGGATGGTGGGGGTGTTCCTCGCCCTGGATTTCTTCCTCTTCTACGTGTTCTGGGAAGTGAGCCTGGTCCCCATGTACTTCATCATCGGCGTCTGGGGCGGGCCGCGGCGCGTGTACGCCGCCGTGAAGTTCTTCCTCTACACGCTGGTGGGGTCGCTGGCCATGCTCCTCGCGATCCTCCTCCTGTACTTCAACGCCTCTCCGCGGACGTTCGACATCCTCGGCCTGATCCAGCAACGTCCCCTGGCCACCAACCTGTCCCTCGCCCTCCTCGCCTTCTGGGGGTTCTTCCTGAGCTTCGCCATCAAGGTGCCGATGTTTCCCTTCCACACCTGGCTGCCCGACGCCCACGTGGAGGCCCCCACGGCGGGCAGCGTCCTGCTGGCCGGAGTCCTCCTCAAGCTGGGGACCTACGGGTTCGTGCGCATCCTCCTGCCCCTCCTCCCCGACGCCTTCCACCGCATGGCGGGGCTGGTGGCGGTCCTCGCCGTCATCGGGGCCGTCTACGGCGCCCTGGTCGCCATGGCCCAGACCGACCTCAAGAAGCTCGTGGCCTACTCCAGCGTCAACCACATGGCCTACGTGATGCTGGGCGTGGCCGCCGCCGCGGCGGCCGTCGGCCAGGGGTCTCTCCGGGCCGCGAGCACGGTGGCCCTGACAGGGGCGACCATGCAGATGCTGGCCCACGGCGTCATCACCGGGGCGCTGTTCTTCCTCGTGGGCGTCCTCTACGACTACCGGGCCCACACCCGCGGCGTCACGGACTTCGGGGGGCTCGGGGCCCGCCTCCCCGTCTACACGGGGGTGGCCATGCTGGCGATGCTAGCGTCCCTGGGCCTTCCGGGCCTCGTGGGCTTCGTCGCCGAGTTCCTGGTCTTCCTCGGGGCCTTCCAGGTCTACCCGCTGTACACGGTCCTCTGTCTCGTGGGCGTGGTCATCACCGTGGCCTACTTCTTGTGGGCCATCCATAGGATCTTCTTCGGCCCGCTCAATCCCCGGTGGACGGCGCTCACCGACATGGACGCGCGCGAGCGGTGGACGCTCGGGCCCCTGGCGCTGCTCATGGTTGCGGCGGGAATGTACCCCCGGCCAGTGCTCGACGTGATCACGAGGGCCATGGCCGGAATCCTGAGCCTGGTGCGGTAACGGCGGGGAGGCTGTCGCGGTGGATCTCAGGGCCATCACGCCGGAGCTCATGCTGGCGGTGCTGGGGCTGGGCTTGCTGGTGATCGAGCTCGTGACGAGGCCCGGGGAGAAGCACGTCCTGGCGTGGGTCGGGATCCTGGGTCTCCTGCTGGCCCTCGTCCCCTCGGTGGGCCTCCTCGCGACAGGCCCCCGGCTCGTGTTCGCCCAGACCTACGCCGTCGATCCCTTCGCGGCGTTCTTCAAGGTCATCGCGATCCTCGGCGGGATCCTGGTGCTCGGGGCGTCCATGGAGTTCTTCCAGGCCTCCCCGAGCCGGCACGAGGGCGACGTCTACTGCCTCATCGTCTTCCTGGTGCTGGGGCTCGTCCTGATGGCCGCGGCGGCCGACCTCATCCTGCTGTTCCTCGCCATCGAGTTCGTCTCGTTGGTGTCCTACGCGCTGGCGGGCTCCCTCAAGACGGACCGCCGCAGCAACGAGGCCGGGGTCAAGTACTTCCTCTTCGGCGCGGTGGCCTCGGCGCTCATGCTGTACGGGTTCACGTACCTGTACGGGGCCAGCGGCACGACGAACCTCTACCGCCTGGCCGCGGAGGTGGCCCGCGCCCCCGGAGCCCTGCAGGTCCTTGCCGCGGGGCTCGTCCTGGCGGGCCTGGGGTTCAAGGTGTCGCTCGTCCCCTTCCACCAGTGGACCCCCGACGTGTACGAGGGGGCTCCGACTCCCATCACGGCCTTCCTCTCCGTCGGCAGCAAGGCTGCCGGCTTCGCCGTGCTCCTGCGCGTCCTGTACGTGGCGCTGCCCTCCGGGGTGTGGGTCGTGCTGCTGGCCGTGCTCGCGGCCCTCTCCATGAGCGTGGGAAATCTCGTCGCGCTCGCCCAGCAGAACATCAAGCGCATGCTGGCCTACAGTTCCATCGCCCACGCGGGATACATGCTCATCGGCGTCGTGGCGCTCCAGACAAGTCCCTCCCCTCTCGGCTCGGGGATCGGCGCGGTGCTCTACTACCTGCTGGCCTACACCTTCACCAACCTGGGGGCCTTCGCGGTCGCCATCGTGGTGGAGCGCCACCTCCGGTCCGACGCGATCCCCGACTACGGGGGCCTCTCTCAGCGGGCGCCCTTCACCGCCCTGGCCATGGCGGTCTTCATGCTGTCCCTCACCGGCGTGCCGCCCACCGCCCTGTTCGTGGGGAAGCTCTTCCTCTTCGCGTCCGCGATTCACAGCGGGCTCCTGTGGCTGGCCGTGGTGGGGATCCTCAACAGCGTCATCTCCCTCTACTACTACGTGGGGGTCATTCGCGCGATGTACCTGCAGCCCGCGCCCGAGGGGGCCCGTCCCGTCCGCGAGAGCTTCCTCGCGCGGCTCGTGCTCGGGGTGACGCTGGCGGGGACGCTCGCCCTCGGCGTCTACCCCGAGCCCTTCCTGCGCCTGAGTCAGAGCGCGTCCGTGTTCTTCCGGCTGTGATCGGGCCCGCGTGCGGCATGCGGAGGAGCGTCGCGCGGGAAGCCGGGGCGCGTTCCCCTTGACAGTGGTTTGCGTGTTCTGTTACCATGAGGGCCGCGCAGGGGGGCCGGAGAGTGGCCCGAACGTCCGCGGGCGGCGCGCGAGCGAGAACGGCCTCGGTCCACGGACGTTATTTTTTTGTCCCGCGGGAGTCTACGCACATGGCTCAACACGATGCGCCCGGAGCCCCGGCGGGGGAGAGGCTCCTCCGCGAGATCGCCGAGCGGGAGCAGGAGCTCCAACGGCGCGTCGCTGAGGCGCGCGCCGAGGCGGCCCGCCTGATCGAGCAGGCCCAGCGGGAGGCTGACGGTCTCCGCACGGAGGCGCGGGAGCAGGCCCGCGCCCTGGAGGAGGCCGCCGCCGCCGAGGCCGCCCGGGAAGGGGAGCAGCTCACCCGGGACATCCTGGCCCGGGCGGAGGCGGACGCCGCCCGGATCCGCCAGGAGGCCGAGAGGCGGAGGCGGCAGGCCGTCGACCTCGTGGTCGGCCAGGTCCTCGGGGGGGCGCCATGATCGTCCCGATGAGCCGGGTGACGGTGCTGGGCCCCCGCCGGCTTCAGGCGGCGGTCGTGGACGCCGTGCAGGACCTCGGGGTGCTCCACGTGGACCACGCGCCCGTGCAGGGCGAGGCGGTGCGCCCCCAAGGGTTGAGCGAGGAGGACGAGGCCGCCCGGGCCGGCGTGGACGCCCTCCGGACCCGCGCGGAGGCCCTCCTCGCGCTCCTGCCCCCCGTGGAGACGGAGGCTCTGCCGACCTCCGCCTACGCCCGGGAGCCCCTGGACTCCCTCCACCGTCGCCTCGACGCGGTGGACCGCCCTGTCCAGGAGCTGACGCGGCGCCTCCTGGAGGCCGAGGAGGAGCAGGAGATCCTCCAGGCCTACGGGCGGGCCATCCAGGTCCTGGCGCCCCTCCTGGCGCTCCTGGAGGGGAGCCAGAGCCTGGAGGCCACGGGGTTCCTCCTGGACGCGCGCGGTCCCGGCGGGATCGAGGCCGTGCGGACCGAGCTGGCCTCCGCGACCCAGGGACGCGTGGAGCTCGTGAGCCGGCCCGTCGACGACCGCTACGTGGGGGCCGTGGTGGCCTACGCCCGCCGCGACGCCGAGGCGGTGCGGGGGGTGCTGGCCCGGGCGGGGGCCAGCGAGCTCCGCCTGCCGGCCCGCGTGGCGGGCAAGCCGCTCCGGGAGGCCGTGGAGGAGCTCCGCACGCGGGGCGAGGAGCTCCCGCGGGAGATCGAGGACCTGAAGCGTCAGCTGATGGAGATGAGCCGCCTGCACCGGGCGGAGGTGGCCGCCGTGGCCACCGTGGCCCGCGACGCCGTCCAGCGGTTCGATCTCCTCGCCAGGCTCCCCCAGTCGCGGTACGCGTTCATCCTCCACGGGTGGGTCCCCACCCGCCGGGTGCCCGACGTGCGGGGAGGCCTCGCGCGCCGGTTCGGGTCCGAGGTGCTCGTGTACGACGAGCCGGCACCCGTCCACCACGCCGACACCGTCCCCGTCCTCCTGGACAACCCCGGGTGGCTCAAGCCCTTTGAATTGTTCCTGGGGATCTTCAACCCGCCGCGGTACGGGACGTTCGACCCCACCATCTTCTTCGCCATCGGGATGCCCCTGTTTGTGGGCATCATCGTCGGGGACGTGGGCTACGGCCTCTTCCTCCTGGCGATCACGCTGTGGCTGCGGGCCAAGGCGCTGGCGGGCCGTCCCTGGCGGGTCGTGCTGGCGGGGCTGGACTTCGGGTTTACCCTCAGCCCCGCGGTGATGCGCCATGTGGTGGCCCTCCTGGGGTGGATGACGGCGTGGACGGTGGCCTTCGGGATCGCCTTCGGGGAGTTCTTCGGGGACCTCCCCCACCGTCTCGTCCCGGCCTTCCACCCGCTCTTCGACCGCCTCGAGGGGCTCACCGTGTACCTGTACCTCTCCGTCGGGTTCGGGCTGGCCCAGGTGTACCTCGGGCTGGTCCTCCAGATGGTCAAGGCGCTGCGGCACGGGGAGCGGACGGAGCTCCTCGAGGCCGTGGCGCTCCTCAGCGGGGCGACGACGGTGTTCATCTGGCTGGCCACCCAGGTCCACGTGCTGCCCGCGGGCTTCTTCCGCCCCGTCCTCCTGGGGGCGGCCGTGGTGTTCCTCCTCTCCCTGCTGTTCTCCTACACGGCGGGGAGCATGATGTGGATCATGGAGAGCGTGTCCACCTTCGGGAACATCATCTCCTACGCCCGGATCTTTGCCGTGGGGATCGCGTCGCTCGGGCTCGCCATCGTGGCGAACAACCTGGGCGGGAGTTTCCCCGCGCTGATCCTGGGGATCTTCGTGGGGGCGGTGGCGCACGTCATGTTCTTCGGGCTGACGATCATCGGCCACATCCTCCAACCCGCCCGGCTCCACTGGGTGGAGTTCTTCTCCAAGTTCAAGTACTACCAGGACACCGGGTATCCGTACCGGCCATTCCAACGCACTGGAGGTGGGACGACGTGAAGGTTCGCGGTGCGGCAGTGACGCTGGTCCTCACGGCGGTGTTCATCGCCGGTCTCGCCGTGGCTGCTGGAGCCCAGGAGGCTGCGAAGCCGGCCGGCGCGGGCGTGGGGGCCGGCCTCATGGGACTGGGGGCCGCCATCGCCATCGGGCTCGGCGCGATCGGCACGGGGATCGCGCAGTCGAGGATCGGCGGCGCCGCGGCGGGGGTCGTGGCCGAGCGCCCGGAGATGTTCGGGACGATGCTCATCTTCCTGGTGATCCCGGAGACGTTGGTGATCTTCGGATTCGTCATCGCCTTCTTCCTGTACGGAAAGATCTGACCCCGGGAGGGGTGTCATGGGGTCCGAGCTGATCCACCTGCTGGAGCAGGAGGCGCGCACCGAGGTCGACCGGGTGCTCGCCGAGGCCCGCGCGCGGGCCGAGGAGATCGTGGCGGCCGCCCGCCGGGAGGCCGACGAGATCCGGGCCGCCGCCCGGCGGCGGGCCGAGGACCACCGTCTCCAGGCCCGGACCCGCGCCACCAGCACGGCGAGACTCCGGGCGGCGGCCCTGGTGCTGGCGGCCAAGGACGAGGCCATCCGGCAGGTCTTCGACGGCGTCGAGGACGCTGTCCGCGCCGCGATGCGCGACCCCGCGCGCCGCCGCGCGGTCTTGCAAAGTTTCCTCCGGGAGGCCGTGGCGACGCTGGGCGAGGGGCGCTTTGCGGTGGAGGTGGCCCCGGAGGACGTCGCGTCGGCGCGGGAGGCGGTGCGGGACCTCGGCGTGGAGGCTGAGGTGCGCGGGACCCCCCAGGTCCAGGACGGGGTGAGGCTCGTCAGCGCGGACGGGCGGTCCGTGGTGGAGAACACCGTGTCCAGCCGGCTGGCCCGGGCCCGGCGCGAGCTGGTGAGCGAGGTCGCCGCGGTCCTCTGGGGAGCCCAGGTCCCCGCGGCGGCACAGGGGCGGCCCGATGGGTGACTTCGCCTACATCAACGCCCGCGTCAAGGTCATGAAGTCCCAGCTGCTCCCCCCCGCGCGTCTCGAAGAGTTTCTGCACCTGCCCGATCTGGAGGCGTTCATCCAGGCGCTGACCGACACGCCCTACAACGTCGATCTCCAGGAGGCCCTCAGCCGGTTCGCGGGCCTTCGGGCCGTGGACGAAGCCCTGTCCCAGAACTTCTACCGGACCACCCGGAGGATCCTCGGCTTCGCCGACGACCAGGAGCGCCGCCTCATCGAGGTCGTCCTGCTGCGCTACGACCTGCAGAACATCCGGGCCCTCGTCCGGGGCCGGCACACCGGCAAGGACGACGCGGAGATCCTCAGCACCCTCTACCCGGGGGGTCTCCTCAGCGAGGCAAAGCTGCGCGAGCTTCTCCAGCAGCCGGACCTCCGGGCCGTGGCCGATACTCTGGTCACCTGGATGCACCCCCTCGGGCTGGCCCTCCGGCAGGGCGTCGACGCCGCCCAGCGGAGCGGGCAGCTCTTGGACATCGAGGTGGCGCTCGACCGCGCCTACGCCCGCTACGGCCTCGCCGTGGCCGACGGCGAGACTCAGAGCGAGGTCACGCTCCGCCGCTTCCTCGGCATGGAGATCGCCGCGACCAACCTCAAGACCGCCCTCAAGCTGCGCCGGATCAAGGAGCTGACCCGGGAGGAGCGGGAGCGGTTTTTCATCCCCGGCGACTACATCCTGCCGCGCGAGCGGTTCCTGGTCCTGTCGGATCCCCAGTCCAGCGCCAGCGAGATCGCCTCGGTCCGGCTCTTCGGGGCCGACCTGACGGGGACGGAGAGCCCGCTGGAGATGGAGCAGAGGATCGACAGGGCGGTCCAGCGGGCGGCGGCGCGCCTGTACGTGGGCGATCCCCTGGCGCTCGACGTGGTCATCGGTTTCCTGACCCGCAAGGCGGCGGAAGTCGCTAACCTCCGGGTGATCGCCCACGCCCGCCACCTCGGCCTCCCCGAGGACGTGGCACGGCAGGAGCTGGTCAGTGTATAAGGTCGCGGTCATCACCGATCCGGAGACGGCCACGGGGTTTCGCCTGGCCGGGGTGGAGGTGCGCGAGGCGGCGACCCCGGCGGAGGCCCTGGAATTCCTCCGCCACTACGTGGCCGCCGGGTACGGGCTCGTCGCCGTGAACGAGGACCTGCTCCGGGGGACCGAGGAGGCCCGGGCCCGGATGCTGCGGGGGCGCGACCTCCCCATCATCGTCCCCCTCCCGCCCGCCCGGGTCCAGCAGGAGAGCGGGGAGGCGTACATCCAGCGGCTGGTGAAGGAACACATCGGGTTTGCCGTGAAGCTGAAGTGACCCTCGGGGGAGGATGAGCGGATGCCAGTCACCGGCTACATCACACGGATCTCCGGGCCGGCGGTGATCGCCAAGGGCCTCGCCGGGGCCCGCATGTACGACATCGTCCGGGTCGGCAAGGAGAAGTTGATCGGCGAGATCATCCGGCTCGACGGGGACACCGCCTTCGTGCAGGTCTACGAGGACACCTCGGGCCTCTACGTGGGGGAACCTGTCGAGTCCACCGACGCCCCCCTCACCGTGGAGCTGGGGCCGGGGATGCTGAGCAGCATCTACGACGGCATCCAGCGGCCCCTGGACAAGATCCGGGAGCTCCAGGGGGACTTCATCTCGCGCGGCGTGATCGTGGACGCCCTCGACCGGTCCCGGAAGTGGACCTTCGTGCCGACGGTGAAGGTGGGCGACCGCGTGGGGCCGGGCGACGTGATCGGCGACGTGCAGGAGTACTCCTACGCCCACAGGATCATGGTGCCCCCCCATGCGGCTCCCGGCGAGGTCGTCGAGATCCGCTCGGGGGAGTTCACGGTCACGGACACGGTGGCCCGGCTCGCCGACGGCACCGAGCTCAAGCTCATGCAGACGTGGCCCGTGCGCGTCCCGCGGCCGGTCGGGCGGAAGCTGGACCCCACGGAGCTCTTCGTCACGGGGCAGCGCATCCTGGACGTGCTGTTCCCGGTGGCCATGGGCGGGACGGCGGCGGTCCCGGGGCCCTTCGGGAGCGGGAAGACGGTGGTCCAGCAGACCCTGTCCAAGTGGTCCAACGCGGACATCATCGTGTACGTGGGGTGCGGGGAGCGCGGCAACGAGATGACCGACGTCCTCACCGAGTTCCCCGAGCTGGAGGACCCGCGGACGGGACGTCCCCTCATGGAGCGCACGATCCTCGTCGCGAACACCTCCAACATGCCGGTCGCCGCCCGCGAGGCGAGCATCTACACCGGTGTGACCATGGCCGAGTACTTCCGGGACATGGGGTACCGGGTGGCGCTCATGGCCGACAGCACCAGCCGGTGGGCCGAGGCGCTCCGGGAGATCTCCTCCCGCCTCGAGGAGATGCCGGCCGAGGAGGGGTATCCCCCCTACCTGGCGAGCCGCCTGGCGGCCTTCTACGAGCGGGCGGGCCGCGCCGTCGTCCTCGGGAAACCCGAGCGGACGGGGGCGGTCACCGTCGTGGGCGCGGTGAGCCCCCCCGGCGGCGACCTGTCCGAGCCCGTGACCCAGAGCACCCTGCGGATCGTGGGGACCTTCTGGTCCCTGGACGCCCAGCTGGCCTACCGGCGCCACTTTCCCGCCATCAACTGGAACCGCTCGTACAGCCTCTACGAGGGGATGCTCACGGAGTGGTACGCCACGCACGTGGCGCCCGACTTCGCGGAGCAGCGGGCGTGGGTGAGCGCGCTCCTGGCCCGCGAGGCGAGCCTCCAGGAGGTCGTCCAGCTCGTGGGGCCCGACGCCCTCCAGGACCAGGAGCGGATGGTCATCGAGGCCGGGAAGATGATCCGCGAGTACTTCCTGCAGCAGAGCGCCTTCAGCGACGTGGACGCGTCGTGCTCGCTGGAGAAGGCCTACTGGATGATCCGGGGGATCCGGGCCTTCTACGAGGAGGCGACGGCGGCCCTGGAGCGCGGGATGACCATCGACGAGATCCTCAACCTCCCCCAGAACGAGCAGATCGCCCGGTTCAAGGAGGTCCCCAACGACCGGTTCCGGGCCCACATCGACGAGTTCCTCAAGGGGCTGGAGGCGGCGTTCCGCGCCGTGCCCGCGGGGGCGGGGGAGGCGGCCCCGGCGGGGCCGTCGAGGGCCGAGCGGAGGGGGTAGACGATGGGACTGGCCACGAAGCGGTACACGAGCGTCAGCTACATCTCCGGCCCGCTCCTCTTCGTGGAGGGGGCGCGGGACCTCTCCTACGGGGCCATCGTGGAGATCCACGTGCCGGACGGGACCGTCCGCGGAGGGCAGGTCATCGAGGTGTCCGAGCGGAACGCGGTGATCCAGGTGTTCGAGGAGACCCGCGGCATGGACCTGGCCAAGACGTCCATCAGCCTGCGGGAGCACGTGGCGCGCATCGGCGTCGGCCGCGAGATGATCGGGCGCCGGTTCAACGGCCTGGGCGAGCCGATCGACGGGCTCCCCCCGATCATCCCCGAGAAGCAGCTGCCGATCCTCGGCGCCCCCATCAACCCGGCCGCCCGCGAGAAGCCGGCCGAGTTCATCCAGACGGGCATCTCCACCATCGACGTCATGAACACCCTGGTGCGGGGGCAAAAGCTCCCCATCTTCTCCGGGGCCGGGCTCCCGGCCAACGAGATCGCCGCCCAGATCGCCCGCCAGGCCAAGGTCCTCGGGGAGGCGGAGCAGTTCTCGGTGGTGTTCGCGGCCATGGGGATCACCCAGCGCGAGGCGGCCTTCTTCATCCACGAATTCGAGAGCACGGGCGCGCTGGCCCGGAGCGTGGTCTTCATGAACCTGGCCGACGACCCCACCATCGAGCGGCTCATGACGCCCCGGGCGGCCCTGACCGTGGCGGAGTACCTGGCCTACGAGCTGGACATGCACGTGCTCGTCATCCTCACGGACATGACCAATTACTGCGAGGCGCTGCGTGAGATCGGCGCGGCCCGGGAGGAGATCCCCGGACGCCGCGGGTACCCCGGGTACATGTACACCGACCTGGCCAGCATCTACGAGCGGGCGGGACGGATCAAGGGCAAGAAGGGGACGATCACGCAGTTCCCCATCCTCACCATGCCGGACGACGACATCACCCACCCCATCGCCGACCTGACCGGCTACATCACGGAGGGCCAGCTGGTCCTGAGCCGCACGCTCCACCGGCAGGGGATCTACCCGCCCATCAACCCCCTGCCGAGCCTCTCGCGCCTGATGAACAACGGGATCGGCGCCGGCCGGACCCGGGCGGACCACCGGCAGGTGGCGGACCAGCTCTACTCCGCGTACGCTCAGGGCCTGGACCTCCGCCGGCTCGTGGCCATCATCGGCGAGGAGGCCCTCACCGAGAACGACCGCCTCTACCTGCGGTTCGCCGACGCCTTCGAGCGGGAGTTCATCAACCAGGGGAACGCCGACCGCTCCATCGAGGAATCCCTGACCCTGGGGTGGAAGCTCCTCTCCATGTTCCCGAAGACGGCCCTCACGCGGATCAGCCGCGATCACGTGGACAAGTACTACTTCGGCGAGCAGATGGAGCAGCTGTACCGGCCCGGGGAGGCCCGGGTCTAGGAGTGCGAGCAGAGCGCGAGGTGCCGGTGGTGCGCCATGGCTGAGACGATCAGTCCCACGCGGATGAATCTCCTGCAGCGCCAGAACCAGGTCAAGCTGGCGCAGCAGGGGGTGGACCTCCTGAAGCGCAAGCGGGACGCCCTGGTGGCCGACTTCTTCAACATCGTCCGGCGGGCCCTTGCGGCGCGGGAGAAACTCACGCGCGCCGCCCAGGAGTCCTATGCCCTGCTGGGGCTGGCCAAGGCGGTGGAGGGCCGGGAGGTCCTGGAGGCTGCCGCCCTCGCCGACCCGCGCCGCCTCGAGGTCGCCATCGAGACGAAAAACATCTGGGGCACGCGCATCCCCACCATCGGGAGCGACGAAGTGCGGCGCTCGCTCCTGGCCCGGGGGTACGACCCGGTCGCGGTGACGGTCCGCACCGTGGAGAGCGCCGAGCGGTTCGAGGACGTGGTCGCGGCGCTCCTGGACGTGGCCAGCACCGAGGTGACCCTGCGCAAGATCGGGGAGGAGATCAAGAAGACGACCAGGCGGGTGAACGCCCTCGAGCAGGTGGTCATCCCCCGGATCCGGGGGGAGATCCGGTACATCAGGGACGTGCTGGAACAGCGCGCCCGCGAGGACGTGTTCCGGCTCAAGCGCATCAAGAAGAAGCTCGAGGCGAAAGAGGCCTCTCCCTAGCGCGCTCGGTCAGCCGCCGGGATGGCGCCGACCCGGGGGGAGTGGCGGGAGACGGTCAGGACCATCCTGGACAAGCCGGGGGCCGTGGTGATGCTGGGGCCCGTGGACGTGGGCAAGACGACGGTGGCGACGGCCTTGGCGAACGCCGCGCTCCGGGCGAGGCTTCCGGCCGCGGTCGTCGACGCCGATCCCGGCCAGTCCGACATCGGCCCTCCGGCCACGGCGGCCCTGGGCGTGCCCGATCGCCCGGTCGGGCGGATGAGTGAGATCGCCCCCTCGGCCGCGTGGTTCGTGGGGGACACGTCCCCGCGCCTGGTGGCGGGCGACCTCGTCGAGGGGACGGCGCGGCTCGTGAGGCGGGCCCGCAGGCAGGGGGCGCGGGTCATCGTGGTGGACACCGCCGGGTGGGTGGAGGGTCCCGCGGCCGTGGCGACGGTGCTCCGGGAGATCCTCGGGGTCCGCCCGCGTCACGTGGTGGCCATCCAGCGCGGCGAGGAAGTGGAGCCAATCCTCGCCCGCGTCCCCGGGGACATCGCCGTGCACCGGCTCCCGCCCTCGCCCCATGCCCGCCCGCGGTCCCGGGACGAGCGCCGGGCGTACCGGGAGCAGGCTTTCGCCCGCTACTTCGCCGGGGCCCGCCCGGTGTCGCTCGAGCTATTGGCAATTCCCTGCCGGCGGCCGGTCCGCTACCGCGGGAGAGCGATCCCCCACGGGCGCCTGCTGGCCGAAGTCCCGCCCGAGGATCTCCGGCACCTCCTTGTCGGGCTGGTGGACCGCTACGGCTGGCTCGTGGCCCTCGGCACGGTCCTCGAGGTGTACCCCTCCTCCCAGCGCGTGGAGGTCCTCTCCCCCCTCGGCTCCCTCTCCCGGGTGCGCGCCCTCCACTGGGGGGTCCTGAGGGTGGCCCCCTCGGGCCGGGAGCAGGGCCGGCTCCCCCTGGTGGCATGAGCGGTCTCTCGTGGGGCTCCTGGGCTCGGCAGGCGGCCTTCACGGCGGCCGCCCTGGCCGTGGGGGTTGTCCTGGGCATCCAGGCCCGCACGGAACACTCCATCGAGACGAGGCTCCAGGTTCCCTCGGGGCGGCTCGGGGAGGTGGCGTACCGCTACCACATGGCCGAGCGGCGGCAGGCGGCCCTCCGCCGCGAGGTGGCGGCCCTGCGCGACGCCGTGGCGGCCGAGGAACAGCGGGTAGCCCGCGGCCGGTCCGCCCTGGCCGCGCTCGCGGCCGACCTGGACCGCACCCGGATGCTCGCGGGCCTCACGCCGGTCAGGGGGCCGGGCGTCGTGGTGACGGTTGCGGACAGCCCGCGGCCCCTCCGGCCGGGGGAGGACCCCAACCTCGTGCTGATCCACTACTCGGACGTGCGCGCCGTGGTGGGGACGCTCTGGGCCGCCGGGGCCGAGGCCGTGGCGGTGAACGACGAGCGCCTCGTCGGCACGTCCGGGATCTCCTGCGTGGGGACGACGATCCTCTGCAACGTCCGGCGGCTGGCGCCGCCCTACCGCATCGCGGCCATCGGCGACCCGCGGGCGCTGGTGGGCGCCCTGGACGCCCGGGGCGGCGTCCTGGAGCAGCTCCGGGCCTTCGACTTTCCCGTGCTCGTGACCGTCTCCCACGACCTGCACATCCCGGCCTACACCGGCGGGTTTCAGCACCGGTACGCCAAGCCGGTCGGCGAAGGAGGCTAGCGCAGTGTGGCTCCCGCTCCTGGGGCTTCTGGTGGGCCTCGCCCTCGGTCTCCTGGTGAGCATCCAGGTCCCGTTGAGCTACGTGAAGTACAGCGCCATCGCCATCCTGGCGGCGGTGGACACCCTGCTGGGGGGAACCCGCGCGCGCGTGGAGAACCGATTCGACGTGGGAGTCTTCCTCTCGGGGTTCGTGGTGAACACCTGCTTCGCCGCGGGGCTGACGGCGCTCGGGGACCTGCTCGGCCTGGACATCTACCTGGGCGCGGTCGTCGCCTTCAGCATCCGGATCTTCAACAACGTGGGCTTCATCCGCCGGGACCTCCTGGAGGCCCTGGGCCGGCACCGCCAGGCCGTGACGGGCAAGGGCTCGCCGGGGGCGGCGGTCTGAGGGAAGCACGAGGAAGCGGGGTGGAGGCATGGCGCGGATAGGCATCAACGGGTTTGGACGGATCGGTCGCCAGGTCTTCAGGGCGATCCTGGAGCGCTACCCGGACCTGGAGGTGGCGGCCGTCAACGACCTGACGGACGTGCGGACCAACGCCCACCTGCTCGCCTACGACAGCACCTATGGCCGGTTCCCCGGCACGGTCGAGACGCGGGAGGGCGCCCTGGTCGTGAACGGGCGGTCCGTGGCCGTGCTCTCGGAGAGGGACCCGGCCCGCCTCCCGTGGACAACCCACGGGGTCGACATCGTCGTGGAGTCGACGGGGAGGTTTACCGACGCGGAGAAGGCGGCGGGGCACCTCAGGGCCGGCGCCCGGCGCGTGGTGATCACGGCTCCCGCGACCGGCGAGGACATCACCGTCAACATGGGGGTCAATCACACGGCCTACGATCCCGGTCGGCACCGGATCATCAGCAACGGGTCGTGCACGACCAACTGCCTCTCGGTGACGGCCAAGGTCCTCAGCGACACCTTCGGCATTCGCCACGGCTTCATGAACACGGTCCACTCCTACACCAATGACCAGGTGATCTTGGACGTGGTGCACAAGGACCTGAGGCGCGCCCGGGCCGCGGCCCTCAACATCATCCCGACCACCACGGGGGCTGCCAAGGCCATCTTCCTCGTGCTGCCCGAGCTGAAGGGCAAGCTCAACGGGCTCGCCCTGCGGGTCCCCACCCCCACGGTGTCGGTGGTGGACCTGACGGTGGCGGTGGAGAGGCCGGCGACCGCAGAGGAGGTGAACCGCGCCTTCCAGCGGGCAGCGGCCGAGGAGCTTCAGGGATACCTGGGCTACACCGAGGAGCCGCTGGTGAGCAGTGATTTCCGGGGAGACCCCCACAGCGCCGTCCTGGACGGCCTCTCCACCATGGTGGTGGGCGACCTGGTCAAGGTCTTGGCCTGGTACGACAACGAGTGGGGGTATGCGTGCCGGGTCGCCGACCTCGTCCACTACATGGTCGAGCGCGGCGCGTGAGCGGCCGGCCCCTCCGGCGTTCGGCGGGGAGGGGACGTCCGGTGCGGGCCGGCCGGCCGGAGGGGGACGGGGAGCTCGAGACGGTGCCGTGATGCGCAAGAAAACCGTCCGGGACGTCGACGTGAGCGGGCGCCGGGTGTTCGTCCGGGTGGACTTCAACGTGCCGCTCGACCGGGGGCGCGTCCTGGAAGATCACCGGATCGTCGCCGCTCTCCCAACGATCCGGTACCTCGTGGACCACGGGGCGGCAGTGGTTTTGGCCTCGCACCTCGGCCGCCCCAAGGGCCCGGACCCCGCCCTCCGGATGGACCCCGTGGCGGCCCGGGCGAGCGAGCTGCTGGGACGCCCCGTGCGGAAGCTGGACGACTGCATCGGCCCCGAGGTGGAGCGGGTGACCCGGGCCCTGCGGCCCGGGGACGTCGTCCTGCTGGAGAACCTCCGCTTCCACCCGGAGGAGGAGAAGAACGACCCGGCCTTCGCCCAGGCACTGGCCAGGCTGGCCGACCTCTACGTCAACGACGCCTTCGGCACCGCCCACAGGGCGCATGCGAGCACCGTCGGCATCGCCGCCTACCTGCCGGCGGTGGCGGGTCTCCTGATGGAGCGGGAGCTGACCTTCCTCAGCAAGGTCCTGGAGCACCCCATCCCTCCGCTCGTGGTCCTCCTGGGCGGGAAGAAGGTCGAGGACAAGATCGGGGTCATCCGCAACCTCCTGGGCCGCGCCAGCGCCATGCTGATCGGAGGGGGCATGTGCTACACGTTCCTCCGGGCCCGGGGCGCGCAGATCGGCGCCTCCCTGTGCGAAGTGGAGCGGGTGGAGCTGGCGCGCCAGCTCATGGAGGAGGCGGCCCAGAGGGGTGTGCGGTTTCTCCTCCCCGTGGACGTGGTGGCTGCCGAGCGCGTGGAGCCCGGGGCCCGGGCCCAGGTGGTGGATGCCCGCCGGATCCCGGAGGGCTGGGTCGGTGTGGATATCGGCCCCCAGACCGTGGCGGACTTCCGCGGGCCTATCGCACAGGCAGGCACGATCCTGTGGAACGGGCCGATGGGCGTCTTCGAGATCCCGGCCTTTGCGGAAGGGACCCGCGCCATCGCCCGGGCCATCAGCGAGTCCTCCGCGGAGTCGGTCGTGGGAGGAGGGGACACGGCCGCCGCGGTGGACCAGCTGGGCCTCGCCGGCAAGATGACCCACGTCAGCACCGGAGGAGGCGCCACCCTGGAGTTCATGGAAGGGAAGGTCTTGCCGGGTGTCGCGGCGTTGCTGGACGCCTGAGGCCATGAGCGCCGCGCATCCTCCCCGGTCGGCTCGCGTCCCGATCGTCGCGGCCAACTGGAAGATGCACCTCACCCGGGCCCCCGCCGTCCGGCTCGTGGAAGGCCTCCGGGAGAGGCTGGAAGGCGTGGCGGGGGCCCAGGTCATCCTCTGCCCGCCCGCGACGGCCCTCGAGAGCGTGGGGCGCGCCCTCGAGGGGTCGTCTCTCTGGCTGGGGGCCCAGACGATGCACTGGGAGGCCCAGGGGGCGTACACGGGCGAGGTCAGCGCCCCCATGCTGGTCGACCTCGGGTGCCGGGCGGTGATCCTCGGCCACTCGGAGCGGAGGATGTACTTCTGCGAGACCGACGAGGCTGTGAGCCGAAAGGTGGCGGCCGCCCTCGCCCACGGCCTCCTGCCCATCGTGTGCGTGGGGGAGCGGGCGGAGGAGCGCGAGGCCGGGGCGACCGACGCGGTGATCGCCCGGCAGGTGGAGGCCGTGCTGAGGACGACGCCGGTCGAGCGCTACGGGGAGGTCGCGGTGGCCTACGAGCCGGTGTGGGCCATCGGCACGGGTCGGTCGGCCACCGGCGAGGAGGCCAACCGCGTCGCGGGGATGATCCGGGGCATTGTGGGGGGCCGTGCGGGGCCCCGCGCGGCCGCCTCGGTCCGGATTCTCTACGGGGGGAGCGTCAAGCCCGAAAACATCAGCGAGTTCCTCCGGCAACCCGAGGTCGACGGCGCGCTGGTGGGGGGAGCGAGCCTCGAGGCAGAGGCCTTCGCGGCCATCGTCCGGGCCGCAGTCCGGTAGAAGCGGGTCCCGCCGGAGCGTCCACGGCCCGGGTCCTGCTCCTTGGACAGTCCCTTCCGCCTATGGTACTGTAGAGACGCTGTAGGGCGGAGGTGGAAGCATGACTACGGCAATTCTCATCCTGCACCTGCTCCTGGCTGCGGCCGTCGTCGGCGTCATCGTGCTGCAGGGGCCGAAGGGTGAGGGCTTGGGGGCCATCGGCGGAGGGGGGGCGCGGCTCTTCCACGGGCCGAAGCCCCGGGAGACGTTTTTCCTGCGCGTGACATCGGTCCTCGCGATCCTGTTCGGGGCCACGTCCATGTACCTGGTGCTCACCCGGTTCGGTCGCTGACGGAGGGGCCGCGTGCCGCACCGCCTGACGCCTCTCGCCTCCCTGGACGAAGTGCGCCGTCTGACCGTGGACAGCACGGCACGCCTGCACAGTGCCACCCACGAGGAGATCCTCGCCGGGGTCACGACCGACGTGTACTTCGTCCGGACTCTGGAGATCCTGAGGGGCCTCGGGCTCGCGGAGACCCCGGTCGTGGCGGAGATCTTCGCCAGCCGCGACGGCGTCCTGGCGGGAGTGGAGGAGGTCCGGTACCTGCTCCGGGACAGCGGCGTGCGGATCGAGGCGCTCCCGGAGGGGGAGACCTTCTCGGCCCGCGAGGTGATCATGCGGATCGAGGGGCCCTACGATCGGTTCGGGATGTACGAGACGGTCCTCTTGGGGATGCTGGCGCACCCCAGCGGCTGGGCCACCGCGGCTCGTGAGGTGGCCCGAGCGGCAGGGGACAAACCGGCCTACGTCTTCGGTGCCCGCCACGTGCACCCGGCGGTCGCCCCGGTCATGGAGCGCGCCGCGCTGGTCGGGGGCATGCGCGGCGCAGCGTGCATTCTGGGGGCGAAGCTGGCGGGGCAGGAGCCCGTCGGCACCATGCCGCACGCCTTCATCCTGATCGTCGGGGACACGGTGCGGGCGGCGATGGCCTACCACGAGCTCATGCCGGCGAGCGTCCCCCGGCTCGTGCTGGTCGACACCTTCACCGACGAAGCCGTCGAGGCGCTCCGGGTAGCCGAGGCCATGGGGCGGGACCTGGCGGCGATCCGGCTGGACACTCCGAAGGAGCGGGGAAGCGTCACCCCCGATCTGGTCCGCGAGGTGCGGGCACGCTTGGACCTGGCGGGATTCCGGCACGTGAAGATCTTCGTGTCGGGGGGGATCACGCCCGACCGGATCCCCGCGCTCGCCGAGGCCGGGGCCGACGCCTTCGGCGTGGGGAGCCACATCAGCTCCGCCCCGCCCATCGATATGACGATGGACCTGCGCGAGGTCAACGGGCGCCCCCTCGCCAAGCGGGGGCGTATCCCCGGCCGGACGCCCGCTCCCCGGCTGAGGTCCATGTGAAGGCCCCGGATCTCCGCGCTCCGCCCAGCGGAGGGATCAGGAGCGCCGGAGACGCCCGGACTCCCGAAGGTCTTTCCTCCTGCCTGGGTGTAGCAGAGGAAGCCACCGACTCCTCCGGCTGATGTCCCCTTGAGATCTGGGGGCTGGGGGGGCGTGTCACCTGTTAAGCCATTAGAGAGAGCCGAATAGGGTACCGTCGCGTCACTTGAGTTCTTACCGCTCAGGCCGGGAGGGCCATGCACGGAAGAGCCAGCCGTTGTCCCAGGGCCGAGGCCAGCTGGAAACGCGGGCTGACGGCCGACGTGACGCGCCTCCCGCATACTGTGTCGAGGGATTGGCAAGACGAAAGATCTGGAGGAAGTTACGGTCACTCGCGGCGGCCAGGGCACAGGGATCCAGCCGAGCGCGGAGGCGCTGCAGGACCGTGAGTTTCTTCGGATCCCCGACGCCGGAGGCCAGGGGTCGGTCGAGGGGCGTGTGAGGGCGATCGTCCTTTCGGCGGAGTCGGGACCCCCCGCGTCTTGCTGGCCAGTTTTCCAGAGGGCCCGGACCAGGTTCCTCATGAGGCGGAGCTCGGTGCGAGACACGTCGGTGATCGCGGCGAGGGCTCCGTGTGCATCGTAGCGCTCCCCCCACGAGCGTGTGGACAGGCGTCCACTTCTCCTGGTCGATATGCGCGGTGTCGTCTTTTTTATGGGGGCGGCCGCGGGTGA
>Ga0209061_1000669_pt1 | contig 76020 bp, 58 predicted proteins | sample Coa_R1_10_FD_187157 | JGI IMG/M metagenome (GOLD analysis project Ga0209061, IMG submission 187157) | Surface soil microbial communities from Centralia Pennsylvania, which are recovering from an underground coalmine fire - Coalmine... | ecosystem: Environmental > Terrestrial > Soil >... | reverse complement strand
ATACCTATGGCCTGCAAGAGACCGGCTTTGACTTCTCCAAACACGGGGCGCTTTCCTGCACGATCTATGACAAGACACGTGAATTGCGTCATTCTGGCAAGGAGTGGTTTCTCGACCTGTGGCACAGTCGTGGCTGGTTAGAAGATGATGGAGCAGTCTGGCGGGTCGAGTTCAAGTTTAAACGGGAAGCGCTGCACGAATTGGAGCAAGAGGGCGTCTTTCACGGCGTTGAAGACGCCTATGCTCTGCTTGATCTGCTGCCGGTCCTCTGGGCCTATGCGGCTGGTCGTCCAGATGGTGGCCCCGATGGGCTTCCTGATGGCTGGCTGCGCTGTGTCGTGCCGAATGGCGATAAGAACCGCTCACGCTGGCCGACGCATCCGGCCTGGAAAGTTGTCCAGCAAGCCTTTACTGAACCAATGGAGATGCCAAAGGATTTTGGCAAGATTGTGCGTCATCGGTGGGAACAGCGCAATATCGAGAAGGGGATTGAGGCGGTGACGGGCTATCTCACGTCGTTAGCTGCCTGGGCTGGTGGTGAGCTTGCTGACCCTGAGACCGATGTCTCGGTGGCCTTCCATTGGCTAGCCGTAAAGGTGAATGACTACCTGCAACGGCTAGATCGGGACTTTGCTTCTGAGGTCCAGCGCAAGCGGGTCAAGTTCCACCTGGAAACGAGTTAGCTGATGGGCAGTTGGCTTTGCATAGAGAAGGTGTGGTTGTGGCTTGCTGATGGCAAGCCGTGAAGAAGGGGGTGGCCTATGGCAAGAACTAAAAACGTTTCGACGGTGCAACCTCTGTTATTGAGTGTGGCTGACGTGGCTGTTCGGTTGGGGGTCTGTCGTCAGACGGTCTATACCTTCATTTACCGTGAGGGGTTGCCCTCAATTCAGGTTGGCCGGATACGTCGCGTTCATCCAGACTCGTTGGAAGGTTGGTTGAGAGAACGTGAGTTCCGGATTGTGTAGAAGAAGGGGTGAGCTATGGCAGAGAAGAAGCGTCGGGGGCATAATGAGGGGTCAATCTATTATGCTGCTGAGCGTGATCGATGGGTTGTTGAGGTCTCAACTGGCCCTGACAGACGGAAAAAGTTCTATTGTAAGACAAAGCAGGAGGCGGTGAAAAAGAAGAATGAAGTGCTGCGTGAATTGGAGAAGGGAACGTTAGCCAGTGGGCCTCAACGTAAGCTCAAGGACTACCTGGAAGATTGGATAGAGAATGTCCACAAGGACAACCTTCGCATCAGTACCTATGTGAAGTATAAGAAGCTCATCAGGTACATTGTCGCTGAACTCGGTGAAGTCTGGTTGCAGAAACTGACGCCTGAGCAAGTCCAGCGGTTTTATGCGAAAAAGCGTCAAGATGGCTTGTCTTCGAAGACCATCCACGAAATTCACGGTGTTCTGCATCTCGCGCTCAAACACGCTGTACGCTGGAATTATGTCTCACGCAATGTCTGTGATCTGGTTGACTCGCCCCGTGTGGTCAGCCGGAAGGGAACGCCGTTGACTGTCGAGCAGGCGAAGAAGTTCCTGGAAAACATCCGGGGGCATCGGTTAGAATTGATCGTCTTGACCGCCATTGTTACCGGTATGCGGCGAGGCGAGATATTGGCCCTTCGCTGGTCGGATATTGATCTGGAACGGCATATCCTCTCTGTTCTCCGAACGGTTGACTACATTTATCCCTTTGGGTATGTTGAGAACGAACCAAAAACAAAAACCGGCAAGCGGTTGATTGAATTGCCGGAGTTCTATATTACGCTGCTGAAGCAGCACAAAGTCCAACAGACTGAGCAGCGCCTCAAGGTTGGGGAGAAGTGGGAAAACCGTGATCTGGTGTTTCCTGGTCTGACCGGTGGCTATATGAGTCCGGCACATCTGGACGATGACTTTAGTAAACTTGTTCAGCAGGCAGGTTTGCCGCATCTGCCGTTCCATGATCTGCGGCATAGTGCTGCAACCATCTTGATCGGCATGGGAGTTAACCCGAAGGTCATTCAGGAGTTGCTTGGTCACAGCGACATCTCGATCACGCTCGGCATTTACGGTCACTTGTTTCCGTCGATGCAGCGAGATGTCGTCGAGAAGTGGCAGGATGTGTTTGGTGAGGAAGATGAAGACGATGGGGGTGAAGAGGCTGGTGGTGGGGTGCCGGTGTGATTTTGCTCTCGCCGGTGTTTTGCCCTCAGTTTTGCTCTCACCTCTTCGGTTTGGGTGATGCCGGTGGGGTGGATGTGCTCATAAAGCAAGTCGGGAAGCCGCTTTATGAAACGACTTCCCGACTATCTGTCTAATGCCGAAGGGGGGACTCGAACCCCCACGCCCTTAAGAGCACAACGCCCTGAACGTTGCGTGTCTACCAATTTCACCACTTCGGCTTGTTTCTGGTGGTTGTTCCTATGGACAACCAGTATTCTACAGGAACTGTTGCGACTTGTCAAGTGGTTTTGGGCGGTTTTTTTGGGGGGAGTTGGAAGACTTTGGCTCTGGTTTGTTTGGGAAGGAGGCAAGGCGTTCAACTACCTTGCCTCTTTTGTGTGCGTGGTTACGAGAGGATTTCGACGGTGTCGCCGTCCTGGACGAGATGGCCGCGTCCGACCTGCTGGCCGTCGAAGCGGGCGGAGGGTCCCCAGATGCGCGCTCCGCGACAGGTGGCTGCGAGGTCTTTGTGGATTTGCTGCGCGACATCGAGGATGGTGGCACCGGGTTCCAGAGCAAGCGGCTCCTCCTGCACCTGTTTGTTGGTGCGCAGGTAGACGCGCACGAGGCCGGTGAGCTGCCAGATGGCCTCTTTGAGTCGGTCGAGGCTGGCGTCGTCCAGGATGGAGACGCCGACGATGGGTATGTCCGGGACGCTGGCTTGCAAGGCGGCGAGATCGCTGGCGCAGGCTTCGTCCATTTTGGTGGCGGCCAGCAGGGCAGGGAGGTCGATGCCCGCGAAGGCGACTTCGGCCTGCACCTCTTTGAGCACGTCGTAGGGGGCGCGCACGTCCTGGCAGTAGACGATGGCGTCGGCGGCGCGCAGGACGCCGAGCAAGGCGCGCCCGCCACCGCGATCTTCGTTAGCTCCTGAGATGAGGCCGGGTATCTCGACCAGTTGGACGAGGACGCCGCCGATGCGGGTGAGTGCCGGGACGGGCCGCAAGGTGGTGAAGGCGTAATCGCCTATTTTGATCTGCACGTGCGAGAGCGCGTGCAGGAGCGAGGATTTGCCCGCGTTGGGCGCGCCGACGAGCGCCACTTGCGCCACTCCTTCACGACGTATGGCGATGCTGTCCCGATTGAGGGTGTGTGAGCGTTTGTGCGTCTCTTCGATCTGGCTCAGCACCCACTTGCGTATGTCGGCGTAGGGGCCGTTTCGGTAACCGGGCAGTTCGTCGAGGATGGCGCGCAGTTCGCGCACGCGCTCCGTGCCTTCTTTGCCGATGAGGCGGCGTTTGATCAGTTGCATCTGGACTTGATGGGGCATAGGCATACCATGATACTCCTTTTCTTACTGGCGGGAAGAATGAGCGGGAAGGTACACCAATATATCTTTACAGGAGCGGCCTGTTTCCTTCACTGAGCCGCTCTATAAGGAGGGAGGTGCGTCTGTCCCGCTGCTTACACATGACGCGAGAGGCTGTAAGCAGCGGTCTAGCCGTTTTTCTGTGATTTGGTCAAGCGCCAGGCGCTTTCACGTGTGATCGCCATGAATATCGTCAACTTTCGCTTTGTTCAGATCGTGATTTAACTATACCATGAGGCGAGGAAGGATGCAATCCCTCTTTTGCGGAAGGGTTTTCTCTCCCCTATCTTTTTGGGTATGTTTTTTATCTGCTATAATGAGAGCAAGATATCTCTTCCTGACATCACAAGGGTCGATTTTGTGCCTCGTTTTGTATTGTGTAACCGGGTATTGACGGAAATGGATGAAGGAGTTTTTTCCTGTGCCTGACGGGGAGTTTGTCTATGCAAGGGCAAGAAGTGGAACAATCGGCTCCTGTGCGGGCCGCTATCGATATTGGCAGCAATACGGTGCATATTGTGGTTGCGCGCTGTATGCCGGATAAGCTGGATATTCTCGCGGATGAGGTTGATATGACGCGCATTGGTGAGAGTGTGAATGCGACGGGCGAGATATCGCAGCAGAAACAGAATGAGACGATGGCTGTTCTGCGCAAGTATAAGGCGTTGGCGCAACAGCATCATGCCGTGCAGATCCTGGTGGTGGCGACAGAGGCCATTCGCAAGGCGAAGAATAAAGATGAATTTATCACTGCTATGGAGCGCGAGACGGGCCTGCATGTGCAGATGGTGAGCGGCGACGTGGAGGCGGTGCTGACCTTCTACGGCGCAACGTATGAACTCTACCAGGAGACCCAGCCGCCTGCTAAGGTGGGAGTGATGGACCTCGGCGGCGGCAGCACGGAACTGATTGTCGCGAAGGATAAGCACATAACGTGGCGTACCTCGATACCCGTTGGTTCTGGCTGGCTGCATGACCATTATCTCTCCACCAATCCTCCCGCTCACACTGATCTGGTTGATGCGCAGCAGTTCCTGCATACCTACTTGAAGCGGCTGAATCTCAAGCGCATGCCCTCGGTACTGGTTGCTACGGGGGGCACCGCCAATTCGCTCCTGCTCCTTGCCCGCAAGGCCTTTCAACTGCCGGAGCAGGAGAACCAGTTGACGTATAGTGATGTGCTGCGCGCCGAGGGGCTGATGAGCGCGCTGATGGCGGAGGAGATTGCGCAGCGCTATGACCAGCCTGTCGGACGAGCGCGTATTCTGCTGGCGGGGACGTTAATTATTGCGGGGGTGATGACCCAATTTCGTCTGAAGTCAATACGAGTCTGCCCGCACGGTATTCGCGAGGGGGCGCTGCTGGCGCGGACACGTTACGGCGAAGGCTGGCTGCAACAGGTGGAGGAGATCAGCAAACAGACGAGCGGCACCGGCAAAGGCAAGCCGCGGGATGGAGAGCCATCTGAGTCGTTTGAGCATTCAGGTAAACGTATCTTAAAGGATCGCGTGGATAAATTTCTCGACGAGTGCGATAAGGTGCTGCATAACGAGAGTAATGATATCGAGCCGGTGCATAAGCTGCGTGTGGCCTCCCGCCGCTTGCGCGCGGCCCTGGATGCTTATCAATCCTGCTGTGATCCCAGGTTATTCAAGAAGGTGTACAAACGGGTGAAGGAGGGTGCCGATAAGGCCGGGGCTGTACGCGATACCGATGTGATGTTGCAGGGGTTGCACGCACAGCTTGAAAATGGGCCGGACGGTGAAGTGGCGGGTGTCCATTGGCTGATCGATCATCTGAAGCTGTACCGCGAGAAGCAGCAGCAGGCGCTGGATGATTATCTCAAGACACTGGATGGGACTGCGTTAAAACATGATGTGGAAGCGTGTATAACGAAGGGAGCGGTATCAAGTGGCTAAAGCGAGAACGATTACGGGGCTGGATTGCCAGGAGACGACGGGGGCGAATGCGCGTATTATTGCCATGATCCGGCTGGAAGAGATGTATCGCTGGGCGAAGTACGCCGATCATCCCTATGATGTGCAGGGATTGCACAACCTGCGCATCGCCGCCAAGCGCGTGCGCTATACGCTGGAGGTGTTCGAGGATGCGCTGCCCGAAGCATGCAAGCCTATTGTCGATGAATTATCGCAGCTACAGGACGAACTGGGCGCGATCCACGATAGCGATGTTATGATTGCCCTGCTACGGCTCTGCCTCGCCAGTCAGGATAGCGGAGCGGCCTACGAGCAGGCGCTGGCACATATTGGAGAATATCGCGTGAGGGGCAAGGTCATAGTGCCGCCGGACCTGGTGGCGAATCTGGTAGAGCCATCTACTCTTCCTACCAGCGAGGAGCGCTATGGGCTGGAGCAGCTACTCCAGAAGCGCATCCAACACCGGGAGGACGAGTACAACGCTTTCCGGCAGCACTGGCACCAACTGGAAGCGCGGGACTTCCGGCGCGAAATTCTGGAGGTTCTGGATAGCTGAGAGTGAAGCAAACATGGTATAATCTCATAAGAGGATGATACTCAATACCCCCATCGTCGTGGGTACACAGGGTCATATCGCGTTTTTGCCTCCTATCTTTAGAGAAATGTATCACAGGCAGATTGACAAAGGCAGCCAGAAGATGAAGAAACTGTTTTCCGTGGAGGAACTGAACTGGTGGCAACAGCCCCGGCCAACAGCTGAAGAGTTACGCTTGAGCGGAGGTCTGCTGGTTGAGGATTGGCCCCACGCGCGCCAGGTGATGCGTCTCTCCGTACAGCTATTCGAGGCGACACGTCCGTTGCACAATCTGGACGAACAATCCCTGCGCTTATTAGAGCGCGCCGCGTTTTTGCATAATACAGGGATGATAATTGAATCGCGCCGCCATCATAAGCACTCCTTCCGTCTGATTAAAGAAACTCCGCTCCCCGATTTTTCAGACGAGGAGCGGTATGAGATTGCCTGCATTGCGCGCTATCATCGCCGGGCTATGCCCAGCCTCTCGCATCAGGAATACGCGGCTCTCAAGCAGTCTGCTCGCAGGCGAGTTTCCGCGCTCGCGGCTCTGTTGCGCATTGCTGATGCTCTGGATTACAGCCATGATGGCCGCGTTCTCTCGCTCTCAGCCGAACCAGAACTTTCTACCGGCAGCGTCTGGACGATTAGCCTCTCAATTCGCCCTCTTTCCGATCTCGATGTCGAGCTTGAAAAGGCCTATGAGAAGGCCGATCTCTTTGAAAAGACCTTCAAGCGCAAGCTTAACCTCCTGATTCAGGAGTAGCTGTCTGGCTCGTTTCCGCTGACAGGACAGGCCGGGCAGTGGGGGACGGTGTAGTCAGTCGGTTCGCGATAACCGAGGAGATGGTTCCCACGCCGATCAGCGTCCAGCCGAGCGGCCCCGGCACGGCAAGGTGGAGGAAATTGCGCAGGGGTGGTATAGCCAGCGTTGCGGCCAGCATTCCCGTGGACCCGGCTACAGCCCCGACGACCGAACCTGTCAGGCGGCCCTCCGCTCTTCCCGCGTCAAGTGTCTGTGCCAGTTGCGTCATGATGCTGCTGCTATAGGCAACTGCGCGTGCCTGCGGCAGCGGCGCTGAACCGCGCGTGATCAGGTAGGCGATGAGCGAAGGCCCGGCGCTCGTGAGAGCACGACGGAAGATATCGTTGCGCAGAGGTTTGCCCAGAGCGGCCTGACCTTCCCTGTTCAGCCCTGCCAGGCTGCGACTTTCTGGCTGCTGCAGGGCGACGGCGGTGGCAGGTAAGAGGTCGGTGATGACGTTCAGCGCCAGAAGTTGCCGTGGGTTCAGAGGGTAGTTGGGAGTGAGCACGCTGGCGCCCACCACCATTCCCAGCTCGCCCAGATTGCCGCCCAGTAGCAGACCGAGGGCGCGACGGATATTGCGCCAGTAACTGCGTCCTTCCACCAGCGCTTCCACCAGTGTCGAGAAGTCGTCGTCGACAAGGACCAGATCGGAGGCCTGACGCGCAACCTCGGTTCCGGCGCGTCCCATTGCCACACCAACATTTGCCAGGCGCAGCGCCGGGGCATCGTTCACGCCGTCGCCTGTCATGGCGATTACATGACCGTTGCGTTGCAGGCTCTGGATGATGCGCAGCTTGTCCAGCGGCGTAGCGCGTGCGATCACCGTTGCCTGCTCCAGGCGCCTGTCCAACTCCCCGTTGGACAGTTCTAGTATTTCCGGTCCCGTCAGTACCACGCCGTTCGTATCCAGCAGGCCGGCTTCGCGGGCGATAGCGCGTGCTGTTGCCGGGTGATCGCCGGTAATCATGATGACGCGCACGCCCGCTTCGCGGCAGCGTTGCACTGCCGCCGCGACATGTGGTCGTAAGGGGTCACTGATGCCTACGAAGCCGAGGGCGGTCAGTCCCTGTGGGTTGTTGAGTGGTGTATCGCCCGGTCCCTGTGCGACCAGGAGGACGCGTAGCCCCTGCTCTGCGAAATGTCTGGCTCGTTCTATCCACTCTTGCTCGTTCTGTTCGTTCAGAGGGCGTTGCTCGCCCAGCTCCATTGCCCAGCGGCAGCGTGGAAGCAGCGCCTCCGGCGCGCCTTTGACACAAAGTCGCCCCTCAGCCACCGTGGCATGGAACGAGCGAACGGGATCGAAAGGAAGTTCAGCCTGGTGCATAGCATGCACTTCATCGCTCAGTCCGGCGGCCTGCGCGCCACGAATAATGGCCTTATCGGTCGGGTGGGCCTGGGCATCTTGCGCCTCTGGGTGCGGGCTGGCAAGCGCTGCCGTGACCAGCACGCGGCGCAGTTCCGGCGAGAGCTTCTCCAGTTCTCGCGTCGACTGTTCGTAGTCGGCCACCATGCTCAGCGAGAGTTGCCCTCTCGTCAGTGTTCCGGTTTTGTCGGTGCAGGCGATATCGACCCGTCCCAGCGCCTCGACGGAGGAGAGGCGGCGCACAACAGCGTTGCGGCTGGCCAGGCGGCGCGCTACTGCGGCCTCGCCGAGATTGGCGAGCAGTGGTAGTCCTTCAGGGATAGCTGCCAGCACCATCGTGACGCCGAGTGGCAGAAGTGCTGCGAGGGGTTGGCGTCGCAGCAGACCGGAGCCGAGGACGATACCGCCGCCGCCAATGGAGAGCGGCAGGAGCACGCGCATCATGCTGTTCAGGCGCGTGCCCAGGGGATTTTGCTCCGTCTCCTCTACGGCGAGCGCGGCGGCTGTTGCGCCCATGCGTGTCTGCTTCCCCACTGCCACTACAACCGCTCGTCCGGTGCCGGTGGTCACGTCGCTGCCTTCGAGGACAACGCGGCTGGCCGCGGTTCCTCCTTCCGCCATTTTAGGGACAGGCACCGATTCACCGGTCAGCGCAGCCTCGTCGACTTCAAGGCTATGCGCGCTCAATATGCGGGCGTCGGCGGCAATGCGATCCCCCGGTGCCAGGAGCAAAATATCGCCTGGGACGACGCTATTGGCCGGGATGATCACCTTCTGTCCGTCGCGCAGGACGGTGGCCGTAGAGGCTCCTAACTGCTGCAACGCTTCTGACACGCGATTGGCTTTGTATTCCTGCCACGCACTTATAGCAACGTTGGCCGCAATAGTGAAGGTAATGATGATGGCATCGCCGATGACTCCGCTAAGGAGCGAGAGCGCTGCCCCTGCGCCATAGATGGCGACGAGCGGGGAATTGATTTGCTCCAGGAGGAGAGAGAGCAACTGGTTGCGCTGTGGCCGACTGATCGCGGCGTGTGTGCGCTCCGCTACCTGCCCGGGCGTCAGACCGCTTTCTGCAGTACGCATGAGCTGGAGGACTTCCCCGGCGCTGCGCTGGCCCCAGCGTTCAGGGTGCGGGTCGAACAGGTGAGCGAGTGCTGCCCCCTGACGTTCGCCACCAAGCTGCCGTAGCCAGCCATCGGCGATGGCAATGAGCGAAGTGATGGAGACGGCACGCGAAGCGTGCGCGAAGGTTGTTTGTCCCTGGAAGCCCCAGAAAAGTCCGATGAGGTTGGAGATGAGCGACAGACCAACGGCATCGCGGTCCGTGGCATTGCGACGACGGCAAGCATCCAGGATGGCTGCAACCGTTGTCAGGTCGGGAGCCAGCACATCGGCGCGGGCAGCCAGGTGACTCTGGCAACCTCCCAGCCCGATTGCCAGATCGCAGGTGGCAAAACCGGCAGCCGCCCCGGCATTATCCGAGACATAGGCGACTCTGGCCCCGCTTTGCTGCTTTGCCCGGATGATCTCCACTGCGTTCTCGTTGGGATTGTCGATCAGTGGGATGTTTGCCCTCCGGGCGATGGCCTGGACAACGAGCTGGTCCCCGCTGGCAATGGCCCCGATTTCGACGTGGTAGCGTTTGCAGGTTTCGACCAGCGTACCGACATCGGCGGCGAGCCGTGGGTGGATGCCGAAGAGACCAATTGGGCCTTGCTCGTTACGCAGTACCAGCACATAATCACCAACCTGCCGCAAGGGTCCCGCTTCTGGCAGTGCGCTCCAATCCTCTACCGGGCCGAGTATATAGCGTACTTGCTCGATCTCTCCGCTGGCGACTTTGCCATCGAAGCTGCCGTTTGCTGCCGGGACACTACTTGCCGCACGGAAGGTGCCTCCCCATGGCGAGCCAGCCGCCGTAGCTACACTTGCCGCCAGCGCGAGGATATCGGCGGTCTCGAAGTCGCCGGTCAAAGGCTGTGCGTGGTGAAGCTCGAAGCCGTCGGTGAGCAGGCGCACGCCGTCCAGGTAGATAGCATCAGGAAGGCGATAGGTGCGGTTGGTACGTGTGCCGATCACGGTAGCGCCTGCCCGGATCATGCGCGCGCTGGCGCTTTGCTCGGCGTTTTCTGCCCCCACCATCGCGGTACGAGGCGTAACCAGCAGCAAGGCTGTGAGGGTTCTGGCGATTGAGCGTGTCAGTATGCCGGTTGCCAGAGCATAGAGGATTGATGCTGGCCCCATTGCCGCCAGGTAGCGATCAAAGAGAGAGGGGGTAGCCGGTGTCGGGTGTGGAGTGGGTATGAATGCCTGGAAGGATTCTTCCGCCTCCAGGCGCAGCTCGAACGGACCCCCGTAGAGCCTTGCTCCCGGCGGCACGAGCTTACCCGGTGTAACCGGCTGGAGTGTGTTGTCACGTCCAATGGCGGTACCCGTTCCTTCCAGAACTCTGGCAGCCAGCGGCGCGTGCTCGCCCGATTCGAGGTGGATGACGGCGTCAGGTTGCGCCGATGGGGCATCCTCAACCCCGGCCTCGTAGCGTTTCCAGGCCTGGCGCCGGGCGTATGTAGCAGTGAGCAGGCGCAGGGATTCTGAAGCATTCACGATCAGCCCGGTCTGCCGTTCAGCTACGCTGAGGGTAATTAAATTGGGGATGTTGATGAGCAGGCTGGAGACGGTACTGCCAAGTAACTTGCGCAGCCCGTAGCGGATCGCCGGAATGCCCTGGATGATGGCGATGGTGCTGGCAATATTCGATGCGACAGTCGCGCCGGGTAGTGGCTCCTGTGTCTGGAGGAGGCGGCGTGTCGTGAGGAGTCCAAGCCCCAGCGTCGCTCCGGAGAGGCGCACAATGCTTTGTATCAGCGGGCCACGATCGAGTGGGTAGGATGGGCGCGTTTCCCCCGGCAGCTCTGGTAGTTCTATCCCGGCTACGTCGGCAATCAGATCTTCCAGTTCAACTTCGTGCTCGGTGAATTCGACCAGGACGCGCCCGGTCAGCAGGTTCGCGCTGGCATGCACTCCTGGATGGCGCTCGAGGGCTTCCACGACCCGCTTTGCCAGATGTGGGTCACGGTCCAGGCCGCGTACCGCGATGCGCGCGCGTATCTGCTTCCCGTGCTGCTCGCGGATGGTAGGAGGTGGCGCCGTTTCTGCTGCGGCTGCTGCGCCTTCCGAGCTTGCTTCAGCCTCTCTGCTCACCTCGTTCGCCAGAATGCCTGCCGTCTTAAGCAGGCTTTGTTCATCGGTGATGCTCGGGTCGTACTGGATGAGGATATTACCTGTAACGGCGTTGGCCTGCGCGCTTCTGACCCCTTGCACACAGCGCAACTTTGTTTCCAGGGCGCGTTTCCCCGCTGTCGGCCACCCTGGTATATGAACTCGTACCCGCCCCGGCACTGTGTGAAGGACACGAGATGCCTCCGCAACTGCTGTACTCATGTGCTTCCTCAGTTGCTTTCTATGCTTGATGGACTCTGCTCTACATCTTCTCTTTAGAGGCTACTTTTGTTCGTTCTGTTGATGAGGGTTTTCCTGGTGGAGCGCCTGTTGACGGATATGCTGGGCCTCAAACCAGATATCTTCTCCCTCTTCGCGCAAACGAGCCGCCGCCTTCTGCGCCTGATAGCTGAGAGTGGCGGCAAAGGTACCCAGACGCTGGGCCGCCTGGTCTACCATCTGCTCCGCCTGCTCGGTCGCCTTCTCACCGGCAAGTGTGGCCGATTCTTCAGTCTGTGCAACCTCCGGCTGTTCCGCTTTCTTGTTGGAAGCCGGGACCGGCTTTGCCGCGTTGCGCACAGCGCCCGTGGCTCGTTGAATGCACACGGCTGCAAGGCCCGCGAAGATGCCAATATTTCGCCCGGCGCGCTTCAAGGCTTCATCGGCTCGCTCTACAGGTGGCTGTTCCTGGCTTTGATTCTTCCCCTGCTCCTGTCCGGTTTCCTGGGTCTGGCTCATCGGAATGATCCTCTCCTTGCGTCTACTGTTCGTGGTGTTCCTGGTGCTGGGCCTGCTCCCTCGTCTGATTGGCCGTTGCCTGCGCGGCATGGCGCGCTTCAGCGCCTGCCTGCTGTATCCCCTCGCCAACATTCTTAGCAAATGAGGTGACGGCGTCGCCGACAAGCATGGCACCGGCCAGCCCGTAAACAAGCCCACGACGCAGCAGACCGCGTACCTGCGGTGAGACAATTGCGGCAGTAACTACTGCGGTAACAGCTATTTCGGGTTCCACATAATCGTCTAAAGCCATATCGCTCCTCCATTTTCTTGACGGTGATTTGCTCATGTGATGCCTCAGATATGGTATCTGAGGAGTTGCCGTAAGTAACACGAATATCTTTTCGGAATGGTGACAGCTTCAGCCGTTTCCTGTCAGCAAGCCATAGAAGAACAGGGTGGCGGCCACGAGCAGCACAATGACTGTGAGGACGAGAAAGAAACTCGTTGGTCGCCCTAACGGCTGGCTGCGCATGATCATGCGGTTATTGCCGACCACGATGACGACGATGACCAGCATGGGCGCCAGGATGCCGACCAGGACGTTAGCCCAGAGAATGAGCTGGATAGGGTCGACATGCAGCAATGCTAGCGCCAGGCTGACGATCAGCGCGCCCGTCAGAATCAGGTAGAACTCTATCCCTTCGTGCTGCCAGAGCCTTTTGGAGAGGCCGGAGGGCCAGCCGCAGGCGCCGGCGACGGCGTAGGAGGTGCTGGCTAGCAGGACAGGAATGGCGATAAAGCCTGCTCCGATCAGCCCGATGGCAAAGAGGTATTTTGCGAGTGGGCCGAGCAGGGGCGCCAGAGCCCGTGCCGCATCAGCCGCCGTCTGAATGCTGTGATGATGGACAAACAGGGTCGCGGCAGTTGTAACAATCACGCCGTAGGCGATGAAGTTGCCGCTGATAACGCCGCTGGCAACGTCAAAGGCGGCGCAGCGCATTTGCTGCCGCGTCGATCCGGGCCGCCGCTGCTCCCTTTCTCCATCTGCCTGCCAGAACATGCTGTAAGGCGAAATTGTCGCCCCCAGCAAGGCGACTGCCGCACCGAGGTCAGTGAGGTCAAAATGCAGTTGCGGCATAAACGTCTGTCTAAGCACTATTTCCCAGTTTGCGCCTGAGAACACAGCGGTAATGAGGTAGGTGACAAAGGCCAGACTCAGGATAGAAAAGATTCTGGTGAGCATCTCAAAGCTGTGATGGACGATGAGATACCACAGAACGATGGCAACCGGAATGACGAACCAGGCCCAGGAGATGCCGGTGAGCAGTTCCAGTCCGCTGCCAATCGCTACCAGATCACCGGCTATCAGCGCGACATTGGCAATGACCAGGATGGATACGACGAGTAAGGCGACCTTACAGCCATAATGCTTGCGCAGGTTATCCGCCAGTCCCATCTGCGTGACGCGGCCAATGCTGGCGCAGGCGAACTGGACAGCCTGATACATGGGAGTCGTCAGCAGCAAAAGCCAGAGGTGGCCGTACCCTGCCGTCGCACCATCAATGGCATACATGGTTATGCCAGTTGCATCGTTGCCTGCCATACCGGAGAGAAAACCCGGACCCAGCAGGGCAAGCAGCGAACGAAGTTTCCTCTGGAAGTGTACGCGGGGATATAATACGCCCTCCGCAGAAAGAGTTTTCTCCTCGACAGGAGGCTGTTTGCTTTGCTCGTAGTGGGCAGCGCCGCTCGCTTCTTTTTGCTCCATCCCATCCTCTTATCCATAAGGATATGTAGTTGTGGAAGAAACTGCCCGTTTGTCTGAATGCTGGAAGACGAGGGCAGATACCTACATCTCCTGGAGATAGCTGCTCACGCGCAGTCGAGCACATTGCAATTGCTCAGTGGCTTTTGCCTTCGGCTCTGTTCGCTAGCTGCCGTGCCTGCGCCAGGATCGAGAGTTGGCGTGGAGGCGGTGCGGACGAAGGCCCTTCCTCTGGTGGTATGGGTTCAATGACTGCCTTTCCTCCGGCACCAAGCGGCGTTCCCGCCCCTTGAAGCACCTGCCCGATGAAGCGCACAGGAGTTGGGGCGTTCGGACGAATGAGCAGTTGGAAAAATGGAATGGCGACGATAAAGATAGCAACCGGTGGCTCGATGAAGCCCAGGGCCGTTGCCGCTGTGATTCCTCCAAAATAGCCGATAGAACGAGGCCAGTCGACCTCAATCGGGCCAACGCGACTTACCAGCCCGCGATATTCTTCTTGCGGATCCATATCCATATCCATACGTGCTGCTCCTTCCTCACTCCTACATATTCTTCCCTGTACGAGATTTTGCTCTTTAGTAGAAAGTCGAAAGAGGAACGCAAGAACATTCCCTCTCTCTTTTAAGATGAAGTTTTCGGATCAATGTGCTCCCAGAAGAAGAGGGAGTAATCATATCAGGTACACGACAGGTCATTTACAATCGTTTCATGTCGTGTCGCCCTGTCAGCCCTCCAGGGGATTGTCCGGCGGCAAATCCGGGGTAAACTCGTGATACGGTCCCCGCCCCGACGCCAAAAAACCATCGCTCGCGCAGCGAGCGATGGTTCGTGTAGAGTAGGGCCGATCCTGCCGGTCGACCTGGGTGCGGTGAGGGCCACAGAGCGCGTGTTACCGCGTCCTGGCGAGTTCCCGCTCTTGATCGCGCCTGCTGCTGCGCACAGGGCGACCGTAGCGGTCGTAATCGCGGCGGAAGCGACCGAGGCCGAGTTCGCCCTTTTCCCAGATGACCAGCAGCATACTGGCGTTGAAGATGGACGAGTAAGTACCGCTGAAGATACCGATCAGCAGGGCCAGCGTGAAGTTATGCACGCTGCCACTCGTCACGAAGAGGGTGAGCGCGGTCAGGGTTACGAGCACGGTGAGCGAGGTGTTGAGTGAGCGCGTCATCGTCTGCACGAGGCTGGCGTTGACCACCTGCTCGAACGTCTCACTGGTGCGGCGCTGCATGTTCTCACGGATACGGTCGAACACTACGATGGTATCATGGACGGAGAAACCGACGACTGTCAGCAGGGCGGTGATGAACAGCGAGTCGATCTGGATGTGGAAGAGCCAGCCCAGGATCGAGAAGACGCCGAGCACTACCAGCACGTCATGCAGCAAGGCGATAATGGCGCAGGCGCCGTAGCGCCACGGCCTGGCAACCTTGCGGAAAGCGAAGCTGACGTAGAGCAGGATGAAGACCGAAGCCGCAATGACGGCCAGCACGGCGTTGCGCGTCGTCTCTGCCGCCACCGAGCCGGTGACCGAGGAGTCATCCAGCACTTCCAGGTAACTGTGCGTGCTGTTATAGGTAGCTGCCTCAATGCTGTACAACGTCGGGCTATCGACCACCGAACCGGTAAGGATGTTCACTGTTTCCGTTGTTTGCCCGATGCCTACATCGGCCACGCTTACAGGAATAGTGCCTGCTGAGGAAGGCGTAGCAGTTGCGGTGGGCGTTGCGGTCGCTGTAGCTGTGGCAGTCGCCGTTCCCTTGGTGGTTGGGGTTGTCGTGGCTTTTGCTGTAGCCGTAGCCGAAGGCGTTCCTTTGCCAGCAGTGGGAGTTGCGGTGGGGCCGGTAGTTGGCGTCGCGGTCGGAGTCGGCGTGGCAGCCGGGGTCGAATCAAGGTTGGTCCTGGTTGTTTTGGGCAGCTTGCTCAACAGGCTCTTGATATCGCTCGCTTTAGGAGAGACGCCTTTCTGGAAACCCGTCACGGTAGCGACTGTCGCCTGCGGGCTTAGAGGCAGGTTGGCGAACTTCACGGATAGCCCGCTGCCATATTTCCCTTGCAGGTCCTTCTCGATAGTGTTTTCGACATTGCTATCCACCAGCGTATTCAGGCGTATCCAGACGGTCTGGTTCGCCGTGACGGTGGTGTCGTTGCCGGTGTCGACCTGCAGGTCCGTCAGCTTGAATGGCTTCAGGATGTTCGTCATCTGCGTGGTTGTGATCTTTGTCTGCGGGCGAAACTCGATGGTAGTGCCGCCCACGAAGTCGATGCCGACGTTGAGTCCATTGAAGGCCAGCGAGATCACGCCCGGCACGATAACAAGCAGCGAGATCAAGAGAAACAGGTAACGTTTTCCAACGAGATCGAACATAGCCCCCTCCTCTACACTGTACTGTTGCGCCGCGTCAGGGACGATGTGGCAATGGAGCCAGCCGGAAGCCCAAACAGTGCGGGATGATTGACGACGCCGGTCGGCACGAGCAGGTTCAGGAAAGTGCGCGTGACGATGATGGCGGTAAACATACTGATCATGACACCCAGGAAGAGGGTGGTTGCGAAGCCAACAATGATGCTCGCGCCGAAGTTACTGCCGAAGCCAAAGAGCACGGCGCAGGTAATCATGGTAGAAATGTTGGAGTCGCGAATGGAGGGCCAGGCGCGTTTCCACCCCATATCGATAGCGGCAGAGAGTAATCTGCCTGCTCGTAGCTCCTCCTTGACCCGTTCAAAAATCAGCACGTTAGCGTCAACAGCCATACCAATCGAGAGGACGAAGCCCGCGATACCGGCCAGCGAGAGAACGACGGCGATGGCCTTAAAGACGGCGAAGGTCACGCCCGCGTAGAGCAGCAGCGCGACGTCCGCCAGCAGGCCGGGCAGGCGATAGAACAGCAGCATGAAGAGCATGACCAGGCCGAGGCCGATGCCTGCCGCGATCTCGCTCTTCGTAATCGAGTCCTGGCCCAGTGTGGGGCCAACCGTCTCTTCAGAGGCAATCTTCAACGAAAGTGGCAGCGCACCCACGCGCAGCACCTCGGCGATGGACTGGGCCTCCTGCACCGTAAATTGCCCGTTAATGACGCCGGGACCATTGATGGAGTTCTGGATAACCGGTGACGAGATGACCTGTCCGTCGAGGGTGATGGTCATATCCTGGCCGATATTCTGCTGGGTGAAAGAGGCAAATTTGCCGATCTCACTGCCCTTCATCTCGAAGTTGATTTCTGGCAACCCTGTGTTGGGGTCGGTGCCAACGCCAATCTGCGAAGGGTCAAGGTCCGCGCCGGTGAATGCAGGTTTGCCGCCGGGGTTGTACTGGGTGTACTGGGATGGGTCAAAGGTGGATCCATCGGCTGGAGGATTGGATCCTGTAATCCAGAATTCCAGGTCACCGGTACGTAGCAGAGAATTGATCTGCGCGAACGGGTCGCCGCTGTTCAAACCGGGCAATTCGACGGCGATGGCGGGTCCGGTGTCGGTTGACTCGATACGGATATCCGGCTCGCTGACGCCCAGCCCGCCGTTGACGCGCTGCTCGATGTTGTCGCGCACAGCGCCGATTTCCTGATTCACTTCATTAATATTGTAGTGTTTGCTGGGGTCTGGTATGAGCAAGACGCGCACACCGCCTTGCAGGTCAAGCCCCTCCTGAACCTGGAACTGCTTCACATTAATGCCGATCCAACCAATATTGAGACCGTGATTGTTCGGCCAGTCTACGTAGGCTGCGCATAGGGCCAGCACAATGATCAGCAGGAGGAGGGTGAGTGTTCCTCGACGCATTGATGTTACTTCCTCTCACTCTCGTATTCTATCATGTTCTCTATAGAAGATAGATAACTAAAGATACCGCTACGTCTGATAGATGTATGATGGAGTATCTACCCCATGCATCTGTTCCTGTGCAGTATAGCATAGTTGCGCCACGTTGCATATAGGGTGATTCTGATATTCTGATAGGAACCTACAACATTTTTTCCCTTTGAGCGTAAGAAAAGTGGAGCATACATTATATAATAACGAGGGTTTTTGCTTGCCCGTCACGGTGCGGTGAAGGGTCACCCGAGGTAAACAAATTTTTTTTGTCTTTTTATGATGGCGAATGCAGTCTGAACCGATAAGAGAGAAGGAGTGTTAAGGACAGGTTATGGACGAAATTGAGACGGTACAGAGTACCGGTACTAATATCCCTACGCGGGAGCGGAGGGTGGTGATGGATGTGCGCGACATTACCAAAAGCCTGCCGTTGGGGCGAGAGCGTATAGATATTCTGAAGGGCATCAGCTTCCAGATTTATAGCGGCGAGTTTGTCTCCATTGTCGGGCCTTCCGGCTCCGGCAAGAGCACGTTGCTGGGCATCATCGCCGGTCTCGACAATCCCACGACGGGACAGGTGCTGATCGATGGCGTGGACATCACACGTATGAGCGAGGGGCAGTTGGCGGCGGTGCGCAACAACAAGATCGGCATGGTGTTCCAGGCCTTCAACCTGATTCCCACGCTGACGGCGCAGGAGAATGTCGAGGTACCGCTCTATGTCGGCAAGCATCCCGGCTTGCCATCTGATCGGGCGAAGGAATTGCTTGACCTTGTCGGGCTGTCGCATCGGCTAGGACACCGGCCCAACCAGCTTTCCGGCGGTGAGCAGCAGCGCGTCGCCATCGCGCGCGCGCTGGCAACAGACCCGGCTTTTGTGATTGCCGACGAGCCAACGGGCAACCTCGACGCGAAAAACGGCGAAAATATCCTCAAACTCATTGCCTACCTGCGCGCGCAGACCGGCAAGACCTTCATCATCGCTACACACGACCCGGTGGTCGCCTCGCATGCTGATCGTTCCATTCGCATCGTCGATGGCCGTATTGCCGGAATCGAAACCCATGACGGGAGGATTCCACGGTGAAAGCCTCGATGTACTTCAATTACACCAGCCGCTCGCTGCTGCGCGGAGGGCAGCGCACGCTGCTGGCGCTTTTCTGCGTGGCTGTCGGCGTAATGGCGATTGTCGCGCTGCAACTGGTCGGCCTGATGATTAACAATGCCCTTACCAGCAATGTGCGCGACGCCAATGGTGGTGATATCGCTGTCTCGGCGCAGACGGAGCCTCTCACACAGAGCGATCTCGCCTTTTTTGACCAGCTCAAAAAGAAAGGCATCATCACCAACTACACGGCGTACTCGACCCAGAACGGCTCGTTGAGCCTGACCGTCTCGCTTACGCAGTCCTTTAATGTCATGGTCGTCAACCCGGCGACCTTTCCGGTGGTGACACCTCCAACCTTCGTCGACCCGCCAGACGGCACGATTGTGAGCCTGCTCAAAAACAATCAGGTCATCGTCGACCAGTCCTTTATCGATCAGTACAATAAAAAACTCGGTGATACCTTTGATATGCATGTCACCACCGCGAACAGAGGTGGTCTGACTATTCCGGTCAGAATCGCCGCTATTGTGAAAGATGACGGGGCTTTGGCACAGGCCAGTGGCACGCTGCTGATTGCCAGCCACGATTATTACGCGGCCAACCCCAGATTGACCGCGCTCTATGACACGGTGGATATCACCACCGTCGATCAGGCGCATACCGATCAGGCGGTGAAAGCCATTCAGACTCACTTCCCGGTGGTGCGCACGCAGACGGCGACGGATGCGCTCAAAAATGACCAGCAGCAGGTGGATTACATCAAGCAGTTCCTGGAAATTGCCGGTCTGCTCGCCCTGTTGATCGGGGGCGTTGGTATCATCAACACGATGCAGGTGCTGCTGTCGCGGCGCAAGATCGAGATTGCTATGCTCAAGACGACGGGCTACCGCCGTACCGATCTCTACCTGCTCTTCGGGTTGGAAACCGGCCTGCTGGGCCTGATCGGTGGCGTAATTGGCGCGGCTGCGGCCATCGGCGTCAGCTACGTTGTGCGCGGCCTCGTGCAGCAGGTTTTTCAGTTGAACATTTCTTTCGTGCTCGACCCGCTCACTATCGCGGGCGGCATTGTGATTGGCCTCTTCACCGCTCTGATCTTTGGCTTGATGCCCATTGTGCAGGCGGCGAATATCCGGCCCCTCAACGTGATTCGCGAGCTGCCCGAAGGAGGGGGCGCGACCGGCGTTCTCCTGACCATTGGTTTGCTGTTGCTGCTCTCGGTGCTGTTCTGTGTGATGGCGGTCGTCATCCTGGGCAATCCCGCTCTGGGCATAGGATCTGTCTATGGCGCGTTCATCTTCCTGGGTATTCTGAGCGCCTTCTTTGGCCTGGTGGTCTTCGTTATTAGCGTCTTGCCGGTGCCGGAGCGTTTCAACTCTGGCTACCTCGCGCTGGTGCTGGTTGCCGTGGTGATCTCGCTGCTCATTATGCTGGTTCTGCCGCCCTTTGGCGCGCTGCTGCTGGCCGTCTCGTTGCTCGGCATCGTGATCGTCGTGCTGCCCCGTTCGTGGAAGTCCAATACCCGGCTGGCGCTGCGCAATATTGGGCGGCAGAGGGCGCGCACGACAACAACGATGCTGGCGCTCTTTGTGGGCGTCTTCACCATCGGGCTGATCCTCGTGCTCGGCCAGGACCTGCGCGATAAGATCAATAACGCGCTGGCCCAGAGCCTGACGTTCAACGTCATCACCATCACCTCGAACAGCGATGCTACAAAGCTGGAAACTCACCTGAACACAATTCCTGGCCTGCAAAGATCTACGCATCGCACCATTGCCAGCACGGTGCCGCTCGCCATCAACGACACGCCGATCTCAACCCTGTTGCCAAAGGGGAATACACAGCCTTCCGCCAATAATCTAGGCAGCGCTGCCATCTACTTCCTCAGCGGCATCGAGGGCTATGACGTGGCTCATAATCAGCTTCCCTCCTCGCAGGATGTGACGATTGCTGGAGGGCGCAATCTGAATGCCAGCGATGCCGGAACGAATGATGTTCTCATCTCCTGGGAACTGGCACACACTGCCCCGCTGCAAAACGATCTCAAGCTTGGCAGCACCATTACCGTTGCGAGTCAGGATGGCAAGGTGATGACTACTCTGACCGTTGTTGGCTTCTACCAGGAGAAGGGCCTTGGCAGCAATCTCGAACCCATTCTCGGTACGACGCATACCGTGGCGGCCCTTTCACCGGATGGAACGGGGCAGACGATTTTCTATATGAAGATCAATACGAGCCAGGTGGATAAGGCCGTAGGAACAATCGGCAGGCTGACGCCCAACGCCTCGGTCGTAAACCTGGCTAACATCGGCGACTTTATCAACCAGGTATTAAACGATATGCTGCTGACGCTGATTGCCATCGCCTCGCTCTCCCTGCTCGCGGGCGTTATCATCATCGCCAATGCGGTGGCCCTGGCAATGCTGGAACGCAGGCGCGAGCTGGGCATCCTCAAGTCGGTTGGCTACACCAGTCGCTCGATTCTGAGTGAAGTGCTGATTGAGAACGGGGTGATCGGCGGAGCGGGCGCGCTGCTCGCCATGCTGCTGGTGACGCTGGCGACGAGCCTGCTGGGTCAGTTCGTCTTCCACACCTCCTTCGGCGTCAGCGGCCTCATCGCCCTCAGCCTGATTATCGGCATCGCGCTACTGGCAATGCTGGTTGCTGCTGTCGTAGCCTGGGGCGCGGTGCGCGTGCGACCCCTCGAAGTACTACGCTACGAATAGCTTTCTCCATTATAAAGATGAGCTATCAGAGCTACTGATAGCTCATCTTTATAGTAAACTCGTGTATACCTTCTTCCTATTATTTTATCTATTTACCCGATGAGCTTGCATAACTGATGTATACTTCAATCAAGGTTCTTTATGTCCGATAAATGAGTGCATGAAGTGAGATATGACGTACCTGTTATGAGTAAGCAAGCACAAATACTCATCGTCGATGATGATGAAGAGATACGCAGCTTCCTGGGAATGCTGCTGCAAGAAGAGGGCTACGCTATAGAGAGCGCGGAGGATGGCCTGGCGGCATTGGAGAAGCTCGAAGCGACAAAGCCCGATCTCATCCTTCTGGATATTATGATGCCACGAATGGATGGGTATCGCTTTGCTGAGGCTCTGCGACAGCGAGACCTGCAGCCGCCCATTCCTTTTATTGTGCTTTCGGCCAACCTGCGCGAGCAGCAGGCGATAGCAATGGGAGCTTGCTCCTATATTGCGAAGCCATTTGACCTGCCTGATCTGCTAGAAAAGGTCGAGCAGTATACCGGCTGACTATTATTTTGAATACTGGAAGCGGCAAGGAAGTTCTGTAGGACAGAGGGGGGATGTGGGAATGGGTAGAGTCTGTTGTGCCTGTCCGTTTGAGAGTACGATAGCGCTGTTTTTCGTAAAAGCAAGACTGTACATGTCGAGACGGGGGCTTATTCTTCGCCCCCTCCTTCATCTCCACCACCATCAAATTCGCCTTCTTCATCATTTTCGTCCTGCTCACCTTCATCCTCCTCATCACCAAAGTCCCGATCATCGGTTGCAGGACGAGAATCTTCAGGATATTGCTGAACCAGGCCTTTCTTGACAAGCCTCTGATAGCGTATTCTTGTGCGAATACGCCATAACTCATATATCATGTAAAACACGAAGGTAGCTAGAAAAATAGCGCAGGTCAGAACAACTGCGGCTTCGATGCCAAAGTTCATGCTTTCCCCCTTTTTCATAGAGGTCGGGTATGTGGCAATGGCTAGAGTGGGAGCAGAGCAAGGGGAATGTGCATCTCTTCGGGTGTGAGGCCACCGTGATTGCCCAGGAAGTGCATGCGGAAGCGCCCCTCCTCGTACCACCAGACAGATTCGTGTTTGTAGGGCAGGATGACCACGCTGCCGACCCGGCTCAAGAACTCCGTCGATGGTTCGTTCAGTCCAAAGAAATGCCGCGCCAGCAAATCCTGCACCCGGTGGATTTCGGCTTTGCCCGCCAGACGTTCTTGCAGGTAGCTGATGGCCGTGTCGATATGCTCGTCTTCAATATACAGAAACATATCACGGGCCGAACCTGCCGGGACAAGCAATTTCCCCTTCTGATTGGTTTTCAGGTAGCGTTCGATCTCCCGCGCCTCTCGATTCAAATAAAATGTCTTCTGCGGGCTGACCTCCATCTGTCCATGATCAGCGGTCATCATGAACAGCGTTGTGGGCAGCTTGCCGGAAAGCGTGAGATAGAACTTCTGCTCCATTGTATTCATGAACAGCTCCACTGCCTGCTCGAACTGCTCGGAATGCGGGCCGTACTGGTGCCCGGCGAAATCGATGCGGTCAAAGTACAGGAAGTAGTATTCGGGCGCCTGCGTATCCTTTTGCAACAGTTCCGTCATCTGCGCCAGGGCATCGGCGAAGGCGCGAAATGGGTAGACGGACGCACCGCGAAAATAGACATTCGAGGGCGTTGAGGGTGTGTAACCCTCGTGCTGGAAGATATGTGAGGTCACCCCGGCATTTTTGAGTTCCTGGTAGAAGGTGTGGCGGGGATAAAATGCCTCGGCTGCCAGCCCGGCTCGTTTGAGCGTATCGCGCTCCTTGTCGCCGGCATAAGAAAAGAACAGGGGCGTGATTATCTCATCGACCAGTGGCTCGTAATAATGCCATTCGTAGACGCCGCTCTGCCCGACCTCCAGGCCAGTGTGAATGGTCGCCGTGTGTGCCGCCGTGGTCGAGGGAAACTGCGAGGTCAATTTGGAGACAACCCCCTCGTTCAGCAGGTGCTTCAGGAAGCTATAACGGGGCGCGTAATGCTCAAAAAAGCGCCAGCCCAGGGCATCCACAAAAAACAGGATGACCTTGTTGTAGCGCGTAGGGAGATTGCCAAAGACATCCTGTGGCAGCGCGCTTTCTCCTTCGCCGGTGAGCAGGTATTTGATGGTGCGGGGAATATTGGAGAAACAATACGAGGCATAAAGCGGCTGCACGAAATCTTGTGAAAACTTTGCGTTATTCACCGTTTCCACGGAGGTAGTGTTTAGCATCGCAACACCTGCTTCCTACCCATGTATATCAGACCTGTCTATCTATCGTTGTGTTTTTCGCCCTTTGCAAAAGTATATCACAATCCGCACTGTGCAGGTTGAAGTATGCTGCTGCAATATCTCTTCTTTCTGCATTTCATTCCCTTGCCAACATCATGTTCGACAACGTAAAATTCAGCCATGCAGGTGCTTTTGTCTAACGGAGTGCATCGTTTTTCTGCGAAAGGACCGGGCTATGGATTTTGAACTTCCCGAAGAGCATCAACTTGCCTATGAAAGCGCGCTGGCCTTTGCGCGAGAGGTGGTTAAGCCGCATAATGCCGAGATAGAGCGCAGCGACGACTTTCCGCGCTGGCTGTGGCGGCGTCTTGCCGAACAGGGTTACACTGGTATCGCCATTCCAGAAGAATATGGAGGCAGTGGCGGCGATTTTCTGATGGCGGCGCTGGTGGCACGAGGCCTCAGCCGTGTCAATGGAGCCATCTCCATGTCTTACGGCGCCCATCTCAATCTTTGTGCCCATAATATTCTACGCAACGGCACCGAGGAGCAGAAGCGTAAGTACCTGCCGAAGCTGGTCAACACGGAAATGATCGGCGCGCTGGGGCTGACCGAACCGAATGCCGGTTCCGATGCGATGGGCATTCGCACCACGGCGCGCAAGGTCGATGGCGGCTACCTCGTCAACGGCTCCAAAGTCTTTATTACCAATGGTCCGATTGCCGACCTGCTGGTGCTCTACACGAAAACGCGCCCGGAGGCCGGGAGCAGGGGCATCACGGCCTTTATCTTCGAGACGAAAACTCCCGGCTACCATGTCGCGCGCAAATTGCAGAAACTGGGCATGCACGGCTCTCCCACCGGCGAACTGGTCTTCGAGGACGCCTTCGTGGCGGACGAAAACGTGCTGGGCAAGGTCGATGAGGGCTACAAGGTGGTCATGAGCGGGCTGGATATCGAGCGCGCCTTCTTCGCCGTCAGTATGATCGCTGGCATCGAGGCGGCGCTGGAGGTCTCGCTCAAATATGCGAAGGAGCGCGAGCAATTCGGTCAGCCTATCGCCAACTTCCAGTTGATCCAGGCCAAGCTGGCCGACATGTACACCGATCTGGAGGCGGCGCGGCACATGTCCCATCGTGCTCTCTGGCTGGCGCAGCAGGGCAAGCGCGTCAGCAAAGAGGCCGCTGCCGCCCTGCTTTTCACCGCTCGCGCCGCCTCAAGAGCCGCCAACGAGGCCCTGCAAATTCACGGCGGCTGGGGCTACCTGACCGACTTCGAGGTAGAACGCATGTGGCGCGACGCACGCCTGGGCGAGATAGGCGCTGGCACCAACGAGATTCGCCAGCTCCTCATCGCTCGCGAACTGCTGGGAATGAGGTGAGCCATGAAATCGGTACGCCTCGCCGGAGGTCTCGGCTTCTATGGCGACTCCTGGCGACCCATTAAAACCAGTATCGAGCGCGGCCATGTGCAGTACGTGGCTTCCGACCACCTGGCGGAACTCACGCTGGCGATCCTGCAAAAAGACCGCCAGCGTGACCCCAACCTGGGCTACACCCGCGACTTCGTTCCCATGCTAGCCGGGCTTCTTCCTATAGCCATTCCACGCGGTGTCAAGTTCATTCTTAACGCGGGCGGCCTCAATCCTATGGCGGCGCGAGCAGTGCTGCTCAACGCGCTCAAGAAATTCGGCGTCAGGCTCAAAGTCGGCGTTGTGCTGGGCGATGCCGTGCTCGAACGGCTCGATGAGCTGCGGGCGGCGGGCGTCGCGCTGGCGCACATGGACAGCGGAGAAGATATCGCCACGGTGCGCGAACGCCTGCTCTTTGCCAGCGCTTACCTCGGAGCGCGCCCGCTCGTCGAGGCGCTGGCTGCCGGAGCCGACATCGTGCTCACCGGGCGTGTGGCCGATGCCGCGCTCTTCCTGGCCCCCATCGTGCATGAACTCGGCTGGCGCTGGGACGAGTGGGACAAACTGGCGCAGGGCATCGTCGTGGGCCATCTCCTTGAATGCAGCGGGCAGGCCACGGGCGGCAACTTCGGCGGCGACTGGCGCTCCATCCCCGACCTCGCCCACATCGGCTATCCCATCGCTGAAGTCTGGGAGAACGGCGATGCCGTCATCAGCAAAGCTCCGGGAACGGGTGGCCGCGTCAATTTCGACACCCTGCGCGAACAACTTCTCTACGAAGTGCATGACCCCGCCCACTACCTGACACCCGACGTCGACGTGGACATGACCACCCTGCGCATGGAAGAGATCGGCCCCGACGAAGTGCGCGTGACAGGCGCGACAGGGCGGCCCGCGCCGGAGACGCTCAAGATCGTGGCAGGCTACGAAGACGGCTATATGGGACAGGCCACGCTTGGCTACGCCTGGCCCGACGCGCTGGCGAAAGCGCAGGCTGCCGCGCAGATCATTCTGCAACAGATGGAGGAGATGGGGCTGAAGTCTGAAGAAACTATCGTGGAATATCTCGGCTACAACTCCATCCATGGCCCTCTCGCCGATCCCACGCTTGCCGCCAACCTCAACGAGGTCTACCTGCGTATCGCTGTGCGCTGCTCCGACAGACGCGAGGCGGCGAAACTCGGGCGTCTCTTCCCGCCGCTTGCCCTCAGCGGCCCGCCCTTCATCGGCGGCGCGGGCGGTATGGTCGAACCTCGCGGCCTGCTGGGCATCTGGCCCACTCTCGCCCCGCGAGCCATCATCGAAGAATACGTCACCGTCAGTGTGGAGGAATCCTGACATGAAAAAGCAGCTTGTCCAGATAGCCCACGCCCGTTCCGGCGACAAGGGCGACAAAGCCGACATCAGCCTCTTTGCCCCCGACCGGCCAACCTACGACCTGCTCGCGCGAGAGGTCACCGCTGCCCGCGTCCAATCCCACTTCGCGGGCATCATCACCGGCCCCGTCGACCGCTACGAGGTTCCCAACATCCTGGCCCTCAAATTCGTCCTGCACGGCGCGCTCAACGGCGGAGCCTCTCGCTCCCTCCGCAGCGATGCTCTGGGAAAATCCCTCTCGTCAGCGTTGTTGAGGATGGAGATTGAGGTATGAGCGTAACTTCCCGTCCCTTTGCCAGCATAGATGATCTCTCCCGTCTGAAATCCCTCGTCACCGCCTGTATGTCTTCAGATATGCAGGATAGCTTCTGGCACGTGGGCGACCTCGTATGGGGGATGTATCAGAACACTCTATTCGACCCGCGACAGCATGTGCGACTGTGGGAAAACGAGGCGGGCGAACTGATCGGCTTTGCATGGAGAGAGAAGCATGGGACCGGAATGCAGGCCGCGCCTCAGCATCGCCACGATAGCGAGCTTCTTGGGCAGATGGTGGCATGGGGAGAGGTGTGCCAGCGTGAGGCGGTAGCGCAGGAAGGCGCGGAGCCGACATACACAGTCTCCGCGTTTGAGGACAATTTCCCCCTGCTCAACCTGCTCGCGCAGCAGGGCTTCCAGCGCGACGAATTTTATATGCTGCACATGCGTCGTGATCTCAGCCAGCCCATTCCTGAAGCGAAGCTGCCGGAGGGATGGGTTGTGCGCGCCGTCGGAGGTGAAGACGAGTTTGAGCAGCGCGTCAACATTCACCGCGAGGTCTGGCATCCCTCGAAGGTCACGCTTGAGGCGTATCGGCGCATGCGCGGCATCGCAGGCTACACACCCGAATGTGACTTCGTAGTCGTCGCGCCAGACGGCACCTTTGCCTCCTACTGCATCTGCTGGCTTGACCCGGTGAGCAAGATCGGGGAGTTCGAGCCGGTAGGCACGCGCGCCGCCTTTCGTGGCAAAGGCCTGGGCAAAGCTCTCATGCTGCATACCCTGCGCCGCCTGCACGCGCACAGCATGCAGACAGCTATCGTCTGTTGCGTCGGTAGCAACGAACCGGCGTGGCGGCTCTACGAATCGGTTGGTTTCCAGACGTATAACCGCTCGTTTGATTATAGCAAGCGATTGTGAACAGCAGCAACAGTATCGACGACTCGTAATTATGGCGGTAGCAACAGTATCGGCGTCTACGAGAGTTGCGGGTTTTACATGCATGTTTTCAGGAAGGATACAGAAGAGTATGACAGGCAAAGAGGAGCATCTGCTCGCGGAGATTGAGCGCATTAAGAAGGGTGGGGCGGAGAGGTATCACGAGCGCAATCGGCAGCAGAAGAAGCTGTTTGCGCGGGATCGGCTCAAGCTGCTGCTGGATGATGGCAAGATCGAGTTTGAGGATGGTATGTTTGCCGAATGCCAGAACCCGGAACTGCCCGCCGATGGCGTCATCACGGGCGTTGGGCGCATTCATGGTCGCCCGGTTGCCTTCAGCGCCTCGGACTCGACGGTCAAGGCAGGTTCGGCGGGGGAGAAGTCGGTGCAGAAGAACCTGCGCATTCAGGAGATGGCGATGCAGATGCGCATTCCCATGTTCTACCTGGTCGACTCCGCCGGGGCGCGCATCACCGATCAGATACGGCTCTTTCCGGGGCGCAACCAGGGCGGGCGCACCTTCTACAATCAGATCAAGATGTCGGGCGTGGTGCCACAGATCTCCATCCTCTTCGGCCCCTCACCGGCGGGTTCGGCCTACACACCCGCCTTTGCCGACATCACCATCATGGTGGAGGGCAACGCCAGCGCCTACCTCGGCTCGCCGCGCATGGCCGAGATGGTCACGCGTGAGAAGGTCACGCTAGAAGAGATGGGCGGCGCTCGCATGCACTGCACCGTCTCCGGCCTCGGCGACTTCCTGGCCGAAAGCGAGGAGGACGCCATTCGCCTGGCGCGAGACTATTTCCGCTACATGCCCCAGAACTACCTCGGCAAGCCTGCCGATGCCGGGCCGCGCCCGCCTGCCAGTGACCGGCCCCTGAGTGAGATCGTGCCGGAGGTGCAGAGCAAGCCCTTCAACATGTACGACTTCCTCAACTCCCTCGTCGATGCTGAGAGCTTCTTCGAGGTCAAGAGGCTCTTCGCGCCCGAACTGATCACCGGCTTTGCGCGCCTCAACGGCAAGGTCATCGGCATCGTCGCCAACCAGCCGCGAGTCAGGGGCGGTGTCCTTTTCACCGACTCCTCCGACAAGGGGACGCGCTTCGTCAATATCTGTAACGCCTTTAATATTCCCCTGCTCTTCCTGGCCGATGTCTCCGGCTTCATGATTGGCTCCGCCGTGGAGCGAGCGGGCATCATCCGCCACGGGGCCAAATTCATCGCCGCCGTCTCGCAGGCCGTTGTCCCTAAAATCTGCGTCGTCGTGCGCAAATGCTATGGCGCGGGCCTCTACGCCATGGCTGGCCCCGCCTTCGGCACCGACGCCGTCATCGCCCTGCCCACCGCGCAGATCGCCGTTATGGGGCCGGAAGCTGCCATCAACGCCGTCTACGCCAACCAGATCGCCGCAATGCCCGAAGAGCAGCGCGAACCATTCCGCAAGATGATGGAGGCCCACTATGCCGAAGACATCGACATCTTCCGCCTCGCCTCCGAGCTCATCGTCGACACCATCACCCCCTTCGAGTCCCTGCGCGACGAACTCATCGCCCGCTATAGCATCTATCAGACTAAAGAAGCACGGTTCTCGGAGTGCAGGAATCCGATCTATCCGGTGTAAATGCGAACAGCCTCTTCCCGACTGCGTCACTCGTTGAGTATACCTCTTTGCTCCAACTCTTTGCGCAGATGGAGGAGGCCGAGGCGTATACGGCTTTTGATGGTGCCGAGAGGAATAGAGAATTTCGCGGCGATTTCGGCCTGCGTCCAGCCGTGGAAGTAGACAAGTTCGATGATAGCGCGCTGCTCCCGGGGCAGGAGTGTCAGGCATTCGCGGATAATGGAAGCCTGGATGGTGCGCCACGTGTCGTCCCAGACATCGGGGGTGGCTGCCTCTTCGCTGCGCTCGGCCTCCTCCAGCACCGTTTCCTGGTTCGGGCTGTGGCGGCGTTTATAGCGGAGGTAATCAATAGCGCGGTGATGCATGATGGAAAATAGCCAGTTGCGCGCACTGCCTGCATGAGGTGTGTAGGAGGTAGCGTTGCGCCAGATGGAGAGGAAGACCTCCTGAAGCAGATCTTCGGCTACCGCGTGGTTGCCTACCATGCGGTACGCCAGCGAGTAGAGCTGGCCGCTATAGCGCTGGTAGAGTATGCCTATAGCCCAATCTGTGCGGACAGCCAGGGCGTTTATCAACACCTCGTCGCTCGCTTCATCACATTGTCGTTGTGGAGGCGCGGTCGCCTCTGGCCCGGCATCGACAACCAGACCAGAAGCCGCCGCGACGAAAGATCGCTCGTCGTCCATAGCGCTCCAAATATCAGGTATGCAGGCAGTTTGTACAATGAACCACTGAAGATGAGGGAAATTGATTACCCTACTGAGATAAGTATAGGCAGGAAGAGGAGACTATCGCAAGAGTTATGTGGCTAATTGATATAGGCCACGTGGCCTATTTTTGGGCGCTATCACACCTTAATGTGTGTGGCGGATAAGACCAAGTTCGATGGCGCGAACGGCAGCCTGGGTACGATCGGAAACGCCGAGCTTCTCAAGAATGTGCTCGACGTGAATCTTAACCGTGCTCACGCTTAATATGAGTCTTTTGGCGATCTCGCGATTGGTCTGACCCTGCGCCAGTAATTGCAATACCTCGATCTCACGCGGTGTCAGGCGCAGCAGCGATGATTCTTGTGGCGGCGGGACATTGCCGTTCATCAGACGCTCCAGCACGCGCACGACTGTCTCGCTGTCCAGAATCGATTCGCCTTGCAGGACGCGCCGCACTGCGCTGAGCAATTCTCGCTGCGTGATGTCTTTGAGGACATAGCCTGCCGCTCCGGCCTTGAGGGCTTCCAGCAGATATTCGGGATTCTCATGCATGGTAATGAGGATCACGCTTGTAGTTGGGCAGGCCTGCTTGATGGCACGGCAGGTTGCCAGACCATCGAGTTGTGGCATGCGTACGTCGAGCAGGGCAAGGTCGGGCTGCAAGCGGCGACATAGCTCTAACGCCTCGTGGCCGTTGTTGGCCTCGCCGACCAGTTGCAGCCCGCGCTGGCCCATAAGCATGGTGCGCAGGCCTGCTCTGGATAGCTCGTGGTCATCGGCGATGACCAGGCGGGCGGGCCTGGGAGAGAGAGAAAGGTGGTAATTGTTCATGAAGCTGATTCCCTCCGGCTAGTAGGGGGTAACGGTACCTCGCCTGTTATGAGTGTCCCGGAAGATGGTCGGCTGGAGATGTGCAACTGGCCTCCAACAAGCTCAACACGTTCGCGCATTTCTCGCAGCCCCAGGTGCTCTCCCGGCCAGTGTTCTTTCCTGAGCACGGTCTCCGGGTCAAAGCCGCGTCCCCAGTCCTGTATTTCCATAGAGAGCAGGGATGGCTGACGCCGCAAGGAGATGCGCGCCTCCGTCGTCTGGGCGTGCTTGCGAATATTGGTGAGCGCCTCCTGCGCGACACCATAGAGTGTGGTTTCAATCGTCGTCGGCAGGCGCTCCGACCCCAGCGTCTCCTCAAAGGTGATAGTCCAGCCATCGTTACGGAGCGCCTCGACTTGCAGGCGCAGGGCTGTTGCCAGCCCGAAATCGTCCAGCGCTGTCGGGCGCAAACCGGCGATGAGTCGCCGCGCCTCTCTCACCGAGTGCTGCGCCAGTTCTAAGGCTCGCCCCAGTTCCTGCCGCGCCTGTGCTGAACGGGGACGATAATGACCGGCAAAGGCTTGCAGGTGTTGGTGTACGCTGACCGTCACCTGCGCCAGTCCGTCGTGCAGTTCATACGCGACGTGGTGGCGCTCCTCTTCGAGCAATCTGGCCCGCTTGCGTTCGCCGATGTTCTCAAGCATTATCAGACCATAGACCGCCTGTCCGTGCTGATTGCGCAGCGGTGTGCCCGTGAGATCGGCCCAGACGATTTCGCTATCCTTTCTCAGGAAGCGTTTCTCCACCTTATAGCTGCTGATCGTTCCTTCGAGCGCCTGCTGAGCAAGCACCTTGCCTTTCTCTGCGTCGTCTGGATGCGTAATTGTCGCGATATTGCAGCCGGGCAGTTCCTGTTCAGGATAGGCCAGCATCTCGTAGAAGGCCCTGTTCACCTGTAAGATGGTCCCTTTCAGGTCTATGAGGGCCATGCCAATCGGGGCCTCGGCAAAAATATTGCGGAAACGCGCCTCGCTCTCCTTGATCGCCATTTCGCTCTGTTTGTGTTCGCTAATGTCGTTCAAGATTATCAGGTGCCCGCCGATAGTGCGATGTCCATTGTGGTTGCTGTGGTGATACAGGGGCGAGACACGCAGATCGAAATAGCGGGTTGCTCCATCCTTGCTCATCTCACCCATCACCACCTCGGTTTCACCTTCCTTCATATCCAGGCAGGGGAAAACCTGTTCTGTCAGTTCCGGCCAGGTGGCGAATACCTCGTCAAAAGGCTGACCGAGCGCGCTGGAAGCGTTGTGCTGGACAAGGCGCAGCGCCGGTGGATTCATGTCCACGATACGCTTCCGCTCGTCCAGGATGATGACCGCATCCCTCATGCTCTCCATCAAAGCTTCCTGTGCGATGGGCACGATGTCGAGCAGGCGGAAAAGGAAGAGATTCCAGGCCATGGCCAGTCCGGTGGCAGTCAGGGCCAGTGTGGTCAGATTCATATGAAATGGATTCAAGCCAAGCAGCGAAAGGACATTGCCTGCCCAGGGAGCCAGCACGGCCACCAGCAAACTAATCGCCTGCCCTATGTAGAGATTGTCCGATTTCCTGAGGGTCTGGATGTGCAAGAAGATCAGGAAGGTGCCGATAAAGAGCAGCATGTAAGCATAGGCAATATTGAACCAGTACCAGAAGCCATAGCGTACAACCAGTACCGATAAGGGCAGGTGAGTGGGCTGGAGATTGTCTGTTCCCATCAGTCCATGAAACTGATTCGTCCAGACCAGCAGCACCGTAATGGTGGGTTCGATAGCAAGCAATAAGATAGAGCGGCGACTGAGCTTCCTGGCTCGTCCGGTATACTCTAAAGCGAAGGCAAACCAGAGGGTGGGGGCGGGAGCAGCGCCAAACCAGGCGACATTGTCCCAGAAGACGGTCGTTGCGAGATTGGGGCCAGCCAGTTCAAGCGTATAGGCCAGCGACCATCCTGACACCGAGAGCATCAACAAACAGAACGGTATTGCGCCGGGCGCGTGACGGCGTTGCCAGGCGACGAACGCAAGCGCAGCCGAGACGGCTGAGGCGATCACAGGTAGCAGGTAGGGGGTGAACTGCCAGTCCATCGTCTCTTCCCTGTTCTAGTTTACATCCCACGCTTTCGCGTATAGCGTAAACATTGCTTCTTTTCTCCCACGATACTATACCCCACGGCTGACATAATTTCAACGCACCCTCTGCTTTAATGATATATGCTGTAGAAAACTCTCCCGGGCATGTCATTCTGAGTGCAGCGAAGAAGCTGTAGTGTCAGACCAGGGGAGGCCAGTTTTGCATGACATGGCCAGGGAAGTTCATCCTGGCGTGATATAATAGGACGAAATTTTCTTCATCGGCAATTTGTCTATCTTTATAGGGGGCAGATTATGAAGCACATTGTATCCAACATGGCCGGGGTGGTGCTGGAGTACCTGGTGAAGCCAGGCGAGTGCATTAGCGTCGATCAGGATGTGGTAATGCTTGAATCGATGAAAATGCAGATTCCCGTACAGGCCACGACCAGTGGCACCGTCAAAACGCTCAAGGCAAACGAGGGCGACTTCGTGAACGAAGGCGACGTGCTCATCGAGGTCGAATAAATCTCGGATTTTTGCCCAAAAACCTGTTGACAAATCGCATCAGGTGTGGTATCTTATCCATGCAAACGGGATGACACATAAGTGTTATGTTTGGGCTTGAAATGAGCGGGAGTGGCTCAGTGGTAGAGCATCTCCTTGCCAAGGAGAAAGTCGCGGGTTCGATCCCCGTCTCCCGCTCCCATTTTTATGGCGACGTCGCCAAGTGGTAAGGCACGGCTCTGCAAAAGCTGCACCAGCGGTTCGAATCCGCTCGTCGCCTCCTCTGTTCCAGGCGTGATTATTTCGATCACGTCTTTTTTCGTCTTGATAGCCTGATCTGACCCGTCACACACAGCCAGAACAGAGCAGAATTGCGATTACCTGCATGCGAGAACAACGAAGCTACTCCACCGAAGCTATCATCCTGAAGCGCACCGACCTCGGTGAGGCTGACCGCATCCTGACTCTCTTCACGCCGACCAGAGGCAAATATCATGCCATCGCCAAAGGCATACGCCGTCCCATCAGCAAAAAGGCCGGTCACCTGGAACTACTCAAGCGCAGCCAGCTTCAAGTGGCGCTTGGCCGCAACCTCGATATTGTGACGCAGGCCGAGGGGCGCGAAAACTTCCTGCACCTGCGCGGCGAACTCTGGCACATGACCTGCGGCTACTACCTTGCCGAGCTGGTTGACCGCTTCCTCGAAGAGCAGACTCCCCACCAGGATATCTACAACCTGCTGCTGGAGACCCTGCGCGCTCTCGACCGCGACGCCCTTGACTATCGGCAGCGCATCGCCAACGGCACAGCCACTTCCGTGCCCCCTGCGCAGCTTCACGGGCGCACCAATTTGCTGCTGCGCTACTTCGAGATTCACCTGCTTTCAGCCATCGGTTATGAACCCGCCTTCCGCCACTGCGCTCACTGCGGCAGCGAGTTGCAGGCGGTCCAGAACGGCTTTGCCCCCTCACTCGGTGGCATGCTCTGCCCGCAGTGCTCACGCTTCTGGGCCTATCCCCTCTCACTCAACGCTCTCAAAGTGCTGCGTCTCCTGCAGCGCAAGCAGTGGAGTGACGTACCGCGCCTGCGCCTGGACACTTCCCTCTACCACGAGATCGAGAAAGCCATGCATGGCCTCCTCCGCTTCCACCTCGAACGTGACCTCAAATCCTGGACCTTCCTTGAGATGCTGGATGTGAAGGCATAGGTGCTGAATAATGCAAGTGCGGCATCAAAATCGGCAAGAAGAGTCTGTAGGGACAACGAGATTGCCGATCTTGCCTGTGCAAGTTCATTATCCAGCTTCTACATAGATGTTTTTCATAATCAAACTCTTCCCTATTTTCAGAATGTATGGTATTGTACTCAGTACCGTAACCTCGTTTCAATCGTCATTAGCCGCTCAATTATTACCTCATGAGGGAGGCGTGCATGAGTGATATCGCTTCTCCTGCCGATGAAGGCAAGGAAGTCACCAGAGGTGGTTCCGGGCGCTATGCCTGGTATGTCTTTTATATCATGTTCTTTATCAATTTCCTCAATTACATGGACCGCTACGTCCTTACCGGCGCGGCCAATATCATTGCCCACGAACTGCATTTTGGCGTTGACGGCATCGGCTATCTGGCTACTGCCTTTCTCCTCGTCTACACTCTGAGCACGATCCCGCTGGGTGTGTGGGCTGACCGCTCGAAGCGCAAGAATGTGGTAGCTATCTGCATAGCGGTCTGGAGCGCGATCACCGCGCTGACCGCCCTGGCAAATAGTTTCCTCACCCTCTTCATCACGCGTATGATCCTGGGCATCGGCGAGGCGGGCTATTATCCGGCGGGAACTGCTTTGCTGAGCGATTATTTCAGCCGCACGAAGCGGGCGCGCATCATGAGTTGGTGGAGCGCCGGTTCGCTCGTCGGCCTGATGGTTGGCTTTGTCGTGGGCGGCGTGGTAGCATCTTACAACTGGCGGCTGGCCTTCCTCTTTACTGGCGTCCCCGGCCTCATTCTGGCCTACCTGGCCTGGCGCTTGCGCGAACCTCGCCGCAATGAAGCCGATGAAGCGTCTGCTGAACTGGACCCGCATTCCCTGGAAAACGAACTTGATGTGGAGGAAGTACATGCCGTCGTCGTTCCGAAGAATGTGGTCTCTCAATTTGGCACCCTGCTGCGCATCAAGACCGTTTCCGTTCTGATTTTGATGCAGATTTTCGCCTTCTTTGTGCTGGGTGCTAATGTTGTCTACCTGCCCACCTATCTCCAGCAGAAAGATACTTTTGGCCTCAGTTCGAGCGTGGCGGGCCTCTTTTCCGGTGGCGTGGTGGTGGTGGCGGGCATTGCCGGTCTGCTGGTGGGCGGTTATCTCTCCGACCTGCTCAACCGGCGTTATCCGGGGGCGCGTGTGCTCGTTTGCGGCATCGGTTTCCTGCTCGGCGTGCCGTCGTTCATCCTGGCGGTGACTATCCACAGCCTCCCTATCTTCACCGTCTTCTTTATACTGACCGTCCTGCTGCTCAACGTCTACAGCGGCCCCAGCACAGCCGCCACACAGGACGTAGTGCCATCGGCATTGCGGGCCTCGGCGGTGGCTATCTCGCTGCTCATCGCCCACCTGCTCGGTGATGCCTTCTCGCCTCTGCTGGTGGGTGTGCTGGCTCAGCATTTCGACCCGACACACGGCCAGCATTTCGCGCAAAACCTGGCCGGTCACGACCTCAGTCTCGCCTTGCTGATTACCTGCCCGCCCGCGCTGCTCATTGCCGGACTCATCGGCATCTTCGGCGCGCGCTGGATGAAGGGCGATATTGCCGCGGCGGTGCGCGCTGATCAATTGGCAAAAGAAGCGGCGGCCTGATGAGCGAACAGTTCAAGAGTCTGTCTGAAGACGCGCTGGAAACGATTCTCGCAGCTATTGATGCTAACATGGCCGAGGAGGTGGCAGCTTTTGGCCGCTACCTGCCGGGGGCGCAATTGCGCGAGGATAGAGAGGCGCGCTGGTATCTCACCGGCCTGCCTTCCTCGCTCTTCAACGGTGTGCAGCTTGCCCGTTTCTATGAAGGCGATATCGATGCGAAGATCGAGCGCCTCTTACAGCCCTTCAGGGAACGTGCTTTGTCCGTTTCCTGGGCTGTTGGCCCGGCTTCGAGGCCGACGAATCTGAGGATGTATCTGGAGGCGCACGGTCTGGCACTGGCGCATGTCATTACTGGCATGGCTGCTGATCTGCACGCGCTCAACGAGGCTTTTCAGACTCCACCTGATCTGCGCATCGAAGCCGTCAGAAATCAGGAGATGTTGCGCGCGTATGCTACAGTCTCTAAGAGGGGTTTTGGCGCTTCGCCGGAGGAAAACGAGGTCTATTACGATACCTATAGCTGTATTGGTTTCGCTGATGACCTGCCGTGGCAACACTATATCGGCTGGCTGGACGGGCAACCTGTCGCGGTCTCCTCGCTGCTATTGCACGCGGGCGTGGCCGGAGTCTATGGTGTTGCCACCCTTCCCGAAGCGCGCAGGCAGGGCGTGGGTGCCGCAATGACGCTAGCGCCGTTGCGCGCAGCTCGCGCACGTGGCTATACCACTGGTATCCTCTCACCCTCGGATATGGGACTGCGTATCTACCAGCGCATCGGCTTCCGGGAATACTGTACGGTCAATATTTATACTTCAGCGTGAAGAAGGTGAGAGCGAAATGATTCATTTTTACGAACTGGCGACGATGAGCAGGGAGCAGCGCGCGCGCTTGCTGCGCCGCGCCGAGATTGAGATTGACGCGCTGATGGAGCGCGTGCGCCCCATTGTGCAGGCGGTGCGCGAGCATGGAGACGAGGCGCTGGTCGAGTTCTCGGTTAAGTTTGACCATGTAGAGCTGACGCCCGCGCAACTGCGGGTGAGCCGTGAGGAGATCGAGCGGGCGCACCAGAGGCTTGACCCGGCGGTACGCGAGGCGGTTGAGCATGCCATTCGCAATATTCGCGCGTTCCACGAGCGTCAGATGCCGCATGAGCAGTGGTTTACCGAGGTTGCGCCAGGCGTGCTGGCGGGCGAGAAGATTACGCCGATCAGCAGCGTTGGCCTGTATGTGCCGCGTGGCAAGGGCGCGTTCCCTTCAGTGATGTATATGCTCGCCACGCCTGCCAGCATTGCCGGTGTGCCGCGTATCGTGGTCTGCACGCCGCCGGGTCCTGGCGGCGAGATCGACGCGGCCTCGCTCGTCGCGGCTGATCTGTGCGGGGTGCATGAAATCTATCGACTGGGTGGAGCGCAGGCCATCGCGGCCCTGGCGTATGGGACGCGGAGCATCCCCCGCGTGCATAAGATTACCGGACCGGGCAGTGGCTTTGTCTCGGCGGCGAAACGGTTGCTCTATGGCACGGTGGATGTGGGCCTGCCAGCAGGGCCGAGCGAGTCTATCACTCTGGCCGACGAGACGGCCAGTCCCGAACTGCTGGCGCGTGACCTGCTGATCGAGGCCGAGCATGGGCCGGATTCTTCCAGTCTGCTGGTTACGCCCAGCCGCGCGGTGGCCGAGGCGGTGCTGGCCCTCCTGCCTGAGAAGATCGCGGCGCTGCCTGAGTGGCGGCGCGCCTTTGTGCGGACCGTCTTTGAGTCAGCGCAGGGAACCGGCGGTATCGTGCTGGCGGCGAGCATGGCCGAGGCGGTAGCATTTGTCAACGAGTACGCGCCCGAACACCTGGAAGTGCAGGTGCGCGAGCCGTTCGCGCTGCTGCCCGCGCTGAAAAACGCGGGTGAAATCCTGCTCGGCCCCAATACGCCCTTCTGCACCGGCAATTACAGCCTGGGGACAAATGCGGTACTGCCCACGGGCGGCTTTGCCCACACCTTTTCCTGCACATCGGTCTTCGATTTCTTGAAACGCACCGGTGTGGCGTATCTGACGCGCGAGGGGTACGAATCGCTCAGCGAGACGACGCGCCGCCTGGCGGAATTTGAGGGCTTTCCTGCGCACGCGAGCGCTGTAACAGCGCGCCCAACGTCGCCAGAACAAGCGTCGCCAGCATAAGAGCAATGGTGGCGATGGTGGCCTTTTGCAGCAGGGAGACGGCCCGGGCAATGGTGGCATCCGCTCGCAGGTTGGGCGCTCCTTGCAGCGGGATATCGCTCACGTCGCTGATCTCGACGACGGCATTGCTGTCCTCACAGGCGACGTAGACGCGGCGCAGCGCCGGGTCAGATTCGACGCCATCGGGTCCCTGCCCGACTTGCAGCGTTCCCAGCACGTTGAAGCTCTGCCCATCGATCACAGTGATGGTGGTGCCGGTATCCACGTCGCTGTTGCCATTGTCCCTGTTGCCCTCGTCGGCCACGTAGATGCGGCCTGTCGCGGTATTGAAAGCCACGCCTTCAGGATAGGGTGAGACGGGGACGCGGGCCAGAACCGTATTGTTTTTGCCGTTGATGACGTCCAGTTCTTGACCTGCCGAGCAGACGACGTAGACGCGCCCATTCGTTTCATCCACACGCACAGGGGGCACCGGGTCATTGCAAATAGGGATGCTCGCCAGCTTTTTTCCACTGTTCTCATCGTAGACCGCCATGGTCAGCGCGCTGGCATCCGTCACATAGAGCCTGCCCAATCGGCCATTGACGCCGACAGACTGCGTATGCAGGCCGGTAGTGAGGAAGGCCGTGGGGATAGGATTGGTTGCTCCCTGGCTCTGTGCCCGGAAGAGATCGATGCGTCCCGCCTGGTTGTTGGTGATGAAGACGCGCTGGTGATCGGGGTCGATGGCGATGTTGTTGTCGGCGAAATCGCTGAGGGGAGCGTCCAGACGAGTGAGGAGCAGCGTTTTCCCCGTTATGCCGTCGAAGATGGCGAAGAGACTCTCGCGGTTATCGTAGGAGAAGCTGGCGGCGTAGACGCGGTGAGTAGTACTATCGGCTTGCACATCGGTAACGACGCTTCCCAGAGCCGCGCTCCAGCGCACCTGCCCTTTGATTGGATCAAAGCCGACGACTGTGCCGCTGCCTTCATAGGCGATGTAGACCATGTGGGTTCCGCTATCTACGGCAATGGCTTCCGGTGCCGACCCTGCCCGAAGCACGCCGAGAAAAGGAAAGCCTCCGGCAGCGAGTGCGGTCGCTGGCATGGTGAGGAAAGAGAGCGACAGCAAGAAAGGCACGAGAAGGGAAAGAGCGGGCAGATGCCTGTATATGGGTGCTCTGCTCCCCCTTTTTTGCCTCCATTTTCTGTTTGTGGAGAGTCCTTTAGACATATTTTGCTACGATATCAAGTAGCTCATCCATATCAAAGGGCTTGGCCAGGAAATCATCCGCGCCGCTTTCCTGCGCTTCCTGCTGGGCAAAAGGGTGGGCGGAAGTCATGATAATCGGAATGTGAGCTGTTTCCTTCTGCCCTTTGAGCTTTCGGGCGATTTCTCTTCCATCGCTGCCCGAAAGCAGCATGTCAAGGAGAATGACGTCGGGTAGTGTATCAGCAGTTCTGGTGGTGAGCTTATCGACGTCGTCGCCCCGCTCGGTAGCGACGACCGTGTAGCCCACGTCCTCAAACATCGCCAGGAGGAAGGCCAGAATATCTGGCTCATCGTCGATGATGAGTATCCTTTTCTTGCTGTTCGCCATAGTGAAAAGTTTCCTTGAGTTACGTTCCCATAACGGAATAAGATTCTGATCTCATCGTAACAACTGGCTCTGTTCCTGTCAATACACGCCGGTCAGGAAGTGTCGGTAAGGGGCCTGTTATCCTGAGCGAAGGATATGAGATATGAGGCCGATAGTGGTAGTGTGAACTGTTTCGCTCTCATACTGTGTCCTAACCTACTGTGCGGCTAGATGAGAATATGTTATAATGCCCGCAGTATAATGACGAGATGGGCTATTTCAAGTAAATTTTATTGCTGGACTTCCAGTTGGACGATGCGGAAATCTTCTATCAGAGCGGAGTTCAGGCAAATAAAAGAGTGTTGTAGGTAGAGGCTATGTCAAGCAATTATCCGTATGATCCGAAACAGGCCGCGTCCATCGGTAATCCGGCTACTCCGCAGAGTGGTCAGAATGGACCAGGGGGTACCGTGCCCGAGTTTCCGCTTCCGGCTTCAGCGGCGCAGCCCCAGCCTCAAAACCCGGAATCGGGGTCGTCATCCGTGTTAGGGTCGGCTGTGATGCCGGGCAGCGGGAATGGAAATGGAGGCGATCATCGCCGCCTGTCGCCGGGTACTGAATTGTCCGGTGGGCGCTATCGTATAGAGAAGCTGGTGGCGTCCGGCGGCATGGGGGCGGTGTACCGTGCGCTTGATACCCGCTTTAATCGACCATGTGCGGTCAAGGAAATGCTCGATGAGTTCCAGACAGAGGCAGAGCGCACGCAGGCAGTCGAATGGTTTGGGCGCGAGGCGACGCTTTTGCTCGACCTGAACCACCCCTGCATTCCACGTGTGCGTGACTTCTTTATCGAGAGCGGTCGGCATTACCTGGTCATGGATTTCATCGATGGACGCACGCTGGGCGAGGTGCTGGAAAAAGAGGGCAATGTGGTGGGTCTCAATGGAGCGCGGGGCGTCTCAGAAGCGCGTGCGCGCAGCTGGGGCCAGCAGATTTGCAATGTTTTGAACTACCTGCATCACCTCAATCCACCAATTATCTTCCGCGATCTCAAACCAACCAATATCATGGTCACCGGTCGCGATGAAATCAAATTGATTGATTTTGGTATTGCCCGTACCTTCCAGTCCCAGCAGCAGGCAACGATCATTATGACGATTGGTTACGCGCCGCCGGAACAGTTGCACGGTATGCCGGAGCCGCGCAGCGATATCTACGCGCTGGGCGCGACACTGCACCGCTTGCTGACCCATCATGACGCCGCCAATAATAAACCGAGCATTTTCTCGTTTCCTCCGGTACGCTCCCTACGGCCCGATGTTTCGCCCGCCTTTGAGGCGGTAATTATGAAGGCGCTGGCCCCGGTACTGGAACAACGCTGGCGCGACGCCGCTGAGATGGAGCGCGCCATTATCGCTTTGCCTCCACCGTCATTACAGCCAGCCCCCCAGACTGCGCAGCAGGGGACCGTACAGGTGAGCGCGAATCCTCCAACGCCGAGTCGGCAGGGGCCACTATTGCAGGGGCAACAGCCCATTCTGCCGAATGCTCCGGCGACGACAGGGACGACCGGCGCGGGTGGGCCGCATATTATCGCCGCGCTCGGCTTTTTGAATTCGGGGCAGATCGAGTCGGCCTATAGCGCGGTACTGCAGGCCTATCGCGCTGAACCGAATAACTCGCTGGTGCATCGCATCTTTGGGCAGGTCTTCGCTCGCCGCCAGCCTCCGATGATAGAGCCAGCGTTGAAGGCTTACGCCACCTCGCTACAACTCAATCCAAAAGACGCGGAGACCCACAAATTAATCGGCGATGTCTGGCTCTTTTTGCGTCGCCAATCGGCACAGGCCATCCCTGAATATACGCAGTCACTGCGCTTGAACCCCAATGATGTTGAAGCTCATCAACGCCTGGGGCAGTGTTACGAGGAGACCAATCAACTGGAGGCGGCCTTGCGCGAATACCAGGAGGCGGCACGCCTGGCAGGGAAACAGCCCTCCCTCTTTTATAAGGTAGGCCAGCTTGCGACGCGCCTGAACCAATTTCCGGTCGCGGAACGCGCTTATGTACAGATATTGATGCTCAACGCGGCTGATCACCAGGCACGCTTCTTGCTGAGCCAGGTGTACGAGAGCGAAGGCAAGCTGGAAGATGCATGGCGCGAGTGTAACTTTGTTATTGGACCACTGTCGAATAACCCTGCGGTGCAGGCGCTTTACCAGCGTTTGCGGAGCCGGTTGGGCAGATAAGAGGCGTAAATCTGTGAGGTAGACCCGACTAAAGGGAGAGAGAGCTTATGAGTACGCATAGTGTAAAATCTGCGATGCAAAGGGGCATTGGCCTGCCGGGGCGCTTCGTGCCCGCCGGGGTACTCATCCTTACCATCCTACTCCTTTTGCTGCCTTCCCTTGCCTTCGCTTTCGCGCCAGCAGCGGCTGAGGCTGACCCCGCACAGAATATAGCGCAGGCGGGTGTCTCGGTAGTGCGCTTGCTGGTTACCTACACCCTGTCTTCGCATTTGCCTGGCAATTCCCCCACGCTTCAGTGTACCGGTCTAGGTGCGCTGGTAAGCAGTTGGGCGGGGAACGGCTCGCAGAATAACAGTTGGGTACTCACTGATGGCAATCTCGTCAATCCGACGAAGCTGACCTGTGCCTCCAGTTCACTTGCTGGCGGCGCGGGAGGTAATAGTGCCAGCGCGCAGTTAACGCAAATTCAGGTGCTGGCAAGCAATGGCACCGGTGGTTACACCGCTACCTCGCAAGCTCCTTTAGCGCTTGCCTCGGTGTCAGCCAGGGAAGCGGCGGTGGTCTGTGAGGTTAAGACATCCTGCAGCCAGGGGTTGGCCTTGATCGGCTTCTCTAGCGATCAAGTCCAGCCTTTTATCGATCTTTCCTCGTCTTCTAGCAGCAGCGGGCAGCAGGGTATAGAGCTAACCAATGCCACCGCGACTGTGCCAACCTCACTGGCCCAGGTGGCCCAGTTCCTTACTCCCCTGGCAGTTCCACCCGATTCTAAAATTGCTGAATCGGGCATGCCGATTGTCGATGCTCAGGGCAATTTGACGGGCCTGCATCTGATGAATGGCTCTGCCTCGTTAACGGCTATTGCCGATTTCGTAGATAGTACTATCACTGTTCCGCCAAATACCCCGGCCAACACCCTCCATGTCAACTGGGATAAAGGAATTCAGGCTTATTATAAGCATGATTATGCCGCCGCTCAGAAGGATTTCCAGCAGGCAGCGGCAGCCAATTCACAGTTTCTGGCAGCAACCTTCTTTCTAAATCGAGCCGCCGCGCAGGCCAGATCAAGTAATGGCGGTGGCGTCAGCGCGGTTAGCCCGGCAAATACAGGGTCTCCCTCGAACAAAGTAGCTACCGGCCTGCTCGGCTTCTCGCTCTGGCAGGTGAGCGTTGTCGCGCTGGTGCTCGTGCTGCTGATCGTGGTGATCATCAGCCTGTTTGTGGGGCGCGCGCGGCGACGACGTGACCTGGCGAAATTCAAGGAGGATGAGAAGGTGGCAGAGCGCAGAGCGGCCATGGAGGCTCAGCGGATTGCTGAAATGGAGCAGAGACAGGCGCAGGAGTCGGGAAACAGAAATGGCAGGCCGCTCTCTCCCGTTCATGGAGAGCCAGTTTCTTCTCCGTCTTCCGTTGCGAATCCTGCCCATATGTCTCACTACGCGGCGCAGGTTTCACCACAGATGTCTCCGGTGCGCGATATGCGTTGTCCTCAATGTGGCAATCCTGTCGCGGCCAATACAAAGGTCTGCCCCAGTTGTAATGCCTGGCTCTCGCCCTCGGAGTCGGGTCTGCATTTACGAGTAGTGCGGCCACGGCCAGAACCAGATATGAGCGTGACCATACCATTGCCGCCGCAGTACCAGCAGCCACCTTCTCCACAGCAGCCCCCGGCACCAGCTTCACCGGCAGCCGCGCCTCCTCCAATGGCTTCTCCCGCTCCGTCATATGCTCAGGTGGCCCCTAATTATGCTGCGGCGGATCAGCCGACGGTACTGTACGGTTTTTCCAAAAATGGACCGGAAGATGGTGAAAAAACGGTGCCCTATAATATTCGCAAGGTGGGAAGCGCAAACCTCGGTCTGGCCGTCGGGACACGCACAGATCCGGGCATCAAGCGCAAACACAAGCCCAACGAGGACAGCCTGTTCGCGGCGCAGGGAGCGGGTATGTTCAACTCGTCTCCCCAACAGTTTGGTCTCTTTGTCGTTGCCGATGGTATGGGCGGCCATGCCAATGGACAGGACGCCAGCCGTCTGGCTATTCAAACGATCATCGATCATGTGCTGCCTCGTCTATCTGCTGGCAACGGGTTGGACCGCAACGCCCTGGTACAGTTGCTGACTGATGGGGTGCAGGGCGCAAATCAGGCCGTCTTCCAGAGCAATATGCAGCACCACGCCGATATGGGGACAACCATGACAACCGCTCTGGTCGTGGGCGCAACCGCGTATGTGGCGAACGTGGGCGATAGCCGCACCTACCTGTATCGTGACCCGGAGGGGCTGACCAAAATCACCAATGACCACTCGGTCGTCGCCAGTCTGGTAGAGGCGGGCATTATCAAGCCCGATGATATCTATACGCATCCAAAGCGCAATCAGATCTACCGCAGCCTGGGCGAGAAACCGGCGGTCGAAGTTGACTCCTTCATTGTTGATCTGAAGCCCGGCGACAAATTGCTGCTCTGTACCGATGGTCTGTGGGATATGGTGCGCGACCCCGGTATTCAAGAGGTGCTGCGCAGCGCCAATGCCAATCCCGACCAGACTGGTGAGGCGCTCATCCACGCCGCCCTCGAAGGCGGCGGCGAGGACAACGTCAGTGTTATCGTCGTCTATGTCACCGAGTCGGCAGAGCAAACCCCGGTGACCGGGATCAGGCTCCTTGCCAAGCCAGAAACCGTACAGATGCCTCCTATGTAAAGGTAAAGAGGGGGCGCGCGCGCGTTGGGCGAAGTGCAACGCGCGCGCGCCCCCTCTTTACCTGAATTGCCGCCTCTTTTCTCCTGTGCTATAATCTATGCAGCATCTTCTAGTTCCTGTCAGAGGAAGTTGCCGTGCAATGTCATGTGCGGCGCTCCGGGATGACGGGGACAGATATGGGAGGGAAGATTCGTGTCTACACCTATCAGTGTAAATTATCTCTATGCCGCTATATTGTTCGCCGTCGGCCTCGGCTTTGTCCTGGCGACGATGACAGTGGTCAATATTCTGGCACCACATAGCCGGACGCGAGAGAAACTGCAAACGTATGAATCGGGCGAAGTACCGATCGGTTCAGCCTGGGTGCAGTATCCGCTCGGTTTCTACATCTTTGCCCTGCTATTTGTCGCTTTCGACGTCGATATTGTCTTCATTATCGCCTGGGCAATCATCTTCAAGCAGTTAAGTCTCTTTGGCTTCGTTGAAATCCTCTTCTTTATTGTTGTGCTCGCGCTTGGCCTGGTCTATGCGTGGAAGAAGGGAGTGACGCGATGGATTTAGTACCACGTATCAGGGGTTTACAGACAGGCAAGGGTGGCTATCGCGATCAGAATGCTGCTCTTGCCCGTGATCTGGCTCCTATCACGCAGATTACGGGGCAACCGGTCGCGCCAGTTCTGATAAAAGGAGATTTTCTGAGCCTGGATATTGAGCGTGCTCATCTCGTCGCTGTCTGCCGTTTTCTGCGCGTCCAACTCGGTTTTGACATGTTAAGCTGCATCTCCGGTGTCGATATGCTGACGCACCTGGAAACCGTCTATCACCTGCGCTCGCTCACACGCCAGCAGTTGCTGCAACTGAAGGTGCGTATCGACCGCGAGAACCCGGAAGTGGACAGCGTGGTCTCCGTCTGGCCGACTGCCAACTGGCTTGAGCGCGAGGTCTATGATATGTTCGGCATCAGGTTTGCCGGTCACCCCGACTTGCGCCGTATCCTGCTGGACGATGATTTCCAGGGATATCCGCTGCTCAAGAGCTTCCACCAGGTGCCGATGACCGTTAAGGATCGCGCCACCACACAGGTTGATCCAAATATGGCTGTGGCTGGCCCGTTCCAGCAGAAGGCCATTGAGCGTGTGGCGCCAAAGCGGCTGGGGCAGGGTATGGAGGAACGGCTGCATCCTGGCACCCCCACCTTCGGCCACTCCTTCCACGGTGACGAGGAACAGGCCAATCAGGAGAACGCGACCTACACAGGCGAGTCGGTACCGGGCGAAAGTGGAGAGGTGCAGCGCCGCCCGGTCAATGAACCACAATCATCACAAAATCAGTCATAAAGAGAGCGTGTAGAGGCCATGCCAAAGACAAGACAGCGGAAAAAAAGTGGCGCGCGCAAGCCATCACCGCATACTACAGCTTCATCGGAGAAAAGCACGCGGTCCAGCGTACCGGCAACCGGTTCGGCAGCGCGGAGCGTGAGGAATCCTGCTTTTACATCGGGAGGACAGGGGATACAGAGTATGGTCTTCCCGGCTCTCGTCGCGTTGGGCTGCTGGGGCATGGCGTTCTCATTTTTCTTTTTTTACGCGGATCCGAATAAGAATCTGTATGCAGGGATGGCCGCATTGATGGCGCTGCTCTGGACAATCAGCTTTGCTCTCCGCCTGCGTAAGATCAGGCAGGTGCGGTCGCGAGCATAACAAGAGATATATCGAGGGATACTATGGTTACAAGTCGAGACACAAGTGCGAATACGCATCTCGTGGAAGGTGCGGAAGAGCTGACCACGCAGGAAATGTTGCTGAACATGGGACCACAGCACCCCAGCACGCATGGCGTGCTGCGCCTGCTCTTGACGCTGGAGGGCGAGACGGTGGTCGAATGCACACCCGTGATTGGCTATCTGCACCGTGGGATTGAGAAGATTCTGGAAAACCGGCCCATCATGGGCGGTATCCGCTACATGGATAACGCGGACTACCTCTCGCCTATGCTCAATGAGACAGCCTATGTCGGTGCGGTTGAGCAATTGATGGGCATCGAGCCACCGCGCCGGGCACAGTATATTCGCCTCCTGGTAGGAGAGATGCAACGTATGGCCAGCCACCTGGTAGGCGTGGGTACCTACCTGCTCGATCTCGGCGCGTTTACTCCCGTTCTGTGGTGCTTCCGCGACCGCGAGGGGATACTGACTCTCTTTGAGGCGCTCGGCGGCAGCCGTTTCAATGTCAATTACATGCGCGTCGGCGGCGTCCTGCATGATTTTCCAAAGGGCTGGCTGGCCGAGTGTGAAGCTTTCCTGGATACCTTTGAGCAGCATATGGGCGAGCTGGAGACGCTGATTACCGGCAACGAAATCTTTCAAGCACGCACGCAGGGCGTGGGCTATATCGACCCACAACAAGCCATCGCTTACGGTCTGACCGGCCCGATGTTGCGGGCCAGCGGCGTCAACTGGGATTTGCGCGTCAATCGTCCCTACATGGCCTATCGCGAGGTGAAGGTGAACCCGCAGGTGCGGCAGGAAGGTGACTGCTTCGCTCGCTACAAAGTGCGTGTTCAGGAGATCTACGAGAGTATTCGCCTCTGCCGTGTTGTGCTCGACCAGCTTCCGGCTGGCCCGATCAGCGTGCGTGTGCCGATTGAGCTGCGTCCGGTGCGTGGCGAGACCTACTTCGCGATTGAAAGCAGCAAGGGCGAGCTGGGTGTCTACTTTATCAGTGATGGCAGTGAATATCCCTGGCGTGCCAAGCTACGCGGCCCATCTTTCGTCAATTTGCAACTCTTGCCGGAGCTGCTGCGTGGTCATAAGATGAGTGATACCGTAGCTATCATGGGCAGCTTTGACCTGGTGCTTGGTGAGGTCGATCGATAAATAGCTGTGCGATCTCCCTCGATGGAGATGGTGGGACTAAATATACGGGAGTTATCTTATGCATGTAATAATCGCCGATAATATTGGCACCCAGTTGCTGAACGGCATTCTCTCCTGGGACTTCTTGCAGTTCGTGGTGATGCTCCTCTCGGCCATTGGTTTCGTCCTGACCAGCGCGGTGCTCTTAATTCTGGCCGAACGCAAGGTCATGGCCTGGATGCAAGATCGCTACGGCCCGCTTCATACCGGCTCCTGGGGATTGTTGCAGACGGTTGCCGATGTCGGCAAGCTACTTTTGAAAGAAGACGTTCACGCGGGTCGCACCGATAAGCTGACCTTTCTTATCGCGCCGGCTGTTTTCCTGGCACCCGTCTTCGCGGCCTTCGCGGTTATCCCCTTCTCGCCCTACATAAGCTTTCCGGGAACGGCGCTGGCGACCGGCATTGTCTACTACGTCGCAATGAGTTCCATCGACGTGGTCGGTGTGGTTATGGCCGGGTGGAGTTCCAATAACAAGTATTCGCTCATTGGCGGTCTGCGTTCTGCCGCGCAGATGATCTCGTATGAACTGCCGCTAGTGCTGGCGCTGGTGGGCGTTGTGATGCTGACAAGCGTTCTGAGCAGCACAGGTATAGGTACGATCTCCATCCGCGATATGGTCAATTACCAGGCTTCAACTCTGTGGCCCGGCAAGGGTATCGGCTTCTTCGATTTCATTTTCGAAGGTTTTACCCCGTGGGCCTGGTTCTTCCTGGTGCAGCCCTTGATGATAATCATTTACTACACTTGCGGCCTGGCGGAGACGAATCGTTCGCCTTTCGACCTGCCGGAAGCGGAGTCGGAACTCGTGGCTGGCTATCTGACCGAATACAGCGGCATGCGCTGGGGCCTCTTTTTCCTGGGTGAGTATGGCAATATGACCATCGTCTCAGCGATTGCGACTTATCTCTTCCTCGGTGGCTGGTCCGGTCCCGGCGTTGCTTTCCTGACGGGCCTCAACAATCCGGGCTGGGGCCTGCTGGGCAACCTGCTGGCGCTGGCCTACTTCGTGACAAAGGTCTATCTGCTCTGTTTCGTCTTCATCTGGGTGCGCAGCACGCTGCCGCGCCTGCGTGCCGACCAGCTCATGCAGTTTGCCTGGCTGATCCTCATTCCTACCACGCTGGGCAATATCCTGGTCACCGGCCTGATCTACCTGATAGTGAGCGCCCTGAGTTTGCCCACCATCGTCTTCCTGGTCGTGGTTGGGATCGTCAACTGGGCTGCGCTCGTCGGGTTCATCTGGGTCGTGCGCCGGGCAACCGTTGCCACGACCATGCGCGCTCAGGCCCCGGCCATTCGCTCCCGTGAGCGCGTGGCTGCCGCGCAACTCCCCGAACAGGCTGGAGTCGGGACGGCCAGTAAGCTATAGAGCTTTTAGCCAGAAAAACAGAAAAGCGAGGCTTCCTTTTCAGGAGGAAGCCTCGCTTTTTATCGGGTGTGAAACGATAACTTACTTTTATAGACTCTCTCAGAGACCCCTCAATTTCAATATTATACTTGTGAGCACGATGCTCACAATAGCCCCGGCGATGACCTGGGGGACGGTGTGGCGGCGCAGGACGACGCGCGACCAGCTTACCATGATGAGCAGGGTGAAGAGCGGGAGCATGACGTAGCCGTAGAGGGCGGTGAGAAAGGTGAGCGCGCCCGCCAGAGTGGAAGCGTGAAGACTGATTTTCCACCAGAAAGTAATAAGCATCATCAGCATGCCACTGATGGCTGAAATCAGGAGCAAGGTCTTGAGCGTGCCGGGACCATTCGTGAAGGTGAGGGCCATCAGGCCGAGAGCGATAGAGGCGAGACCGAAGAGGAATGGCCCGACCCGTTCGTGACGACGGCTGATGTCGATATCGGATATTTTGCCCATGCGCATTCCGACCAGGATATAGGCCATTGGTCCCAGGCTCAGAAAGAAGAGCGTGAGCGCGGAATAGAGCAGGGCGCTGAAAGTATCACGAGTATGATAGAGTGCGATGAGGACGACGGCTGGCAGGGAGATGGTCACGGGAGCGAGCAGATTAGAGATGAAACGAGCAATACGGATATGCCGCGTCTTCTCAAAGACGATAGGGTCTTGAGGTTGTATCTTGCGATAATCGTGCATAAACCTTCCTTCACTGCGTATAGGTTGGCGTAACTGGCGCTTGTCTGGCTACCACAGGATAGCCTAAAAGTTTGCTGGCAACATGTGAGAAGGCAATAGGATCGCCACTGCACCAGACGTGAAGCTCGCCCAACTCGCTGCCGGGGTGCATCAATCCTTCAGCGTCCAGCACCGAGCGGGTGCGGCGGGCGATGGCGGCACTACTATCGATGACCTGAATGTGCGTGCCCGCGACCCGTTCAATGAGCGGGCGCATGGCGGGAAAATGCGTGCAGCCCAGTACGATGACATCCACATCGGCCTCGAACAACGGCTGCAAGGCGTGGCGCACTGACTGCTCCGCCTCCGGCCCATCGAAAACGCCGTCTTCGACCAGGGCTACCAGTTCGGGACAGCCAACAGCATAGACCTGGATACCTTCGGCGAACTCATCGACCAGGTGCCGCAGGTAGGCAGCTTTCGCCGCCTGATTCGTGGCCGCCACGCCGATACGCCCTTTGCGCGTGGCGCGCGCCGCCGGTTTCACCGCCGGAACGACGCCAATAATGGGTATGCTGAATGTCGCCCGCAGCGTGTTGAGCGCGGCCTGCGAGGCCGTGTTGCACGCCACAACGACCAGTTTGGCTCCCTGCTCAACCAGGAAGCGCACAGCGGTAATGGAGAGATCGGTGATCTCGTTGTCGCTGCGCTGTCCATAGGGAACGTGGGCAGTATCACCAATGTAAATATAGTGCTCGTGCGGCAATTCTTGTCGCAAGGTCGTTAGAATAGTCAGGCCGCCCGCGCCCGAATCAAAGACGCCGATGGGCGCTTCGGCTGTGCCCGTGGGAAGTGCGCGTTCGTGTTCAAAGGCAAATGCGCTGCGCTCGGCATCGCGCGCAGGCGGAACGACATCTACAGCCTTTTCAGAATTCCACTGTGTCATAGCTACTCGTTTTTCTACGTTATTCCATACTACGAAACTCACGCTGCTCGCCGAAGACGCGGCGCATGGCATCGCTGATCTCACCAAGCGTAGCGTATGCCTCAACGGCGTCAATAATCAACGGGATGAGATTTTCGCTGCCGCGCGCACCGTTTTCCAGGGCGTTGAGCGTTCGCTGCACGCGCTCATTGTCGCGGCGCTGGCGCAGGGCTGCTAGCTTCGCCGCCTGCCGCCTGCCGATTTCAGGATCGACGCGCAGCAGAGACGGACGCTGCTCCCCTTCCTGTGTGAAGCGGTTGACGCCCACCACAATGGTTTCCTCTTTTTCCTGCGCCTTCTGATAGTCATACGCGGCCTGCTCGATCTCGGCCTGCATGAAGCCGCGTTCGATAGCGCGCACGCTGCCGCCCAACTCATCGATGCGCTCGATATATTTCCACGCTCGTTCTTCGATGGCGTTGGTCAGTGACTCGACATAATATGATCCGGCCAGAGGGTCGACGACGTCGGCCACGCCGGTCTCGTAGGCGAGTATCTGCTGCGTGCGCAGGGCAAGCCGCGCCGCCTCCTCGGTGGGAAGCGAAAGCGCCTCGTCCTTCGAGTTGGTGTGCAGCGACTGCGTGCCGCCCAGCACCGCTGCCAGCGCCTGATAGGCGGTGCGCACGACGTTGTTGTCGGGCTGCTGCGCCGTCAGCGTGGAACCGGCGGTCTGCGTATGGAAGCGCAGCATCATGGAGCGCGGGTCCTGCGCATGGAAGCGCTCGCGCATAATGTGCGCCCACATACGCCGGGCGGCGCGGAACTTCGCCACCTCCTCGAAGATGTTGTTGTGGCTGTTGAAGAAAAATGAAAGCTGGCCCGCGAAGGTGTCGATATTCAGCCCGGCATCGATGGCGGCCTGGACATAGGCGATGGCATTGGAAAGGGTGAAGGCCACCTCCTGCACGGCTGTCGCTCCGGCCTCGCGAATGTGGTAGCCACTGATGCTGATGGTATTCCAGCGCGGGATATTTTCCGCGCAGTAGCTGAAGATGTCGGTGATGATGCGCATCGAGTGCTGCGGCGGGTAGATGTAGGTGCCGCGAGCGGTGTATTCCTTCAGGATATCGTTCTGCACTGTGCCTGAGAGCTTACGCAGCTCGACCCCCCGCTTTCTGGCGACGGCGATATAGAGGGAGAGCAGGATGGCGGCTGTGGCGTTGATGGTCATGGAAGTGCTGATGCGATCCAGCGGTAGACCATTGAGCAGCGTTTCCATGTCTTCCAGGCTGGAGATGGAGACGCCCACTTTGCCCACCTCGCCCTCTGAAAGCGGGTTATCGGCGTCATAGCCCATCTGCGTCGGAAGATCGAAGGCCACGGAAAGCCCGGTCGTGCCCTGTGAAAGCAGGAAGTGATAGCGCCTGTTCGACTCCTCCGCCGTACCGAAGCCCGCGTACTGGCGCATCGTCCACAGCCGCGAACGATACATGCCGGGGTGAACGCCCCGTGTGAACGGAAATTCGCCGGGATAGCCCAGTTGTGTCTGGGCATTGAACCCCTCCAGGTCTTCCTCGGTAGCCAGGTCTGGCACCACGATATCCGAAGCAGGGCTGGTGGTAAATGTTTCCTTACGCTCTCCCGCTTTCTTCTTCGCCTCACGAGCCGTTGTCTCACGCCACTCTCCGGCGCTCTTACTCTCGTGCATGTACGGCCCCTTTCTCTACTTTATCCAAGAAAATTATAGCATATCGAACGGAAGCTGGCACTCATCTCATGAGGAATGAGGTCAAGCAGGTAATCTGTTATACATACACATAAGACCATTTGGGAGTACTATCCTGAGAAGCGTTTTCTCCAGGAAAGGAAAGAGGGAATACGATGGAGGAATAAGAATACCGCACAATTCACATGTTGCTCGAAACATGGAGGAGGATGTACGAGGAGTATACGAATTATACCGCTGTTCTCGCCGATGACAGGCGAGTAGAGGAAATAGAGGCCCTACTACGTCGTTTGTATCAGGCTGCTTACTCTCCCGCAATGACCACCAGTACCTCACCTTGATTAACGGTCTGGCCTTTGCTGACGCGAATCTCTTTGATGGTGCCAGTGATGGGGGTAGAGAGGTCGTTTTCCATCTTCATGGCTTCCAGGATGATGACGGTCTGGCCGCGTGTGACGTGCGCGCCGGGTTCGAGGGGGACGCCGACGACAAGGCCGGGCATAGGGGCGTGTACCCTGGCTTCTTCGCTGCCGTGGGCTGCCTGGGCTGCGCTGCTGAGCGAATGGGTGCGTTCATCTTCGACCTCAACCTCGAAACGCTGGCCCGCGAAGAAGATTTCGTAGGTCTGGCCTGCGCCCTCGTCGGGCTTGTTGAGGCGGCGGGCGAAGATTTCGTAGGATTTGCCGTTGATGATGAGGCTGTAGCGGCCTCCCACTCCGCTCTGCCCCTTTTCGCTCGTACCCACTCCAGCAGCCAGAGGGGCTATCTGCCGCCAGTCGATGGTGACGGGTACGCCATCGATAATGATGGTACGCTGCGGCGTGTTTTCTCCGGTCTCGACGTTGTGGGGGTTGCCGTTCATGCTGACAATATAGGCCATAATATTTACCTCTTGGGAATTTTGTTATGCGAGTTCTTTTGCAATCATTATATGTTAGAATCGGTGGAAGTGCCAGCCACGGTGGCTGGCACTTCCACCGATTCTAACACTTCTCTAACACTTTTCCTATGACGTTCTAACGAAATGTATGGCACACTAAGGTACGGAAGTTGAACGAGAAGAAACTGTAGAGGTCGAAGGCAAGAGAAAAGCGATGGACGCAGAAGAGAGATTCCAACAGAAGCAGACAACGGAGGGTCGCCAGCACGCTGAGCAGGCGGTATTACGTTGCGCTAACTGCGACATAGAGATTTTCTGGCCTCCGACTGTTGTACAGGGGAAGACATTCTGCTGCACAGGCTGTGCGGCTGGCGGTCCCTGTAGCTGTGATTACTCACAGCATCCAGCACCTTCAGTATCTTCAGCCGAAGGTTTCTCGTATTAAGCAGTAGACACTCCCAGCTTTCAAAGCGGGGTTGTGCCTGCTAGCAAAACGGTCAATCGAGTGAGAGAGTGATTGATCGCTTGCAGTCTTATCTTAAGCGGGTGCCTGAACAGAGAAAGCGTCCCGTTCTACAGGCTTTACGAAAAGGCTTCGCTATCTCAACTGTAGAAGCCCTGCGCCACCCGGCAGGGGGGCATATCTTAATCTAGAAAAAGGAGAGTATGTCGTGGCAAACATTCATCCACTTGGCGACCGCGTGGTCGTGAAACCTGCTGCAAAAGAGGAAGTTACCAAAAGTGGCATTGTGATTCCCGATACGGCCAAAGAGAAGCCCCAGGAAGGTACTGTTATAGCGGTCGGCTCTGGCCGTTTGCTGGATAACGGCGAGCGCGCTCCGCTCGATGTGCATGTCGGTGACCGTGTCCTGTTTGCCAAGTATGGTGGAACAGAATTCAAGCTCGATGGTCAGGAATACCTGGTGCTGAAAGAGAATGATCTTCTGGCTGTCATCGGGTAATCAGATAAGAGGAGGAAGAAATTCATATGGCAAAGCAAATTGAGTTTAACGAGCAAGCGCGTCGTTCTTTGAAAAAAGGCATTGATATTTTGGCCGATGCTGTGAAAACGACGCTTGGCCCCAAGGGCCGCAACGTGGCCCTGGATAAGAAGTTCGGCGCGCCGACGGTCACCCATGACGGCGTGACCGTGGCGAAAGAGATTCAGCTTGAAGAGCCGTTTGAGAATATGGGCGCTCAGTTGCTCAAAGAGGCGGCCACCAAGACCAATGATGTTGCCGGTGATGGCACGACGACCGCGACCGTACTGGCTCAGGCTATCGTAACCGAGGGCCTGCGCAACCTCGCCGCTGGTGCCAACCCCATGCAATTGAAGTCTGGTATCGACAAGGGAACGCAGGCTGTCGTTGATTATATCCGCTCTATCGCTATCCCCGTTGAAGACAGGAAGGAAATCGCGCAGGTCGCGACCATCTCCGCCGCCGACGAGCAGATCGGTAACCTGATTGCCGACGTCATGGAGCGCGTTGGTAAGGATGGTGTCATCACCGTTGAAGAGTCGCGCGGCATCAATTTCGAGACCGAATATGTCGAAGGTATGCAGATCGACAAGGGCTACATCTCTCCCTACTTCGTGACCAACCCGGAGAAGATGGAAGCCGTGATCGAGAATCCCTACATCCTCATCACCGATAAGAAGATCAGCGCCGTGCAGGATATCCTGCCCGTCATCGAGAAGATGGTGCAGCAGGGCAAGCGCGATGTCGTGATTATCGCTGAAGATGTAGACGGCGAAGCTCTGGCGACCCTGGTGGTCAACAAGCTGCGTGGTATCCTCAACGTGCTGGCAGTCAAGGCTCCTGGCTTTGGCGACCGCCGCAAAGAGATGCTGCGTGACATGGCTGCCTTGACTGGTGGCGAGGTTATTAGCGAAGAGATGGGCCGCCGCCTGGAGAACACGACCCTGGCCGATCTCGGTTCTGCCCGTCTCGTCACTTCGACGAAGGACGCAACCACGATTGTCGAGGGCAGGGGCGAGACCTCTGCCATCCAGGCGCGCATTCGCCAGATCAAGGCGCAGATCGAAGAGACGACCAGCGATTATGACCGTGAGAAGTTGCAGGAGCGGCTGGCGAAGCTGTCCGGCGGCGTAGCGGTTATCAAAGTTGGTGCCGGTACCGAAGTTGAGTTGAAGTATCGCAAGACCCGCGTTGAGGACGCTGTTTCGGCAACTCGCGCCGCTATCGAGGAAGGTATCGTTCCTGGCGGTGGCGTGGCTCTGCTCGATGCCACGAAGGCGCTGGACAACCTGAATCTGACTGGCGATGCCAATACCGGTGTAACCATTCTGCGCCGCGCTCTGGAGGAGCCGCTGCGCCAGTTGGCGATCAACGCCGGTAAGGATGGGTCGGTGGTGGTCGAAGGTGTGCGCCGCGCTCAGCAGGAGCACGACAGCAACCGCTACGGCTTCAACGTGCTGAGTGACCAGTACGAGGATATGGTTCAGGCCGGTATCATCGACCCGGCGAAGGTGACGCGCTCTGCCTTGCAGAATGCCAGCAGCATCGCGGCGATGATCCTGACGACCGAGGCGTTGATCAGCGATATTCCTGAGAAGGAGAAGCCTGCTGCTCCCGCCATGCCGGAGTACTAAAACTACAGCAGCTAGAAAACGAGGAAGCCGCTCGCGCCCGGCGCGAGCGGCTTCCTCGTTTTCTAGCTGCCGTTATGATGTGAACTGGAACGAGTTGAAGATGGGCTGGAAGTACTTCTGAAGAGCCTCGTTGTAGACGATGGATGGCGCGTAGAAAAAGATGTTGTAGTAAACACTATTGTGCTGAGTGGCGATGCTGGTGGCATGGTACTCGACCGTGCCCGCGCTCGTGCTAAGATCAAAGATGGCATCTTGCTCTGGCCATGTCGCGCCGCCAATAGTGCGCTGAGCAGCTACCGGAGTGACGGATTGCACATTGCTAACACCTTGCGCGCTCTGCAAGCTTGAGATTTGAAGCTGATTGAGGTCATCAGCGCTGGTGACGCTTGCCGAATCGGAGGCTGAAAGGCGCGCTACGACAAAGAAGATGGGGATTTGTTGTGGATGAAAGGCAATCGCGGTTGTGCCATTCGTCACCTGAGGGGCGTCTTCCTGCCAATCAGAAGGGAACTGTAGCGAAACCTGCAGATCGGTGCTCCCTGTTTTACTGATTTTCTGAAAAGAAGTGGGAGTAGGCAGTTGGTCGGTGGTGGGCGTTGATGCTGATGTTCCCTGCGGACTCACAGTAGAGGTAGCCGTTGCTTTTGGCAGTGTGACCGGCTTGACAGGAGTCTGCGCCGCAAGCTGGCCGTTGGCGTAGAGTGAGAAAAAGGTTAAACCGGAGCCTACGATTACTGCCAGAATGAGGATACCGGCGACAGCGAAGATGCTGCCTGCTGAGCGTCGGGGTCGCTCGGCGTTGGACGCAACTGCTGTCCGTGCTGAAGTCGCGCCATCTTGCGCCGCGATAGCGTCGGTCCCATTCGCGCTGACGCGTGGCAAGGTGGCGATGGAGGCGGGCAATTGCGCGGTGCTTGTCGGCCAGGGAGGCGCGCCCGCCGGAAGATACGAGAATGCAGTCGTGGTAGGGCGGATACTCGATCCGCAATTCTGGCAAAAGGTCGCTGAGTCAGGGACTTCAGCATTACAGCGAGGACAATTCATAGGGATCCTCCCTCAAGCTAATTCTGCTTCTGCCGCTGTGGCAGGCTAACCAGGTAGACGACAATCGAAACGAACTGTTCCTGTACGTCGATCTGTGACAACATGAATGACTTCAAGAGTAATCGGTTCTCCAACTGAGGTTGCTACGTCTTCTACATCAAGTACGTGACACTCAAAATGGCGTTCCGGATCAACTGTATCGGCAATGACACAGCGGACATAGGGATGTTCGGCTCCTTGAAAGATGGTCTTGAGGCCCGGTTCTTTCTCCAGGAGGATTCCCTCTCGTGTCATACGTTTCGTCTCCTCATTTACTCTCAATGAGACAATTGTATGCTTGAAATATTAGAGAAGGGAAGGCAAAATGTCAACCTTTTTTCGTGAGCAATTTTGATGAATGCGTAAAGATGGGCCGCGAAGGCTCGCGGCCCATCTTTACGCATTCCGGCGTTACTTTTTTAGCACTTCTGCATTGACGATGTTGGGGGGAGTCTGGCCGTTGTTGAAGGCGGCGAGATTTTCTGCGGCCATCGTTGCCATGAGCGTGCGCGTTTTGAGCGAGGCGCTGGCAATGTGCGGCAGGAGCACCACGTTTTCCATGCTGAGCAATGCTGGTTCAACCGCCGGTTCGTTCTCGAAGACATCCAGGCCAGCCCCGGCAATGGTGCCGTTTTGTAGGGCCTTGACCAGGGCTTTCTCGTCGACGATGGGACCGCGAGCGGTGTTGACGAGGATCGCAGAAGGCTTCATCAAATTCAGTTCGCGCTCGCCGATCAGGTGGTGGGTCGAGGGCATGTAGGGTGTGTGGATGCTGACGAAATCCGACTGCTGAAGCACCTCATCCATCGGCATGTAGGTGACGTGGTATTGCTGCTCATCTTCGGGCGACATGCGGTAGACATCGTAATAGAGCACCTTCATATCGAAGCCACTGGCGCGTTTAGCGACGAGCTTGCCGATGCGGCCCGCGCCGATCAGGCCGAGTGTGGCATCGTGTACATCGGCTCCGCAGAAGAGCAACGGGCCCCAGCCAGTGTATTTTCCTGCGCGCAGGAAGCGCTCGGCTTCGGGAATACGGCGCGCCACTGCCATGAGCAGGGCGAAAGCCAGGTCGGCGGTCGTGTCGGAAAGCACGCCGGGTGTGTTGCTGACGGCGATGCCCAGGCGCGTCGCCGCTTCCACATCGATGTTGTTGAAGCCAACCGCCATGTTGGCGACCATCTTGAGACGGGGACTGGCAGCGGCGCACGCCTCTAAGAAACGCGCGTCGATGTTGTCGGTAAGCAGACTGTAAATATAGTCATGTCCGGGGCCGCGACGCAGCAACTCCTCGTAGGGCCAGATAACCCCTTCTTCCATGTTGGCCTCGACATCGCCGATGGCCTCCAGAATAGGGTAAGCGGCTTCAGGAACTTTCTGCGTCACAAGAATTTTGGGACGATCTGCCATGATCTGTGTGACCTCCTGACGAAAGATAGTATGTTCCTATTGTACCACTTCGGACTATCACTTGCTGCTCTTAGATGTCGTCATAGTGAGCGCAACGAGGAATCTTGCTCTAGTTTGATCCAACGGTTGGGTGCCGGGATTCTTCGCTGCGCTCACTATGACATGTCCGGGCTGGTTTTCTTGTGGCTTGCGAGTGAGCCAGTTTTTCATGATTTACTGGAATGGGCAGCAGGATGCTGAGCCTGTGGAACAAGCGCAGGCTCAGCCACGGATGCGCTCGTTGTTGGTGTGGCATCATTGGCGGGCGAAGGAATGGCGGCAGGAGTCGCAGGCAGGCGGAAGGGCTTGCCGAAGCGACGGCGCAGCAGCATGGCAAGTGCGGGCCAGCCATCGCGCCACGGTGAGAGCTTCTTCGCCTTGCGCGGTTGGTAGCTGATGGGTACCTCCTCGATGCTATAGCCTGCCTGAAGGATGCAAGAGGTCATTTCCGGCTCAATCTCGAAGCGGCGACCTTTCATGGGCAGTGCGCGTGCCACGATGCCCGGCATCAATTTATAGCACGTTTCCATGTCATGAATGCGGCAGCCAAAGAGGATGTTGGTGACAAACGTGAGAAAGCGATTGCCCCAGCGCGTGGTAAATTTTTGCGATGAGAGATCGCGACGACCGTAGATTGCCACCTTCTCTTTCCCTGCCTGTCGGGCTGCTTCCCACCCACGTACCAGCGCGGGCAAATCCCGTGGATCATATTCCATATCGGCATCCTGTATGGTGACCAGTTCTCCGCTTACCAGGCCGAAACCCGTGCGCAAACCGGCCCCTTTGCCCTGATTGCGTTCGTGGCGTATATAGCGATAGGCGCTGAAAGGTTCCTTCTGCCGCAGGGCCTGCAAAATATCCCACGTGTGATCGGTTGATGCGTCGTCCACAACGATGACTTCGAGGTCAAGCGGAACCCGGGCGAGTGCCTCAAGAACCAGGGCTATTGTCTCCTCCTCGTTGTACACGGGAACAACCACCGAAATCCGCATGCGCTTCTCCCTCGTTTCTCTGATTTTTATGGAGGTTTTTTATCTGATCCTTTTGTAATTAAACGAGTGAACGAGGAAAAGGAACGGGAACTGCTAGTATTGCCATAGCTGAATAGTACCATCGGTTAAGGCGACGAGGAGCTGCTGCTCGCCGAAGCGCAGGGCGCTGATCTGCCAGGGATGGTAGAATTTCTGTACAAGCTGGCCGCTCCAGACCGACCAGAGATCAACGACGCCTTCATTCACCTCGCTGTCCTCACGGGCGACGGCCAGGTATTGTGCGTCGGCTGAGATGGCGAGGCGCGAACTGCCGCCCATACTGCCGGTAGGTAGTTCCACGTAGGTGCCGTTGTCGGTATCGTAGATGCGTATGTTCTTCGATTGGTGAACGAAGGCGAGCATTCTGACATCAGGCGTGAAGGCATAAGGAGGGGTGCAATCGGCGCAGCGTCCGGCCAGGATGGAAGTAATAATCTGGGGTCGAATCTTGCCGCCGAAACGCCCTTTCCCGGTCAAATTCCAGTGCCGGATGACCACCGTCTCCTCCGGCTCTTCCGCCACGTGGGCACAGGAGAGTGTAAGGAGGGTGCGGGCATCCTGTGCCAGACCTCGCAGGCGAACAGCCCAGAACTGTCGGTTGGCGATATTGTCTTCCAGGCAGACAATGGGCTGGCTCAACTGACCTTCCGGCTCGTCAAGCTGGTGCGTGACGATATCGGTTCCGCGCACGCCCCAGGCACGAGGTGAGCGCGCATCGTCGATGAGCATGGGCAGGGCCGCGATCGTGGCTCTCCTGTCGTCACCGCTATTCTGCAAGATCATATCGAGGGAGTAGTACGCGGAAACGGCGCGCTCCGTGAGTGGATAGCTCCAGAGCAGTGTGCCGTTGCTGGCGTTCCAGACGTGCAGCGCCACATGGCCCCAGCCCGCGAGCTGCTTGCCGTCGGGAGAGAAGCGCAGTTCGCGCAGCGATTCGGTGGTGAAGCCGGGACGGGTGACAAATGAGATGGTCGCGCTCCCTTTTCCTGCTTCGACCTGCCAGATCTGCCCCTTGCCATCGATCGTGCCGACTGCGACCACTATTCCCCGCTGCGTTTTGATGCTGCCGAGCGCGGAGATGACGCCCAGTGTGCTATGCAGGACGGCACCAGCATGCAATGGTCCCTTTGTGCTGAAAATGCTGAGGCCGGAAAACTCAAGATCTTCGGCGAGATCGATGCGATGTGGCCGTGGGCGCGGGCGCACAATCCCTCCTTTGCGAAAATCGAGCGCGCCGCCCAGTATCGTGTCGTAGTTGAGCCTCTGTGCCGGATCGCTCAGCACGGCATAAGCGCGGTTGATGCGCTTCATCTGTTCATCACCGCCGGGACCCGCGAGGTCAGGGTGGTAGCGCCGTGCAAGCTGTCGGTACGCCCGTTTCAATGTATCGCTATCCGCATCTATCGGAACGCCTAAAATAGCATAATAGTTTTCAGGTGTCTCCATATTACTATCATTGTAGCATATCCTTCCTCTATGGTGGCCCACGTTGTCAGGGTCTGTTTCAACTTCCGTGCCAAGCTCAAGCGGACCGCGCAAGCACCCGATGGCGTAACAAATCAAAGCCAGCCCGTCCATAGGATTGGCGTTTGAGCAGTTTGAGACGATGGACCTGTCCTGTCCTTCGACTTGTCCTCGGATTCAACCGTTGTGAGCTATTTTGCCTTTCCATAACGTCTTTGCTAAATCTGATCTTGATTCCCTTTCCTCTCCTCCTCGGCGCTCTTGATGTGTTATAATCACGGTAGAAATAGTGTATGTTGGCTACCTGGCATGCCAGCAGGTAGAAGAGGAACACATGCAGCAAGCTCAATCCTGGCGAGAAGTGCCCGGTCGGTTGATTCAGACGCCAGCAGAGCGGCAAGACCCCGCCGCTCTGCCGGATGTGCATCCACAGACCCTTTATCGCTGGGCCCGGGGCTCCTCGCCTCGCCTGGCCACCCTGCAACGCCTGCTGCTGTTTCTATCTGAGCCAGAGAGCGCGGCCTTTCGCGCACTGCTTGAGGCTGAATTCGGGAGTAACCTGGATGAAGCGCGTTCCGAAGGCGACAGTGACGCTCATGAGATTCTCGTCACCCATCTGACTCGCTTCCCGCGCACGCTGGCTCTTGTTTGTCCTACCAGGAGGTCTGGCAGCGTTTCGAGCAGATTTTCCTCCAACTATCCCTGGCCAGGATGTGCCAGGCTGAGCACTTGAGAAGGAGCTTTTTTCATGACAACACATTCTGACAATGCCTACCCGATCGACACGGAAAGCGGCGCGGAGATGGCGCGCCTGCTCGATCAGGATCTCATCGTCACAGAGGCTATGGGTGGCCTGCTGCCTGAACGTGGGAATGATCTGGCCGGAATCGAACGCGTTGTTGATTTCGGATGCGGCCCCGGTGGCTGGGTACAGGAACTGGCGTTTGCCAACCCGCAGGTTGAGGTTCTAGGCATCGATATTAGCAAAGCAATGGTTGCCTACGGAACGCAGCAGGCACAGGTGCGCGGTCTAGAGAACCTGAGGTTTCGTGTGGCGGACATCACAAAACCCCTGCCTCTGGAAGATAACACTTTCGACCTGGTCAACACTCGCACCATAGCAGGCTTTATGACACCCGGCGACTGGCCCGCTCTTGTACAAGAAGCGCGACGCATTCTTCGACCTGGAGGTATTTTCAGACTAACCGAGGCCGAGTGGGGTTTCACCAACAGTGGGGCCTTAGAAAAGCTCTGTTTTCTCACCAATCAAGCCTTGCATCGGGCAGGCAAAACGCTCTCGCCCAATGGCTACTACCTGGGGATTACCCCCATGCTGGCCCCCTTTCTGCGCAGCGGTGGCTTCGTCAACGTGCAGCAGCAGGCCCATGCCCTGAATTACTCCGCCGGGCAGAAAGGCAACTATGGGTGTTATCAGGACATGCGCGCCATGTTCCCCTTATTAAAGCCGTTTTTCCTCCAGCTCCGTATGTTCGACTCTGAGGAAGAGTTCGAGCAGTTGTACCAGCGCGCGCTGGCCGACATGCTCGCAGATGATTTCTCCTGCCTGGGCTATGCACTGACTGTCTGGGGCGAAAAGCCAGAGGAGGCGTGATGCCAACGGCAGGTAAGAGCGTCTTTCCTGCTCTCTCAGCCCCTCTCCAGTGAGAGGAGCTGAGAGAGCATATGACGTGACGAGCGGAACTGTGCAAAAGAAAACATGAAGAAGGCAATGCCGGTACTTCGGTGGCTCTTATCCTTTCTTTGCGCTTCTCGGTCCACTCGTACTGATGCACGCCGGAACCATTCTGGAATAGTCGTATCCATCAAACACAACCTGGGGGATGCGCCGCTTAAAAATGAACCATCCCTTCTCTACAAAGACAGTGCGATAGCGAACGCGGACGAGAGCGCATCAGCGTCCCCCCTTGCTCTCTGGCTCCTCCGGCTCTTCTCCCAGCACGGGCAGCGGCGCCAGCAGGAAGCGCGCTCCACCACCGCGTAAATATCATAGCCGTGAGGGCGCAGCACGGCTCGCAGGCGCGAGATCGCTTTGGGCAGGGCGAGCCGCGATGCGCAGGTACCGATATTCCTCCGGGCGAGGTGGCGTAAGATTCAGATGTACCAGGTAGCGATGGACACGCTCAGTAGTTTCGGGCCGGGATGTGCCGCTGGTCATACTGGCTCATTGCTTGTATACCGTGATATTGAAGACAGCGAGATGTTGGATGTCTGTGTAGATCTGGACGGCTCCAATCTCTTGCTGGTTGGTGAGCGGATTGATGCGCCCAACGTAGGCGTAGTTGGCCTCGGTTGCCATGTCGTTCAGGATAGACAGGGTAGAGGGTTGTGCCAGCTGTGCATCGTTCATTTTCACCAGTTGCTGCGCATCTTTGCGCACCTGCATCAGCCAGGCATTGACATTGTCGAGACCCGTGCTGATCTGAGTAGCGAGGTTTTGCTGGTAGGGTGTCGAGCCGGGGGCGCTCAACACACCGGCCATGTGCAACGTGATGTGATAGATGTAGCCGGGAGGGCTCTGTGTTTTTGGCTGGAGTTCAAGCATGGGAATAGAGGCGTAATTAGCTGGCTGTACAAGAAACGGTGTACCGGCAGGCACATCGTTGTGTACAAACGGTTGCCCATCGAGGTAGTCCAGGACGCGCACAATCTGGCGATGCATCAGGTCATATTCTTGCGTTTGCCACTCGTCCCTGGCGCTGGCAGAAAATTCCAGAATCTCCTCTGAATTGCGGAAGTACCAGATGTCAAGGCCCCCTTGCAGATGATTTGATTCGAGCAGGGATTCGCCTGAGAGCAGGTGGCGCAGGTGGTCGAGCATAGAGAATTTCTGGCCTTTGGCCGGTGTCTGCGGGACGACGGCGTAGTAGCTCCACAGGCTCTGGTCAAATGTCGGCTGCTCAGGTGTTGTACTGGCGTCCTCCTGGGTAATCAACAACTGGCTGTACGTTGCCAGTAGATTGGTGTGCTGGCTATCTCGATAGGTGAACTGGATGGAGCCGTGGGTGACGGTCAGGTTGCCCAGGAGGAGGGCCGGTTGCTCAGGCTGATTGAGGTCGCCCTTCAGCCATGCATAGTAAACCTTACCAGCCCGGGGAGCAGGGACGTTTTGCAGCGCTATCTGGATTTCGTCGTTCAAGCCCTGGTTGCTCGTATTATTTACCTGCCCGCTGCTGAATAGAGTAGCATGGCCGACAATGCTGGTGCTGGCCGGAGGCGGAGTGTTGCCGCTCTTAAGGAGTGTCCACGATCCCAGACCTGCGACAAGCAGGACGAGAACAAGCGGTATCGCGAACAGGAGATAGCGTGTTGGAAATGTGCGCTTTTTAGGCGGGGACGCAATCGGAAAAGGCGTAGCAGCAGGGAAAGCGACTGCGGGCGGTGTCGCCATATTTTGCGGCTGCTGCGGGTTGACCGGTGTGGCTGACAACTGAGTGGGCGTGAGAACTGGAGTGGCGTTGGCTCCGGCAACCATACCACCGGCCCCAGATATGGCGGGCAGTCCCGGACTACTCTGTGCAAAGTTTGGAGTGACTGGAATGACCGGCATATTGTTCTGGTAGAATGCGGCCTGCGCCGGTGAGAGCGAGCCAGGGGTAGAGGAAGAAATGGTTGGCAGAGAAGGCGAGGAGAGTTGCTGGCCCGGCATTGATGCCGAACGCGGCGTCAGGTATGTTGGCATGTACATGGATTCATTCGGAAACGTTGGTTGGCCCAGTTCGTCGGGGACCGGCAAGTTGAAAGCCTCAGCCAGTGCTGCCGCCATTGTGGAGGCGCTTGCAAAGCGCGCAAGAGGGTCTTTGGCGAGGGCGCGTAAAATGACCATCGAAAGAGCCGGGGGGATGTTTGGATTGATTAGACTGGGCGGCGTGGGCAGGACATTGATATGCTGCATCATGATGGCCGCCGGGTTATCGCCCTGGAAGGGGGGCACACCTGTGCAGAGTTCGTAGAGGACAACGCCCACAGAATAGATATCGCTCCGTTCATTGCCGGGATGGCCCTGCGCCTGTTCGGGTGAAATGTAAAGCGGCGTGCCAAGCCAGAGGCCGCTCAACGTTTTGGTGGAGGCTCCGATCAGCCGGGCAATACCAAAATCGGAGAGGATGGGTTCGCCCATCGGATTCCGTGACGTGTTGCGCTTATCGAGCAGGATGTTGGCGGGTTTGATGTCCCGGTGGACCATGCCATGCTGGTGGGCGTAGTCGATGGCGGTGGCGATGGCGCTGAACAGGTGGACAATCTCGACTGGCTGTGGGAATTTGCCTGCGCGGGAGGTGCTGCGGATGTAGTCGGCCAGGGTCTGACCCTCGACATAATCCATCACCATGTAGGCAGTGGTGCTGTCGGATTCGGGTGGTTGAGAGATATGGAAATCGTGGATCTGCACAATGTTAGGATGATGCAGGGAGGCGATTACCTGCGCTTCGCGCAAGAAGCGCGTTATGAATTCCGAATCGTTCAGCAGGCTGCTGTGCAGGAGTTTGATGGCAACATAGCGTCGTAGCTGCGTATCGAGGGCCTTCCAGACTTCGGCCATGCCGCCGCTGCCCAATCGCTCCTGTAGTTCGTATTTACCGAGGTGGCGTGGGGTCGTGCTCACAGGTAATCCCCTCCGTTCTCTGAATGTGTTTGGTTGGTACTACATAGCTCGTCAGATCTCAATAATGGCGCTACTACTAAAACGTTTGAAGTGCGATTTATTTGAGCTTCATTATACATGTGTCGGGCTATAAATCAATGGTATGCCTCACTATTTTTCTGTGACAAATTCCCACTTGAGAGAAGGGTGAAGGCCTCAATCACCTCTGTCGGAATGCCGGGAGATCTTTGCGAAGGATTTCTGATTTCTCGATCTACTTTACCTCTTCTGTTAGCGATTCCTCCGTGCCAGCAGCGTTGTGTGGATAAAAAAAAATTCGCTAGAGTGATGTCTTATGTTCCCAGGCAATTTCAAGCCGGGAAAGGCAGCCCTCTAGCGAAGACAATCACGCTTTTCGTATGTCTAGCGTTGCCAGATATTGAGCTTCGGCGTAGGCCTGGAGGGCCCCGGCGGAGCCGAGGGTGGGCTGCGGGCTGGCGTTGGGGGGTATGACGCGGCCCGTGTAGGCGTAATTGGATGCCTGCTGCAATTGATCGGCCAGTTTGAGCATACCGGGTGTCGGGGGCGTGGCGGACATCGCGGGAGCAGGTTGCCCTAGCAAATGCAGGAGCTGAATATCGTTTTGCCGCATGCTTTGTATCCAGCCGCGCAAATCGGTGATGGCGTTCTGAATGTTTTGAGCATGCTGGCGCATTGTTGCATCAAGACTCGTCGAGGAGATTTTGTCCGCCTGTTGAGCGATAGCATCCAGATAGCCAATCTGTTGTGGTGATGAGATGAGGCCCACGGGAGCGGCGAGCATACTGGGATCGCTGGCGGGCAGGTCCCCACTGCTGTGGGCATACTGAGAGCCATCGATGAGTTGGAGGATGCGGATGGCCTGCCGCCAGACGAGGGTGTAGTCGCGGTCGCCCTGGAGCGTATCTACGATGCTACCAGTTTTGTCGTTGATCGAGTTGAGCGTATCAAGCATACTGGCAACAATGCCTTCATTACCGGGGATGCCGCGCATGCTGTAGAGCAAATTTTTGATATATGGCAGCGAGGCTTGCTCGAAGCTGCCTGCGTAGAGTGTGGCACCAGCAGGGGCTTGCAGCGATGAGCCGGTGTTTTCGAGCGTGATGAAGAGGCCACGCGCGATCGAGATCAGATTGGTGTGGCTGCTATCGCCGGGGTACACCCAGTTGACCGAGCCATTGTGAACTGGAAAGCTGCCGAGAGAGCGCAGATGACCGTTCTGCAGCTCGAGCCAGGCGACGTACATCTGTCCCTGCGTCGGGGCGGGCAGGCCCTGGAGTTCGACGTGAAGAGTATCATCGTGGCCGAGTGCATCGTCCTGGAAGAACACATGGCCGACCAGCGCGCCAGCCGCGCCCGATTGCATGCTGGAACCGGGTCGAACCAGAAGCACGACACCGAGGATGAGGCCAAGAATGAGCAGCAGGGCGGCTGAAACCATGTAGAACGGGCGCATGCTGCGCTTCCTCGCCGCCTGTGGTGAGAGTGCTGTCAGTGGAAGTCCGGCAGGCGGTCGCGGAGAAGACACAGGTTGCGCCGGAGAGGCCTGCCGAACTGCTGGCACCCGTGCTGAGATGCGTTCTCCATTGGCGGCTGCCGTGTTCCACGAGGGAATTGGCCCCGTTCCTGGCTCGACACGGGGAAGAACCGGCGCGACTTGTGGAGCAGTTGGCATGGACGCGGAATCTGGTCGTACTGCCTGTAGCGGCGTGGAGACTTTGCTGATTTTCTCTCCCGCCCCCGTACCCACTGCCGGTTGGCTGCTGGTGGTGGAGAGCGAAGCCGCGGGAAATGATGTGGCGGGAGTGATGGTTGGAAGCGCGCCGGAGGTGGGGGTATTGACGGGCACGCCCAGGATGGAGGTGATACCCATTGGGCGGCTATTCTTGTGTTCCAGAGCCAGATCGCCGGTGTGCCGGGCATGCTCCATTGCCAGGACACGCTGGAAATCCTCTTTGCGCCCATCTCCATCGGGTGTTGAAGCATCGACGATGGCGGCTGCTAGCAGAGAGGCTGTGGGATAGCGCGTGGCCGGGTCTTTTGCCAGTGCTCGCACAATGACCTCGGAGAGAGCGGGCGGCACATTGGGATTGATAAGTGCCGGGGGAGTCGGCAGGATGTTAATGTGCTGCATCATGACAGCGACAGGACTCTCGCCCCGGAAGGGCTGAACGCCGGTACAGAGTTCGTAGAGGATGACGCCGAGCGCGTAGACATCACTTTGCGCGATGGCCGGATGGCCTTTCGCCTGCTCGGGAGAGAGATAGAGCGGAGAAGCTGGGGCAGGCGCGTTGCTGCCGAGCAGCTTGCCGATGGCAAAATCTGAAAGCATGGGTTCGCCATCGGGAAACTGCGTGGTGCTGTGCTGGTTGAGCAGGATATTTCCCGGCTTAATATTGCCATGCACTATCCCATTCTGGTGCAGGTAATCGACCGCAGCCCCCAGGCTTGTGAAGAGGGTGGCGATATCGGCGATTGCCGGAAAATCGCCCGCGTGAGCCGTGCGGCTGATATAATCGGCCAGCGTTGGGCCTTCGATGTAGTCCATAATCAGGTAAGCAGTGGCCGCACCTGAGCCTGTGGGACGGGTGATGCTGACTTCACGCACCTGTACGATGTTAGGATGCTGCAAAGCGGTGATGACCTCTCCCCCTTGAGAGAAGCGCGTCATGAAATTGGGATCAGATTGCAGATCGGGATGAATAAGTTTGACGGCAATATCCCGCCGCAATTGCAGATCATGCCCCTTCCACACCTCACCGGCACTACCACTCCCTAATTGTTTCTGCAATTCGTATTTGCCGATACGTCCTGGCGTTGTACCCATGTTTCGCCTACTTTCTTAAAAATAACACCTGTATCGGTTGTACAAGAAAACCCCAAGAATACGATACCAGATTTTTCCCTGCTTCTCAAAGAAGTAGGATAATCGGGTAGAAGGTTGCCCAAAATGTGAGGCAAGCAGTGTGTTTCATGCTACATTGGTAGAACACGTGACATCTTTGCCCGTCTGATTGCTTTGCTTATTATAGCAGAAAAATGGTCGCACTGGAACATTTTTTCCTGTATAATAGAGAGGTTGGTAGATGTTGTGGCAGAATTGATTATGTTCGAGTGAGGCAAGGTGAAGGCGTGCGTTTCAATTTGCAAGAAGTGAAGAAGACGGTGCAGCGGCGCGGCGGTGGATTAGCTATCGTGCTGCACTTTCTCCGTCCTGGAGAACTGCGCAAGGAGATCGAACGACTGATCGCGTATTATGAGGGGCTACTTGGCGCGCCACAGAAGCGTTTTGCGGTTGACGAAGTGCGCTCCATGATAGGCGATTACCGGCTTGCCAACTGCTTGAGCGCGACACTGAGCGCGTGGTATAGCTGGCAGGGGCGCGATTGGGCTGAAACGGTGCGAGAGGTGGGAGGAGATGAAGCGATGATGAGCCTGGAAGCTGTGGGTATCGCCTCTGCCGTCACGCTACGTCTTGCGCTCTATACGTATGTGAACGAATGCTACTCGGGTTTCCTGCCTGCCGAGCACCGGCAAGCGGCTTTGCAGGCGTTTGCCGGTATATATGGCCTGCGAGCCGCTGATCTCGAATACTTGCTTGCCCTGGACAGTGAAGACGAGGCGCTGCTGCTACGGACCACTGATCGACCGCCAACGGCGCAGGAAGTCGCGACGCTCTATAACCAGTGGGCCTTTGAGGCCGCGCTTTTTAACGCCTCGAACGTGCATTTCACCATCGATTGTGGCGCTTTTCAAACAGAAATTGCCACAACAGGGCTTGGGTCGATTATCAAGCGCCTGTGCTTCCTGGCGCGCAAACTGGGTGTCTCCTACGATCTGGCCTATGAACCGACGCTGCCAGGTGTGGCTCCGTTACTGCATCTCACGCTCTATGGGCCGCAGGATGTGACGGGCTTGCCGCAGCAATACGGCCTGCGCCTGGCACGCCTGTGCCGTTTGCTGCTGGGCTATGGCACAATGGGACGTACGGTTCGAGGCGAAGGCAAACGTTCGGGTCGCAAGAGTACAACTCTGGTCAGCGCCCTGCTGGAAGCCGAGGCGACAGTTCATATAGCCAGGCGCACCTATCGCTTTATGCTCGATGCCAACCTGCTCAATTTGTTGCCAGCGCAGGATACCGGGGAGAACGAGGGGCAAGGAATGGAGGAAAGAGCACAGAATCAGGAAATCGTAGGGGCACAATTCATCGCGCCCGCAGGAGCAGGGGAGTTTGATAGCGGAGTTGAGCAGTTGTTTGCGGAGGCGTTTGCTTCGCTGGAAAGAAGCCGTGGTGCCGATGGCTGGCGGCTGGAGCGCGAGCCGGAGCCACTGCTGCTTGCGTCTGGTGCAGGCGCTCCGGGAGATGGTTCGGCAGCTCTCCAGAGCATTTTCATCCCGGATTTTGCGCTAACCCGCGATACTCGTCGTATCTACATGGAGATACTGGGGTTCTGGACTCCCGCATATCGCGAACGCAAGGTGCAGAAACTCCTGCAACTCCAGGGACGAGGTGACCTCTTGCTGGCTATTCCGCTAGAAGCGCGAGACGCTTTTGCTGCTATCGCGAGCAGCTTTCCCATCGTCTGGTACGAAGGGCAGCTTTCGGCAACGGATGTGTTGAGTGTCCTGCACGCGCACTATGATGATTTCGCCGGGCGATTGGCCTTGCTTGACCTGCAAAAGGTACGCAAGCGCGTGGTGGAGATGGGGCTGGTGTCCGAGCAAGCCTGCTATGAACTGCTCCATTGCTACAGGCGTTCGGAGGTGCAGCGAGCGTCTGAGCACGTGGTGGGAGAGGATATCTGCTTTGTGCCGGGCATTGGTCTCTTTGCCACAGGTTGGTTGGAACATCTCAAATCTTCGTTCGTAGAATGGATAGGTGACAGGGGCGCATTGCCTCTGGTTGATGTATTACGTGAGTGCAGAGAACGCTGGCCGCAACTGCAAGCCAGCGAGGACGCTACAATTGAGGCTATTCTCAGCCTCTGGCCCGAAGTACGTGTCAACCGCACATCCATCTTCGCGGCAACCGTAGAACTTGCCACTGCCGAAGCGTCATCCCAACCGTTGAATGATGGAGGGAGGCAACTGGCCGAACCTGTACCTGCGAAGAGGCAGGTGCGGGAGCGCAGAGCGAGCTACAGTAAAAAGCGTGCGACGGAAGATGCAGTACAGGGCGACCTGTGGGATTAGGTAAAGATGGACGAACAAGAGCTAATAGGAATTACTCTGGGCAACTGTACCATTGAGCGATTGATCGGGCGGGGTGGGATGGGGGCAGTTTTTCTGGCGCAGCAATCGCGGCCTGTGCGCACCGTCGCGATCAAGGTTCTGCTTCCCCCGCAACACGCCAATCTGGAGCAACAGCGCCTCTTCCTGGCCCGTTTCCGGCGCGAGGCCGATACGGTAGCGAAACTGGAGCACAAAAATATCCTGGAGATCTTTGAGTACGAAGAGGCCGTTATCAATCATCAGCCTCTGGCCTACCTGGTGATGCCCTTTATCCGTGGTGGCACGCTGCGCGAGCGTATGGACGAGATGCAGCGCGGCGGCGATTACTTTGATTACGGCCACGTGGTGAACTACGTTGACCAGATCGCCAGTGCGCTGAGCTACGCGCACAGCTTTGGGATCGTGCATCGCGATCTCAAGCCCGCCAATCTGCTCTTCCACCAGGATGGTCGCCTGCTGCTGAGCGATTTCGGTATTGCCCGTCTGGCCGCTTTGCCCTCGTTGACGCTGGCGGGCAGCTTTATGGGAACGGCGGAGTATGCTTCACCGGAGCAGGCCAGTTCAATCGAGCTAGATTTCCGTTCCGACATCTATTCCCTCGGCGTTATCCTTTACGAATTGCTCACAAACACCGTGCCCTTTAGTGGCTCCAATCCCTTCTCAGTGCTCTCGCAGCACGTCCACACGCCGGCACCGCCCATCGATGTCTTTCGTTCGGGGGTGCCATCCGAGGTCGAGTCGGTGGTGATGAAGGCGCTGGCGAAAAAGCCGATTGACCGCTATCAGAGCGCCGTTGACCTCGCGGTCGATCTGCGTGCCGCCGTTGTAAACAGCCTTGCTCCAGCAGGCCAATCGCTACGCCTGGGCAGTAATGCCGGTGAAAATGACCTGACAATATCTGATCATGCATGGGCAGATAATACAGGAAGCCCTGTACAACCATCGCTGCAGCCAGCGCAAGCAGCATCTCATGGGCAAACATCCCCGTGGGACGCTGCGACTGAGCGCAGCATTCCGGCTGCTTCGGTCGCCGGGCGTTATCCATTCTTACCCAACGGCAGTGGGGACGGGGCGGCGCCCATCGATCTGCATGATATCGTAGCGGGAGCGGACAATCAATTCATGGCTCCCCCGCTGCTCGCAAACGGGACAGCGCCGAATGGAACAGCAGGCACAGTTGCGGCAGGCCTTCCTATGGCGCACGAAGGGAAACGGATGTTCTTCTATGGCACGGCAGCTATCGCTCTGCTGGCGCAGATGCTGGTTTTCTTGCTCATGATCGGGTCGAGCCCCATTGGGCCTGCCGCGCCCGTGCTCGCTGTCCTGGCAGGGAGCAGCGTCAACTTGCTTGCGCTGGCCGCCATCGGCTTTACCGCTGTCGTGCGCAAGCGCGGCACCGCAAGATTGCTCTATCGCACCCTGATCGACAGCGTGCTCGCTCTATTGGCCGCCAGCGCACTCATCAACTTTGGCGGTTCCGTAACAGGTTTGAGACCGCTGCTGGCATTCATCGTGCTCTTGCTCAGCAACATCTTCGCCATCCGGCAGCTTGCTCTGGTAGATGCGAAAGGCGAGCAGGTTGAGGCCTCCCCTATCCACTGGCGCGGTGCCATCGTCGGCGCGCTCACCGGTCTGCTTCCCCTGACCATCATCCTGCTCTTCGCGCTCTCTGCCTCTGCCGGACACAGCATCCAGAACGCTCCACTCATGCGCCTCTTCGGCCTTCTCGCCATTGCCCTGATCGGCGCGCCTACACCCGGCGCGATGATGGCCGTCTGGCTCTCGCAGAAAATGTCGCTGGCCTCGCTTGTGCGCAGTAGCGCCATCGCCGGTCTGCTGCTCTTCGTCGCTGCCTTCCTCCTTGTTGTCCCGCTCGGCCTGCTCTTCTCAAGCGCCGGTCTCTTCCTCTCTCAGCCCGGCAAATCCCCGCTGGCCGTGCTGCTGCTGGCCGCTTTCCTCGGCCTCGCAGGCTGCCTGCGAGCCATGCTAGACGCCTGGGTGTTCTGGAAGATGACGGGGAAGAAGAGACCATGATAGATGAGAAATTCGAGCAGGTAATTCAAAAAATTGGACCACAAAACAGGCTGCTTGGCACATGGGAGTTGCAAGGAGGGGTCTCCGCGCAGGTAACCCCATACTGGGACCTGTGCGCCGCTTTGCGCCCAATTGGATAGCCTGGCGAATAGGGTTTGGATGAAGCAACCGAAAGAACTGTAAGAGAAAGACATGGATGGTTCGTCAAACAGGCGTTTGAGCAGCTTGTTGCTTATGGACTTTGAGAGCTATGACTTGCCGTGTCCGATTCGGTTTTCTATGCGTTTTTGAAAAGCACTGGGAAATGTATCTATAGGTAGATTACCATTGGTAACTCTAGTCTGTCTACCCGTTTTTCTTTTGAAAAATGAAAATATGTTGAAAAGTCTCTTGTAATATTGAGTACGATATGGTACACTTCATACCGATGAGATTCTTGTGTAACGGTAGATAGGATTGCTCAGAGCAGTCACCTGTCAGAAAGACAGAAGGTAGATGCACAGGATTTCTCTCATGTCTCCTGTACTGTCTCTGTTAACAGACCCTGGTTGTACTAGCCAGCCAGGCTATCAGAAGAAAGGATGCTTCTCAATGGAAGAACAGCAGATTCGGGATTTTGTACATCGTGCTTCCACCGATGAGACGCTGCGGAAAGAACTGGCAAGTAATGCGGATGTCGTAATCATGCGCGAGGGGTTTTCTCCACGGGTCGCCCGAATCATTGCAAGACTCGTACCTTATCTCTCTGTGAACAGTTCGTTGGAAGTATCCTTTGGTTGGTGGGGGTAGTGTTTGAGCATGAAGTGAGAGCGATGCGGATGCGTTTCTGCGTTAGCTGTGAATGGGGCTTTTGTATTAACGTATCCAGCATACCTCTAGCAAACTATGTTTATGGTTGAGAATGCGCACTCTCCCGCAAGTCCTTTAGCTGTTCAGCAAGCTTTGCTTGCTGAACAGCTAACACAGCTCCTGGCAAACCTTCACCCCGAACTACGTGCTGATATTCTCCTGGCATTGCAGGCTCCTGGAAAACTCTTGTCAGCCACTTTATCACCTGCCAGTGCTCTTAACGGCCCGATGCCAAATTCTCCTGTACTTCCTGCCGGAGTCTGGCCGCTGCTGACCTTGCTGGTTGCGCAACATCTTGCTCCTGAAGCTGACCCTCTGCCTGCCTGTCATGTCGCCCTCGCCGTCGAATGCTTTATCTGCGCGCTTGACCTGCTGGACGATGTCGAAGATGGAGATGCCACCGCTATTATAGAAGCTATAGGCATGCCTCGCGTCTTGAACGTTTCGACTGCGCTGCTGGCACTGGCGCACAAAGCTATTCTCTCCCTCTCTGCCTGTAGCGTTGCTCCAGAACGTATTCTGCCGCTCCTCAATACGCTGCAAGAGGCCTGTCTGACAGCTACTGCCGGTCAGCATCAAGACTTGCTGGCTGAGCAGAAGCCAGTAGAGGCTTTTGATCAAGAAGCTTGCCTGGCAATCGCGGCTGGCAAAGCCGGGGCGCTTATGCGCGTAGCCTGTCTTCTCGGCGCGATTTGTGCCGGAGCAAGCCAGGAGCTATGCGAACTGTGGGCGCAGCTTGGAGAATTTCTGGGTATTGCCCATCAGCTTGACAACGATAGCCACGACCTCTATAACCTCCTCAACGAGGAAACCTCTGCTTCTCCAGATGCGCGGCCCAGAAAAACTGACCTGCAGCGCGGCAAGAAAACGCTACCCATCGTGCTTGCCGCCCAAAACCTTGCCCTTCAGGAACAGTCCCCGCAGACCGATGATAAAAAGCAGGAGAACGAGAAACGGGCGCTGCACGAAGGAATACTCACTACCTGGGGCCTTTGTCTGCTCTATCGTGAGCGCGCCGCCGACTGCTTGCAGGAAATCGCTGCTCGCTCGCGGCCCATTTCTCCTGAGCTACATCTCCTTCTGGGATTATAGTTTATTCTATCCCATCCATGTTGGAATATAGTTTATTCTATCATTATATCCCATCCATGTTGCGATATCTGTACAATATAGTATAATATATTTACCGTTCGGTGAAGGAAGGGATGCCTGGAGAAAGGGGGAAGAGGAGAGCCTATGAAGCATATGCATCGCTTACGTAAGAAGACAAAACGCCTCAGCGCAGTCGTTGGGGCATTGTTGTGCTATTTCCTGCTCATTGTCATTGATGTGGAGAGAACATTTCCTCAAGGTATCAATACAGCCTCTCCGTTTCTATGGACGTTATTTGGCTTGTCTGTCCTGATTGCCCTGTTGTTTCTCGCCATAGGCAGTCTGGTCTGGCTCTATGCCCGCAATCGTTTCATCGCCTCGCTGCTTTTCTGCTTTTCGTTGACTATGATGATAACGTTTGTCGTCGAAACAGGAGCGACAGCCAATGATCCCCTGCTTTCTGCTCTAGGTGCAGGAAGTGCCCAGTTTGCCATGTTTCTTCTCTCAATTCTTTTGCTGGGTTTTCCGCGAGACTATCTTGCATTGCATACGCTAAGAAAGAGGACAATTGTAGATGCGAATAACGTAGAGGGTGAACATAGTAAACAACCTTCTCTTACATTGTTCTTATATGGCTACGTCTCTCTTCTCTTCTTGCTAAGCCTTTGCTCTGCTGTTACAAGTGTCCTCTTTGAGCTATCCTCCGCATCTACATGGCAACTTCCAGCCTGGCTAGACAGCTTTCATTATTTCTATGATGCGATAGTTTTGATTGGCATCTTGCTTACTCTGATTATTTCGTATCGTCAATCGGTTTCTCTTCGGGAACGCCAGCAGCTTCGTTTCCTGGTGAATGGTATTATGCTGGCGCTTGCCCCTTTGTTGCTGCTTACTAT
>Ga0209061_1000668_pt1 | contig 76094 bp, 66 predicted proteins | sample Coa_R1_10_FD_187157 | JGI IMG/M metagenome (GOLD analysis project Ga0209061, IMG submission 187157) | Surface soil microbial communities from Centralia Pennsylvania, which are recovering from an underground coalmine fire - Coalmine... | ecosystem: Environmental > Terrestrial > Soil >... | reverse complement strand
GGTGTTTGCTGAAACGGCTGCGGTAGCGCGGAAGCACCGCTTGGGAGACTTGCAGGGCGATCCGAGCGAAGGGCAGGAGTCCGACTTCGGCCATCGCACCTCCTGCCTCGATAGCAAACAACAGTTTCGAACGGTCGGATATCTCCAATTTTCATTGGTGTAGTGAGGATGTCAACAGAGCCACGGTCGTTCATGGGCACGCGCGACCCGCCATGCCAGGTGACTTTAGTCACTGCCGCAAAAACGCTTTAACGGGACACTGCCTTGGTAGAGGAGGCAATATGGCGATTACAGCGGACCAAAAAATCGGAGACATTGCGGCGGCAAACCCGCGCGCCACGCGGGTGCTCGAACAGGCGGGCGTGGACTACTGCTGCGGCGGGCAAAAATCCTTGCACGACGCCTGCATGCACGCGGGTGTTTCGGAAGAAGAAATCCTCCAGCGCTTGCGGGAAAACCAGGCGTCCGTCGGCGAAAACGACACGAATTGGGTCGCGGCGCCGCTCAGTGACCTTACCGAGCACATCCGCGCCAAGCACCATCATTACGTGCGTGAGGCGATCGAGCGGATTCAGCCTTTGGCCAACAAAGTAAAAGGAAAACACGGAGCGAATCATCCCGAGCTTGCGGAGATCGACCAGTTATTCAAGCAGGTGAGCCGCGAAATGCTCGCGCACATGCAGAAAGAGGAGATGATCCTCTTTCCGTTCATTGAGGCGCTCGAGCGCGCGTCGAAAGGACTCGAAAAGATCGAGCCGCCGTTTTTCCAGACGGTGCGTAACCCAGTTCACGCGATGATGGAAGAACACGACGCGTCCGCCGCGCTTGCGCGGCAGATTCGCGAGAAAAGCGCGGGCTACGCGCCGCCGCAAGACGCGTGCACGAGCTATCAGGCGCTGTATCGCGAATTGCAGGAGTTCGAGACCGACCTGCACCAGCATGTGCATCTCGAGAACAACATCCTTTTCCCCCGCGCCGTGGAGTTGGAACCCACCGTGGGCCTCGGCTAACAGCGCATCAGGCGATGAGGGAGATCGCACCGCAAGCGCGCAATTCACGTGGTGCAAGCTTTCGCTCGCGCTCGCCCGCGGAAATCATGGATATCGCCCGCGCGCGCGAGCGATCGCTCTCGCGCGTGCTGATCGCGTACGTGAGCTCGGGCTTGATCTTCATGATGCTGCCCGGAACGTTTCTGGGCGTGTGGAACCTGTTGCAGATCAGCGGGCGGGAAAGCGCGGGCTCGGTTTCGCCCGCGTGGCTGCAGGCGCACGGGCACGCGCAAGTGTTTGGCTGGGTCGGCAGCTTCATTTTGGGGATCGGTTTCCATTCGATTCCGAAGCGGCGCGGCGATCTGGCGCCGCCCACGCGCGCCGCATGGATTTGCTGGATCGGCTGGACGGCCGGCGTGGCAATGCGCTGGGCCGCGAACATTTACCCCTGGCACTGGCGCGTCTGGCTGCCGGTTTCCGCCGCGCTTGAGCTGGCCGCGTTTTTGATTTTCTTCGCCGCGGTTTCCCGGCACCGGCCCGAAGATGCCGGGCAGAAAGAGCTAGAGCCTTGGATCTGGGTCGTGATCGCGGCAAGCATGGGATTTTTCCTGTCCCTGGCGGCGGATCTTGCCGCGTGCATCGGGCTGGCGTTCAGCGGGTCCAGCCCGGCATTGCCGCACATGCTCGATCAACGATACCTCTCGCTGATCACCTGGGGTTTTTTGGTTCCCTTCATTTGGGGATTCAGCGCGCGGTGGATGCACGTGTTTCTGGGGCTTCGGCAGCCGCGAACGCGGTTGCTTGCTGCCGCCGTGGGCGTCAATTTCGCGGGGGTGGCTGCGGCAGCATTTGGCGTGGAAATGCTGGCGTCAATTCTGTTTGTCGTCGGCGCTGCGTTGGCAATAGCCGCGATCGGCATGTTTGAACCGGCGGTGCGCGAACCCAAAACGCGAGGAGTGCATGCCAGCTTTCCATTTTTCGTGAGGCTGGCGTACGTGTGGATGTTGGCCGCGGCGCTTCTGAGCGTCGCGGCAGTTGAATGGGACACTTCGGGCGGATTTTGGGGCGCTTCGCGGCACGCCCTGACCGTGGGCTTTATCGCGATGATGGTGCTGTGCATCGGACAGCGAATCCTCCCTGCCTTCGCTGGAATGCGGCTGCTATGGAACACTCGCTTGATGTTTGCGGGGCTGCTGCTGCTGGCGACAGGCTGCGTGCTGCGCGTATCGTCCGAAATCCTCGCGTACCAAGGCTACGCTGAGTGGGCGTGGAGCGTGCTGCCTCTTTCGGCGGTGCTGGAGCTGCTCGGAATCACGAGTTTCGCGGTGAATATTTTCGGGACCTTCATTCTGGAGCCGAGTCACGCGGTGCGTCAGCCGCTGACCATTGAGATCGAGCAGCACGCCTCGTCGGACATGCGCTGATCGTCAGCCTGTCAGCTTTCGAACGGGTCGTAGCCCGGCTGCTTGTAGAGCCTGTCGCGATTTTCGAGAATCTCGGGCTTATAGACCTTCTGCGCCCAGTCTTCGGGTTTCACATCTTCAATAGCGACGGAGACAACCCTTTCATCGCACTTAATGATGTCTATCACGTCCTTGACGATACGTTCAGCGAGCTGAGCCTTTTGTTGCTCGGTCCTTCCGGGGTGCATTTTTACGGTTATATGAGGCATGGTCCTTTCCTTTCGCTTTTTCACTCGATAACGGCAAATGATTATCGTCCGTATTCGTATTGCTCGTCAGTGACCTTTTCCATCCACTCGACGCTTTTTCCGTCGAGCTGTTCCTGAATGGCGATGTGCGTCATGGCGGTGGTGGGCGCGGCGCCGTGCCAATGCTTTTCGCCCGGCGCGATTGACACCACATCGCCGGGGTGAAGCTCCTCGATCGGGCCGCCCCAACGCTGCGCGCGTCCCGAGCCTGCTGTCACGATCAGAGTCTGCCCAAGAGGATGCGTGTGCCAGGCGGTGCGGGAACCGGGCTCGAAGGTAACGCTGGCGGCGTGTGCGCGGCCGGGTGCGCGCACGTCGAACAGGGGATCGAGCCTCACCGTGCCCGTGAACCAATCGGCTGGCGGCTTGATCGATGGTTGCGATCCGCTTCGTTTAATCTCCATATTTTCACTCCGGGCTTCGCGACGCTCTAACGGCCGACCATTCGTTGCATTTCCTCGGGGTAACGGGCGCCCTGCACGTTGATTTTCGAAGCCGCTTCGCCGATCTCGCGGAGATCAAAGGGCGAGAGTTGAATGTTGGCCGCGCCGATATTTTCCTCAAGGCGGTTGAGCTTGGTCGTACCAGGAATGGGAACGATCCACGGTTTTTGAGCGAGCAGCCAAGCCAGTGCGATCTGCGCGGGCGTTGCGTTCTTACGTCGCGCGAATCCTTTCAGCACATCCACGACCGCCTGGTTGGCTTTGCGATTTTCTTCCGTGAAACGCGGGACGAGATTACGGAAATCGCCTTGTTCGAATTTCGTGTCCGCATCGATTGCCCCGGTTAGGAAACCTTTGCCGAGAGGGCTGAAGGGAACAAAACCGATGCCGAGCTCTTCGAGCGTCGGGATAATTTCTGCTTCCGGCTCCCGCCACCAAAGCGAGTATTCGCTTTGAAGCGCCGCCACAGGCTGAACGGCGTGGGCGCGGCGAATCGTTTGCGCGCCGGCTTCGGAAAGACCGAAATGCTTCACCTTGCCCTGTTGAATGAGATCCTTCACGGCGCCGGCCACGTCTTCAATCGGCACGTTGGGATCGACGCGGTGTTGATAGAGCAGATCGATGCGATCGGTTTTCAGGCGCTTGAGCGAAGCCTCGGCCACTTCCTTGATGTGCTCCGGACGGCTATCGAGCCCGCCCGGTCTGGGCGCGGCTGGATCAATCTTGAAACCGAATTTCGTGGCGATGACGATTTGCCTGCGGAACGGCGCGACCGCTTCGCCGACCAGCTCTTCGTTGATAAATGGGCCGTACACTTCGGCGGTGTCGAAAAACGTGACGCCCAGATCGTAGGCTTTGCGAATGAGCGAAATCATTTCGGCTTTGTCTTTGGGCGGCCCGAAACCGAAGCTCATCCCCATGCAGCCGAGGCCGACTGCCGAAACCTCCAAGCCGCTTTTGCCCAACGTGCGCTTCTCGATCATCGGAGTCCTTTCAAGTGCGACGGCAGATGATAACCCCAAACGGCGAAGTGTGTCCGGGCAGCACGCTCGCCGGCCCCGGGTGACATCGCTCAACTTCGCGTCGTGCGTCCACGGTAAATCTCATTGGATCGCGGAAGTTCGACTTGGGTTCAAGCCCATTGACTTTCACTCCGCGCGGAGAAGACCGGGCAGCAGTTCGCCGGCTTTACCCCAATAGCACTCGGTGAAGGCAAACGTGTTGGCCGGCTCTTCCGGGCCGACGTAGATGGTGCGTGCGGTGCCGCGGACGCGAGCGACAAAGCTGGCGGCGGGCTCGACGACGCCGGAGGTTCCGATGGCGATGAAGATAGTGCAGGCGTCAAGGGCCCGGGCGATCTGCTCCAGCTCGTACGGAACTTCACCGAACCAGCAGATGTGCGGGCGGATTTGCCCGCCGCAATGGCAGCGCGGAATGGCGCGCGGCGGCTCGTAGGTGGCGGAGTCGCGGAACGGCAGACGGTCGCAGCGATCGCAGCGGCTTTTGAAAAGCTCGCCGTGCATGTGCGCGACGCGGCGCGAACCGGCCTGCTCGTGGAGATCATCGACGTTTTGCGTGCAGAGAAATAGGCGGTCTTGCAACGATTCTTCGAGCCGCGCGAGAGCTTCGTGCCCCGGATTCGGTTTGGCGGCGGAAGCGACGCGGCGGCGCATGGAATAAAACTCCCACACGAGTTGGGGATCGCGCTGCCAGGCATGGGGAGACGCGACCTCCTCGATGCGATAGTTGCGCCACAGCCCGCCAGCGCCGCGAAACGTCGGAATGCCGCTTTCGGCGCTGATACCTGCGCCGGTGAGGACGAACACATGGTCTGTGGCCGCGATGCGAATCACCCTAAAATTGTACGCCGAGCTCCGCCTTACGATGCGCACGGTACAAGAGTTTCGGGAGACGGTGTTCCCCGGCAGTTGATTAATCCCATCCGCGCGCATTGACTTCGCTCTGGTGCTTCCGATAACGTGGGCCGGGCGCCCCTCCGGAGGCTCTTCATGCTGGCCGTTTTGATCGCGCGCTTGCCTCTTTTTACCCAGCCGCACTTCAGTTTTCCGCAAGGTGCGGCAGCCAACGAAGAAATCGCTCTGCGCTGGGTGCACATCGTCGCGGCCATCATCTGGATTGGCTTGCTTTATTTCTTCAATCTGATCGGCACGCCGACGATGCAGCAGATGGAAGCGCCAGTTCGAGGCAAGGTTTTTCCGGTGCTGATGCCGCGAGCGATGTGGTGGTTTCGCTGGTCGGCGCTTTTGACGGTGCTGGTCGGGCTGCGCTACTACTGGCTGATTCTCGCGGCCGACGCGCGCAATAGCGGCGATCCCACGTTGACGTATCGATGGTTCGGGTGGTGGCTGCTGATCTGGATCGTGGCCTTCGCGCTGATCTACCCGTTTCAACTGCCCACCAAGGGTTTTCTCGATCGTGCTTGGGTGCGCGCGATATCGATCGCAATCATCGTAATCGTGGCGTCATGGGATTCGCTGGTGCTCAACTCCGGTCCTAATTCCTCGAACGCTCACTTATCCATCAGCGTCGGCGGAGGACTTGGGCTGGTGCTGCTGTTCAACGCGTGGGGCGTGGTGTGGCGCGCGCAGAAGAAGTTGATTCGATGGACGCGCGCCGCCGAGGCCGGGACGCCGATGCCCGCCGAAGCGGCGCGCCTTGTGCGCTGGTCTTTCATTGCCTCCCGTGTCGGATTTTGGCTCACGTTTCCATTAATTTTCTTCATGGCTGCGGCGGATCATTACCCGTTCCTCAGCGGAATCCCGGTTTAGTCCGATGGGTCGTATCCGGAGCGGCGTCACGTTCGTCTAATTTTTGGGGTGCTTCTCAGTGCGCCCTATGGGGTGCGGGATGCAGCGGGCGGCTCATGCTCTCTTCCTGACGTTGCTCATCGCGATGGTCGCCGCGCAGCCCGCTATCGCCTACGAATACCCGCTGACTCCGGACGCGATCCGCGACGCCTATTTTCTTGGGAAATCCAGCGCCTCCAAACGCGAGGCATTCTTCGCGCAATATACAGAACATTTCAGCCGGCCGAAATCTGGCCCGTACATCTCGCTGGTTCGCGTCATCACGCCGTTTGCTTTCGTGGTCGAACGCACCGCGCGCATGCCGAATCTACGCGCCCCCGACGCACAGCAGAAGTTTTATGGCCGCCGGATCGCGCTGCGAATTCGAGTTCACATCGATCTGACGCCCACCTATGGTTGGCAGCTTCGCTCAAAAGACGGCGCCGTCGTGCTGCGCAGCCCGGACTTTTGGCGGGAATTCAATGTCCAACTGATTCAGCACCGCAAGATCGTTCCGCCACTCGCAAAGTACGGCACGCCCGACTACGCATTCGCCACGGAAGGCGCATCTTCGGTGCTGGTCGGCGCCGATATCAACGTGCAATATGACCCCGCCGATGTGCGGTCGGCGCCCGTAACCATCGTGGTAAGCGCGCCGGACGGCCAGCAGGTTGCGGCGACATTCGACCTTTCGGCATTTCGCTGACTCGCAGTGAATTTTTCCGATTACGAACGCCAGCGCAGAGTGACAGGCTCGACGATCGGATGGCGCATCGCTTCGCCCGTGCGGCGCGACTCCAAAAGCGCTGATTTCAGCTCGAAATACCAGCGCGCCTGGCGGTCGGCGTCGTCAATCAGCATCATGCGATCCTGATATTTCAGTCCGAGCATCTGCTTGCGGATCACTTCGGTGTCCTGGCGGATGAACCGCGGGCCGAGCACGCGGATGATGAACGGAACGATCGGAAACCAGGGCAGGATATTCCACGCCGCCACAAAATCCAGCCGGCACAAGTCACGCTCGATGGGCGTCACCGTGGTGCGGCTCGAAAGCCAGTATCTGCCCGCGCGGATTTGTTCGAAGCGCTGATTCGGCAGGACGAAATCGATCATCGTCGTTGCGGGCTCGCCGGTGAGCAGCTTCAGGATTTTGTACGGAGCGCTGTTTGATGAAGGCGCGTGCGGGCTCATGCGGAAGCCGTTCTCAATGGGCTCGAATTTCTTTGCTTTATCGCGAATGCTCCGGCGGCTGCGCCACCACCATGCCTGATGCACGAAGGGACCGTGCGCCGGGTCCATCAGCCCAATGATGGCCTGGTCCACGCCGCATGGCAGATCGGCCGAGAGCCGCGCGATTTTGAACCTGGCGCTGAATTTGGGCAGTTCGGGCGCGCTTGGTACTGGCGCGGACGGCGCGCGGCCCTCGGGATTTTCCATGAAGGCCCAGATGTATCCGTCGCGCTCTTCGCACGGAAAACTGCCGGCGTAAATTCGCTCGCATTTCAGCTTCGATTCGGCGGTCAGTGACGGTATGTGACGGCATTGGCCAGTGTGCGCGTCGAATTGCCAGCCGTGATAGGCGCATTCGACTGCCGTGCCGTCGAAGCGCCCGAACGAAAGCGGGAAGGCGCGGTGGGGGCAAATGTCGCGAAGGGCAAAAGGCTTCCCGCCCGAATCACGCCCGATGACCAGCGGGACTTCCAGCAGCATGGCGCGCCGCAAGTTATTGCCGCGCAATTCGTCACTGCGCAGAGCGGGATACCAGAAGCCCCACAACATCTGGCTCGCGGAATCGTTGTTTTTGGAAGGAGCAGCGTCGTCCATCTGCTGAAGCTTATCGTATTACATTCGCAGCGGCGGCGGCAAAGCCCGGAATGACTGGACAACGGACACCGAGCGACGGGCGAACAGCTTGCGAAGTTCCCGCGCCGGTACGTTGGTACCGAACGAAATGGAACCGCTGCCCTATCGACCTGGACAGGGTCAGGAGGCAAACTGCGTAAGGATTCGGGGCCAGTGCGGCGCTTGGCAGATGACCTGGCGCGACGCTGATCTCGAGTTTCTGCACCTCCATCACCCCATGCCCACAGCGGCCGGCTCCCCCACCGGCCGCTACTTTTTTGCAGACGAGAAAATTTAAGCGAACGGAGATCCGCCTCTACGCCTGGATGCGAGCGTCGTTTTTGGGGAATGGGGGCCGCCTATTTTTTGCCGCCGACCGCCTTCAGCTTCGCCGTGAGCTCATCTACCTTCTTTTGCGTCTCGGCTACCTGCTGCTTTTCCGCATCGATCCGGCTCTGCTCGGTCTGGAGTTTTTGTGCGCCGGCATCGTCGGATGCGTAGTTCGGATTGCGGTAGAAATCTTGCTGATCGAGCGCCAACTTGCGCTGCGCGAAATCGAGCTGCGTCTGGAGGTTTTTCAGATTTTCTTGAGCGGATTTGAGCTGCGCTTCGAGATCGGCTTTCGAGGTGGACGACGATTCGGCGCTGGCTGATTCCGTCGAGCCGGCGCTGTTTTCGGAGGCGCTGGCCGAAGCTCCTGACGAAACCTGAGCTGACGGGCCGACAATGTCCACGTCTCCGGACTTCGGAATATTATCGTTGTCCCAGACTTTCGACGGCTGCGATTCGCTTTTTGCCTTTTGGCGGGCGCGACGCGCCGCGGCAGCGAGCCGGTCGGTTTGCTTCTGCTCGGTTTGCGCGGCCGTCGATTGGGCGGATTGAGAACCGCTTCCGGATTGCGACTGCCCCGCGCGGGCAGTTGCGCCCACGCCTGACATGCAGGCCGCCAGCACGATTGCTAATCCAAAGTGCGCGATTTTCATCGCCCTTCTCCCCAGCCTGGAAGCATCCCCAGTTGCATGATATTCGCAGTGGGCGGGCGGTGCAATTCGCGCGGCGCTTCGGCAGTCGAAAGAAGCAACGGCGGCGTACCAGAGCTTGGCCATATTGCTCGCTGCCCGCCGCGAATCTGGCAATCTGGCAAATGCGCGGAAGCTATCGTACGATGCGGGCCGCGGTTTTCCGATGCAGCATCGTCGGAGAGGCCCTTCGGCCGTGCGCGGCGTTGGATGCTCCGATGATAACGATCTCCCGCACAACGGGAACCCACAAGCTGGCCGCTTCTAAATTGGGGGAGGCAATCACAAGATGAGATTTGGGGCTAAACGGAAAGTTCATGCGATGGCAAAAAATCCGGCCGACATGAAAGTTTTTCACCGCTGTTCGGCCGGCGTCGGCGGCCTTTCCCAGTATGACGGCGTTCTCTGGCTGCCGCTCTTGGCAGTGCTCGCCCTCGCCATCACATTTTTCGTCGGCGGTGCTTTCGCGCAGGATGCGCCCCCGGCGAATCCGCAGAGCGGCGCGAACGCGCAAGCAACTCCTCAGCGGCCACGGAGGCCGTTCGTGAGCGAAGGGCCGATGCTGATCCCAAAGATTCCTCCGCCATCCGGCGTGGTGAAAGATTATCAGCCGGTGACTACGGAGATGCTGGTGCATCCGAGCCCGGACGACTGGCTGATGTACAGCCGCACGTACGACGCCTGGCGCTATAGTCCGTTGAAGCAGGTGAACACGAAAAATGTGAAGGATTTGGCTCTGGCTTGGGCTCGCGGATTGCCCGATGGAGTGACAGAAACGATTCCGATCGAACATGACGGCGTGCTGTACGTCATTGTTCCGGGCGGGGACGTGGATGCGCTCAACGCAACCACAGGCGACCTGATCTGGGAGTACAAGCGCGAGTACAAGAACAAAGGTGTGGCGGCCATGGAGCGCACCAAGGCGCTGGCGATCTATGACGATATGGTCTATTTCACAGCGCCCGATGGCTACGTGGTGGCCATCGATGCGAAGACCGGCAAAGAGCGCTGGGAGACGTTCAAGCCGGGGACGGCGAATACGTCCGGAGCGCTGGTGGTGGACGGCAAAGTGATCTCCGGCGGGACGTGCATGGGCGGCGCGGAGAATTGCTTCATCGAAGCGGACGACGCGGAAACCGGCAAGGAGGTATGGCGCTTCCATACGGTGGCGATGCCGGGCGACCCGGGCAACGCGTCGTGGAATGGGGCGGATATGAAGCTTGTGACGGCCTCGACGTGGGGCTTGCCGGGGAGCTTCGATCCGGTGCGCAACGTGCTCTATTGGGGTGTGGCGAATCCTATGCCGGATCAGCGAATGTTGAGGCATGGCGGAAATCCGGACGGAACCTCGCGCACCACTCCGGCCGACCTTTATAGCAATTGCACGTTGGCGATCGATCCGGCGACCGGAAAGCTGATCTGGTATTACCAGCATTTGCCCGCCGACGATTGGGACACGGATCACACCCACGAGCGAACGCTTGTGACGACCACATACAATCCTGATCCGAAGCAGGTGAAATGGTTCAATCCGGATGTGCCGCGCGGGTCGAAGCACGACGTGGCGGCGATGGTTTCCGAAGGCGGCGCGATTTTCGTTTTAGACCGAAATAGCGGGAAATTTTTGTGGGCCACGCCGTTTCCATTCGACGATCCAGAGCACTTTTATCTGTCGAATATCGACGGGAAGACCGGCAAGGCCACGCTGAACTGGAACCTGGTGTTCAAAAAGCCCGGCGAGCATCACGTGATTTGCTATTGGAACACGCGAAGCTATTGGCCCACGGCATACGATCCGGACACGAATTCGCTCTACGTCCCATACACCGACAATTGCCGCGATTTGACGCTTTCGGGCCCGGGCACGCGCGGCGGTTGGGCGGTCATTCCGCGTCCCGGCAGCGATCCGAATCAACTGACGGGAATGGAAAAGATCAATCTCTCCACCGGCGATCAGATGAAGTTCGATATCGGGCGAGCGCCGAGTAATGGCGCGGTCTTGGCTACGGCAGGCGGATTGATTTTCCACGGCGACATGAGCCGGCGGTTCAAAGCGTACGACGCGCGAACCGGGAAAAAGCTGTGGCAAGCGATTCTCGGCGGGAACGTTTCGGTCAGCACCATTACATATGCGGTAAACGGGAAGCAGTACATCTGCGTGATGACCGGATACAACCTGAAGGTCCCGGAGCTGAGCGCGGAAGCGCCGTCGCTCTATACCCCCGTTCATAGCAACGAGATTTATGTTTTTGCATTGCCCTAGCATGAAACCCGGCGGTAGAGTATGCGTCAAAGGATATGGCGATTTCGGATGGGTGGCGGCCGATTCGTAAGGCGGCCGAAGCTGGAATGAGCGAGGGCTAATTCATGAAGATTAATCGACGAAAGTTGCTATCGCTAATGGGAATTTCGCCCGCAGTGCTGGCGGGCGTGCCAACGTTTGCTGAACCGGCGAAGCGCACGACGAGGGCCAGCGCGAGCGTCGGCAAAATTGAAGTGCTGAACCCCAAAGGCTTCCCGCCCGCCATCAAGCTGTTTCCGATGGCGCCGCGCGTTGCAAGTTTGGATGGCAAGACGGTTTACCTGGTGTCGGACGGGTTCGCGGGCGCCCACCGCTTTCTGGAGCAGATGGCCATCTGGTTCCACAAGAATATGCCCAGCGTGAAGACGGTTTACCGCCTCAAAGCTGGCGGGCTGACCGGAGATGATCCGAAGCTTTGGGCGGAGATCAAGGCGAACGGCGCGGCCATGATCATGGCCTACGGTCATTGAAGCACGTGCACGCCAGCGACCGTGAGTCACTGCATAACACTGGAGAAGATGGGAATTCCGACCGCTCCGATCGTCACGATTGCCTTCGAACAACTGGCGAAAACGAACGCCGCGCAGCACGGCGTCCCTCACCTGAGAGTCTGCTTCACGCCCCATCCGATGACGAACAAAACCGATGCGGAAATGTATCAGGTGCTGGAGGGCAAGGATCCGGTGACCGGCAAGCCGTTCATGCCGGAAGTCATCGATGCGTTGACCAAGCCGTTGACTGCCGCTGAAAAACAAACCGGCGAAACGCGGCCCAGCACCGGACCCGAAACGTATTCCGACACACCTGACAATCTGCAACGCTTCTATGCCGACAACAACATGACGGACTTCCAGCCCATCATTCTGCCCACGGAAGAAAAGGTGGAATGGATGCTGAAGGGCACGAGCCACAAACCGGACGAAATCGTCGGCAAGATGAGCGCCGGCGTTCCCTCGGCGTTTCCACCGTGGAGCTTTAATGTCCGCCAGGTGGCAATCAATGCCGTAATGGCGGGCGCCCAGCCTGAGTTTTTCCCGGCGATTTTGGCCCTCGCGTCCACCGGGCAAACGGCGATCTTCAGCTCCACGTCCTCGTTCGCGCATATGGCGGTGATCAACGGGCCGTTCCGCGACAAGGTCAAAATGAATTACGGGATCGGTGCGCTCGGTCCATTCAACGACGCCAACGCAACAATCGGCCGAGCCTGGACGATTCTTTCGAAGAACCTCGCGAACGCGGGCCTGCCGGGGTTCACGTACATGGGCACCACCGGAACGAATTTCAACTACAACAACATGTGCTGCGCGGAGACTGAAGATGCGCTGCCGGCCGGATGGCAGCCTCTGCACGTCCGGCATGGATTCAAGCCGACCGACAGCACCGTGAGCGTTTTCACCGGATGGAGCTTGACGAACGTCTGTTACTTCGGGCTTCCGTATCACGAGATGATCACGCACTGGCTGACGCACTACTTTTCGACAAGCAACTTCTCGGCCATGCTGGTCCTCGATCCAACGGTTGCGGCGGACATCAAGGCGCACGGTTTCGATTCGCAAGATGCCTTCCGCGATTATCTGGTGAAGAATACGAAAACGCCGGCTTGGCTCTATTGGCAGCGCCGCGACAAAGAAATGGCGCTGGCGAAGCAGGGAGTGGAACCGTACGCGTCGTATCTGAAGATGGGACCGGACGCGGACATTCCTGTATCTCGCTTCGTGCCGCGTCGTTTCCCCGGCATGCCAGAGAATGCGCCCCTTCCCAACACGATCGAGATGATCGTGATGGGCGGCTCGACGAACACGTACTGGCTAGGTGGCGATTTCCGCTACACGGTCACGGCGTCGATCGACAAGTGGGTGTGACGACTTAAACCGCAGGGTCTCGGCCTCGGAGCGGCAAACCGCGCTGGGGCGCCAGGCCGATACTGAGGAAGCGGCGGCTCGCAAGGGCCGCCGCTATGAAGCCGGGCCTGCCGTGCGAACCATCGCTACAGCTTCACAATCATTTTGCCGGTGTTTGCGCCGCTGAGAACGCCGATGAGCGCGCGCGGCGCGTTTTCGAATCCCTCGACCACTGTTTCGCGGTATTTTATCTTCCCTTCGCGGATCCACTTGGCCATCTGCGCCATTCCCTCGGGATAGCGCTCGGCGAAGTTGTAAACGAGGAAGCCTTCGGCGCGCGCGCTTTTGGTGAGTAGGTAGCGAAAGGCGCGCGGGCCCGGCTCGGGTTTGTCCAGGTTGTACTGTGAAATTTGACCGCAGATGGCGATGCGAGCCTTCGTATTCATCACCATCAATATCGCGTCGCTGATCGCGCCGCCAACGTTGTCGAAGTAGCAGTCCACGCCGTTGGGGCAGAGCTGCTGCAGGCGCGCCACGTAATCGCTGGTGGATTTGTAATTGAAGGCGGCGTCGAAGCCCAGCTCCCCGGTGAGCCACGCCACTTTCTCGTCGCTTCCCGCAACGCCGACGGCGCGGCAGCCTTTAATCTTTGCAATTTGGCCGACCAGCGAGCCGACCGCGCCGGCCGCGCCAGACACCACAACCGTTTCACCCGGCTTAGGCTGGCAGATTTCGAGAAATCCGAAATAGGCGGTCATGCCGGGCATGCCGAGTACGCCAAGCGCGGTCGAAGGCGGCGCGAGATTGGTGTCGAGCACGCGCAGCCCGTGGCCATCGGAAACCGCGAATTCCTGCCAGCCCCAAAAGCCGGTGACGATTTGACCGACCAGAAAATCAGGGTTGCGCGATTCAATCACCTCCCCGACCGTTCCACCGACCATCAGCTCCCCAAGATTGACGGGATCGGCGTAGGTGCGCACACCGGTCATGCGCCCTCGCATGTACGGATCGACGGAGAGATATTGGGTGCGGAGTAGCACTTGCCCTTGCGTTAGCGGCGCGAGCGGTTCGGAGACGAGCTTGAAATCCGATTCCTTGGGCATGCCGACGGGACGTGCCGCAAGCACGAATTTGCGATTGGTACCGGGGTGAGGCTTTGCTGTCGTGGCTGTCATAATGGAGCGCATTATGCCAGAGACGCTGTCGCGCTGGGTAGGAGCGGCTGCCGCATGACCGTTCAGACTTATTCAACGGATAACGAATGAGCCGACGCCATAGACGAGCTTTTCTCATGGGCACGATTTGTGCCGCGATGGTTCTATCGGTTTATGCGGCGCGCGCGGGAGCACAGTGGGCGCCGGCTCGTAGCGTGCCACCCCAAGCGGCGCATGCCGCCACGCAACCCGAAAGCCCGCGCGCAAGCGCTCCCGTGACGCCTGCGAATGCCGTGGTCACAGCGTATACACTGCCGCCGCAGCTTTACCGCAAGGCGCGAAACCTGAGCCGGATTTTTTTCGCCTTCGACCTGATCGCTGGCTTATACGGGTTGCTGATCTTATGGCTGATTTTGCATTGGCGGATCGCGCCCAGGTATCGCGATTGGGCTGAGCGGATTTTCTCTCGCCGTAGCGCGCAGGCGCTGATTTTTGCGCCATTGCTGCTGCTCACAATTGACTTGTTCGAACTGCCGGCGGGAGTCTTCGAGCAGTGGGAGCTGCGCAGGTATGGACTTTCGATTCAGCGCTGGGTGTCGTGGGGCGTGGATTGGGGCAAGCAGGAAATTCTGACCTTGATCGCCGGAACAATTCTGGTCGCGATCTTCTACGCCGTCGTTCGCAAGAGCCCGCGAAGGTGGTGGTTGTATTTTTGGGTTGCGGTGTTGCCCATCGCGACTTTCTTGATTTTTCTGCAGCCGATCGTGGTCGATCCTCTGTTTCATAAATTCGAGCCGCTGCAGCGGAAAGACCCCGCGCTGACGGTCCAGCTTGAAAGGATGGCGCGGCGCGCCGGCCTGGATATTCCGCCGAACCGCATGTATTGGATGGGCGCGGCCGCGAAATCAACCGAGCTGAACGCGTATGTGACCGGCCTCGGCAGCTCGAAACGAATCGTGGTGTGGGACACGACCATCGCGAAAATGACCACGCCCCAAATCGTGTTCGTAGTGGGCCACGAGATGGGCCACTACGTGCTGCACCACGTTCCAAAAGGTGCGGCGATTCTGGCGGTCGGCACGCTTGTGGCGTTTTTTCTTATCTACGCAAGTATCGGATGGATGCTGCGGCGCTGGGGAGAAGACTGGCGGATTCGCGGCGTGGAGGATTGGGCTTCACTGGCGGCGCTGCTTCTGCTGCTCGGAATTTTGTCGTTCATCAGCGATCCGGTCGCAAACGCAGTAAGCCGCCATTTTGAGCATCAAGCCGATCAGTTCGGGCTAGAGGTGACTCACGGACTGACGCCGGATTCTGGCGAAGTGGCGGCGCAGGCATTTGAGACGATTGGTATCGTGGACCTGGCCGATCCCCGGCCGAGCCGCGTGCAAATTATTTTGACCTATGACCATCCATCTCTTCCGGAGCGGATTCACTTCGCGCTGCACTACGACCCTTGGGCGCACGGGGGCCATGGCGAGTTCGTCCACTAGCCGGTAGCGGCGCCGGAAAGGCGGCCGTTCACGGCCAATAGCCGTGCCCGCCGCGGTTCCTGACACGGCAAAATTGTTTTGAATTGAAAGAAACCAAATCCTTTCAATTGAAAGGAATTTTTACGCCAGTTTGTCCACTCGCAGAGGTGGAATCGTGCGCCAGGCGGCATGCACGTATTTCGAAAACCAAGAATTAACAGCGGGCGTGTAGCTGCATATGAATGCCGTTGCGCTGGCGCAGGGTGACGAGCGGTTCGGGAATCACGGGATTGCCCGGAAGTAAGCGGAACGAAAATCGCCTCGCGAGTGTGGAGATCACCGTAGCCGCTTCGAGAAGCGCGAAGCCTTCCCCAATGCATCGGCGTGGGCCCGCTCCAAACGGGAAATACGCGCCGGGCGGAAGGCGATCTTCGAGCCCGTCGAGCCAGCGCTCGGGGCGGAACGCATCGGGATCATCGAAAAATCTGGGGTCGCGATGAGTGACCCATTGCGAAAACAGAATGGTGGTTCCGGGCGCGAACTCATACCCGCCAAGCTGGCAAGGCTCAATGGTTTCGCGCGCCATGATGTAAGCCGGCGGATAGAGTCGAAGAACCTCGTTCATCACCGCGCGCAAATACGGCAATTGTCCAAGATCGGGCGGGCGCAGCGGGCGCTGATCGAGCACGGTACGCAGCTCTTGATAGAGGCGCGCTTCCACGGCGGGATTTTCGCTGAGCGCGTACCAGGTCCAGGAAAGCATCTGCGCCGTGGTTTCGTGGCCGGCGATAAAAAGGGTCATGGCCTCGTCATGAAGCTGTTGGCGCGTCATTTGCGAGCCATCTTCGTCCATTGCGCTCATAAGGAGGGCTAGCAGGTCATTATGGTGGCTATTCGCAGACGCTTGCCGGTCGGAAATGATGCGGTAAACAAGCGAATCGACGAAGGCGAGCTCGCGATTGGCGCGGCGATTTTTCGGCGTCGGCCAAGTCTCCGGAATGCGAAGGGGCGCGCGCTGGCGGCGGAGCGAATAGCGCATCAGGAATGTCATCGCCCGGCCGACCTCGGCGGCGTCGACGGGCAGCTCCGAACCGAAAAGCGTGCGTACGGCAACTCCCAGCGTGAGCGCCATCATTTCCTCGGCCATGTTGCGGCGGTCGCCATCGCGCCAATCGCGAATGTGAGCGGCGGCGAGATCGAGCATCGTGGCGGCGTAATCGTTCACGCGGCTGCGATGAAACGCGGGCTGGACGAGCCGACGTTGCCGCCGCCAGAAATCGCCTTCGCTGATCAGCAGCCCCTGGCCCAGCATGCGCGCGGTGATGCGGCGCGTGAGCTCACTTTTGTGAAATTTCGAGTGCTGGAGCACGAGCACCTGGTAGATCAGATCGGGATGATTCAGCAGGATGCGCTCGCGATTCATCACGCGGAAAAGGACCACGTCGCCGTAGTCGCGCGCCATGCGGCGCATCGAGTTCAAAGGATCGTCGCGCAGATCGAACGCGGCGCCGACGATGGGCAGGCCTTTGGGCCCGGGCGGAATCCGATTTCCGATGACTGGCATTTGCTTGCGAGCGTTCGCCTTTATTTTACGCGCAGCACGATAGTTTAGGTCACACGCGCTGAATTGGATGGGATAGGGGCACAGCATGCTGTGCCCCCACGCTCGTCTAAGGCCAGGATCAGATGGACGTAACCGGAGCGGGTGGCGCGGCGCTATAATGATTGATTCACCTGGGAGGGGTGTTCCACTTGGCCGATACCGAAGCGGTCCGACTGACCGCGACAGCCAAGGCTGCGGGTTGAGCGTCAAAGCTCAGCCCCAGCGTGCTGGAGCGCGTCTTAAAACGGCTGCCGCAAAGGCATGATCCCAATCTGCTGGTAGGGTTCAACACAGCGGACGACGCGGCCGTGTATCGATTGACCGACCAATTGGCGATCGTGCAAACGGTGGATTTCTTCACTCCGATCGTGGATGATCCCGTCCTTTTCGGGCAGATTGCCGCGGCGAATTCTCTGAGCGACGTGTACGCGATGGGCGGGCGGCCCATTTCCGCGCTGACGATTGTGGCGTTTCCCGCCTCGCAGCCCGCGGAACTACTGGAGCAGATTCTGCTCGGCGGACTCGAGAAGATGACGGAGGCGAACTGCTCCGTGGTGGGCGGGCATTCCATTCGCGACGATGATTTGAAATTCGGCTACGCCGTCACGGGATTGATCGACCCGGAGAAGATTTGGCGCAACGTCGGGGCGCGTCCCGGCGACAAGCTGGTGCTCACCAAGCCGATAGGGACTGGAGTAATTTCAACGGCGCTGAAGCAGGGGAAGGCGGACTCGGCTTGGGTGGCCGTGGCAACGGACTGGATGACGCGGCTCAATCGAGCCGCAGCCGAAGCGCTGCGCGAACTTGATGATGCTTCGAAATCTGCCACGCCTGTACACGCTGTGACGGACGTGACCGGTTTCGGCGTGCTCGGCCATGCGCGCGAGATGGCGGTCGGCAGCGATGTTTCGCTGCGAATCGATCACTCGAGGATCGCCTATCTTCCGGGCGCGATTGAAGCGGCGCGCGGAAAATTTTTCTCCGGCGGCATGGCGAACAATCGCGAATTTCTGGAAGGCTGCGTGGAAGCAGCGCCAGGCGTCCCGGGGGAATACGAGGCTCTCTTGTACGATCCGCAGACCTCTGGCGGGCTGCTGGCGGCGATCGATGCGGACGCGATAGAGGCAGCGATCGCATCGTTCGAGCGCCACAAAGTGCCGGCGCGCGTGATCGGCGAGGTGATCCCCAGGCACGCTCCGCTCATCGAAGTGAAGTGAATCCCATCGTGTACACTCGCATCATCACGACAGCTCAATGGACCCCATAACCCACGGAATTGCCGGCTCGCTGCTCGGCAAGGGATTTTTCTCCAAGCGCGAAACGAAAGTGGCCATTTTCGCAGCCACGCTCGGCGCCGTCTTTCCGGACGTCGACATTTTCGCGGACGCCATCACCCGCGATCCGCTTTCCATCGTGAAATACCATCGCGCGCTGACGCATTCGTTCGTGGCCATGCCGTTTTTCGCCATGCTGCTGGCGGCGCTCACGCCGCCGGTGCTGAACTGGCTGAAGCGCAGGCATCCCGCATTGCGCGATTGGGAAGCACCGCGATTCTGGAAGCTGACGCTGATCTACATGGTGGGCATCGCGAGCCACATCATCCTGGACGGCATGACGTCATTCGGCACGCGCATGTGGTGGCCGGTTTCGAAAGAGCGCGTCGCCTGGGACATGCTGTTTATCGTGGACTTCGCGTTCACAACCATTATCCTGCTGCCGCAAGTGATCGCGTGGACTTACAGCGACCCTGCGCGGGCCCGGAGTCGCGCCGTGCGGAATTGGGTGTTATTCACGATGGCCAGCTTTCTGCTATGGGCGATCGCGCGGCCCGCGGGATATGGATTCCATTTGTGGATCGCGGCCCTGGCGAGCGCCATTTTCGCGCTGGCATTTTTCATGCCGGCGCTCCGGGGATTCGGATTCCGAGTGTCGCGCGCGGCGTGGTGCCAGGCGGGAATCGTGGTGATGGTCGCGTATCTGCTCGGCTGCGGTTTCCTGCATCACGCGGCCTTCGTGCGCGCGGAAGAATTCGCCGCGCAAAGCCATATCGCAGTTGACCGCATGGGAGCCCTGCCGATTCCGCCGTCGTTCCTCGATTGGAACGACGCGATCCGCTCCCACAATGGCGTGTACGAGGCGCAATTCGATATCCGCAATCCGCAGCCGCCCAGTTTCCGATTTATTGCCGATTCGCCGCCCGATCCGTTTATCGCGCGCGCATTCGAGCGCCCCGAAGTGCGGCTTTTCTGGAATTTCGCCCGCTTTCCGTCCATCGTGAGTTTCGCCGCGCACGGCGAGCACGTGGTCGAAATCGGTGAGAACCGTTACTCCAGTCCGCGGCGGCGCGGCCCGCAGCCGTTCACTTACGAGCTGGTCTTCGATTCTGCCGGAAATCTCACCGCCGAGGGCTGGCATACCAATGGCCTGCTACGGCAAAACATGCAGCACGTGCCGCCCCAAAGGGGCGACGACCACGCGCAAAAGGCCGCCGAGTGAAAGTCCTGATCTTCAGCGATATTCACGGCGATTTGCGCGCGCTCGAACGCATCAAGAGCCAGCCGGCGGATTTGTACATCGCGGCGGGCGATCTGGCGACGTTTGGCCGGGGACTGGAACGCTGCGGAGAAGTCCTTGCGCCGCTGGGCGAGCGGCTGTGGGTGCTGCCGGGCAACCATGAGACGCACGAGGATACGCGCAAGCTGTGCGCCCGGCACGGCTTTATCGATTTTCATCGGCAGGTGCGCGCGCTCCAATCACCGAACGGCGCGATCCAGTGGGCGGGCCTGGGCTACAGCAACATCACCCCGTTCAAGACGCCCGGCGAATATTCCGAAGAGCAGATCGCCGAAGCTCTGGCGGCGTTCGACGGCATTGAGAAGCTGTATCTTGTGGTTCATTTTCCGCCGTTCAATACCACACTCGATGAATACGCTCCAGGCAAGCATGCGGGAAGCCCAACGCTGCGCGCGTGGGTGGAACGCGCCAACCCGGCGTTCCTCTTCTGCGGACATATCCACGAAACCGCGGGGAAATCCGAAATGCTGGGCGAGACGAAGTGCATCAACGTCGGCAAGCACGGCTATTTACTGGAAATTTAGCGCGCGTTTCGATCGATATTTTCGGGCTATCGCCGCCGATCCTGCGGACCACCCTTGGTATCCGGATAAATTACGAGCTGGCGGCGGTCGCCGGAGCCTTCGCTGATGGTGCGCACTCCGGGCGCTCCGTTGAGTTCCAGGTGGATGATGCGGCGCTCGCGCGCGGACATGGGATTGAAGCGGAAGGCCTGGCCGGTTTCGCGCACGCGCTGCGCGGCGACGCGCGCGGAGAGCTTCAGTTCATCGAGCCGAGTCGTGCGGTAATCGCCGCAATCGAAGCGCACCCGATCGTGCAATCTCGGATCGAGCCGCAGCCAGCGATGCGCAATGTGCTCGAGCGCGAGCAGCAGCTCGGCGTGCTGCGCGAGCAGCAATTCTTCATCGGCGCCGCGGAACGCCACCACCACGGCCGGTGCTTGGCCGGCATCGCCCGCTTCCGGCGGCGAGGAAATTTCATACTGCAAATCGAGACCCATTGCCCGGATCGCCAGGTCCACGAAGCGGCGCAACTCCTCGCCGGCGCGCTCACGGTCAAATGGCGGCAACTCGGCGGGTACTTGCTTTCGGAACGGCCTTCTCCCAGACGGCATTCGCGCCTCGCTCATGCTGTTTTCTTTTTAAAGCGGCCCTTGGGTGCGGGCATCGGCTGCGTGCGATTCAAATAAACCTGCTGCGCGGCGCCCACCAGGCTGCTCGTGAAAATGTACAGATTGAGACCAGCAGGCAAATTGATGAAGAAGGCGGCCATGAAGATCGGCATCCATTTCATCATTTTCTGCTGCGCCGGGTCTACCCCCGCCACCTGCGGCGTCATGGCGGTCGAAAGATACATCGCGAATCCCATGGCGATCGGCAGGATGTAGTACGGGTCTTTGATTGAAAGATCGTGAATCCACAGGACCCACGGCGCGTGACGCAGCTCGATCGACGCATAAAGGACGCGATCGAGCGCCCACCAGACCGGCAACTGAATCAGCATCGGCAGACACGCGCCGATCGGAATCGGATTCACGCCGTGTTTCTGGTACAGCTCCATAATTTCTTTCTGCATCTCGCGGCGGCGCGGATCGCGCATCGCGTACTTTTTGTAGCGGTCCTGAATGGCGCGCATTTCCGGTGCGAGTTTTTGCATCTTGCGCATGGACTTCTGGCTCATCAGGCGCAGCGGAAAAAGCGGCAGGTTGATCAGCAGCGTCAGCACCACGATCGCCCAGCCCCAGTTCGTGACGTACTTCTGCGTCCATTGCAGCGCGTAGAGCAGCGGCTTGGCCACGATGCTGGTCCAGCCGAAATTGATCAGACCGGAAAGGGAAGGGTGAACGCTGCGGAGAACCGAGATGTCTTTCGGGCCGACGAACAGCCGCACATGAAGCGGCTCGGCCATGGTGTTACCCGCTGCCATCGAAGCGATGGGCGTCGAGACAGGCTTGCTGCCGGTCGTGATTGTGTGATACTGCGTCCAATCCCAGAGCGATAGATTCTGCTGATCCGGCAAGAAGGCCGCGGCGAAGAATTGGTCTTCGATGCCCAGGAATTGCATCGGACCAGCGATCTCCTGGGGCTGGCTTGGATTGCCGGATACGCCTAGCTTTTTGTACGCTTCGAGCTGGATGCTTCCGGATTGGTTGTAAAAGACGTTGACCTTTTCGGCCCATCCGTCCACGGAGGCATCGCCGAATCCGCCGCGCCACGCCACGGCCACCGGCACAGGCTTTCCATCTTCGGTGACGGACACGTCCATCGACACCTGGTAATCCTGGCCGAACTGCAGCGTCTTGGTTACGGCCAGATGGCCGTCGCTCCAGCGGAAAGTCACTTGCGTGGGGGCCCTCAGCTCGCCCGCGGCCGGTTCCATTTGGTAGAGCGCGGTATTGGCCTTCTGCTCCTCCTGCGAATTGGAGAGCACAAGCGAGAGCGGCCAGCCAAGCTGCGAGGCAGCATTCGCGTGAACCAAGTCAAGCGGCTGCGGAGGGTTGTCCAGATTTAGGTACTTTTGGAGCTTCCAGCTCTTGGCGACCGCGCCGCGATTCGATAACTCGACACGATAGTCGCCGTTCTCAACGACGACCGTTTTTTCCGAGGATGCCTCAATGACGGGAATTTGCGCCGGCTTCGCCGGGAGCGCTTTCGCCTGTCCGGAGCCCGGAGCGGGAGCCGTCTGCGCGGTCTGCGGCTGCTGAGGTTTCGCGGGCGGCGGCTGTGGCGCGAAATATTTTGACCAAACGAGAAAAATCACCAAGGCGAGGAGGATGAATACTACGACGCGGGTCTGCTCGGACATCTCGTTCACCGAGCTTTACCCCGGCCACCAGGCACGAAGCGCGCATGTGCAAGAGCCACGCGGGGCGCGTCCGGCAGCTCATCCGGAACAAGGTCAACGCCGCCACGCGTGAACGGGTGGCAGCGCAACAAGCGCCGCAGCGCCAGCACCGTGCCACGGCGCGCGCCATGACGCTCGATCGCTTCCCGCGCGTAATTCGAGCAGGAGGGATAAAACTTGCACGCGCCTCCCAAGAATGGCGAGAGGAAAACGGTGTACATGCGAAGGAGCAAGAGCAGCGCCCACGAGCCGAGCGAGCGCCGGGGCGGTGGAATAACACCGCTCTCCGGAATTTCCGGCGTGGCGGGCGGCTGCGACACGCGGCCGCCGTTCGCGTAAAATTGAAGTGACTCTTGCCGCTGCAATGCTACTCCTTGCTGTCCCGGGCCGCCTTCCCGCGAGGAAGCAATTTCAATAATTCGCTTGCCAGGGCCGCGAAATCCCCGTTTGCTGCCGACGCGCGCGGATGGATCACCACGTCCCATCCCGTTGCGATTTCCCGCCGATGCAGCCTGACGATTTCCCGCACCCGCCGCCGGATGCGATTGCGCCGGACGGCCGTTCCCAGAGCTTTCTTGATGCTCCATCCGAAACGGCTGACCGGAAGTCCGTTGGCGCGCAGAAAAACGGCGAATTCGCGGCCCGTCCTCTTGCGTCCCTCCCGATACACCGCGTCGAAATCGGCGCGGCGAATCAGGCGGAAGTCGCGCGGGAAGCCGAAGCCCGCCGCGTCAGACGCGCGTGAGGCTGTGGCGTCCTTTTTTGCGGCGCTGTGCAAGGACTTTGCGTCCACCTTGGCTTTTCATGCGCGAGCGGAAGCCATGCTTCTTATGTCTGGCGCGCACATGCGGCTGAAACGTGCGTTTCGGCAACGGATCGTCTCCTCGGTAATGTCCTCGGGGTTATGCCCGGCTTGCCCGCCGTCGGCGGGCTTGCTTATGGCGGCCTTTCGCGCCCTCCAGCGGTTGTATAACCCGTCCCGAAGGCTCGCGCGCTGCTGCGGCTTCTCCGCGCACACGTTGCGTGCCGCGGCCCTGAGTGAAACCACTAGTGTATGCGACGCGCGAGCGGGAATCAAGAAAGCTGCCGCACGGAGATTCAGCTTACCACCGGGGCCGCCAGCCGGAATGCCTGCTTCAACTTCGGCTGGATGAGATACATGATGATCCAGACGGCGATCGCAATCATCACGATGTGCCGCAGCATCATGCCGAAAAAGAAGAGCGCGTGAATATTGCGGAAGGCCTCCAGCAGCCCGAGCGCCGCAACGACCAGATGGACCGCATTCAGCACGATCATCAAAACACGCGCCCACTCGTGCAGCCCGAGCAAACCGAGGGAAGTGACGATCACAAGCGCGGCAATCGCCACCAGCACGATGCCCGCAAAAGCGCCGGCGCCGCCGTAAAAAGACATATCGCCCACGAAATCAACACGGCTGCGGAGCAAAAGCAACAAGCCCGCCAGCGCGACCGCCGCGCCGAAAATGAGGGCCAAAATCGCGATGATGGTCACACCCGCGGGGCGTTGCACCGTTTTTCCTCGCTCGCGAACGCGCCGGTCGAGCCTCCGCGACCCGGAGCGGCTCAACGCTACGCGAGCCACTCGTTCGCGTCAAGCCGACGGCGGCGGGGCCGCGGCCACCCGGGGTGGCGGGCACCCGGGCTGCGCGATTCCGTGCCGCCGGCCTGTATCCTCTGATACGATGGAGCCTCGTTGTTTGTTTCTGCGGTTTGCCCGCTGAGCCACCCTGCACGCGGTGTCGCGGAATGGGCGTAACGTCGGCTTGGGCGCGGTAAATTCGGCGAAATCCCCGTCGAGGTGAACTGTCGGTGGCGAAATCGCGCCCGTCGAAACGGGCTCCTACCAAAACATCTTCGAAGCTGCCTGCGGCGAAATCGCGCGCGAACGCGGTGCCGGCCGGCCGGAGGGTTTCGGCCGCGCCGAACCAAATGAGGGTCGCGCTGCTGGGGTTCGGAACGGTCGGCCGGTCCGTGGCCAAAATTTTGTGCGAAGGTGCGGACAGCCCGCTGCTGCTCACCCACATTTTCAATCGAGACGTAGCCCGCAAAAAGACCGATTCCTTGCCCAAGCGGATTCGCTGGACCGAGCGCATCGAAGACGTGCTCACTTCCGACGCGGATATCGTGGTCGAGCTGGTGGGCGGCCTGGATCCCGCGGGCGAATGGGTGCGCCGCGCGCTGCGCGCCGGCAAGTCCGTCGTTACCGCGAACAAGCTGCTGATTTCCGAATGCGGGCCGGAGCTGGTCGATCTGGCGCGCTCCATGGGACGCCGCATCGAATTCGGCGCTTCCGTGGCCGGCGGCATTCCCGCAATCATCGGCATTCAAGAAGGTCTCGCCGGCGACAAACTCTATCGCATCGCCGGAATTCTGAACGGTACCTGCAACTACATCCTCACGCGCATGGAAGCAATCGGCGCGAGCTTTCCATCCGCGCTGAAGGAAGCGCAGGAACTCGGCTTTGCCGAAGCCGATCCCAGCTCCGATGTGGATGGCATCGACGCGCGCGCCAAGCTGGTGATTCTGGCGCAGGCGGGCCTTGGCGTTCGCGTCCGCGCGGAGCAGATACTCGCTCGTCCGATCACCACCATCGCTTCCGTCGATTTCATGTACGCCCGCGACCTGGACTGCACGATTCGCCAGATTTCGCTGGTGGAAAAAATCGTCTCGCCGGATGCCCCCGGGCGGCTACGACTCGCCGGAGCGGTGCAGCCCGCTTTGCTTCCGTCCGATTCGCTGATGGCGCACGCGCAGGGCAGCCAGAATATCGTTACCGCCTTCGGCGAGTATTCCGGCCGCACCGTTTTCTCGGGTTACGGAGCGGGCGGCGATCCCACCGCCGTCGCGGTCGTTTCCGATCTGTACGCGATCGCCCGCAGCGCCGGGGCGCCGCCCGGAGCGTTGCCGAAGCCCGCGAAAGTGCCCGACGAGGTCAGCGGCGATTTCACCGTGCCGCATTACCTGCGTTTCGTGGTGAAGGATCGCCCCGGCATCGTCGCCGAGATCGCCACGATTCTGGCAAAATACGGCATCAGCATTGACGCGCTGTTGCAGAAACCCGGCTTTCCGCATTCGGCTCTTTCATTCGTGATGACGCTCGAATCCTGCGACAGCGCCGAGCTTAATCGCGCGCTCGCGGAAATCGCGCAGCTCGATTTTCACGTTGAATCGCCGCTCTGCCTGCCGATTTTTTCGGAGTAGCCGGTTATGGCGCCCGGAATTGATCCGCCGGAAATCGATGCGAATGCCTTCCACGATTTCGAGCACGCCGGCTGGCAGCGCGCCGCGAGTGATTATCACCGGTATTTCGGAAGCCTCACTTCGCAGGCAATCCGGCCGCTGCTCGACGCGGTTGGGCCTGTGCCCGTCCCGCGGCAATCGAAACTGCTGGATGTGGCCGCGGGCCCCGGATATGTCTCGGCCGAAGCGGCCAGGCGAGGCTGGCTCGTCACTGGCGTCGATTTCTCGAATGCGATGCTGGCGCTCGCGCGCCGTAATTTTCCTGAGATCGATTTTCAGTTGGGCGATGCCGAAGCGCTTCCCTTCGCGGAGCGCGCATTCGACGCGGCAGTGATGAATTTTGGCATCCTGCACCTGGCGCGGCCGGAAGCGGCGCTTCGCGAAGCGCACCGCGTTCTGCGCGCCGGTGGCCGCTTTGCATTCACGGTTTGGGCTGCCCCCGATCAGACGCTTGGATTCAAGACCGTCCTGGGTGCCGTCGCCGAATTCGGCGATCCCAACGTGGCGCTGCCCGCCGGCCCGCCGTTTTTTCGTTTCAGCGATCCGGAAGAGTCGCGACGCGCGTTAAGCGACGCCGGATTTGCGGATGCGCGCGTTGAGCCAATTCCGCTCGTATGGCGGCTCGATTCCGCCGCAGAGTTTTTCGACGCGTTTCTGAAGGGATCCGCGCGCACTGGTGGATTGCTGAATGCGCAGCAACCGGAGGCGCGGGCGAAAATTCACGCGGCGATCGAAGCGCGCATCGCTGCTTTCGCGCGCAATGGCCGCCTGGACGTTCCTATGCCCGCTCTGGTTGCCTGGGCGCGAAAACAATAGCGCGCGGCCCCTGTCATCGCGCCGGAAAGAGAACTAACGGGCCGCGTTTGCCACGCGAAATTGCTTGCTCAGCGCCAGGCCCTGCTGCTGATACGACGAGCCAATCGCCTGGCCATAGAGCTTGTCGGGGATCGCCGCCATTTTGTGGTAGAGCAGGCGGCCCACCACCTGCGCGTCCTCCAGGAGGATCGGCACTTCGTGGGCGCGCACTTCCAGCACCGCCTTGGTCCCCTTGATTTCTCCCGATGTGCCGTAGCCGAATCCGGGGTCGAAAAACCCCGCGTAGTGCGCGCTGAATTCCCCGCTCGCAGGATCGAACTGCGTCATCTCCGCCGCCCAATTGGCGGGAATGCTGATCCGCTCCTTGGAAGCCAGGATATAGAAATCGCCGGGGTCGAGCACCAGCCGCTTCGTCGATGTAATCGCGTCCCAGTAAAGCGCCGCATCATGCGCTCCCGCTTTGCTCAAATCGACTGCTGGGCAATGTCGCTTCGCCTTGTACGCTACCACGCTGGAAGGGCCGCTGCCGCGCAGGTCGATCGACATGCGCAGCCCGCCGCTGAGCACCGCTTTCGCTGGCGCATCTCCGTTTTCGTAGTAAACGAGACGGTCCGTCTGCTCCAGGCGTTCCAGCTCATTGTCATGCGCGGCGGGCGGCTTGCCGCGCACAAAACGCAGCTGCGTCAGCTTCGCTCCGGCGCTGAGAATGATCGGGAACGTGCGCGACACCACTTCAACGTAAAGCGGCCCTTTGTAACCTTTTGGGACCTGCTCGAATTGCAGGTCTTCCGGATCAGAATTGATTCCACCTTCCGTTACGAGACGCGTAAAAATATCCAGCCGCCCCGTAGTGCTTTTCGGATTGGCCGCGCCGCCGATGTCGTACGGCAAAGCCAAGCTTTCCTGCACCGGGATCACGAACACCGCGCCGCGTTCAAGCAGCGCTGGCCGCGTCAAATCAATTTCGGCAAGCTTCAAATCCTGAATCTTCGAGCTGGTGCTCGACGCGCGGCTTGGCAGGAAGCTCGCTTGCACGCGATACGCAACGTTGCCGAGCCGCAAATCGATCGACGCCGGTTGAATCTGCGAGTCTTCGATTTCGGGAATCGCGATGATCTTGCGATTTCGTATCAGCTCATGAATTTCCTGTGAGGGCAAAATGCCCGTTTTGCGCGGCTCCGTCCGCACGCCGCCCGGGAACAGCTCCGGAGATGCGCTCGATTTCGTCGCTCCCATGTTTCGATTATGCCCTGTACGCGCGGAAAAGTCGCCGCTTCGCGTCAATTCGGGGAATTCAGTCTAATTTCGGCGGTATCGCCGCAAATTTCGAAGGCCGTCCCAAACGGCTTCGATTCTTTCGCCATTCGCCGCAGGATGTAGCCCGCCTGCTCGCCCGTCGCCGGTTTGGGCAGCCCCCGCGTATCCAGAAATTCGTTGTTGGTAAATTCGTTGTGCACGTCCGGCTGGCCCTTGCCGATATTATTCAGTGCTATCGGGCGCAAAGAAATCGATCGCAGCTTCCCGCCCTGAAATTCCACGTAGGCCACCGCGCTTTCCCAGTTCATCGGCTCATCGAGGAACGTCGCTGCGGGCGGCACGTTGTAAATGAAATTTCCCAGGTCGTAGAAGATCGGTTTGCCCTTGTAGATCTCGATTCCATGCAGCAACGGCGCTCCGTGCATCACCACGATGTCCGCGCCCGCGTCCACCTCCTCGTGAGTCCACTTCACGAGCCACGGGTTCGGCGCCAGACGCTCCGGCAGCTCCTCGGAGAACATGTTGATAAACGAATGATTGCTGAACACGTGGTTGTGCTGATACACGATCACCAAATCCGCGTGCCGCCGCGCCTCGCGAATGCTGTTCAAGATCCGCCGCGCGTCCTCGGCATTGGGGACGTTCCCGGGCGCGCCCGGCATGTCCTCGGTCGCCTCATTCAGTTTTCCACCGGCCTCGATTCGCAGTTCGTTGACGCCCGGATGATCCGCGCCTGCGCGCGCGCCGGGGCTGATCAAACCGGACGCGCTCGCGACCAGCGCGACCGTCCCTTTCGGCGTATGCAAATACGCCGGCGCGGAAGCCTGGGCCAGGTTGATTCCGATCCCGGTATGAACGATCTTGATGCGGTCCGCCTCGCGGAGCGTGTTGCGAATCCCCGTGGCCTGCAAATCGTCCGCGTGATTGCTCGAAAGCGCCAGCAGATTGAAGCCGAAAGCGCTTAACGAATCGAGCGCCGCGGGAGGGGTGAGAAAGCCGAGACCTTCGTGGGTGGTTTGCCCCGGCTCCGCCACGGCGCTCTCGAAATTCGTGAATCGCACGTCGCCCTTCAGCAGCTTTTGAATCACCGGCACTTCCGCCGGATCGGTTTTCCGCAAATCCGACCGGACCATCGATTGCCCCGCCAAAGTGATTGTGATTGGCGACGATTGCGCCCGCACCACCCAGCTCGCCGCGCAAACGATCGCGACAAGAATTGCCACGCCCCGCGTCTTCGCCATCGCGCGCCGTCTCCCTGTTGACGCCATCCCGTCGCGGGGGCATTCCGAGCGCCGCCGTCCGAGGCGGCGGTCAGCCCCGCCGCGCTAATTTTGGATTCTCTCCACCGCGTCCAATTGCGCCGCCCACGGGTCCGGCCCGCCCCGCGGACCGTCATTCATGGTGAAATCCATCAGCCCGTCGCCTTTCGGCGTGTATTTCGGCCAGTGTGGCAGCCCCGCTCCGTTCGGATCGCCGGTCTTCGCGAAATTCACCCAGTAGGAATTCGCTTCGTCGGCCATCTTGTAATCAGCGGCGGTCAGCCCTTTGCCGAAGTTTCCCCAACTCGATTCGCCGATCGTATCGAAAACATAGGGAATCTCCGACGAATGCGGCGCGCCCGGTAATTTCGCGCGCAGCGGCGTTGCGACGTACGAAAACCGGTACACGTATGATGCTTTTCCGCATGCAGCCACGCGCTGCGCCACAAACCGGGCGGGCTCCGTCATCGTTTCCACCATGCCCACTTTTCGGGCTACGGCCGAGGGGTCGTCGCCGGCCTTTGCTCCAAATGCCCGCCGCGCCTCGCCGGCATCGGCTCCAAACGGCGCAAAGATCGCATCCAGCGTTTTACCCGGCGCTGTGCCCAGATCGGCGCTGTTTGAGCCGATCATGATTTCCACCGGATTCTGCTCGCACTTTTCGTACGCCTCCTCCGGCGACTGCGTGGAAATCTTGCCATCGAGAATTAACCCGGAATATGTGGAGGCCTGCCGCATCATGCTGGCCATGTTGATGCCGTTAACGATCTTCTCCGCGGGCAACGCGCGCAATTCCGCGAGCGCTTTCGCGCCCGTGCCGTCGATGCCCATGGATCGCGCGAAATTGATTCCGATTTGCACCGCCGACGGACGTCCGTCCGCCGCCGGATGGTCCAGCGGATCGGCGGGAAAATGATTGTCGCGCCCTCCTCCTGATTCCACTACCGCGCGAATGAAAAGGCGTTTCGCCTCCGGCGATGTCACCAGCACATTCACCGATCTCCCGCCTGCCGATTCGCCGACGATCGTCACCTCGCGAGGATTGCCGCCGAATGCCGCGATGTTCCGCTGAACCCACTTGAGCGCCGCGATCTGGTCCATGATCGCGTAGTTGCCCACCGGCCCGCTCTCTTTCAGCAGCGCGGGAAACGCGAAAAATCCAAATCGCCCCAGCCGGTAATTGAAGCTGACGAAGACCACTCCCTTTTCCGCGAAATGCGAGCCATCGTACGGAGCCGGCGAGGTGCCGCCATTCACGAATCCCCCGCCGTAAATCCATACCATCACCGGCAGCAATTGCGGGCTGCGTTTTCGGGGAGCCCAGACGTTGAGGTACAGGCAATCTTCGCTCGGCTGCGTACGCAGTGGCGCGGCGTCGCCCGGAAACGGAAGCTGCATGCAGTCGTGGCCGAACTGGGTCGCGTCGCGCACGCCTTTCCACGGCTTCACCGGCTGCGGCGCGCGCCAGCGCAAATTCCCGACCGGCGGCGCCGCGTATGGAATGCCCTTGTAAACCGCCAGTTTGGCGGATGCTACGCCGCGCAGCGTGCCCGATTCGATCTCGACGGTCGGAGATGCCGGCCTCGCAGAGATTGAAGCAATGCCGCCGAGCAGCAACGACAGCAAAGCAAGGGATGTGCAGCGTACAGCTCGCATGGGAGCCCCCGTTCGCGACCCGCAGCCTACAACTCGTGCACCGGAAAAGCAACGCCCCGTCCCGATCGCGGCAGTCGTGCTCTCTCCACTTCCGGCAGCCGCAATATGCCTCTGTTTTTTTCCGTTGTAACGCTGTAACACCTGCCCGCTCGTTGCGTTTGTCCGTGCGGAAATCCGCGGGGGGCTTGCGGGATGTGATAGCTTGGAAGTAGTAAGGATGGTTTAACCGAAATGTTTGAAGCCCTCACGGATAAACTGCAGCGCGCGTTCAAAAACCTCCGTGGCCAGGGAAAGCTCAGCGAAGAGCACCTGGACGCGGGCCTCGCCCAAATCCGCGAGGCGCTCCTCGATGGCGATGTCAATCTGCAGGTCATCGACGAATTTATCGCCCACGTGCGCGAAAAGGCGCTGGGCTCGGAAGTTCTGCTGCAATTGTCTCCCGAGCAGCAGATCGTCAAAATCGTTCGCGATGAGCTGGCCGAACTCCTGGGAAAGGAAGCGCGCCCGCAATTTGCCTCGCGTCCGCCGTCGGTTTGGCTGATCGTGGGTCTGCAAGGCTCCGGTAAAACGACCAGCACGGGCAAGCTCGGCAAATGGCTCGCCGAGCATGGCCACCGGCCCATTGTGGTTTCGACCGACGTTTACCGCCCCGCCGCCCGCGAACAACTCGCGCAAGTCGCCAAAGCCACCGGCACCCCAATCTGGCCCGGCACGGGCACGGACAAGCCCCTGGAGATCGTTCGTGGCGCTATGCGCGAAGCCAAGCTTTCCGCCTCCGATGTGATCCTCGTCGATACCGCCGGCCGCTTGCACATCGACGACGAGCTGATGAACGAGCTTGCCATGCTCAAGCGCGAGCTGAACCCCGCCGAAATTCTGTTCGTAGCCGACGCCATGATCGGCCAGGACGCCGTGCGCTCCGCCGGCGAGTTTCACAAGCGGCTCGGCATCACCGGCGTGATCCTTACCAAGATGGATGGCGATGCGCGCGGCGGCGCGGCGCTTTCGATTCGCAAAGTCACCGGCGCGCCGGTGAAGTTCGTCGGCGTCGGTGAAAAATACGATGCCTTGGAGCCGTTTCAGCCCGACCGCATCGTCGGCCGCATCCTCGGGATGGGCGATGTGCTCGGCCTCATCGAGCGCGCGCAGAAAACCGTTGATGAGAAAAAGGCGCGCGAGCTGGAGCGGAAGCTGCGGCAAAACGATTTCACGCTCGCCGATTTCCGCGACCAGTTGCGGCAGATTCGCAAAATGGGCTCGATCGAGCAGTTGATGGGCATGCTGCCCAAGGTCGGCCCGTTCGCGAAAATCCCCAAGGACGCGCAAATCGACGAAAAGCAGCTTCGCCAGACCGAAGCGATCATCAACTCGATGACCGCCGCCGAGCGCGAGGACGACAGCATCATCAACGGCAAGCGCCGCCGCCGCATCGCCGCCGGCAGCGGCACCTCCGTGCAGGAAGTGAATCAGGTGCTCAAGCAGTATGCCGATATGCGCCGCATGATGAAGCAGTACGGCAGCATGGCCAAAATGAAAATGCGCGGCCTCGGCAAATTCGCCGGGATGAAATGAGCATGCGGCGAGCATGCTCATTCCGAGGAACGCGACGGACCGGTCCCGCGGAGCGGGATCGGGACAAAGGCGGTCCAGGAAATCGATGCCCATCGTAATGAACAACGTGCTCGGGCAGATCCGCATGACGGCGGCGAGCGGAGGAGACCGCGCCATTCGCGCCGCGCGGCTCGCCGAGATGATTCGCAAGCTCGGCGAATACCGCTGGGTGGGCGTTTACGATGTGGACGAAGAGAACGTCTCGATCATTGGCTGGAATGGACCCGGCGCTCCGGAACATCCAACGTTCCCCGTAACGCAGGGACTGACCGGCGCCGCAATCCGCGAGAAAAAAGCGGTGATTGTCGGGGACGTGCGCAGCGATCCCCGTTACCTCACGGCGTTTGGCAGCACACTTTCCGAAATGATCGTCCCGGTCCTCGCGCCCCGCGGCGCGCGGGTGATCGGCACGGTGGATGTGGAAAGCGAGCGGCTTAACGCGTTCGGCGCATCGGATCAGCAAATGATCGAGCAGTGCGCGCAGGCGGCGCTTCCCCTTTGGCTCATTCGGTGAAGCATGCGGGGCGAAAAGTCAGCCGAGCCTGCCGGGGCGCTCATGCCGCGGAATTGCTGTAAGCAGAGTTCGCGCTTTTCGGGGGTATAGGGCTCCACGTCGAATGTGACCGGCGTGTGGATCACAGAGTGGTTGCAGATTTCGGTCAGGCGCGGCACGCGCGCGAGTTGCAGGACGAATCTGAAACGAAGGCACGCCGCGGCTCCGGTCTGCGGAATAGCCTGATTACGCTCGAAATAGCGATTGGTGGAATTTGCGAGCGTCCGCTATAATTACAGGCGCATCTTGGCGCAGGGAAGTAACGAGGAGGAAGTTCGAGTGCTAACAATTCGCCTTGCACGGATCGGCAAGAAAAAGCACCCATTTTACCGCGTGGTGGTCACGGAAAAGACGCGTCCGCGCAATGGCCGATTTGTTGAAATTGTCGGGACCTACGATCCGCTAAAAAAACCGGCGGCCATTCAGCTTGACAACGCTCGCGTCGACTACTGGATCGGCAAAGGCGCGCAGCCCAGCGATACCGTTCGAAGCTTTCTGCGCAACCGTAAATCCGCTTGAAGCGTCGTACCTCTTAGCTCATGTGCATAGCTCCGGTTCACGCGCGAGCAACCATTTCTCCTGAGCACAAGCTACGGAGGCAGCACGATGAGGGAACTAGTGGAGGCCATTGCGAAGGCACTCGTAGATCATCCCGACCAGGTGCAGGTAAAGGCGGTGGACGGAGAACAGGTGACAGTATTGGAACTGCGGGTGGCCCCGGACGATCTGGGCAAGGTCATCGGACGGCAGGGGCGCACGGCTAAATCAATCCGGACGTTGCTGGGCGCCGCCGGAATGAAATTAAAGAAGCGCTTCACGCTCGAAATCCTCGAGTAGCGTGCCCACACCAGAATCGCCCAGCCCGGAGCGAGTCACGGTGGCTCGCGTCCTTCGTCCCCACGGCCGGCGCGGGGAAGTAGCAGCGGAAATCCTCACCGACTTTCCCGAACGCCTCACGCGCCTTCAATTCGTGTATCTGTGGGATGAAAAGCGAGAACCGCGCCGCGCCCGCGTGCAAAGCTGCTGGCTTAGCCAAAGCCGGGGCGGCCAAGCGATCTTCCATTTCTCCGGATCGGATTCGATTTCCGACGCCGAAAAGCTGGTCGGGCTCGAAGTGCAGATTCCGATGTCCGAGCGCTTCGCGCTTCCCGATGGCAGCTATTACGTGACCGATCTGATCGGCTGCGAAGTGCGCGATGCCGATGCCCGCGAACTCGGCCGGGTGCGCGACGTCCAGTTTCTCGGTGAAGATACCGCTGGCACCCCGCTGCTGGTAGTCGATGCTCCGGAGGGCGAACTGTTGATTCCGCTGGCGCGGGAAATTTGTCCGAATATTGACGTAGCCGCTCGACGCATCGGCGTCAATCTCCCCGAAGGCCTTCGAGACCTCAATCGCTAGAGCGCGGTTCTCACCCGCGATAAAATGGCTGGATGCGGTTTGACGTCATCACGATTTTCCCGGATTTCTTCGCCGGGCCGCTGAATTACGGAATTGTCCGCCGCGCGCGGGAATCCCGCCGGATCGAAGCGAACGTGCACGACCTCCGGTCATTCACGCACGACCGGCATCGCACCGTGGACGATCGTCCGTTTGGCGGCGGCCCGGGCATGGTGCTCAAGCCCGAACCGATCTTCGAAGCAGTCGAATCGCTCACCGGAGCTGACGGAGCGCGGGGGGCCGGAACCGCGGTGATTTTGCTTTCCGCGGCCGGCACACTTTTCCGTCAGGAAACCGCCCGCAGGTTGGCCGCCCTCGAACGCATCGTGCTCATTTGCGGCCGCTACGAAGGAGTGGACGAGCGTGTGGCCGAGCATCTGGTGGACGAGGAAATTTCCATCGGCGATTTTGTGCTTTCCGGCGGCGAATTGGCGGCTGCCGCGATATTGGATGCGGTGACGCGGCTCATCCCCGGCACCCTCGGCAACGACGATTCCTCAATCGAAGAGTCCTTCAGCGAGCCCGTGGCGGAGCCGGGCATCGACCCGCACGTGCCGAACATGCCAGACCGGGACGCGCCGCCGAACCCGGCGCCCGGCCGTTTGGCGGCTCGCCGCGGGATTCTCGATTACCCGCACTACACCAGGCCGCAGAATTATCGCGGCTGGGAGGTTCCCGAAGTGCTGGTGAGTGGAAATCATGAAGAGATCCGGCACTGGCGTAGAAAGAAAGCCTTGGCGAAGACGTTGCGCAATCGTCCCGAACTCATCGCCGGCATGGCGCTGCGCCCCGAGGACGAAGCGCTGCTCCAGGAAATTCGCGAAACCGCCTAAAGCGCCATGCGGCCATTTTTTATTAGGCGGCGCGCCGCGATTTCACTATAATTGGGGATTGTTCGCTGTGTGCTGGCCCCACCTGAGCGGGTCTGCCGGGAAAAGAACCATGAAGCCAATTATCGCGAAAGTGCAAGAGTCACAACTGCGCAAAGACCACCCCGCTTTCCGGCCGGGCGACACCGTTCGCGTCAACGTGCGGTTGAAGGAAGGCGAAGGCGACAAGGAAAAAGAGCGCATCCAGGCGTTTGAAGGCGTGGTGATGAGCCGCCGCGGAGAGTTGCTGGGCGAGACGTTCACGGTCCGCCGCGTCAGCTTCGGGATCGGCGTGGAGCGAATTTTCCCGGTGCACTCGCCGATGATCAGCACGGTCGAAGTGGTCCGGCCCGGCCGCGTGCGCCGCGCCAAGCTGAATTACCTGCGCGCGCGAAAAGGCAAAGCCGCTCGCATCAAGCGCGCCGAGAGACCGGAAGCGGCCGCAGCAGCGGCTTCCGGCGAATCCGCGGAATAACGCGGCGCGAGATCGAACTCCGAGCCCGCTCCGGGAAACCGGCGTGGGCTTTTTTATGCGCGGATCCAAACCCTCGCGAACCAAAAGTTTCCTCCATGCTGCCGGCGGCCTCGCGAGATGCATGTGTTAGAATCGCGCGCCATGGGGCGGCTTTGCTCGGCACGATACGAGCGCGAGGCGCGGCAGCGCGGCTGGATGCGCATCGCGGGAGTGGACGAGGCGGGGCGCGGCTCTCTTTTCGGCCCGGTGGTCGCCGCGGCGGTGATTTTGAATCCGCGCCGAAGAATCGTCGGCCTCGACGATTCGAAGAAGCTGCAGCCGGAGCGGCGCGCGGAGCTCGCTCCACGAATTCAGGAGCATGCGTTGGCCTGGGCCGTGGCGGAAATCGACGCGAGCCGCATCGACGCCTGGAACATCTATCAGGCCAGCCGCCAGGCCATGGTCGCGGCGATCTCGCAACTGCATCCATTGCCGGATTACTTGCTGCTCGACGCAATCGAGCTGGATTTGCCCATCGAGCAAAAGTCGCTGATTCACGGCGACGCGCGGTCCGTCTCCATCGCCGCCGCTTCCATTCTGGCGAAGGTCGAGCGCGACCGCCGAATGGAAGAGTTCGACCTGCTCTACCCGCAGTACGGGCTGGCGCAAAACAAGGGCTACAGCACCCCCGATCACCTGGAGGCATTGCGGCGATTCGGCCCCACGCCGCTGCACCGATTTTCCTACGCGCCCGTGCGGGAGTCGCGCTGCTGGGCGGCCGGCGCGGAGCAGACGCCGCTGCCCTTGGCGCCCCAGGCAGGCGCGGTTCAGCCGGTTCCAGTTCAAGGAGACGCAAATGATCAAGATCAGCGTGTTCTATCCGAATAGCGCGGGCGCAAAATTTGACATGAATTACTACGTCAGCAAGCATCTGCCGATGGTGCAGAAAACGCTCGGCGCCGCGCTGAAGGGTGTTGCGGCGGAGCAAGGCATCGCCGGCGGCGAGCCCGGGGTCGCGCCGCCCTTCATCGCCATTGGGCATCTGATGTGCGACTCGATTGAGACGTTTCAATCCGCGTTTGCCCCGCACGCCGCGGCGATCATGGCGGACGTGCCGAACTACACGAACGTCCAACCCACCATCCAGTTCAGCGAAGTGAAGCTGTAGCCGAGACGAGAACGTAGGCGGGCGACCGGCGGCGCCGGTAGTCCGCTCTCTTTTTTGGCACAATCTCGGGGAGTGTGCCGAACAGGGGTCGCCCCGCAAATCTCGGTGTTATCCCGTTCGGCACCACCGCCGAGCGTCGCATAGACCCCGGTTTTTTCCGCGTGCTAACCTTTCAGATCGAGTCGCGGCCGGGGTGTGGACTTATACCCCCTCCTGCCCGGCGCGGCGGGGACGCGGGACCATCGATGGCTTTTAACAAAAACAAGGCGCTGGAGAACGCTCTCAAGTTTCTCAGCCAGGGCAAGCCCGCCCAGGCGATCGCCGAATACCAGCAAATTCTGAAGCACGACCCAAAGGATCAGGCCACGCTGATGACCGTCGGGGACCTGTTTGCCCGTCAGGGTGACATGCCTCAGGCGATCGAGTATTTCCAGAGGTTGGCGGAGGTTTACCTCAGCGATGGCTTCAATAGCAAGGCCATCGCCATCTACAAGAAAATCGCCAAGCTGGCGCCGAACGAACTCGCTCCGCTCGAACGGCTTGCCGACCTGTACGTCCAGCAAGGAGTCCTGAGCGAGGCGCGGCCTCTCTTCCTGCAGATCGCTGAAGCTCACTTGAAGGCCAATCGCGCGCCGAAAGCCGTGGAAGTGCTGAACCGCCTCCTCGAAGTCGAACCCGACAATCCTCGCGTGCAGATGCGGCTGGCCGAGCTCTACAACGTAATGGGCCAAAAAAAGGAGGCCGCGCAGACGTACTTCCATTACGCGCAGCGCCTCTTTGAGCGCGAGGAGAACGACGAAGCGCAGAAGCTGATCGTGCGGGCTATCGAGTTGGACCCTGAAAATCCGGCAGCCCTGCTGCTGCAGGCAAAAATATTCCACGCCGCAATGCAGAACGATAAAGCCATCGCCGCGCTCGCCAAGCATCCGGAAGCGGACGCGGGCGGCGAAGTGACCCATCTTCTGATCGATTGGCAACTGGCCGCCGGGCAGCTCGAGCAGGCCGCCGACCGCGCCCGAAATCAGCTTCTGCGCGGCGGCAGCCAGTTCGGCCTGTTGCATAAAGTGGCGGAGTATCAGATCGAAAATGGCGATGCGGCCGCGGCGCTCCCGCTGCTGGCGGAAATCCGCGACCACTCCATCGAAGCGGGCGAGCAGGACAAATTCCTCAAATCGCTGGTGGCCATCACGCAAAAGGCTCCCGGAAACATCGCAGCGCTCGAAATGCTCGCCGAATACAGCCGCCAGACGAGCGATCCCTTCCATCTAAGTTCGGCCCTGAACCAACTCGTCGACGCCTTCAGCGCGAGAGGCGATTATTCGCGAGCGGAGGAAGCTCTGCAGGAGCTGATCGAAAAGAACAAGGATGATGAGCGCCTCCTACAGAAGCTCGAACACCTTCGCGACCGGGCAAGCGGCAAGGTTGTGGAGGCTCCCGTATTCGCTCCGGAGCCTCCCGTTGCCGCGCCCGTGGCTTCAGACGAACAGCTAGCCTCGATTTTCGAGGCTCCGAAAGAACGCGAGCTGGAGCGAGCAACTCCCGCGCCTCCCGCTGCCACCGAAGAGACCCTCGACGAAGAAACCCAATCCTACGTCGCACAGGCGCTCACGGATGTTGACCTGTTTTCCAGCTACGGCTTGACCCAAAAGGCCACGCTTTTGCTGGAAAGCGTCCTTGAACGGGCCCCAAGGCACACGCCAACCCTCGAGCGTTTGCTCGATCTGTATGTCGGCGCGGGCAACAATCGCCGCACGGCCGAAATCGCGGCGCAGCTCGAACAGATTTACCTCGATCGCGGCGACACCACCAACGCCGAGCGCTTCACGGAATTGCGGCAGAGATACGATCAGTTCGCAGGAGTGCCGCCGGATGCATCGCAAAGCGCGCCTGCCGCTGCTTCACCTGCGGAGGCCTTCGCGAGCCGCGTTGCGACGCCGCTGCCCCCAGCCGAGATGGCCGGGATGCCGCTATCGAAGGGAGAGCCACTCGTAAGCGCGGCGCCTGCCGAATTCGAAATTCCCGTTGCGCCTGTCGAGCCAGAGGCGCCCACCGAGCCGCCCGCTCCGACAGTGCCTGTTGCACCCGTGGTCCCGGCCACGCCAACTCCGGCCGTGGTTACTCTCGCCAGCGCGCCCACCGAGGAAGTTGATCTGTCGGACGAGTGGGAAGCCATGGTGAAGGAAGTGGCGGAGCCGGAAAAGGCGTCCGGCGAGGTTTCGCGCCAAGCTGCTCCCGCAGCGGAGCCCGGGGACGCGACGCCTCCCGCGGCCGAAGAGCCAGCCGAAATTTTGCCCGATGCCGCACCGCTGCCGGAAGAAGTCGAACTCGAGCCCGCGCCGAAGGGCCAGGAGTCCCCGATCGAAATTGTTCTGGAGCCCGCGCAGGAAATTTTGAGCGAGCCTGCGGAAGCGTCGGACCTTACCACCGATATTGAGCTGGAGCTCACTCCTCAATCGGCGCCGTCCAATGGCAACGCGCCATCTTCAAAACCGAAGACCGCCAGCGATTTTCTAAGCGAACTCAGCGCCGAACTGGAAGAGATGGGCGTGCCGGAAGAACCTCCGGCCAAGCCCGCTGCGAAAGCAACCGTCCAGCCAACTGCGCCTGCCGCAGCCTCGGCTAGAACGAGCGATCAAGCCGCTGTAAAAGAAGCGGCGCCGAGCGCGCCCAAAGCTCCTGCATCTCCCGCGCCCGCGATTGCGCCGCCACCGGAACCGGCCGCGCCCGTCATTCCCGCGGCGGCGGCCGCGATGTCCGCGCCGGCTGCTTCCGCCGAAAGCTTGGATCAGCTCTCCGACGTCTTCCAGGAATTTCGCAATGAACTCGGCGAGATGAACGACGAGGACGAAGACCTCGAAACGCACTACAACCTTGGCATCGCGTATCGCGAAATGGGCCTGCTCGACGAAGCCATCGGCGAATTCCAAAAAGTTGCGCAAGCAGTGCAGCGCGGCAAACCGTTCGCCTACGCGATGAACTGCGCGGCCATGCTCGCGCTCTCGTTCATGGATAAGGGCGAGCCGAAAATCGCGGCGCTTTGGTACGAGCGCGCGCTGATGACTCCCGGGCTCGACCAGGACGCGATGCTCGCGCTTCGCTACGATCTGGGCATCTCGCTCGAATCCGCCGGCGAGCCGCAATCCGCGCTCGAGAATTTCCGCCAGGTTTACGCGATGAATATCGATTACCGCGATGTGGCGGATCGCATCGCCATGCTGCAGAAACACTGATTCCGCACCGGCGCGCTCCGCCGCTCCGGAAATCCCGCCAAAATTTCCTTCGTTGCTCCCGGACCTCTGTTGCCACGTCGCCGCGAATCTCCCATAATTCCAAAACGATGATGAGGCGCACCATGCTTTTTACTTTGGCCTTGCTGTGGCTCGCGTTGGGACTGGCCCTGATTCTGACGCCGTGGCTTGACCTGTGGGATACCAACTACTTTGTTTACACGTATCCGGCCCTTGGCCTAATCGTAAGGAGCCCCTACGTGCGGGGCGCCGTCACCGGATTGGGCGTGCTGGACGTGATGCTGTCGCTCGAAGCAATTCGCCAGTGGACTTCCGGCGTTGTCACCCGAAGCTGAAAACACACGGATGGGCGGCAAGCCGCCCGTGGTTTGTTACGTCACCGATCGCCGCAGCTTGGCCGCCACGAATTCGGTAGCGGCGTTGATTTCGTCGATTCGCGTTGCCATCGCGGCCGGCGTCGATTGGGTGCAGATTCGCGAGAAGGATTTATCCTCGCGGGAGCTGCTCGACCTGGCCACGTCGGCGGTTCATGCGGCCGACGAACTGGCTGGCGGCTCGCCGCCAACTCGCATAATAGTGAACGATCGGCTGGATGTGGCGCTTGCCGCCGGAGCCGCCGGCGTGCACTTGGGCCGCGAATCCATCCCCGCCGCGGAAGTGGTTCGTTGGTGCCGCGGTGGCAAGGCGCCGCGGGGTTTTTTGGTGGGAGTTTCCTGCCACAGCCTGGCCGATGCGCGCGAAGCGGAATCGGCGGGAGCCGACTACGTCATTTTCGGGCCGGTATTCGACACGCCATCCAAACGCCCGTTCGGCCCGCCACAAGGAACGTCGAATTTAGCGCAGGTTTGCGGCTCGGTGCGCATTCCGGTAATCGCCATCGGCGGAATCGACCAACAAAATGCGGCGGAGTGCCTGCGCGCGGGCGCTGCTGGCATCGCTGCCATTCGAATGTTCCAGAAACACCACAGCGCGACGCCGCTCGCGGAGCGAATCGCGCAATTTCACGCATGGCGTGAGGCTCGATAGGCGGATCAAGCGCTCAGCCAGCGCCCCACCGGCTGCCAGCCTTCCACGTGATCGCAAATCACCTTGATCACCGCCGTGATCGGAATCGCCAGGACCAACCCCATGGCTCCCCAAAGCCAGCCCCAGAATAGCAGTGACACCGTGAGCGCCACGGCATTCAGTCGCACGCGCCAGCCCACCAGCGCCGGCACCAGCAGATTGGCGCCAATGATGTGGAAAAAGGTGAGCATCGCGAAAATGCCGATAAATGGACCGACAGAGTGAAACTGCTTCAGTCCCACCAGCAGCGGCGGTATCCACGACATGACCGCTCCGATGTACGGCACCATATTGCACAGTCCCGAAACCAGCGCGATCAGGAACGGAAAATCAATCCCAATGACATAAAAAAATCCCCAGCTGGCCAGCACCAGGAGCAGAGCTACCAGGGCGCTGCCTGCCAGATAACTGCGCAGAACGCGCGTGACGTCGGCAAGCGTGTCTTTCGCCTGTGCGCGCTTATCGGCCGGAAATAATTCCATCGTCGCGTGCCAAACCTGGCGTTTCGCCGCCAGCATAAAGAACACCAGAAACGGAATGAACGTTATGGAAAAAAGGAACGAATACAGCGAACTCAGACGGCCGAGCAAAGCGTCGCGCAGCGGGCTCGATTCGGAAATCGTCAGCACGCGCCCCACGTGCGGCGGCGGCGGCGTAATTTCGGAGACGTGCATTTCCAGGGCCTTCAGGCGGGAATCGACCGCCTCCACAGCGGACCTCAGTGGCGCGCGATATTGCGGCCAGTCGCGTCCAAATTGCTCGAACCGTCCAATGAGCGTCCATCCCAGCCCCGCCAGGAGCGCCAGGGTCAGCAGGACGATCAGGAGCGAACCGAGCGCCCGCGGAATGTGAATCCGCTCAAGCCACGTCACCACGGGATCGAGGAAATACGCCATCAAAACCGCCGTCAGCAACGTGACGAGCAGCGTTGACGCCCAGTAACAGAACGCGATCACGATTCCGGCGGCGATGATTCGCGCGCTGACCGATCGCGTTACCACCCGGGTTTCGGCGGCAAGCATTGCTCAACGATAGCACACGCCGGACGGCGCGCCGCTCCGCGTGTCCGCCCGTGCAATAACCGATGGATTGCGGGCGTTTCCCCACCGCTGGAGAAGTTTCTGGAAAGGTCAGGCAAGTTCAGCCGCGCGGGGATGCTAAAATCCGTAGCTCGCGCTCGCGCGCGAACACGCCATGGGCAACAAACTTTTCGGCACGGATGGCATTCGCGGCGTTCCCGGCGAATATCCGCTGGACGACCCGACGCTCGTTCGCGTGGGCGTGGCGCTGGGAAAATACGTTGCCGGACGCGCCCATGCGAGAGCGCGGGTACTGATTGGCCGCGACACGCGCGAATCGGGTCCGCATATTGCTCAGCAAATCGCCAATGGCTTGGCGGCGGCTGGAGCGGAGCCGGTTTCGGCGGGAGTGCTCCCCACCCCCGGCGTGGCGTGGCTGGTGCATCGCGAAGGATTCGCCGCCGGCGTCGTCATCTCGGCATCGCACAATCCCTATCACGATAATGGCGTGAAGTTGATTGCGTCGACTGGGATGAAATTCCCCGATTCCGTTGAGGGCGATCTCGAACGCGTGATTCTGAGGGAGGACGTTCCAACGACGGTCCCTCCGGCACAACTCCGTGATGGAAAGAAAGAGCTGCGCCAGAATTACCTGAATGGCTTGCGGGCGGCGGCCCTGCCCGGCGCCAAGTTTTCGGGGATGAAAATTGTGGTTGATTGCGCGAACGGCGCGGCTAGCGAGCTTGCGCCTGAGCTATTTCGCTCGCTGGGCGCGACGGTCGTCGCGATCCACAATTCACCGGACGGCCGAAACATCAACACCGGCTGTGGGTCGCTTCATCCGGAAGGCATGCAGAGGCGCGTGGTGGCCGAGGGCGCCGCGCTGGGAGTCGCCTTTGATGGGGATGCCGACCGCGCGATTTTCTCGACGGCCGCGGGGCGCGTCGTTAATGGCGACGGCGTGCTGTTGGCCGCCGGCCGCTACCTGCAATCCACCGGCAGACTGCGCGGTGACGCGATCGTGGGAACCACGATGTCGAATCTCGGTCTTGAGCGTGCGCTCGAGAAAACCGGCCTGCGGCTCGTCCGCGCGGCCGTCGGTGACCGGTACGTGCTGGAGGAAATGCAGCGGATCGGCGCGAATCTTGGCGGGGAGCAGTCCGGCCATATTTTATTTCTCGATGATGCGACAACTGGCGATGGAATGTTGACGGCTTTGAAGATTGCGTCGCTCGTGTCCATCCGCGGCTCTCTGGAGACTCTTACGAAGGACCTGAAGGAATTTCCGCAGAAGATTGTGAATATCCGCGTCGGCTCTAAACCGCCGCTCGAAGAGCTTCCGCGCATCTCGACTGCGTTGAAGGAAGCCGAAAAATCGCTCGGCAACTCCGGGCGCGTGGTTCTCCGCTACTCCGGGACGGAGCCGCTTGTGCGCGTGATGGTCGAAGCGGAACGAGACGAGGATGTCCAACGCTGGGCAGATGCGCTGGCGGCCGCGGTGAGGGCCGAAATCCGCGCCTAACCAGCCTTGTCGAACGGCAGTATACTTTTGATACCTTCTCGAGACGCAGTACATTCCACAAATTGATTGCGTAATCTTCCAAAGAATGTAGGTACGTACCGGTCGACTTCTAAAAAAGCGGATGCGTAATTCTGATGGCGTGGTGGCTGTCTTGGAATGTAAAGCTAAGTACAACAGCCACAGTCAGGTGCACGGAACCTAAAAACTTTTTTATCCTGGCACGGTGCTTGCAGTTACCCCACTGACTGTCTCTTGATACCCGGGGTGGAATCCGGTTCTGTCGCGCCGGAACCGGACTTAGGGGTGGGGACACGTATGGGGGCCTGGGTGGGCCCCCTTTTTTGTGCCGCACTCTTTGCCTCGCCGAGTTGCTGCAGCCAGAAGCCTTTGTCTATTGAACACCGAAGCGCTGCTTGACAAATAATTGTCCGTCGATTGCGCCTGTGCTGTTATTGTGGGCAGCGCGGCTGGGCGCCCTCTCGTTTATGCAAATCGGATGGGAACTTCCGGTGCTGCTGGCTATTCTGGCGCTGCTTGCCGGGCCGATACTGGCCATTATCGCCTTAGAGCGGCTATCCGCGCTGCGCGGGCAGGCGGAGCAAGTGCGTCGCCTTACTTCGCGGGTTTTCGAATTGGAAAACCGCCTGGCGGCACTCGACCGCAAGCCGGAGGCTGCGGCGCCGCAGCCTTCACCGAGCTTACCCGCGGACGTCAAAGCGCCGGCCCCCGGACAATTGGAGGCGCATCGAACCGAACCGCCGATTCTCGCGCCGACGCCGGTTGAAGCTGCTCCTGTTGGAAGTCCGCAGATTCCTGCGCCGAGCGATACGCAAGCGCCCTTGCAGCCTGCGGCTACGCCCTCCACCGTTCCGCCTGCTCGGTTACCGGCGGCTGCCGGGAAAAAGACCGACGTGGAGGCAATCCTCGGCGGAAAGTGGCTCTATTACCTTGGAATCCTCGCGCTGGTTTTTGCCGTCGCTTTTTTCCTAAAGTACGCGTTCGACAACGACTGGATCGGGCCGCGCGGTCGCGTGGGCATCGGCATCCTGCTCGGCGGCGCGATGTTCCCGCTGAGCGATTGGCTGCTGCATCGAAGCTACCGCTACTTTTCCGAAGGCATTACCGGCCTGGGCTCCGCGGTTTTATATCTTTCGATCTGGTCGGGCTGGCATTACTACGCGCTTTTTTCGCAGCCTGCCGCGTTCGCGTTGATGATCGTAATTACCGGGCTGACGGCGGCGGTGGCGGTTGGAAGGAATTCGGAGCGCATCGCAGTGCTTGCGGTCGCGGGTGGCGCTCTGACGCCGCTGCTGGTGAGCACCGGGCAGAACGCCGAAACGACTCTCTTCTCCTACCTGTTCATTCTCGGCGTGGCCATGCTGGCCATCTCCTGGATCAAGGGATGGAAATGGCTCCCGCCGATCCAGTTTGCCGCGACTTTGATTTACTTCTGGGGATGGTACGCAAGCTTCTACGCGCGGTACGAATTGGAAACCACGCTGGCGTTCGCGGCGATTTTCTTCGCGCTATTCGCGGCGCTTCCGGCGGTGCGCTCCACGCGCGAGGGCGAATTATCGCCGGCGGAAACCGCCGTCGTGATCGCGAACGCGCTGCACTTCCTCATTGCGTTGCGCTGCATACTTTGGCCCGAATATCGCTGGGGACTGGCGCTGGCGGTGCTGGCGCTTGCGGCGGCGCACCTGTTTGCCGAACGAGCGCTACCGGCTCGGAGCGGGAAAAACGTGCGCGTGGCCCGGACGATATACGCGGGCCTGGCGCTGACGTTTGCGACGGTCGCGATTCCGATCCTGCTCGACGGCAAATGGATCACCATCGCCTGGGCGGTGGAAGGCGCGGCGCTGGTTTGGAGCGGATTGCGCGTGCGGTCGCGTGGGTTGCGGGCGGCCGGCATGGTGCTGCTCGCGATCGCCGCGATTCGCCTGGCGGCGCTTCCGATTCCCGGCGGCGCGACGTTCCTGCTGAATGCGCGCTTCATGACCATGACCATTTGCGCGGCGTGTTTTGTCGCGGCCTTCGTGTTCGCGGCGCGATACAAACCGGAGCTTGGCAATACGGAAACGCAGCTCTATTACGTGATTGCGATCACCGGGAACGTCTATTTTCTCGCGGCGCTTTCGCTCGAGGTGTGGGATTTCTACGGCCGGACGACCTTCCTTGCGCTCGACCACTCGCTGGCGCAAAATCTGGCGCTTTCGGTGCTGTGGCTGGCGTACGCCGTCGCGGTGCTGGCCGGCGGCATGATCCGAAAATCGGCGGTGGCGCGCTGGCAGGCGTTGGCGCTGCTGGGAGTGGTGGTTGTGAAGGTGTTTTTTTTCGACCTATCATTTCTGGAGCGCTTTTACCGCATCATTTCGTTTTTTTTGCTGGGACTGGCTCTCTTGCTTGTATCGTTTTTTTATCAACGCCATTCCGCATCACGATCGGGCGGTAAGGCGCCGTGACCGCCAGCACAAAGCGATGGTTTGGCGGCGTGCTTTTCGCCGTAGTGCTGGGCGCGATCACCGTTCTCGCCGGTTCGGATCTGCCAAAGGCATGGGGCCACTGGCGCTACGCGCGGGCGATTGAGTTGCCGGCGACGAATCAGCCGCGGCTCGTGAGCATCGCCATTCCGCCGGATGTGTTTCCCCGTTCGAAGCGCGATCTTGCGGATGTCCGCATCATCGACGACCGGGGAGCGGAAGTTCCTTACGCGCGATTTATGCGCTTGGGCTCGAGCAATTCGGTCTCGATTCCGACGCAGGTGCTGGAAAACAGTTTTTCGCCCGGGCATTACACGCAGGTGATTCTTCGCACGGAAAAACAGGTGCCGTTCCACGATGCGGTGCGGATCGAGACGGGCGAAAGCGACTTCATGGAGTGGGTGGAAATTGCCGCGAGCGACGACGCGCATACCTGGCGGATCGTGCAGCCGCGCGCGCCGATTTTTCGTTTTCGCAAGGAAGGCCGGCAAGGGACGCAAACCGTTTCGTATTCGGAGAACAACGCGCCGTATTTGCGGATTCGCGTCCTCGACGGCAAATCGAAATTCCCGATAGCGGGCGCGACGATTCTGTACCAAACCTCGGAACCGCCCGAGCGCGTGCCGGTGAGCCTGAACGTGACGCCGGATCCGAACCCTCCGGCGCATAGCACCTGCTGGATCGTGGACGCCGGACGCGACGCCGTTCCGGTGGCCGAGGTCAGCTTCAACGTGCCGGAACCGATGGAATTCGTGCGCACCGTGGAATTTTCGACGAGCGACAACCGGCAGAACTGGTCCACATGGGCGACGGGCGAAATCTACCGATATCACCAGGACGGTAGCACGCGAAGCGCGGTCCACGAGCAACTCACGGTATCCCTGCCCTACGGGCTTACGACGGCGACGTACTGGCGAATAGCGATTCTTAATGGCGACGACCCGCCGCTCGCTGGCGTGACGCCGCAGTTCTACACCACGCCGCGGCATATCGTTTTCGAGCAGCAGCCGGGCCGAACCTACAGGCTGATCTACGGCGAATATCGGGCCACAGCGCCGCGGTACGATCTGGAGCGCCGGCTGGATTCGAATCAGGAGCTTTCGGCATTGGCGGTAAGCGTCGGGCCGGAAACGGAAAATTCCAATTACTCCGATCCGCGTCCTTGGACCGAACGGCACGCGGCCCTGCTGTGGCTCGTGGTCGGGCTGGTTGCGCTCGCGCTCGGCCTTTCGGCGATTCGCGCCTTGAAGCGAACGGAGCAATCATCCGAGCATTCGTGATTCTTCGCTCGCGCTAGCAAACGCGCTGCTCGCCGAGCATTCGTCCTTCAACGATTCAGTTTTCAAAGAGCATCAGGCCGCTCGCCAGGAGGGTCCGGGATTTGCTGCTGAAATTGCGACTCCAAAGCTGGGGCCAAAGTGTATCGATTTGGCTGGGTTGCCGGCGTTTGTTTTCAGCGAGTTACGAGGCGTTCTAATCGAAAGTGTATCGATTAGCGCAAGCCAGTGGCCGGTGATTCGTGGCGAGTAGCTATCGCGGACGGACCAGCATATCGGACCGGTGGAATTCGGCGCCGGTCGTTCCGGAAGCGCGGAGCACGGAGCGAGATTGCGCGGTCGCGCGGTTGATGGGGCCGCTTCGCCGAATTGTCGTTCGTCGCGCATCGCGTTTCGAACGCTAGCAAGGCACGAGGCAGAAAAGCTACTGTCCGGAAGTACAGTTTTCGGACAGGTAGGCAAGACTGCAGGGCACGGCTCGCGGTTTGGAAACGACTTCGAGAGGCAACGACACGCCCCCTTGTAACTTAAGGGCGCGGTACCGGCAATTTCTGCTCGGGAGCCTTATGAGACGTGCCGTGTGGTGGCCATACGCGGCGCTAATTCGAAGGAGGGATAAGCCCGCGCCTTACGATGCATGTGTGCCGATCGTCTAAAAAATTCTGAAGCGAGGTACCCGAAAAAAGGGCGCTCCCGATTTCGTGAGAGAGCGCCCTTTTCCAATTTAGGCGGCCGCCTAGCTGCAGCCGGAGGTGCTGCCGCAGTTGGAGCACTTGTAGCAACTGCCGTTGGGGGTCATGAGCATGCCGCATTCGGAGCAGTACGGCGCGTCTTCGAGGGCGGACCGGCCGCGCGCGACGCTATCCGTCTCAGGCGCGATTCTCGCAACTGGAGCCGCGGCCGGTATCGCCTGCGCCGGAGGCGCAGCAGCCGCAGCGGGGCCATCGTGATCGAGGTAATCCGGCGAGATGAATTTTCCGCCGAGCCAGCGGCCGATGTAATCGACGACCGATTTCGCGTAGCGGATTTCGGGATTGCCGGTGTAGCCGGAAGGCTCGAAGCGGGAGTTGCAGAATTTATCGACGAGCGCGCGCAGCGGAACGCCGTATTGCAGTGCGATGGAGACGGACAAGGCGAAGGCGTCCATGATGCCGGAGAGCGTGGAGCCTTCCTTGGCCATCTTGATGAAGATCTCGCCGGGCGTGCCGTCCTCGTATTTGCCGACGGTGAGATAGCCTTCGTGGCCGCCGACGGAAAATTTGTGGGTGATGGAGGTGCGCTCGTTGGGCAGCTTGCGGCGGCGCGCGTGGCGAGCGAAGAGCTCCTGCTGCTCAGGCGAAGCACCCTCCGCAGCCACCGGTTCGGCGACCGCCGCGGGAACCGGCGCGGGAACCGCAGCAGCAGCCTTGGTTTCCTCTTTTTTGCCGGCAGCCGAAAGCGGCTGCGAGCGCTTGGAATTGTCGCGGTAAATAGCCACTGCTTTTAACCCCAATTTCCAGGAATCGATGTAGGCCTGCATGATGTCTTCGACCGTCGATTCCTCGGGCATGTTGATGGTTTTGCTGATGGCACCGGAAAGGAAGGGCTGCGCGGCGGCCATCATGCGCAGGTGGCCACGCCAGGAGATGGAGCGTCCGCCGCCCATGGGAGCGAGCGAGCAATCAAAGACCGCGAGATGCTCGGGTTTGAGCCCGGGTGCGCCTTCGATTTTGCCGTTGGCGTCGATGTAATCGACGATTTTGGCGACCGACTCCGGCCCGTAGCCGAGCCTCATGAGCGCCTGCGGGACGGTGTTGTTGACGATCTTGATGACGCCGCCGCCGACGAGTCTCTTCTGCTTTACGAGCGCGAGATCGGGCTCGATGCCGGTGGTATCGCAATCCATCATGAAACCGATGGTGCCGGTGGGGGCGAGCACGGAGACCTGGGAGTTTTTGTATCCGTACTTTTCGCCCAGTTCCAGGGCCGTATCCCAAGATTCCCGCGCCGCGCGCAGCAGAGAGGGCTGGACGTTTTCTTCCTTGATAGGCCGCAGGGAATCGCGGTGCATGCGGATCACGTCGAGCATGGAATCGCGGTTGGGGAGGTAGCCGCCGAAGGCGCCCATGCGCTCGGCGATGCGCGCCGATTGCGCGTAGGCTTCGCCCGTCATCAGCGCGGTGATAGCACCGCAGTAATCGCGGCCGGCATCGGAATCGTAGGGCAGAGCCAGAGACATCAGCAGCGCGCCAAGATTGGCGTAGCCGAGGCCGAGCGGACGATAGTCGTGAGAATTTTGCGCGATGCGGGGCGTGGGATAGCTGGCGTTATCGACCAGGATTTCCTGCGCGGTGATGGTTATGTCCACGGCGTGCTTGAAGCTTTCGGTGTCAAATTGACCGTTTGGCCCGAGGAACTTGAGCAGATTCAGCGAGGCGAGATTGCAGGCGGTGTCGTCGAGAAACATGTACTCGGAGCAGGGATTCGAGGCGTTGATGCGGCCAGTGGCTTTGCAGGTGTGCCAGCGATTGATGGTGGTGTCGTACTGCATGCCGGGATCGCCGCACTGCCAGGCGGACTGCGCCATCTTGAAGAGCAAATCGCGCGCGCGGTATTTCTCCGCGGGCTGGCCGTCGGCGACGTTGTGGGTCCACCAGTCGCGATCTTCCTCGACGGCGCGCATGTAATCATCGGTGACGCGGACGGAGTGGTTGGCGTTCTGGAAAAACACGGAGGAATAGGCTTCGCCATCGATCGAGGAGTCGTAACCCTGCTCGATCAGGACGTGGGCCTTGCGCTCTTCCTTGGTCTTGGATTCGATAAATTCGACGATATCGGGATGATCCACATTGAGGATCACCATTTTGGCGGCGCGGCGCGTCTTGCCGCCGCTCTTGATGACGCCAGCGAACGCATCGAAGCCTTTCATGAAGCTGACCGGGCCGGAGGCGATCCCGCCGCCGGAGAGCGGCTCGTGGCTGCCACGCAGCGCGGAGAAGTTGGTGCCTGTGCCGGAGCCCCATTTGAAGAGCATGCCTTCGGTCTTGGCGAGGTCCATGATGGATTCCATCGTGTCCTGGACCGAATTGATGAAGCAGGCGGAGCACTGCGGCTTCGGCTGCACGCCGACGTTGAACCACACCGGCGAATTGAAGGCCATCTTCTGCTCGACGAGCAGATGGGTCAGTTCGTCTTGAAAGGCGGACTTGGCTTCGGCGCTGGCAAAATAGCCGCCCTCTTCGCCCCAGCGGACGATGGTATTGACGACGCGGCCGATCAATTGCCGCACGGAGGTCTCGCGTTCCGGGGTGTTGGGCTTGCCGTGGAAGTATTTCGAGGCGACGATGTTGGTGGCGGTCATGGACCACGATTTGGGAACTTCCACGTTCTCCTGACGGAAAATCACCTGCCCTTTATCATTGCCTATGAGTGCGGTCCGCTTCTCCCATTCGACTTTGTCGAAGGGAGACACTTTCCCGTCAGTGAACTTGCGGTGGAATTCCAAACCGGTGGTGCGTTGCGTTGTCTGTTCTATTTGGGACTTCGAGGTCAATGCCGTTCTCGTCTCCGCCATGGTCTGCCTCCGCGCCGGCAGTAGTGCCGCCGAATGGTTGGCCGAAGCGCCGGAGGAGGGCTACGTTCAATTTTACCTCCAACGGAACCCCGGGAGCTTGTTGCGTGTATCGGTGATACACGGAAACGTGGAAACCCAAATTTTTAGGACGGCATCAGCTCCGAAGCTGGCCGCCCCAGACCGAAAAAATGGAAAAGCACGGCTAAACCCCGCCACGGAAGCTGGCGCGGTCAGTCGGTGCTCTCTCTCTCGTTGAGCTCGCTTTGGCTTTCAGCGCGGCTGCCGTCGGCGCTGGGCAGGACGACAAGGGGCCGCGTTTTTCCCCGAGCCTGGGTGCGAAGTATCGTGCCGGCTGAAAACCATGTCAAGCGAAAATCGCACTTTCACCACAAAATGTTTGGTGGATCGTGCCCAAAGCGACTATCCATTGTGGTACATCTGCGGGGCGGACACAAGGGTTGGAGGCGGCTTCGGACGGCGCGCTCCAGGCGGATTTTCGCCGCCAGCGAGCGAGAATTTTTGTGCTTTCGAAGGCAACAGTCGCGGGGTTGACTTCGCCTGGCCGCTGCCGAAAAATCGATGTGCAAGGTAACAACCATGGACCCGCACGGCCCAGCCATCGAAATTCTCGGATTGACCAAGGATTACCCCGTTGGCTTCTGGCGCAAACGGATGCGCCGCTCGCTCGATCATTTGTCGTTTGAGGTAAACCAGGGAGAAATCTTCGGATTTCTGGGACCGAACGGCGCCGGGAAAACGACGACCATGAAGCTGCTCATGGGACTGATTTTTCCGACGGCCGGGACGGCGCGCATCCTGGGGCGGCCGATCGACGACGTAGCGATGCACCGCGACATCGGCTATCTGCCCGAGCAGCCGTATTTTTACGATTACCTGACGGCGCGCGAGCTGCTCGACTATTACGCGCGCTTTTCCGGGTATTCGGCCGCCGACCGTCGGGCGCGCGTTACGCGGGTGCTCGAACGGGTGGGGCTATCCTCGGCGGCCGACGTGCAACTGCGGAAATTTTCCAAAGGCATGTTACAGCGCGCGGGAATCGCGCAGGCGATCATCCACGAGCCTCGCGTGGTGTTCCTCGACGAGCCGATGTCCGGACTCGATCCCATCGGGCGGCGCGAAGTGCGCGACATCATTCTCGATCTGAAAACGCAGGGCCGCACGGTATTTTTCTCGACGCACATACTTTCCGACGCGGAAATGCTGTGCGACCGGGTGGCCGTGCTGCACCTGGGTAAGCTGCGGGGCGTGGGAGCGCCGGGGAAAATCGTTTCGGTGGAAGTGCAGGCGATGGAGATTTTGTTCGAGCCGGCCGAGGGACGGACGCTTTCGGCGAGCCTGGCGCGGAGGGCGACGCCCGTGGGCGGGCGGTATCGCATCGAAGTGCCCGAGGCGGAGCTTTACCGCACGCTGGATGAGCTGCGGGATTGCAGCGCGCGGATTTTGTCGGTGTCGCCGGTGCGTCCGACGCTGGAAGACTATTTCCTCGGGTTGGTGGAACGGGAGCCCGCGGCCGGGGCAACGGTGGAGGCGAGCATCCGATGAGCGCGATGCCCGGCGTGGTGGCGATCAATACGTTCCGGGAGGCGGTGCGCGACCGCGTCCTCTACAACCTGGTTTTCTTTGCCCTGCTGATGATCGGCGCCGCGATCATCATGGGACAAATTTCCATCGGCATCGAGCGGCTAGTAATCGTGAATCTGGGGCTTTCGGCGATTTCGATCTTCGGACTGGTGATGGCGATTTTCATCGGCGTGGGGCTGGTTTACAAGGAAATCGAAAAGCGCACGCTGTACAGCCTGCTCGCGAAGCCGATCCGGCGGTGGGAATTTCTGGTGGGCAAGTACGCCGGGCTGGTGCTCACGCTGGTGATCAACACGGCGTTCATGACGCTCGGCCTGGCGGCGGCCCTGCTGGTGGTGGGACGGCCGTTCGCCCATGGCGACGGCTCGATTTTGATCGCCATTTATTTCATTTTGCTTTCGCTGGCGCTGGTGACGGCCATCGCGATTTTCTTTTCCTGCTTTTCGAGCCCGATGCTTTCGACTTTGTTCACGCTGGGCATCTACATCACGGGGATTTTCGCGGGCGACATCCGCAACTTCGGCGCGCTGACGAAAAACTTCTTCTTGAAGGGCGCGACGAGCGTTCTGTATTACCTGGTTCCAAACTTTCACAACTTCAATTCCATCGCCGCCGCAGCGCACGGCGAGGCGATTCCGCTGGCGCTGATTTGGCAAAACACGCTCTACGCGCTGATGTATATCGCGCTGCTGCTGGTGGCTTCGTCGGCGGTGTTTTCGCGCCGCAACCTGAAGTGAGGAACGCCAGTCAAAGACGGTCCCTGTGGCTCGCGGTGACGGCCGTGCCGCTGCTTTTCGTGGCGCTTTTCGTCCTGCAAAAGCTCATCGACGCGCGCACGCGCACCGAGGCCCAGGCGGAGGAAGAGCTGCTGCTCAGTTCGCCTTCGGCGATAAAGAAAATGAGCTTGGGTTACGACGGGCTGCTCGCGGACGTTTATTGGACGCGGGCGGTACAATACTACGGCACGCGGCTGGGCGAGCATCGCCAAACCTACAATCTGCTGTGGCCGTTGCTGGACATCACCACGACGCTCGATCCGAAGATTATTCCCGTCTACCACTTCGGAGCTATTTTTCTTGCCGAGCCCGTCGTGGGCGCGAACCGGCCCGACCTGGCGCTGAAGCTGGTGAAGCGGGGCGTCGCCGCCAATCCGACGGTTTGGGGATTGTATAGCGACCTCGGATTTCTCTATTACTGGCACTTTCGCGATTACAAAGACGCGGCGGCGGCGTACCTGGCCGGATCGGAAACGCCGCAGGGGCCGGCGTGGATGAAAATCATGGCCGCGCGCATGAATCAGAAGCTCGGATCCATCGATACTTCGTTGATGATCTGGTCGCAGATTTACAACTCGCATACCGATCCGAACATCCGCAAGCTGGCGCTCAAGACGCTGCGGGGGCTGAAGGCGCAAAAAGACGAGCAGACGATTGAGGGTCTCGCGGACCAATACCGGCAGCGCTTCGGCCACTACCCCGCTTCGATGGCGGCCCTGCGAGAGGCCGGATACGTTCGCGGTGTTCCGGTCGATCCGGATGGGTATCCGTACGTCCTCGGTCCTGATGGGAAGGCGAGCCTTGATCCGCACAGTACGGTTATAATTCCGAAGGTGCCGACCACACCCCCTCCTCCACCCGTGAACTAGCTCGGGTCGGCGGTTTTCAGTCGGCCGCGAACGCGGGTACAATGGTGGACGAACAAGAACCGATCCTGCCTTGAAGGACATCCGTCTGGCCCGTATGCCCCGCATCCGCGCTCTTTCGCTTTTGGTGGCCGTGCTGTTGATCGCGCTGCCGATTGCTTTCCGGACGGGCGCGCACGCTTTCGCAGCCGTTACGTCGCAGCCCGATGCCGGCACACCGCCGAGCGAAGCTGAGATTCGCGAGCGCCGGGAAAAGCTGATCGCCAACCAGCACGCGGATGACGCGGCACTCAATTTCTACGAGCGCGTCGAGCATCACGTGGAGCATTCCGGAGGCTCTCATCCGCGCGTACTGGATGATCGCGTGTATCGGGTGGTACCAACCGGCGGCGGGACCATGAAAATCTTGCTGCGCGACGGGGGCACCGCAGTCAGCGGAGACGATTACCGGCGGCAATTGATGGAGTGGAGAAATATTCTCGAGATGATGTCGACGCCCGGCGATTCGAAAGGCGATGCCGCGCGAGCCAAATACGAGAAGCGAGAGCGACAGCGATCCGATTTCGTCAACGCCGCCCAGAGGGCCTTCATACCGAAGTGGCTGGGCCGCGAAATGCTTAACGGACATTCTTGCGACGTGTTCGAATTGGACCCGAACCCGGCGTTCCATCCCAGCTCGATTTTTCAGGGCGCGCTGGCACACGTGACGGCCAAAATTTGGGTGGACCGCAACAGCAACCAGCTCGTGCGGGGAGAGGCGCTGGTGACGAGCGATATCTCATTCGTCGCCGGAATCGCGGGGAAAGTTTACCGGGGCAGCAGGGTGGAAATGGATCAGGCGCAGGTGGCTCCCGGCATTTGGCTGCCCACGCACTATGACTACGATTTCACCGGCCGCAAATTCCTGTTCCCGTTTGCCAAGCACGAAACTATTGACGTGAGCCACTATCGCCGCGTGGGACCGCCGGAGCAGGCTCTGGCAGAGGTGAAAGCCGAGCTTGCCGAGGGCAAATTTCAAATTGGGGATCCCGGAACGCCCGATTAGCGCAAACGCAGTTTCCCTTCGACGCTGTCGCGCCGGCACTTTCCGCACCGGCGCGACGGCGAGGGATCGGATAACTAGCGAGCAGCGGCGGCCAAATCCTTTTCGATCGGCGCGCCGATCAGGTTGCCCCACTCGGTCCACGACCCATCGTAGTTCTTCACGTTTTCGTAGCCGAGCAGATATTTCAGGACGAACCAGGTATGCGAGCTTCGCTCGCCGATTCGGCAGTAGGCGATCACTTCGCCGTCTCCCGTAATACCCTTGCCCTGGTAGAGCTGCTTCAGCTCTTCCACGGACTTGAACGTGCCGTCCTCGCGCGCCGCCTGGGACCACGGGACGTTCGCCGCTCCTGGAATGTGACCGGCGCGCTGCGCGGTTTCCGTCATTCCCGGAGGAGCGATGATTTTGCCCGTGAATTCATCGGGAGACCGCACGTCAACGAGATGCCCGGGCTTCTTTCTGTCGGATATTAATGCGACTTCCTCCTTGTGGGCACGAATTGACTCGTCCGGGCCCGTGGCGCGATAGGTGGCGGGCGCAACTTTGGGCGTTTCCGTCACAAGCGGACGGTTCTCGGCTATCCACTTCTTGCGACCGCCGTTCATCAGCCGCGCGTCGTTATGTCCGTAGTATTTCAACTGCCAAAAGGCGTAGGCGGCGAACCAATTGTTGTTGTCGCCGTAGAGAATCACCGTCGTGTCATTTGACACGCCGGATTGCCCCAGCAAACGCTCCAGCGCGGCCTTATCGATCAAATCGCGCCGGATGTTGTCCTGAAGCTGCGTTTGCCAATTCCAGCCGATCGCGCCGGCGATATGACCCTGGTCGTACGCAGACGTATCGACATCCACCTCAATCAGCCGGACTTTGGGATCGTTGCCATGCGCGGCGACCCAGTCCGTGGAAACCAGCACTTCCGGATGCGCATACTCACTCATGACTTTCAGTCCTCCTTGAACGGTTCGTTCTCTGCCGAACTCAATCTGAAAATAAAAAAACCCACCAACCAGAACGCTCCTGGCGGTGGGTTGAATAATTCCGAGCTAGATGTGTTCCTAGATTCCCAGCCTCACCGCGCCAGAGCAAGAACGCATTGTACATATGCAACAACAACACTCCGCCGGCATCGGTGGGCAAATTCTCATGTCGATGCGAGCATACACCCGAGCGCCAGTCAGTAGCAACAGGCGCTGGCTAGGGCCGGCTTGGCTCACCGAGCGGCGCGCCCCGTTGGTGTCCCCCCACAGCCTTGTTTAGGGACGGCAAACATGGTTTTATCGGTCATGTTTCATTGGGACCTCGCGCTCATCGTCGCGTTCCTTGGCACTGCCGTTCCATGGATGGGTCGCCGCCGCGTTCAGCAACTCTTGCGCGTCCCGCAGACCAGCACGGTGGAGCGGCTGACGCTCTATGCCTCGACCATGGCCTTTCAGTGGCTCATCGCCGCGGTTATTTTGTGGCGCGTCACGGCAGAGCGCATTGCCATACAGCGCCTGGGCGTGCAACTGCCTCATGCTCTTCTGACGGGCACCGTCGCTGCTGGGCTATCGGCCCTGATCTTCGCAAACCAGATGTACAGCGTTCGCCGGATCGGCGCGGCCAAGGTGGACGAGCGCAATATACTGATCCAACTCGCCCTGAAAATTTTCCCGCAAAACGTCACAGAGCGGCTCGCGTTTTTCGCTGTTGTCGTGACCGTCGCACTCTGCGAGGAATGGATCTATCGCGGGTTTGTGCAACTGATGTTTCAGTCATGGGCACGCAGTGCGGTCGCCGGCATTGTGGGATCCGCAGTCCTGTTCGCAGGCGCGCATGTATACCAAGGGCGGCGGGGCATCGTTTCAACGTTTTCAGTGGGACTGATTTTTTCCGTCGTGAGGTTCTGGACGGGGAGCCTAGTCCCCTCCGTAGCGGCGCATTTCGTCGCCGATCTGACTACCGGATATCTGGCACCGCATTTTGTGATGGCGGCGATTCGAAACCGCAGTGTTTCCGACGGGACAATCAATGGTCGTTTATAAGGTTGCACATTGTCTTACAACTACATATGTAATATGACAAACCAACAGCTATCCGATCTCCTTTCCACGTATCAGTTGCGCCCGACGGACATTCAGTGCGACCGGATCAGATCCTACGTCTCGCTGCTCTTGAAGTGGAATCGCTCCATATCTCTGACAACTGTCACGGACGAGTCCGAAATCGTGAAATTTCACTTCGGGGAGAGTGGCTATGCGCTGTCCATCGTGCCGGATATGAATGGTCGGCTCGCCGACGTTGGAGCGGGCGCCGGATTTCCAGGGGTGGCTTTGAAAATATTCAGCGAATCGATCAGCCTCATTCTTATCGAATCCAATGCTAAGAAATGCGCGTTTTTGTCGGAAGTCGTCAGGGAGCTGCGCCTCGATCAGGTCACGGTGGTCCGGGCACGTTTTGAAGATGTGCTCGACAATTTTCGATGCGGGCTTTCGCTTGTGGCTGCCCGGGCTCTTGGCAATTATGACCAGCTTCTAAGGTGGTCCGAATCGGCGCTTGTTTCAGGAGGCAGAGTCGTTCTATGGGTCGGCGAAGAGGACGCGCAAACGATAGTTTCTGATTGTGAATGGTGGACTTGGCTCCCATTCGCTCCAATACCTGGAGCCAGGAGGCGCGGAATCCTCGTTGGGTCGCCTCTCAGGTAGACCGCGTAATGTTCCACGTGGAACAATGGAATGAGTTAACCGAAAGGCATCGGCGTGACGTCTGATGGGCGTGATTTGCTGTTCCACGTGAAACATCTTGCAAATGAATGGACGGCTTTGCTAAATTCGCGGGCGGTTCTGGGGGAGAGGAATTGGCTCGGGTAATCTCGATTGCCAACCAAAAGGGCGGCGTCGGCAAGACAACGACCGCCGTAAACCTAGGCGCATCCCTCGCGGCATCTGAGCAAAAAACTCTGATCATAGATTTTGATCCACAGGCTAACGCGACCAGCTCCCTCGGCTTTCAGCGCGATCCCTCCAGGCGTACTTCATACAACATGATCATCATGGGTGAGCCCATCGAGAGGATCGCAATCGATGCACAGATCGAAGGGCTGGAGCTCGTTCCCTCTGATAAGAATTTGGTAGGTGCCGCCGTGGAAATGGTCTCAATGGAGCAGCGCGAGTACAGGCTGCGTGAGGCTATCCAAACGATCCGCAATAAATATGCGTACATACTGATTGATTGCCCGCCCACGCTCGATCTGCTTACCCTGAATGCGCTGGCTGCGAGCGACTCCGTCCTTGTCCCAATACAATGCGAATTTCTAGCAATCGAAGGGGTATCCGAACTTCTGGACACGCTCATGCGGATCCGGCGCACAATCAACCCTTCGCTTGCAATTGAGGGCATTCTCCTAACAATGTACGACGATAGGACGACGCTCTCAAAGCAGGTCTCTGCGGACCTGCGCAGCTTTTTCGGCAGTCAGGTTTTCGAGACGGTGATACCAAGAAATGTGCGGATTGCCGAGGCACCGAGCCACGGGATGCCCGTAATATTCTACGACATACATAGTAAAGGTGCCGAAAGTTATATCCAACTGGCCAAGGAGGTGATCGCTAATGCCCAGAAACGCGTTGGGCAGGGGACTGAGCGCGCTGATTCGGGAGGCGGAGCCGCTGCCGCAGCCGCTGCGGGAAACGCCGCTGGCACAAACAGGAACGCAGCAACAGAGCCTGCCGGCACAGGCAGCGAGTGATGGCCTGCTGCACGTCGATATCGACCTGATCGATCCGAGCCCGTACCAGCCGCGGACCCGTTTCCGTGAGGAGGCCTTAGAGGAGCTGGCGCAGTCGATTCGCTCGAACGGGATCGTCCAGCCGCTCGTGGTGCGGCGGCTCGGCCACCGCTATCAACTGATCGCCGGCGAACGCCGCTGGCGCGCAGCCCAGCGCGCTGCGCTTAGCCGTGTTCCTGTGGTCGTGCGCGACGTGCCCGAGGAACGTGCTGTTGAAATGACGTTGGTTGAGAACCTTCAGCGCGAGGACTTGAACCCCATCGAGCAGGGGCAAGCCTTCGAGCGCCTGATGCAGGAGTTCGCGCTGACGCAGGAGGAAGTGGCCCAGCGCACCGGGAAAGACCGCGCCACGATCGCCAACGCAGTGCGGCTTCTCAAACTTGAGCCGCAGATTCGCGACCTGATCGAAGAGGGGCGAATTTCAGCCGGCCACGGCCGTGCGCTGCTCGGGATTGCGGATCCCAAGACGCGCCTGGAAATTGCACGGCGCGTGGCGCGCGGCGGCATGACCGTCCGGCAAGTGGAGCGCCTTGCCAGCCGCGCGGCGCACCCGAAAGCTGGTTCTGCCGCCCCTACGGTCGATCCAAACGCCAAAGCCGCCATTGAGGAACTGCAACGGCGATTCGGCACGCGCGTAATTCTCCACCCGTTGCGGCCCGGACATCCCGGCCAGTTGGCATTTGAGTACTACAATGCCGACGATCTGATGCGTCTCTACGATCGCCTAATGAGAGAATGACGAGAGATAGGAGCGCATTCAGGCGGCGGTTATGGCTTGGGCTTGGCTAGACAAAAAGAATTCAGAGTCGTCCGAATGGACCGGATTTCTCGAAAAGGGCGTGCGGCTGGAGGGCAAACTTGAGGCCAGCGGCACGCTGCGAATCGACTCGGCGATCAAAGGAACGCTTGTTTCTGAAGGCATGCTGATTCTCGGCGAGCATGCGCACATGGAAGGGGAAATCCTCGGCAACCGCGTGGTGATCCTCGGACGTTTCACGGGAACGATTCATGCGAAGGGCCGGGTGGAGATTCATCCCAAAGCGATCGTTTCAGCCGAAGTTCACTCGCCATGCCTCGTGATCGAGCCGGGGTCGGTGTTCGATGGGGAATGCCACATGCCGCAATCCGGCGACGCGGTTAAATCGGTCACAATTCCGATCCGCTCGATCGCGCAGGCGGCGCCAACTATAGAAGCCGGGGACGCCGCAACCGAGCCGAAAACCGCGTAGTTTCCGCCAGCGCGCTATTCCACAATTACTCGGAGGAATTTCTTCTTGCCGGCGCGGAGGAGGATTTCCCGGGGTTCCGATAGCTCAATCTCGCGTTTCACGTCGTCAACGCGCTCGCCGTTGATTTCCACCGCGCCCTGCTTGATCAACCGCTCCGCCTCGCTGCGGGATGCCGCGAGTCCGCAAACAAAAATCAGGGAAGACACTCGCGTGGGGCCGCTGCGCGCCAGTTTCCTCGCCGGCGCCTCTTCCGGCGCCCGGCGGTCGCGGAAGACGCGCTGAAATTCCTCGGACGCTTTCTTCGCGGCATCCTCGCCGTGGAATCCGGCGACGATCGCGTGCGCGAGCTGCATCTTGGCGTCCATGGGATGCAGCGTCCCGCCGCGCACTTCTTCCTTCAATCGCACGATTGTGGGCCAGGAAAAATCCGTCAGTAGTTCGTAGTACGACCACATTAGCTCGTCCGAGATCGACATGATCTTGCCGAACATCTCGCTGGGCGCCTCGGTGATGCCGACGTAGTTCCCCAGGCTTTTCGACATCTTCCGCTCGCCATCGAGCCCCACGAGAATCGGCATGGTCAGCGCGACTTCGGACGCCTGCCCGAATTCACGCTGGATATCGCGATGCACCAAAATATTGAATTTTTGCTCCGTAGCGCCGATCTCTACGTCCGATTGGAGCGCCACCGCGTCATACGCCGTTAGAAGTGGATACAGCAGCTCGTGGACGGAAATCGGTAAATTCTTATCGAGCCGCGAACGAAAATCCTCGCGTTCCAGCATGCGCGCCAGCCGGTAATGTCCGCAGAGCCGCACCACATCGGCGCTGGACATTTTGCCGAGCCATTCGCTGTTGTAGCGGACCTCCGTTTTTTTTGGATCGAGAATTTTGTACACCTGCGCGAGATAGGTTTTGGCGTTTGCGTCCACCTGCTCGCGCGTGAGCGGCGGGCGCGTCTCCGATTGCCCGGTCGGATCGCCGATCATCGCCGAAAAATCGCCGATCAGGAAAATGGCCGTGTGACCCATGTCCTGAAAATGTTTCAGCTTTCGCAGCACTACGGTGTGGCCCAGATGAATATCGGGCGCCGTGGGATCGACGCCCAAATAGACGCGCAGGGGCTCGCCGGTGCGCTCCGCGTTTTCGAGTTTCGACCTCAACTCTTCGTCGCGGATCACTTCGGCGGCGCCTTTTTTGAGATAGGAGAGCTGCTCTTGTACAGGTGGAAATTTCGCGGAAGTCACAGGCTTGCGAAACGCCTTTCTTCAGTGTTTTCCCGGCGGGCTGCCAATCAGCACGCGCCGGCCCTCGATGCGATACCGCTCTTCCAGAACGATGCGGACCGCTTCGGTGTAAATGCGATGCTCCTCGCGCAGAATCCGTGCCGCCAATGTGTCCGGCGTGTCGCTATCCTCCACCGGCACGACGGCCTGTAAGAGGATCGGCCCGGCGTCCAACCGCTCATCGACGAAATGCACCGTGCATCCCGTGAATTTCACGCCATGCTCCAGCGCCTGCCGCTGCGCCTCGAGGCCTGGAAAAGCCGGCAGCAGCGATGGATGAATGTTCAAAATGCGATCGCGAAATTCGGAGACGAAATACGCGGAGACCATGCGCATGTATCCGGCCATGCAGATCAATTCCACTTGTTTCTCGCGCAGCGCGGCCACCACCAATCGATCATACGCCTCGCGTTCGAGCCCCATGGATGGAATCGCGCGGGCCTCGATGCCCCGCGCCTGGGCCTTCGCGATTCCCGGCGCGTCCTCGCGATTGCTCAGCACAATCGAAATTTCAGCGTTCGGAATGCGTCCCGCAGCCACGCTATCCGCGAGCGCCTCGAAATTGGACCCACGTCCGGAGAGCAGGACGCCGATGCGGCGTTTCATATTCGACCGAAATTAGCACAGTTCCGCGAGCGCCGAAAAGCGCGACGGAGGATCGGCAATCCGAAACTCACAGCGCGAGCCTGCCACGATAGATGACGCGATCGCCGCCGCGCGCGGCCTTCTCGACGCGGCCGATCACGTAACATTTTTCGCGGCGGCGCTTCAGTTCCGCCTGCACGCGCGCGACGTGCTTCGCCGGAACCACTAAAATCATCCCGACGCCCAAATTGAACGTGCGCAGCAGCTCGTCGCGCTCGATCCGCCCGATGCGCGTGAGATAGCGAAAGATGGGCAGCACCGGCCAGGAGCCAAGCTCGATCACGGCTCGCACGTTGTTTGGCAGCGCGCGAGGAAGATTGCCCGTGATTCCGCCGCCGGTCACGTGCGCCATGGTGGTCACCCATCCGCGAGCCAGAATGTTTTTCAGAAGCGGCCAATATGCGCGATGCGGCTTGAGCAGCTCCGCGCCGATGGGCCCGCCGATTTCTTCCACATAGCTATCGGGCCGGAGATGTTCCATGCCGAATACGAGCTTGCGCGCCAGCGAATAACCATTGGTGTGCAGGCCGCTTGAAGGCAGCGCCAGCAGCACGTCTCCGGCGCGCACATTTTTCGGATCGAGAGTTTTTTTGCGTTCCACCGCGCCGAGGATAAATCCCGCCAGGTCGTATTCGCCCGGCGCATAGATGTCCGGCATCTCGGCGGTTTCGCCGCCGATCAACGAGCATCCGGCCTTCTTCGCGGCGGCGCTCATCCCGGAAATCACCTGCTCGATCACATTCGGGTCGAGCTTGCCCATGGCGATGTAGTCGAGGAAAAAGAGAGGCTCGGCGCCCTGCGTCAGAATGTCGTCGATGCAATGGTTCAGAATGTCGGCGCCGACGCCGGAATGATCACCGGAGGCGCAGGCGACCTTCAGCTTCGTGCCCACGCCGTCGCAGCTCGCGACAAGCACCGGATCGCGCCAGCGCTTGCGATCGAGTTGAAAGAGGGAGCCGAATCCGCCGATGGGCGCGAGCACGCCCGGGCGAAACGTGCCGCGCGCCATCGCTGCAATGCGCTTTTTCGCCGCGTCGGCGGCGGAAATATCGACACCCGCGTCGGCGTAGCGCATCAGCAGGTCCCGCGTTGCGGAGCAGAAAAAGCGCGGCGGCAAGAGGTCATCTTGGGAACGTGTGGAACAAGCGGCGCCAGCGCACCTCGCCCGGATCGACGAACACTTTCAGATAAGTCTCGAAGCGCTCTCCAATATGGCCTGGATCCCAGACCTGTTCCGGCGCCTTGATCGACATGTAGATGAAGAGCGGCACGCCAATAATGTCCTTACGCGGGACGAAGCCCCAGTAGCGGCTATCGTAGGAATTATCGCGATTGTCGCCCATCATGAAGTACTCCCCTTGGGGAACGACGAGCTCGCCGTTTTTCACGTACTGCGAGATCTCAGAAGCCCACGTGGGAGTGAGCCGCGTATCCTGCGTCGGATCTTCCGCGGGCGGATACTGCGCGAACGGCGGATCGGGCGAAGATTTCAGCACGTACGGCTCGTTCAAAAGCTTCCCATTTACATAGACCTTTTCGCCGACCATCTTGATGTGGTCGCCCGGAACGCCGATGCAGCGCTTAATGAAATCGGGATTGCCTTCATCCGGCAGGGGCGCGCGGAACACCACAATTTGCTGCCGCTTGGGGTTGCGCCAGAGCGGCTCATGAATGTCGGTGAACGGGATGCCGGCGTCGTAGCCGATGCGGCTGACGATGATGTGGTCGCCGATTTTCACGGTGTTTTCCATCGAACCGCTGGGGATCACGCGCGCTTGCACGAGGGTGCCTTCGATGAAGATGAAGGCGAGGATCACCCAAAACCACGAAACCACCTCGCGCCAGACGCGTTGTTGCGCCGTTGCCGGCGCGCGCTGCGGCGATTTTTCACCCGATTTGCCAGCGGCCCTGGCGTGCCGCGCGTCAGCTTTCACGATGCGCCTCCACTTCCAATTGCACGAGCTCCGTGGGATATGCGCCCGTGTAGCATGCCGTGCAGAATTTTCCTTCGGTATCGCCCACCGCCGCGCGCAGCGATTCGAGCGAAAGATATCCGAGCGAATCGGCGCCCAGGAACTTGCGAATTTCCTCGGGCGAATGTCGCGCGGCGATCAACTCCTCGCGGCGCGGCGTATCGACGCCGTAGTAGCACGGCGAAATCGTCGGCGGGCAGCTGATGCGCACGTGAACTTCGGATGCGCCCGCCTCGCGAACCAGGCGGACGACTTTGCGGCTGGTGGTGCCGCGCACGAGCGAATCGTCCACCAGCACCACGCGCTGGCCCTCCAAATCGCCGCGCACCGGATTCAACTTCAGCTTCACGCCGAAATCGCGGATGGACTGCTCCGGCTCGATAAACGTGCGGCCGACGTAATGGCTGCGAATCAGCGCCATGCGAAAGGGGATTCCGGATTCGTCCGCGTAACCGACCGCCGCGGGAACGCCCGAATCGGGCAGGGGCGTGACGATATCCGCATCCACGGGATGCTCGCGCGCCAGCAGGCGCCCCAACTGCTCGCGGCTCTTGTTCACCGCGCGTCCGAAAACGATGCTATCGGGCCGCGAAAAATAGACCTGCTCGAAAATGCAGTACTGATGCGGCTTTTCCGGCGCGAAATGGAACGATTCGATGCCGCCGCGCGAGATGCGCACCATTTCTCCGGGCTCCACTTCGCGAACGTAATCGGCGTCGATCAGATCGAACGCGCAGGTTTCCGATCCCGCGACCCACGCGCCATCGAGGCGGCCAAGGATCAGCGGGCGGAAGCCGCGCGGATCGCGGATCGCGTACATCTCATCGCGCGTGAGCACCAGCAGCGAGTAGGCGCCTTCCACCTGGTTGAGCGCGTCCGCCAGCGCGCCAGGCAAATTGCGCGCGGCGCTGCGCGCCACGAGGTGGACGATCACCTCGGTGTCGCTGGTGGACTGGAAAATCGAGCCGCGGTGTTCCAGGCGGCGGCGCAGTTCGAGCGCGTTGGTCAGGTTGCCGTTATGGCCGAGCGCGAGCTTGCCCTTGTTGCAATCAATCATGATCGGCTGCGCATTGAGCAGCGTGGTCTCGCCGGCGGTGGAATAGCGCGTGTGGCCAATGGCCGCTGAACCCGGCAGGCCCGCCAGAGCCTGCGGCGTGAAAATTTCCTGCACGTGGCCCAGGCTGCGGTGCAAATGCAAGTCTGCGCCGTCGCTCGATACGATGCCCGCCGATTCCTGCCCGCGATGCTGCAAAGCGTACAAGCCGAGATAGGTCAGCTTGGCAGCCTCGGGATGGCCGAAGACGCCGAACACGCCACAATGATCGTGGAAGTGATCGTCGTCGAGAGTGCGGATTTTAGACATGCGCTAAGCGCTTTCGAGAGCCTTGGCGAGAGTTTCGCTCCAGATTTCACGAAAGGAAGAGACTTCGCCGCGGATCGCGGTAGCCCCATTCCATTGGATGCGAAACGTGCCGCGAATGACTGTACCGATGCGCTGGACGTTACAACCATATTTTGCCGCAATTGCCGTGACGCGGGCAAGCGAGGCGGCCGGGAGAGAGACGATGGCGCGCGCGCCGCGTTCGCCGAAGAGGGCGTATTCAGCGGCCGCTTTCTGCTCCGGAAGATCAACATCCGCGGAAAGGCAGGAGCCGGAATCATCGGCGCTGTTGAAGCAACACTCCGCGAGCGCGACGGCCAGGCCGCCATCGCTAAGATCGTGCGCGGAAACGATGGCTTTTTCGGCGGCCAGGGCGACGAGGCAATTGACGATATTTTTCTCGGCGTTCAAATCGATTGCCGGGGGCGCGCCGGCGACGATGCCATGGATCGTCTTTGCATATTCGGATGATGAAAATTCTCCGCGCTGCGCGTCAAGAGAGGTGGCCGACGGGTTCGCATCGAGCAGCAAAATCACGTCGCCTTTATTGCGGAATCCCGACCCGAGCGCGCAATTGGCATCTTCAATCAAGCCAAGAATGCCGAGAACCGGCGTGGGATAAATTGGACTGCCGAGCGTTTCGTTGTAAAAGCTGACGTTTCCGCCGGTGATCGGGGTTTCGAGCGCGCGGCAGGCTTCGGCGATTCCGTCGATCGCCTCGCTGAACTGCCACATCACTTCGGGCTTTTCGGGATTGCCGAAATTCAGGCAATTCGTGGCGGCAATCGGCCGCGCGCCGGTACAGGCCACGTTGCGAGCGGCTTCGGCCACCGCGTGCATGGCGCCGATGCGCGGCGAAAGATAGCACCAGCGGCCGTTGCCGTCGGTTTTGAGGGCCAGCGCGCGCTTGGATTCCTTCAGCCGCAAGACGGCGGCGTCGCCCGCGCCCGGGCCGACGCGCGTGTTGGTGCGCACCATCGAGTCATATTGCTCGGTGACCCAGTTCTTGGAGGCAATCGTGGGCGAGGCGAGCAGCCTGCGGAAATTCGGCGTGAGATCGGCGCCAACCGGCGCGAATTCCACGAGTTTGCCGGGCGATGCCGCGGCACCATCGAGACCGGCCGGCGAAGGCTTGGCGATGGGGCGCTCATAGCGCGGGGCTTCTTCGGCAAGAGCGTGGGCCGGAATTTCGGCCGCCACTTTGCCGTGATGCAGGACGCGGAGCGTGCCGTCCGCGGTGACGCGGCCGATTTCCACGGCGTCGAGCCCCCACTTGTGGAACACGTCAAAAACGGGGCGTTCGCGGCCGCGCTCGGCGACAAGAAGCATGCGCTCCTGCGACTCGCTGAGCATCATTTCATACGCCGTCATGTTGGTCTCGCGCTGCGGCACGCGGTCAAGTTCGATTTCGATGCCCATTCCTCCGCGCGAAGCCATTTCGGAACTGGAGCTGGTTAAGCCGGCCGCGCCCATATCCTGGATCGCGACCACGGCGCCGGTGCGCATCGCTTCGAGGCACGCCTCGAGAAGGAGCTTTTCCATGAACGGGTCGCCAACCTGCACGTTGGGCCGCTTCTGCTGCGATTCTTCGCTGAATTCGGCAGAGGCGAGCAGCGATGCGCCGTGAATGCCGTCACGCCCGGTTTTCGCGCCGACGTAGATGACCGGATTGCCTTCGCCGCGCGCGCGCGCAAAGAACAGCTCCTCCTTGCGGGCGATGCCGAGAGCCAGCGCGTTGACCAGGGGATTATTCGAGTAGCACGGCTCGAACGCCACTTCGCCGCCAACGGTCGGGACGCCGAAGCAGTTGCCGTAAAAACCGATGCCGCGCACGACGCCGTCGGCGATGCGGCGATTGCGCGCGATTTCTTCCGGCGTGGCGTTTCCGGCGGCCGGGCCGGGTGTGATCGGGCCAAAGCGCAGCGAATCGAGCACGGCGATCGGTCGAGCGCCCATGGTGAAGATATCGCGCAAGATTCCGCCTACGCCGGTGGCCGCGCCCTGAAAAGGCTCGACAAAACTCGGATGGTTGTGCGATTCGATTTTGAAGACGGCGACAAGGCCATCGCCGATGTCCACGACGCCGGCGTTTTCGCCGGGGCCCTGGACGACGTGCGCGCCGCGCGTGGGCAGGCGCTTCAGATGCACGCGTGAGGATTTGTAGGAGCAGTGCTCGCTCCACATCACGCTGAAAATTCCGAGTTCGGTGATGTTGGGATCGCGGCCAAGGATTTTTTGGATGCGCGCGAACTCGTCGGCGGTCAGGCCGTGTTCAGCGGCGATTTGCGGCGTGATTTTGATTTCCGTCCCGGTGCTGGCCATTTTTTCGGTGAATTTTTCGCCGGTGGCGTCCTGCCGATTTTGTGTCGATCTGGGCGCAGCGCTTTCCTTTGTTTTCAATGACTTAGGCCCGCTTTAGATCGGCAGGGTGTGTCGATCTAAAGGCCCGTTTGCCAGCGGCTCCTCTTGCGCGCGCCGCGCGGCAGCCGGACAACCTGCCGCAGGCGAATTGTGGCAGCAATCGGCGCATGAGGCAAGCAACGCGCAGCGAATGGGAGAAAATCGCGCGCGAACGGCGAAAAGCCGGATCAGAATTTTTAGAGCCTCTGGCTTCGCTAGGCGGAGACGCGAGCGGCTTCGCGGCGGGCGAGGCTTTCGGCCATGGAGCGGAGGATGACCAGGCCGTCAGCGGAGCCGAGCGCGAATTCAGCGGCGCGTTCAGGATGCGGCATCAAGCCGGCGACGTTGCGTTCGCGATTACAGATGCCGGCGATGGCCGCGAGCGAGCCATTGGGATTCGATTCGCGATCGCGCGGATCGACGGTGCCGTCCGGGCGCGCATAGCGGAAAAGAATCTGCTGATTGCGCTCCAGCGCGGCAAGCGTATCCGGATCGCAGAAGTAATTGCCTTCCATGTGAGCGATGGGAATTTTCAGAATTTGGCCGGGGCGCGCGGCGCAGGTGAATGGCGTCTCGGCGTTTTCGACGCGGATGTGCACCGGACGGCACAGGAAACGTAGCCCCTGATTGCGCAGCATGGCGCCGGAAAGAAGTCCGGCTTCGAGAAGAATCTGAAAGCCGTTGCAGATGCCGAGAATCAGCCCGCCGGATTTGGCGAAGCGCTCGAGCGCGCGCATGACCGGCGAGAAGCGGGCAATGGCTCCGGTGCGGAGATAATCGCCGTAGGAAAAGCCGCCCGGAAGCAGGATGGCGTCGTAGCCGGAAAGATTTTCAGATTGATGCCAAACGAAATCGACCGGCTCGCCGATTACCGAACCGATGGCGTGATAGGCGTCGTCATCGCAATTCGAGCCGGGAAACTGAACCACCCCGAATTTCATACAAATATCTTAGCACAGCTACATCGCGCTGCCGGAAGGGCGGGAGTTCAGGGCCGCGCGGGCTCCGGGGAAGTGGGCGGTTTTGTGAGCGGCGTGCTGGTCGATGATGCTTGGGGGCAGGTCTGGGAAATTTCCGAAGTGTGATTATGGACGATGAGCCATTTGTCCCCGACCTTCGTGAAAACCAGAGTGGTTTGGCCGCGAGCCTGGAAGGGCTGCCCATTTGACATGGCGTCAAACACCCATTGGTAGGACGCCCACGCCACGTCGCCGCGGTTGAAAACGTAGGTATTGCGGCGGATCAACTGAATGCCCTGGTAGGCGGACCATTCGCGTTTGTACAAAGGCACGTAGTTGGCCCAGCCGACCACCGGCGGCGCCCAAGTGCCGCTCACGAAGGTGGCGTTGTCGGCATAATACTTGTGCATCGTGGCGACGTCGCCCAACTGAAACGCGCCGAGCATCTGGCCGATATCCGAGTTGATCTGTTCGTCGACGGGCATGGGCGGCATCGGCACAGGATTCGACTGGCCCGAATTCTTGGAGCTTTTGTTTTTGTTTTTCTGTTTGGCGTATGAGGGCGACGCCAGCGCGAACGCCAGCGCCACCGCCAGCAGTACCGAGCTGCCACGAAGGAAGGCGAGGCGAATCGCACTGCTGCACATTCGGCGTGTTCCTCCTAATGCGTTGCAGCATAGCACGAAGCAGAGAGCGCGGGATCGCGCCAAGAGCCAGGGGATGTGCGCAATGGTGCAGCCCAGGCGCAGCGACGCCCTTGCGGGCAAAGGCAGTGCGCGCGCGGCGAAGCAACGCGGCTGCGAAACCGAAATTACCGCGACTGCCCAGGACGAACCGTCTGGCTGATTAGATTGACAAACAGCCGGTACGCGCCTGGAACGCCGGCCGGGAGTTCGCGGAAGAAATCGAGGCCGGTGTAGATGTAGAGGCCCTTTCCGTCGCGTGCGTACACGAGCCCTCCGGTGGCTTCCGGCTCGTTTGCGTCCGTCATCCCGAGCGGCGCTTTATAGCGCGGATCCCAATTGCTCCAGAAATAGATGCCGCGTTCCTGAACCCAGCCTTGAAAATCAGCCATGGTGATTTTGTTGGGGGTATTTAGCAGCGGACTATCCGGAATCAAGAAACGGACAGGTGAATCGGGATCGGTAACTCGCACGGCTTGTTGCGCCATGCTCGCCGGGAAAGGCGCAGGCTTGTAGCGGTTCCATGCGAAATCGCGCTCGTACTCGACGACCAGGGTGCCGCCGTTTTTCACGTAGTCCAGCAACCGGCCATTGGCGGCGATCACGTCGGGGCGCAATTCGTAGGCGCGGATGCCGACAACGATGGCGTCGTACTGGCTGAGATCGCCGAATGCCAGCTGCACTTCGTTCAGCATATCGACTTGGATGCCGATGTTGCGGAGCGAATCGGGCACCAGGTCGTTGTCTCCGGCGATGTAGCCGATCCGCAAGCGGCGCGGCACGTTTAGATCGAGCACGTGAACGGTAGCGTCATCCGGTTGGCTCCAATCGCGGGTGGGCAAGCTCGGCAAAGGCTCAACTGAAGTACGGAAAGTCTCGCCTCCGAGCCGGGCAAATGGATGAAGGGGATACGAGCCGATCGCGACATTTCCCGGTGGACGGACGGTGTATTTAATGAGCTGATTCCCCGGCGCGGTGAAATCCAGCGGAGCGACGGGCTTGACGTTCCACCCGCGGGGAGCGTCCATGCCGATGGCGACCTTGGCGGGCTTGGTGCCGTGGTATCGCACGCGCGCGAGCAATTGAAATGACTCCGAGGGGCGCTTCACCGGCAGCATCACTTCGGTTGGATCAACCGTTAGAGTGACCGCCGGGATCAGCTCCAGAGGGAATGTTTCCACCTGCGTGGTGGTGGCGACTGAATTTTCGACCGGCTTGCGAATGCTGAAATGATAGCCATCGACTGTGGCATGCACATCGACACGCACCAGCGGCGGGGGAAACGGGAGAATGGCATCGACGGGGGCGGTCGGAGGCATCGCACCTGCGGGAACGGACACGTGGAAAAGATAGCTCTTGCCCTCGGTATTTCCAGCTTCGAGCGTCGCCGTCCAACCGGTCGGCAGCAGAAGACTTGATTGATCGAGGTTCCACTGGAACGGAACGGCCGGCTTATCGAGGAAGCTCACCTTCACGGTGAAGCTCTCGCCGGCCACAAGCTCGTGCCGGTCGGCCTGAATATCGATCGGCAGGGCCAAATCGTCGATCAGCGCTGCGTTGATGCGATCCTGAATTCCGGCAAGTTCGCTCAGAACATCGGAAGCATCGTTTCCGCTGGAGGCGGATAGTTTGTTTCTCAGAGAAGCAATATCTTTCGCGGCCGACGCCAGTTGATTGGCCGCCTGCGAGCGATCGAGATCCAGCGCGGATTTCGCCGCATCTGCGAGGAGCTTGTCGGCAGCTGCGAGCTGGGGGGCCAGCGCGTCCTGAAATTGGGGGAAGCGCTCCGCGAGCGAGGTGATCGGCTGCGCCAACAGCTTCGGATCGAAGCCGCCACCCGCTTCCTGACCATGCTCGGTGATCAGGTACACAGGACGCCGGAAGAACGGATTGCCGAAGAGAGAAGGCGTTCCCTGAGAGCGGTGCTGCTCATGCCCTTCCATTCCGATTTCGATGTAACTTTTGCCCCATAGGGGAGAAACATCGGCGACGGGCAACTGCACCGCGCCTTCGGGCAATTTCGGGCTCGGTCCAAAAAAGTAAAAGCCGGCCGGGCGAAGCTCCAACTGCACTTTCCAGGGCTTCAATCCTTCGGCGATCTGGTCGGGGAATTTCGCCGGATCAGCCGCGTCCGCCACCGCCTGCGGAGTCAAAATCCCGCTGGCCTGATGCTGACCATGCCCCCAATGCACGCCGCCCCAACCGTTGATCACTACGTTGGGTCGATAGGTGCGAATCACGCGAACCATGTCTTCGAGGGGAATCACCGGGCCCCAGATTTTCATGGTGCGCTCGGGACTTTTCGAAAAGCCCGTGTCCACGGCGCGGGTGAAAAATTGATGCACGCCATAGTGCGAATCGGCTGCGAGCAACTCGGTGGTGCGAATCACGCCCATTTGGCCATCTTGCTCGGGGCCGATGGCGTTCTGTCCGCCTTGGCCGCGCGTCAGAGTGAGCAGCGCCACGTCGGCGTTCAGTCCGCGGGAGAGATAGGAAAGCATGCTGGCCGATTCGTCGTCGGGATGCGCGGTGACAAACAAAATTCTGGTATCAATTCGGCATTTATCGATCGCCTGGACCGTTTGTTGCAGAGACTGCGCCGCAATGGGCGCCGCCGCCGAAAATACAGCCACGCCCACGAGCAGCCAACGGCGCAGCGGCAGCCTGATCCCCCAAATTCGCCTGCCAGCGATCTGCAATCGATTCACGGAGCGACCTCCTGTGCCACAAACGGCCATTGGCGCGCCCATCGAGCGCGCGTCAAATATACAAGAATACCCGCGATTGCGGCGCCGAGCGAGGCCAACATGGCAGTCCGCCCGGTGGAAAGAAAAATGCCGATCCAGCCGATGACCGCAACGCCTACCGGCAGCGGGTAGAGCCACATGCGAAATGGGAAGCGCGCGCTCGACCAGCGCCTGCGTAGCAGGATTAGTCCGATGCCCTGCGCCGCGAATTGGATGAGGCAGCGCATGGCCAGGATTGCCTTGATCACGGAAATCAAGCTGAAAGCCATGCTGAAGGCGATGGCCGCGAGGCCCAATGCGACGAGCGAAACGTGCGGAAAGTGTTTCCTCGGATGCACGCGTGCAAACACCGACAGGAAATTGCCATCGAGCGCGGCGGCATAGGGAACGCGCGAGTAGCCCAGCATGGCGGAATAAACCGATCCGAGCGCCGTAATCAGAATCAAAACAGTGGCAAGCGTGGCCCAGTGGCTACCGTAGGCGCGCTCGATGAACGTGCTGGCAATGAAGGTGGATTTCTCGGCTTCGCGCCACGGAATCACGCTCAGAATGCTGATCTGCATCGCGAGATAAAGGCCGGTGATGCCGAGAATTGAAATGAAGATCGCGGCGGGGATAGTGCGCTCGGGATTCTTCATCTCGCTTCCCAGGTTGCAGACGTTGTAATAACCGAGATAGCTGTAAACCGTCTGGACGGTGCCATGCCCCAGCGCGGCGAAGAAGAAAAACGAGAGATTCCAGCCGCCGCCGGAGAAGTCGAACACGCGGCTCGGGTTGAAATGGATGGCGCCGCCGCAGATGATCCAGAGGATGGTTCCGATGACCGCAACAGCGAAGACGACCGAAATTTTGCCGATCTGCGTGATGCGGCGATAGAGCAGCGCGATCACAATCAAAAGAATCGCCGCGGCAATCACGTTATCGGCGTGGACGCGGAGCACGGATGCGGCGGACGCGATGGCCTTCGCCAGCCATCCCGAACGATTCACCAAATAGGCGGAGTAGTCCGCGAATCCGAGCGCGCCCGATGCAACGCTGAGCGGCCCCTGGAACAGCGTCTGCCAGATGTAGAGAAACGCGAGCAGATGGCCCCAGCGCCGGGGACCGTAAGCCTCGCGAAGAAAGACGTAGCTGCCGCCCGCCTGCGGCATGGCCGCGCCCAATTCCGCCCAAATGCAGCCGTCGCACGCGGCCAGCACGGCGCCCGCCGCCCAGGCCAGCAGGCTTTGCGTCCCGCCGTGCATTTGCTGAATGACAAAGGGGATCACGACGAACGGGCCGATGCCGACCATGAAGGTCATGTTCAGCGACGTGGCTTCGATCAGGCCCAGGCCGCGTTCGAGTTGTTCCGATTCGTTCATCGAAAAACAGGCGCCGTTTCAGCCGCGTGCGGATGGCCCGCGAGCCGAAAACGCACACCAGAGGAACGCAGAGCATAGCAAGAAACGCGCAGGCATCGCCCGAAAACTGCGTTCATTTGCGATACCATACGCCCTGCATTCGGAGGGACGCACCCGCGCAGATGCTGCCGCACGGAATCGCCATCGGTACCGGCATCACGGCTCTTACCGTCAGCGCTCTGATCGCCGGATACTTCCGTTTGCGTCGGCGCCGCGCTTTTCCTTTTTACGGATGGCTCGGGTTCGCGGCGCTGGTTTGCGCGGAAGTGCTGATGTTCCGCCACATCGAGCCGATCGCAACCTATTTCACGCCCATTGCCTGGAGCGCGTACATTCTGATCGCCGATGGCGCGGTGCTGGCCCTCAGCGGGCGCTCGCGGCTGAATGACGCACCGCTCGTCCTCGCCCGCATCGCGCTGCTCTCGATTCCGCTGTGGCTGATTTTCGAGGCGTACAATCTGCGGCTGAAGAACTGGACGTACGTCGGCGTTCCGCACGAATGGGCCGCGGCGCTGCTCGGATACGCGTGGTCGTTTGCGACGATTTTCCCGGGGATTTTTGAGACGTCCGATTTGATTCAAGCGATCCTGCCGCCGCTGCCGGGCAGACCGTGGCAGGTCTCGCGCCGAGCGGAGATAATCTTGATGGTGGCGGGTGCGGCTTGCCTGATCGTGCCGGTGGCGCTGCCGCCGCGGATCGGAGCGTATCTTTTCGGACTTGTTTGGATCGGCTTCGTCTTGCTGCTCGACCCGCTGAATCGGCGCCTCGGATTGCCGTCGCTGCTTGGCGATTTTGCGGAAGGATTTCGCCGCCGCGCATACGGATTTTTCCTATCGGGATGGGTATGCGGCTGGCTATGGGAATTTTGGAACTATTGGGCCGCGGCCAAATGGCATTACACGTTTCCGCTGATGCAGCACGAGAAGATTTTCGAGATGCCGGCGGTGGGATTTTTGGGATTTCTGCCGTTTGCGCTGGAGTGCTTCTGCATGTACGTGACGGCGGCGTGGCTGGCGGGATGGGTCAAGAGAGTGAAATGACGCGGATGGCGCGCCTGAAATTCCTGCCGGCCGTTGCATCGCTCGCGATCACGATTGCGATGGGAAGCGTTTCAGCGCGGGCTGGAGAAATCGCGCTGCCGGCTCAGGCGTCGCAAGCGCTGGACGAGATTTACGCGGGCAATCCGGACGCGGGCATCGCCACCGCGCGCGCAATCGAACAATCGGATCCGCGGAGTCCGCTTGGATATGCCATCGAGGCCGAGGCGCTGTGGTGGAAAATCTACTGCGCATCTTGCGAAATCCGGTGGGGCATGGTGGACGCGTGGAAGGGCGGAAAGAACGCCGAAGACGAGACATACCTGAAAATCGCGGATAAGGTCGTGCAGCTCGCGAACGCGCAGCTCGAGATCAAAGATACGGCGGAAATGCATCTCTACGCCGGAATGGGCTGGGCGCTCGAAGCGCGTCTCTACGGGCTTCGCGACGACCGCCGCAGAACCGCGCGAACGGGAGTGCGAGCGCGCGCGCAATTTATCAGCGCCCTGAAGCTCGACCCTCATTTGGCGGACGCCGAGGCGGGCCTTGGGCTCTACAACTATTACGTGGACACGCTTTCGCCCTTCGTGAAGCTGCTCCGGATTTTCATGGGCATTCCCGGCGGCAGCAAAGAAGAGGGCATTCGCCAGCTGCAAACCGGCATGGACCGTGGCGTCCTTTTGCCGGTGGTGGTGGCGCGATTTTATCTGGCGAAAAATCTCCGGACGTACGACCACCAGTACGCGCAGGCTTTATCGATCGCGGAACCACTCGTAACGCGCTTTCCGCGGAATCCGGTGTTCCTGCTGCTGGCAGGGAACCTCAACGCCGAGCTCGGACGCAACGCTGAGGCCGCCAAGTACTTCCGCGCTGCTCTCAGCGGCTCAGATTCCAATCCGGCATGCGCCGCCCGGGTAGAGAAGATCGCCAAGGAATTTCTCGCCAAGGGTGCAGATTGAGGTGCGAACGCGGTTCATCTCAGATGTCAGTCCGTTCCGCTGGAGGCGGAGGAAGAAAGAAAATCGCGGCTAGAACTCATTGGGCTCTGTTGACATCCTCGGAAAAAGGTAGCGATGCCTCAGGCGGTACAAATTGAAACTCAGGCCGAGCAGCAGAGCTTGGCGCACTTGCATAGACAGGCTTCGCCCAGGGGCGCGCGCCGAGAGCTTGCGTTTGACCGAGGAGAATACGCTCTC
>Ga0209061_1000667_pt1 | contig 76157 bp, 69 predicted proteins | sample Coa_R1_10_FD_187157 | JGI IMG/M metagenome (GOLD analysis project Ga0209061, IMG submission 187157) | Surface soil microbial communities from Centralia Pennsylvania, which are recovering from an underground coalmine fire - Coalmine... | ecosystem: Environmental > Terrestrial > Soil >... | reverse complement strand
GTCATCGTCGTGGGGTTGGAGAGAATCGAAACGGGAACGTGATGAATGCGCTCCACCCAACGGCGCAAGATAACCCGTGTATCGGCATCGGAATTCGGGTGCGTGATCATGCTGATACACATGCGGTGAAAACGCCCGCCATCGCCGCCCGCTTCCATGATGTCCAGCACGTCGTCGTAGGGAACGGCCGGCCAGTCCACGCGAATGAAGTTGCGATCGGCGTAATTGCGTTCGGCCTCGCGATGCCGCGCAAGGCCGCAATAGGCGCAGTTGGCACGGCAGCCTTCCGGATAGGTCAGCAACAAATTCAGGCATCGCGTGCAGCTCGTGCGGTGCATCATGCCTTTCATAATGCCGAGCGTGATCGCGGCGGCGGTGGACATTTGCACGTATTCGGGCGAGCGCATGGCCGGCGTAAGAATGTTGTTGTTCGGCAAATAAACGCCGTGCGGCGCGGCTGATTGCGCTTTGACACGCGCGCCGTTGCGCGCCTCAAGAGGCACCGGCGAAGGCGCGCGCGGGCGCATGCTCTCGGCGTCGTTATAATCCCGCGGGGTTTTGTTGAGGAAATCGGGAACCGGATGGCGCGGCATATCCAAACAGCTCATGGGACTTCCTTCCTTCGTTCTCTTTTACGCGGCACAGGCATGACGGCCGGTCAATCCATCCAACCCGATGGAGCAGCAAGCCGATTGCTGATCCACTTCCCGCCCGATGGCGCGGGCCAACGCCACCACGCCTTCCGCCGGATAGGCGATGCCGTCGAAACCCGCCATCACGGCATAGGCATCGGTGATGAGTTTGTGGGTCCCGCCCGGGCGTGCGCAGCCCAGTTGTACCGGCGCATGATGAATGAGCTTGCGCGCCGCTACGAAAACCTCGGCCACCTGCTCGGGCGGCGGGACGGCAAACGGCTTATGCGGCGGGGCATAGTGCGGCATGACGACAACCAAAACCAAGGCGGCGACGGGATAGCGCGCAATGATCTCAAGCGCTTTCATCTCGCCGAGCAAGCGCCCGTAATGCAGCCCGATCACAATATGCGGCACGACATCCATCGAGGTGCGGCACAATGCCGCGAGCGATTCTTCAAAATCGGCAACCGTGCGATCGAGATGATAAACGTCGCGGATGGTTTCTTCCGCACCGATCATATCCAGCATGGCCACATCGACGCCCGCTTCCGCCAGGCGTTGCGCGCGCGGGAAGTTGATCAACGCCGAGTGAACGGCGATGCGGAGATGCGGAAATTCCGCCTTCAGCGCGGCGATTGCCCCGGCATAACGGTCGTAAGGGACCTCGTTGCGGCGATTCGACCCGCCGGAGAGCAAAAACCCCCGCAGATCCTTGAGCCATACGAGGTCGCGCACTTTTCGGATAAGGTCTTCGGGGCTTTTGGCCGGAATCATCGGCTCCAGGATTTTCGCCTGGCAATGGTCGCACATCAACGCGCAGGCGCCGCCGGTGATAGAAAAGGCCGGGAAGTAATTCTTGCCGCCGCAGCCGCTGAGTTCCTCGCTCGCATACGCCCGGAACGTGGGGGTAAAGAAGCGTAACGGGCCGAGCGGGCGCTGTTTCGCTTCCGCTTCCAAGGCGGAGACCAAGGTTTCGTTCAGCGCGAGCGTGTCAAACGGCTCGATAGCGCTTGCGATCTTCATCCAACCCATTTCGGAAGTTTGCCCTTATATGATAGATCAGTCAAATAAGAACTGCGCTTGGCGCGGAAGGCCGGAACGGCCGAGGAGGGGCGGTGCGAACGCTTTGCGTGATCCAACATATCGAGGCGGAATTTCTCGGGCTGATGGAAGACCATTTGGAGAGCCGGAACATCCGCTTTCGCTACGTTCGGCCATTTACGGAAGGCACGAAGATTCCCGCCTCTCCCGAAGACTTCGCAGGGCTTGTTCTGCTGGGCGCGGGGCCTTACGGGGTGGTGAGCGGGCATATTCTGCCTTCGCTTGGCGCGGAGCTGCGCCTGGCCCGCGCTTTCCTGAACGCCGAGCTGCCGGTGATCGGGGTGGAGCTTGGCGCCGTCATTTTGGCGGTTGCGGCAGGAGGCGGGGCCGAGGAAGCGCCGCTTCGGCTTTGGGTTGACAGGGCCGCGCGCACGGATGCCGAGGCGCTGGGCGGCTGGCTTCCGGAGCGGTTTCCGTTTGCCGCTTATCTGCGCGATCGGCCGGTGCCGGGGGCGGGCCTTGCCGTGCTTGCGCGTGACCAGGCCGGAGAGCCGGTGGTGTTTGCCGCGGGTGAACGCGCCTTCGGCTTTTTGGGCCATCCGGGCATGAAGCGCGGAATGGCCGAGGATGTGGCGATGGCCTTCGAGGAAACCCCCGAGAACCTGGCCGCGGGGCTGGAGGCGCTCGCGGAGGTGCAAGCGGAGATTGCGCACGTGCTGAGCCCGATGATGGTGGGTCTTATTCAACGCTGTGGGCTGATGGATTAGGGCGCGGGCTTGGTGGAGCCGGGGCGAATGTCGGCCGACGAACCTACGGCTTCGGCTTTTCGCGGGCAGGGGGATGAAAGCGGCCGGCAGACAATCTTCGCTCTCCGGCTCCGACCCAGGTGCTGTTATTGCCGCGTTAGTCGCTGTCTTCGTGATCTTTGCCTTCCGGTTTCTCCGAGAGGATGGCACCGGTATGCGCATCGGCATGAAACTTCATGGTTGCGCCGTTCTTGACGCCTTTGCCTTCCCATTTGCCCTTTTCCGCTTCGATCTCGGCGATACCGGTATAGCCGGCATCCTTAAGCTTCTGCATCAGCGCATCGGCGCTGATCCAGTCTTTGCCGGGCATCTTGTCTTGGTCTTCGTGATCCGGTTTCTCGGAGAGGATGGCGCCGGTGTGGGCGTCGGCATGAAACTTCATGGTTTCGCCGTTCTTGACGCCTTTGCCCTCCCATTCGCCGTCTTCCGCCTCGAGCTTGGCGATGCCGGTATAGCCGGCATCCTTTAGCTTCTGCACTAAGGCATCGGCACTGATCCAGTCTTTGCCGGGCATCTCGTCCGCCCGGACAAAGGAAGCCGTGCCGATCAACACGATGGTTGCCGTGAAGGCCATTGCGGACCATTTCATCTTGGACGCTCCCTTCCTGGTTTCACCTCAAGAACATATTCTGCCGACGCCATCCCCTTGGCATTACGCGGCGCGTGCGGTTTGCAGGGCTTGCCAGACGCGCTCGGGCGTTGCCGGCATGTCCAGATCCGTCACGCCGTCTTCGGCCAAAGCGTCGATAATGGCGTTGATCACCGCAGGCGGGCTACCCACGGCGCCTGCTTCGCCCGCGCCTTTCACGCCAAGCGGGTTGCTTTTGCACGGCACTTCGATGAGCTCCACTTCGATGTCCGGCACGTCTGCCGCGCGCGGCAGAGCGTAATCCATGAAGCTTCCCGTGATCAGCTGGCCGGAAGCCGGATCGTAGACGGTATGCTCGAAGACGGCTTGCCCGATTCCCTGTGTCACGCCGCCTTGCACTTGGCCGCGCACAATCAGCGGGTTAATGGCTTTGCCGATGTCGTCGCAAACCGCGTAACGCACGATTTCCACCTTGCCGGTTTCGGGATCCACTTCGACTTCGGCCATATGGCAACCGTTCGGAAAGGTATGCTTTTCGATCGGCGCGACCTCGGCGGCATCCAAAAGCGTGGCCGATTCTCCGGCAGCGAGGCGTTTGCGCTGCGTCTCGGCAAGCGCAAGGATATCGATGCCGCGATCGGTGCCGACAATGGAAAATCTTCCGTTTTCGAAGACGATATCCGCGGGTGACGCTTCCAGGACTTCCGAGGCCGCCTTTTTACCTTTCTCGATAACGGTTGCGGCGGTGAGCAGAATGGCCTGGCCTTCGGAATAAAGGCTGCGCGCCCCGCCGGTGCCGCCGCCTTCGGGGATGGTATCCGTATCCCCTTGCTTGATGCGCACTTTCTCGGCATCGATGCCGAGTTCATTGCAAATCAGCATGACATAGGCCGTTTCGTGCCCTTGCCCGGTTGATTGCGTGCCGACATAGACATCCACATAACCATCCTCGGCAAAGCGAATTTCCGCGCGCTCGGAGGGGGCTCCGCCGGTCGCCTCGAGGTAATAGGACATGCCGATGCCGCGCCGCTTTCCGCGCCGCCGCGCTTCCGCTTGCCGGGCGGGAAATCCGGCGTAATCCATTTTCTTGAGCGCGGCCTCGAAGACGAAGGGGAAATTGCCGCTGTCGTAGACTTGCCCCATGGCGGAAGTCCACGGCATCGCGCTTTCCGGCACCATGTTTTTGCGGCGCAATTCGGCGCGATCGATTTTGAGCTCGCGCGCGGCTTGGTCGATCAACCGCTCGACCAAATAATTGCTTTCCGGCCGCCCGGCTCCGCGATAGGCATCCACCGGAACGGTGTTGGTGAATACGCCGATCACGTTCGCATAGACCGCTTGGAAACGATACACACTGGCAAGCACTTTGGTGCCGGCAAGGGTCGGAATAAACGGTGCGAAGGTGGAAAGATAGGCGCCCATATCGGCAAAATTGCGCGTGCGCAAAGCGAGGAAGTTGCCGTCTTTGTCCAGGGCGAGTTCGGCCTCGGTGAGGTTGGCGCGGCCTTGCGTATCGGAGAGAAACGCCTCGCTTCTCTCGGAGCTCCATTTCACCGGGCGCCCGAGCTTGCGCGCGGCATAACATGTCAATGCATGTTCGGCGTAGAGAAAGATTTTCATGCCGAACCCGCCGCCGACATCGGGCGTAATGATGCGGAATTTGTCTTTATCGGTTTTGAAGATCGCTTCCGCCAAAAGATCTTTGAGCAACCATCCGCCTTGGGTGTTGGTGGTGAGCGTCCATCTTCCGTTTGCCGGGTTGTATTCGGCCAATGCGGCGCGCGGTTCCATGCTGGCCACCACGACGCGGTTGTTGACCACTTTCAAGCGCGTGACATGCGCGGCTTGCGCGAAGAGCGCATCCACTTTTGCTTTGTCGCCGACTTGCCAATCAAAACAAATATTGCGCGGCGCGTTCGGCCAGACTTGCGGTTGGCCGGGTTCCGTTGCGGTGGCAAGATCGGTGACGGCGGGAAGAACCTCGTAGTCCACGACAACGGCTTCCGCGGCATCACGCGCTTTTTGCAGGGTTTCCGCCACCACGAGTGCGACCGGATCGCCCACATGGCGCACGAAACCATCGGCGAGAACCGGATGCGGCGGCATGACGCTTTTGGAGCCGTCGCGATTTTTCAGCGGCACGGCGCACGGCAGGGTGCCGATATTGTCCGCCGCCAAATCCGCGTGCGTGTAAACGGCCGCCACCCCCGGCATCGCTTTTGCGGCAGCGGTATCGATGCTGCGGATTCGCGCAGCGGCATGGGGGCTGCGCAAAATGAACGCCCTCAGCATGCCGGGCGGGGCATAGTCGTCGGTGTAGCGGCCGTTGCCTTTCAAGAGCCGCGGATCTTCCACGCGCGGTACCGGCTGAGCAAGACCGAATTTCGTCATGAAGACACTCTCCCGTTCGTCCCAAACGATCTCTGTAATGGTCCGTTTCTGGTCACTTAGTCCCCGAGTGTGTGGAGATCCTCCCGCACCCGCTCGTGCTTGCGCGCGCGCCGGCTTACGCGCTCGCGCAGCGATTGGAATGTGGCATAAAGCATGGGAATAAGAAAGATGCCGATGGCGCTTGCCGCAATCATGCCGCCGAAGACGGCCGTGCCGACACCGCGGCGGCTGAGCATGGCGGCGCCGTGGGCGAACACGAGCGGCACCAGGCCGAAGATAAAAGCAATCGAGGTCATCATCACCGCCCGAAAGCGCATCTCCGCGCCGAGCGCCGCGGCTTCGCGAATCGGCAGCCCCGCTTCGCGTTGTTCCTTGGCGAATTCGACAATGAGAATCCCGTTTTTGGCGGCCAGCGCGATCAAGACAACCATGCCGATTTCGCCGTAAAGATCCAGCGAAAGGCCGGAAATCAGTACCGCCACATACGAGCCGCAAATGCCGACGGTGACCGAAAGCAGCACGGGGATCGGAATGATCCAGCTTTCATAAAGCGCGACCAGAAAAAGATAAGCGAACAGAACCGCAAGGCTGAGGATGCCGAGCGTTTGCCCGGCGGCCAGCTCCTCCTGGTAGGCGGTGCCCGTCCATTCATAGCCGTAGCCCTGCGGCAGGGTTTTTGCGGAGATTTCCTCCATTGCGGCAAGCGCGGTGCCCGAGGAAACGCCCGGAGCCGGGCTGCCCTGAATGGCGATCGCACGATAGTTGTTATAACGCACGATCACCTGCGGCCCCTGGACGATGCGCATGCTGGCAATGGAGCGCATCGGCACCATTTGGCCATCTTTATTGCGGACATAGATCTGCCAAATATTCTCGATGTCGGAACGGTCTTTCGCCTCTCCTTCGAGATTGACCTGCCAGACGCGGCCGAGCATATTGAAGTCGTTGACATAAATGCCGCCGAGCGTTGCTTGCAAGGCAACGAAGACATCGGCCATATTCAGGCCGAGCGCCTGCGCCTTTTCCCGATCGATATCGAGATAGATGGAGGGGGTGGACGCGGTAAAGGTGGAAAAGACGCGCGCAAGCCTGGGGTCTTGGTTGGCGTTGGCAATCAACCCCCGCATGACCGCCCCGATATCGGCGGGATCTTGGCCTTCAAGGCCTTCCAATTCGTATTCGAACCCCCCCGAGGTCGAAAGCCCGATAATGGGCGGAAGGTTGAACGGAAACACCACGGCAGAGCGGATCTGCTGCGCCATTCCAAAGGCTTTGTGAATCAAGGCCTGTGCCATGTCTTCCATCTTCGGGCGTTCGGCAAAGGGTTTCAGGCGCAAGACCAGAAAGGCCGCGTTCGGTTCATAAGCTTGATCGAGCAGAGAGAAGCCCAGAATGGAAAGCACGTCGGAAATTTGCGGCATTTTCCGAAACATCGCTTCCACCTGCTTCACCGCGGCAGCCGTGCGCGGCAGCGAGGCGCCGTCAGGAAGCTGCACCAGCGCAAAGAATGCGCCTTGGTCTTCTTCCGGCAAAAAGCCGGTGGGCGTACGATACGCAAGCCCGACAAGGCCGACGCCGAAGGCAAGCACCAGAACCACCGCAACCGCGGCCACGCGCAGCAACCGCTGCACCGCCCTCGCATAGCCGCTGCGCACGCTATCGATGCCGCGCAGCACATAGGCCATAAGGCCACGCCGCACGCCGGTGTGGCGCAAAAACACCGCGCAGAGCGCCGGCGAAAGCGTGAGCGCGTTGATCGCCGAAATGACCATGGCGGCGCTGATGGTTACCGCGAATTGGCGGAACAGCGTTCCCGAAAGACCCGGAAGAAAAGCAATCGGTACGAAGACGGACAGCAAAACCAGCGAGATCGCAATGATCGGACCGGTGATTTGGCGCATGGCAAGCTTCGTGGCTTCCGCGGGCGAAAGCTCGGGATGTTCGCTCATGACGCGCTCGACATTTTCCACCACCACGATCGCGTCGTCGACGACGATGCCGATCGCCACCACCATGGCCAGCAAAGAGACCGTGTTGGCGCTGTAACCCACGCTGAGCAGCACGGCAAATGTACCGACCAAGCTGACCGGCACGGCAACCGCCGGAATGATGGTGGCGCGCACGCTTCCCAGAAACAGAAAGACGACCAACACCACCAAAGCAAACGCTTCCGTCAAGGTGCGTATGACTTCGTGGATCGTATCGTTGATGAAGGTGGTGCTGTCATACATCACCTTCGCGGTAAGGCCCGGCGGAAAGCGCTTCTCCAAGCGTGCCAAAGTTTCCCGCAATGCTTTCGCCGTCTGCACGGCATTCGCCCCGGGCGCGAGATAGGTGCCGATCGGCACCGCAGGTTGGCCGTTGAGACGACTTTCGCTATCCTCGCTTTTCGCACCGAGCTCCACGCGGGCAACCTCGCGCAAGCGCAGCAAAGACCCATCCGGGTTTGCCCGCAGCACGATGTTGCCGAACTCTTCGGGCGTTTGCAATCTGCCTTTGGTTTGCAGGTTGAGTTGGAATTGCTGTTCGGGGCTGATCGGCCGCGCCCCGATGCGCCCGACCGGAGCCTCGACGTTTTGCGCTTGGATTGCGGCGATAACGTCGGACGGAGAGAGATTGAGGCTTACCAGCCGCTGAATATCGAACCATATGCGCATCGAATAATTCATCTGCGCAAATAATCTCGCTTGGCCGATGCCGGGAACGCGCGCGATCGCGTCGAGCACGTGCACGATGACGTAGTTTGTTATGTAAAGCGGATCTTGTTTTCCGTTCGTCGAATAGAATGCAATGAATTGCAGCACGGAGACCGAACGTTTTTGCACCGTGATGCCTTCTTGCTGGACTTCCGGCGGCAGCTCCGCAAGTGTTGTTTGCACGCGGTTGTTGACATTAACGGTATCGATATTGGGATCCGTCCCGAGCGCGAAGGTGACGGAAAGATTGTAGCTTCCGTCGTTGCCGCTCGTTGACTTCATATAAAGCATGTTATCGACGCCGTTGATGTTGGCTTCCAACGGCTGGGCCACGGTGCTTTCCACCACCGAGGCGGAAGCGCCGGGATACGTGGCGTAAACGAGCACTTGCGGCGGCACGATATCGGGAAACTGCGCTACCGGAATTTGCAGCATCGCCAAGACGCCGGCGATGGTGGTAACCAAAGCGATCACCACCGCAAGCCGCGGACGGTCGATAAAAATGGAAGAGATCATACGTTTTAACCCCGCGCCGCTTGCGGTTGCGGCGTTGCCGGGGCGGGCAAGACCGGCTGGCCGGGGCGAACGCGTTGTAGACCTTCCACGATCACGAGCTCGCCTTCTTTCAGCCCGGTCATCACCACCGCCGTGCTCGGCGTCGATTGGCCAAGCGTAATGCGCCGCTGCTCGGCTTTATTGTCGCGATCGACCACGAACACGTAATCGCCGCCGGCATCCGCCAATACCGCCGCGCGCGGAATAGTCAATGCCTGCACTGGCTCAACGCCCTCTAACAGCACGGTGACGAATTCTCCATCGATCAATTCCCTTGCGGCGACATTCTGATTCGCGGCAAGAGCAATCCGCGGGTTGGCAATGACTCCGCGCAGCGTAATGGTGTCGGTGCTTTGCGCAACGGTGTTGTCGATGAAATCGACTTTGCCGATCTGATCATAAATGCGGCCGTCGGGAAGCCGGAGCCGGATTTGCATGGCCGCGAGTCCGCCTTTCTTGGCGTAGCGCTGTTGCAGATCCAAGGCGGCCCGTACCGAGACCGGAAAGACGACATACATGGGATCTTGGCTGACGATCGTGGCAAGCGTTCCCGAGTTCGGACCGACGACATTGCCGACCGTTACGGAAGTGCGCCCGATTTTACCGGAAATCGGCGCGCGGATTTCGGTATAGGCCAAATTGATCTGGGAAATGCGCAGATTGGCCTGTGCTTGCATCAACTGCGCTTTGTCGGAAAGCCAGGTTGCCCGCGCCGAATCCACCGCCGCTTGCTGCCCGGCGGGGGTGTGCAGCAGCGCTTCCGCGCGCCTTAGGGTGATATCCGCGTTGTCGTATTGTGCCTGCGCCTGCGCTACCAACGCCGCTTTGGCTTGCACATCGGCAACGAATGGCGGTTGCTCTAAGACGTAAAGCAATTCGTCTTTTTTAACTTCGGCCCCTTCGGTAAACAGCATGCGATCGATATAAGCGGTGACGCGGGCCACCAAATTGACCCGATCCGTTGCCTGGATGCGGCCGACGAATTCGTTGGTTTCGGTAACGGGCATGCGTACTACGCGGGTGACGCCGACGGCAGGCGCAAGAGGCGGCTTAGGTTGCGCCTCGGCCGTCAAGGGAACAAGCAAGCCGGCAAGAAGCAGAAGCAAGGTTCGCAGCATAGGAATGTTCCTAATGGTCTTGTCGGATTTTTTACGCACGATCAAAAGAGAACGGCCATGCGCATGCGCCTGAGACAGGCCGGGGCAGATATGGCCTTTTTCTTTGATCTGTGAAGCCTGCGAAGGCGTGGTCACCGATCGCTTCGGGTTTTTATAGAACCGAACCGTTCGGTCATCAAGCGTGGCTTCGAGGCCTCCGAAGCCCTTGCCTTTCTTGGGCATCCGTTGCAGCCTGCGCCGATCGACGGAGGCAAAAGCATGGCTGAACGTGTCATTGTCTGTGAGGTGGGGCCGCGGGATGGGCTGCAAATCGCCAAGGGCCGCATGCCGACGGCGATCAAGGTGCGCTGGATCGAAGCGCTTGCCGCAGCCGGGGTGCCGGAGATCGAAGTGGGCAGTTTCGTGCCCGCGCGGCTTATTCCGCAAATGGCCGATACCGGTGAAATTGTCCGCGCGGCGGTGCGAATTTCGAACCTTACCGTCATTGCTCTGGTGCCGAATTTGCGCGGCGCGCAAGCGGCTTACGAGGCGGGGGCGCACGTCATCAGCGTGCCGGTTTCGGTGAGTGAGGGGCACAGCCGCGCCAATCTCAACCGCACGCCCAGCGAACAAATCGCCGAAGTGGTACGCATTGTGGAATGGGTGCGGGCGCAGCCCCGCCGCATGAAGGTTCTCGCCGGTTGTTCCACGGCTTTCGGCTGTTCCATCGACGGGGTCGTGCCGATGGCAAAGACCGTGCACGTGGCCGCCGCGCTGGCCGAGGCAGGAGCGGATGAAGTGATTCTGGCCGATACCGTGGGCTATGCCCATCCCGCGCAAATCAAGGCCACGGTGCGCGCGGTGCGCGCCGCCATCGGCAGCAAACTGACCGGCTTGCATTTGCACGACACATTCGGATTGGGCTTGGCCAATGCTTACGCGGGGCTTGAGGAAGGCATTCGCAAATTTGATGCCGCCTTGGCCGGGCTCGGCGGCTGCCCCTATGCGCCGGGTGCTTCCGGCAATATTGTAACGGAAGATCTCGTCTACATGCTGGAAAGCATGGGGTTTGAAACCGGCATCGACCTCGCGCGGTTGCTTGCGGGGCGCGCGATTTTGCACGAGGGTTTGCCGGACGAGCCGCTTTACGGCCAGGTGGCCCGCGCCGGCATTCCGCGCACCTATCGCGCCGCAGCCTAAGCAAGCTTTGCGCACAGCCCGATCGCGCTTTTAGGACGCCGCCGCGCGCCGGCGCGAGCGCAACCGCTGTGCATAAACGTTCACAATCAACGCGGCCAGCAAAATAAGGCCGCGAATAAGGATTTTCAGGAAACTGTCGATATTGACGTGGTCGAGGCCGTTGTTGAGCACGCCGAGAACAAGCAAGCCCACGATGGTATTGCCGATGCCGCCTTGGCCGCCGAAGAGGCTGGTGCCGCCGACCACCACCGCCGAGATGGAATCGAGCAGGTAATTGTCGAATTCGTCCTGCTGCGCGCTGCCGAAATGCGCAACGCCGAGCATGCCCGCAAGGCCCGAACACAACGCGGAAATGATCATCACCGCAGCCAGGATGGCACGCACATTCACGCCGGAATATTCGGCCGCTTCGCGATTGCCGCCCACCATGTAAACGTAGCGTCCGAAACGCGTATAGGTCAGCACCACGTGCGCAGCCGCAAGCACCAAGGCGGCGACAATAATAATCCACGGCACCGGCCCGAGCGAGCCGTTGCCCAAGGTGGCGATGAGCTTCGGCACGGCATAAGCGATCTGCCCCCGCACCAACAATGCGCAAATGCCTGCGCCGATCTGCAACATCGCCAAGGTCATGATGAAGGAGGGGATGCCGATGATCGTCATGCCCACGGCCGTGACCGCGCCCAGGGCGGCGCTGGAGGCCACCGCAATCACGATCGCGGCCCAACCGGGAAGCGGAACATTGGCGATATTCACGCTGCTGTCCTGCGCCGTGAAAAATGCGACCACCACGCCTGTGGCATTGGCAACGCTGGCCACGGAAAGATCGATCTCCGCGGTGAGGATCACAAAGGTGAGCCCCACCGCCATAATGCCGGTGACCGAAATTTGTTGCAGAATGTTATTGAGATTGTCGAGGGTGGCGAAAGAGGGGCTGGCAATGCTGAACAACGCCACCAAAAATATCAGGGTAACGAAAGGCGCAATATTGCGCAGTTGCGCGGCGAACCAGGACTCCGCACGCGGCGGCAGCAGGGAGGAGGCGGTTTTGGTTGCGGAACCTTCCATCTTCGCTTCCCTCATGCGGCCGCAAGAAGGCGGTCTTTGCTGACCGCTTCTCCTGCAAACTCATGCACAATGCGGCCTTTTTTCATCACCAAAATCCGATCGGCAAGCGCCAGCACCGTTTCCGGCTCGGTAGATGCCACCAGAACCCCGACGCCCCGCGCGCTGAGATCGCGCACGATGCGTACTACGTCTTCTTTCGCGCCGACATCCATCCCGCGCGTGGGCTCGTTCAGCAAGAGCACGTGCGGCAAATGCGTGAGCCACCGTGCCAGCGCCACTTTCTGCTGATTTCCTCCGGAAAGCGTGCCTACCGGCAGGTCGACATTCGGCGGGCGAATCCGCAACGCGGATACTTGCTCGTGCGCAAGGGCGCGTTCGGTGGCCGGCTTTACCCAAAGCCGCGAAAGACGTTCCAGAATGCTAATGGATATATTACGATAGACCGGCTCCAAGGCAAACAGCATGCTACGCCGGCTCTCGGGCAAAAATGCCAGGCCCGCGCGCTTGGCAACCGCGGTTGAAGTGATGCGCACCTCTTTGCCCATGATGCGCACGCGCCCGCGTTCCGGCGGGAGCTTGCCGAACAAGCTTCGCGTGAGCTCCAATTGCCCGGAGCCCATAAAGCCGTAAAGGCCGAGAACTTCGCCTGCGTGCACGCGCAAGCCGACATCCTCGAAGGCGCCGCGAAGGCACAAATCTTCCGCTTCCAAAACCACCGGCGCCTCAGTGCGGCTCTTAAGTTGAAATTCGCCGAGATAACTTTCTTCCAGTTCTTGATGTCCGGCGCCGATCATGTGGTCGATAATCCACATTTTATCGATGGCGGCGGCGGAAGAGGCCACTTTCTGCCCGTTTCGAAACACGGTGACGGCATCGCAGATGCGTAAAATGTCATCCAGGAAATGCGAAATGAAAATCATACTGCGGCCTTGCGCGCGAAGCTGCCGCAGAAGTTCAAATAATCGCTCGATCTCGGGCGGCGAAAGCGCCGAGGTTGGTTCATCCAGAATGATGATGCGGGCGCCGGAAAAGATCACGCGCGCAATCTCGATCATTTGCTGCAACCCGAGCGGCAGCGCACCGATCGGGGCACGCACGTCCACGGAAATGCCGAGGCTTTGCAAGTGCTCGCCGGCTTCGGTCATCATGCGCCGCCAGTCTACAAAGCCGAGCTTGTTCGTGGGTTGCGCGCCGAGCAGGACATTTTCGGCCACCGTCAATTCCGGTACGATGCTGAGTTCCTGATGCACCATACCGATTCCGGCGGCGAGCGCATCCCGCGCGGAACGAAACCGCACCGGCCGGCCCTCCAATTCCATCCGGCCGGAATAGTCGGTGTGCACGCCGGCGATGATTTTCATCAACGTGCTTTTTCCGGCGCCGTTCTCTCCCGCAAGCCCGTGAATTTCACCGGCGTGCAAACGAAAATCCACACCGCGCAGCGCAACGACCCCGCCAAAGCGTTTTTCAATCCCGGTCAGTTGCAAAAGCGGGGTCGGCGCTTGCACGGCTTCGCTCCAGCCAAGCCCTTTGATCAGCCGAAATTCAGATTAGGAAATGCTCCTCCATCCACAGCATGCCCGGGGCATTTTGCTTGGTTACCACAGGCCCGTCTGCCACAATGTGCTTTGGAATTCCGCTGCCGGTTTTCTCGCCGTTGACTACGGCCGCAACGCCGGCAAGCACGGCATAGCCGTGAATGCGGCAGGAGGGGTTGCGCACGGTGGCATGCATGCGCCCGTCCAGAACCGCTTGCACCGCGGGCGGCTGCGCATCGGTGCCGCCGATGAGGATGTTGGTGCGGTTATGCGCCTTCATCACGTTGTAGGCGGCGAGCGCCATGTCGTCGTTGTGGAAATACGCGGCATCGATTTTCGGATATTTGGTGAGCAGCGTTTCCCAAATGCGCGCAGTTTTGGCCACATCCCAGTCCGCCGGGGTGGTATCCACCACCTGGATTTTGGGATATTTCTTCACCACCGATTCAAAGCCCCGCGCGCGCCCTTGTGCTCCGGTGTGCCCCAGCGCGCCCTGAGTCATCACCATAATGCCTTCGCCGTTGATGGCGTTGACCAGCGCTTGGGTGACCGAGGCGCCCATGAATTCGTTATCGGGCGCGATGAAGCTGTGCACCGCGATTTGATCCAGCGGGGCAATCAAGGTGTCCATATCGATGACCGGGATGCCGGCATCGATCATTTTCTTCACCGGCGTCGTCAGCGTGCCGATGCCGAACGCCTGGATGGCCACGAAATCCCATTTCTGCGAGGCCATGTTGTCGATCGCCGCGCGCTGCTTGGGCGCGGAGAGCTCCCCGTCAAACCACGTGATTTCGACGTTCAGCAACCGCCCCCAATACTCCGCCGCTTGCTTGCCTTGCGCACACCAGGTTGCCTGCAGCCCCGCGTTGGAGAATGCGGCCTTGAGCGGCTTGGCCGAGCGCCCGGTTTCCGCTGCCAGTGCGGCGATCATTTGCGGATGCAAGCCGAGCATGGCGGCTCCCATCCCTGCGGCGGCGGCGGCCTGCAAAAAGTTCCGGCGCTTGTTGGTGTACGGGGTTTTGATTTTCGTGGCCATATTTCCTCCTGATTTGGGTTTTCCTAGCCATTTGTATTTCAAGCCATTTATCAAAGCCATTAGAACCGGCCCCGATGCGAGGCGCAAGTCTGCGTCATGCAAGCGTCATTGGCAATCTCTCGGCAGTCGGGCGATGAAGGTGCCGCAGCAATGGTTGGAAGCGAAAAGCTTGGGAGCGATGCGGGATGGAGAACGGCTACCTGAGAAGGATCGGGCTCGCAGCCCTTGCGTTGGGGATGGCCACTTTGGCCCATGCGGAAATGGTGGAAATCGGGCCGCGGCCCAATACGGCGGTGTTGCCGTATCTCCAGCCGCTTGAGTCAGCCGGCGATTCGTCCTCTTTGATCGCGGCGCTGCGCGCGCACGTGCGTTATGTGTTTGTGCTCTTTCAGGAGAACCGTTCCTTCGACCATTACTTCGGCACGTTTCCCGGCGCCGAGGGTCTGTTTCGCCACAAACCCGAAGAAACTCCGGGCTTTGTCCAACCCATCCGCAACACGGACGGAAGCATGGGCAGTATTTCGCCCTTTCGCATCGGCCCGAAAGAGGGGGCTGCGGATCTCGATGATCTTTTGCACACCCGCACGGCGCTGCTTGCCAAACTGGATTATACCGCGGGGCGCGCCCGGATGGATCATTTCGCGCTGACGGAAGAGCAGGCATACAGCCCCTCCGGCAAACCTTCCCTGATGGCCAAACAATTCGGCGAACTGCCGCTTGCTTACGTGGATTGCGATACCATCCCGTTTCTTTGGAATTACGCCAATCGGTTCGTCTTGTTCGATGCGTTTTTTGAAACCGCGCTCACGCCCTCGGCGCCGAACGCGGTTGCCGTGATTGCGGGACAAACGGGGCTGACGCAATGGCTGAAGCACCCGGAGCTTTCCGCTGCGGCCGAGGATGACCCGGGTGCGGCCGGCGTTCCGATGACCGGCAATTTGAGCCCTTATTGGGGCTCGGCGCGCGACAATACCAGCGGTATGCCGCGCAACCCGTATTGGAACGTGCCGGGTGTGCAGATCAATCAAACCTACGCGAGCCTTCCTTTAACCTTGGCACAAAAAGAAGCCGCCCGGCTTGCGGAGACCGACCGGGCTCCCCGGCAAGATCTGGCCGATGTGGCACGAGATCTCCCCGCTATTGCGCGCGGAGGGCGCCCGCCTGTGGCTTGGGGGTGGTATCAAGAGGGTTATGATCGGGAGCCCACGGATCCCGCGGGCAGCCCGCCGGAAGGGACGCATCGCAGCTACGTGACGCACCATAACGGGCCGCAATATTTCGGTTATATTTCCAACAACCCCCTGATGCGCGCGCATTTGCACGGGCTTGCCGATTTCTTTGCCGATCTCGCCGCCCGGCGGTTGCCCCCCGAAGGCGGTGTTTTTTACGTGCGCGGCGGGTTTCGCGCCATTTCGGGTGAGCTTCCGGCCAACCCTTTGGCCACGGTGCGGGCGCGCTTTCGCGGCGATGACGACCATCCCGGCTATGCGGATTCCGAACTTTCCGAGGCACTGGTGGCGCGGGCGATCAACGCGATTGCGCAAAGCCCATATTGGGCGCAGAGCGTGATTCTGATTACTTATGATGAATCCGGCGGGTTTTACGATCATGTGCCGCCGCCTTCCTTCGCGCGCGACCCGGCGGGCCAGCCGCTTTCGGCGGGGATGCGGGTGCCGATGATCCTGGTTTCACCGTTTGCGCGCGTGCATGCGATTTCGCACGAACAAAGCGACCACGGCTCGATTTTGCGGCTGATCGAGGCCGTTTTCGATCTGCCGGCGCTGGCGGATCTGCCGGAAGAGCAGGCGGCGCGGGAGCTCGGCAAGGCGCGTTATGGGGAGCCGGATTTGGCGCCTTCCGACGGCGTTGCGGGCTTCGGGAACTTGCTTTCCGGGTTTGATCCGGCAAGGCTGAGCGGGAGAGCTCCGCCGTTGCCCTCCTCGTATGCGATGCTGCCGGAGCCGCAAATTGCTGCCCGCCCGCATTTCGGCGGAAAGGGATGCAACGCGATCGGGGTGGTGCCGGAAGATTTGGCGAGGGGCATTCGCACGGCGCCGCCCTCGGATTTTAACCCCCGGCCGGCGACGGAGCCGAATTTTCGAAGCAGGGAATGAGCGCGCCGGGGGTTTTGTTTCCGGCGGATTCGAGTTAGAAGCCTCTTGAAGGACCCGTAGCTCAGTTGGATAGAGCGTCGCCCTCCGAAGGCGAAGGTCGTGCGTTCGAGTCGCGCCGGGTCCGCCACATTTTTCCATGGCGCACCCGGGCGCTCGTTCCGGAAACAATAACGATCGAGGGGTCTTCGAGGAACGTGGCTATCGCCGGACCGGGCGGGGTGCGCAGCATGCGCGCGCCGCGCGAGAAGGTCTCGGAATGGAGCTGAGCGATCACCACGAACGTCTCCGTCGAAGGCCGACCGCAGAGAAAAAATACTTGCTGGGTGCCAAATCTGTTTGCCGAGCCTGCGACCGAGGCGGACTCGTATCGTGAAGCAGGGATCGAATCGACGGCTCACTGGGTAGGCGGCGGAGACCGGCGGCCGGAGACAAAGCTCGCGTCTAAACCGAAGGGGCAAATATTGTTGGGAGGTGAACCCCTCGACGGGAGAGATCGTAGGGCTTAACTTGAAGTAAAGCATCGTATAGCCTTAGCATTAGAATTTGCACCACGTCTTGTGCACAGCGGAAAAGCACCGGAGCGCCGGCCGTGCCGACAGCGGCAATACGCTGGATAAACCCCGGCTCTGGTTTCTGGCACTATCCAGGAGGTATCCGCCTTCCTCAACCAACCTGCCCACAGCCGCGGACGTTTCGCGAGCGTTGCCCGTCTTGTCGAAGGCTTTGAGTCGCCCTACGGCCTGGAGCTGCTGTCGACAATGCATCGGGTCATGACGCGGGGACGGATGTGTCGGCTTGACGACGTGGCCGGCCGCATGCACGCTTGGAATCCGCGCAAACGCCAGTTCGCGAACCGGCAAATCAACATTCTATCCGACCGGCTTCAAGAACAAGGCCGGATATAAATGTCGTTTGTCCTGAATCGGAGCAGCCCAATGAATCCGGTACCAAAACGGCTGACGAAAGAGCCCCTCATCGAGGCGATCTGGCAGGTTCAGTTCGAGGGTGAACAGGGAATTGGGGATGTGCTGCCAGGCATCCTCTTTACTGGGCTGAGAAATGAACACCCCAAGCTCCAGTTGCAGCGCCTTCCCTCGGCCAACATTCCGGCGCCGATCGCAGAAAGGGATCCCCAGCTGCGGTTCGCTCCGAAGATGCTGATGGAAAAACCTGATGGACCATTTGTCTGGCAGGTGGGCGATCGGGTCATCACCCTGAACTGCCGCAAGCCCTACGTGGGCTGGGAGAAATTCAAAGTCGCCGTGTTGGCTCTGATGCAAATTGTCGAAAGCAGCGGGCTTGTCCCCAACCCTCAGCGTCATTCACTACGCTACATCAATTTGCTCAGGGACGAATTGGCCGTCGATTTAGCGGCGCTCAGACTGGCGCTGAAGCTCGGCGATTACCAAATCAAAGATCGCGTGCAGATGCGCCTCGAAATCCCTGATGCAGAGTGCTTGCATGTCGTGCAAATTGCCACTGCAGCGCAGGTCAATCTTGCTGGAAAGCAGATGACAGGTTCCATCATTGACTTAGAGACGCTGCCTGTGAATACGCCGGGTAACTGGGATACTCTGCGCGGACAGCTCGACTTGCTGCATGACCATTTAAAGGAATTGCTCTTCCGTCAGATTCTGACGGAAGAAACGATTCAGAAACTAGAGCCGGAGTATTGACGATGTGGGCTAGCACATCGGATGTGTCGCCGTTGCAGCACTTGGGCGCTCCGGTCACTGTTTATCGGGACGCGGCTGCCGCTTGGCCTTGGGAATCACGGCAAGATGAATCACGGCAAGATGACGACCGGTCCATTCGTTACGAGGCCGGTCGTTACGAGGCCGGCAACGCCTTGACAACTGCCCCGCAGAACGTCGGGCCCCGGAAAGAGTCGCTGCCTGAGTACCACGTCACGCTGCTCGCCGAAAAAAGTCTCGCGGAAGATTGGCTGCGCCCTGAGGAGGACGAAGCTTGGGCGCATTTGCAGTAGGCGACGTGGTCCTGTTGCCCTTCCCCTTTTCTGATCTTTCCCGAGCGAAAAAGCGCCCGGCCCTAGTACTCGCTGACGCTAGGAATAATGACTGGGTGTGTTTGCAGATCACGAGTCGCCCCTATGGTGATCCTGTTGCCATCGCATTAGTGCAAGCTGATTTCGCCACTGGATCGCTAAATCGCGACAGCTTCATCCGTCCCGGCAAATTGTTCACGGCTCATGATTCTCTGTTCATTCGCACCGTAGCGCAGGTGCAAGGTAGCAAACTGACTGAGGTGAAAGAGGCTGTCATTCGTTTCGTCCGGCAGGGGATTTTTTCGTGACTACCCTCATCCCACCGGCGCTCAAAGACGCCCCAAGCCTGACCGAGACAGCCTTTCAAGCGTAGAGGAGGTCCTTCGAGGCCCAGACCGAACGCAAAGGTTGGGCGTTCGTAGGGTTCGACAATATCTTCCGACAGCGCGATCGGCCGAAGCTCCTTCCTCACCCATTCCGGGGTGAAGTCCATGCGGGGCATGAACGGCACGTCTTCCTGTTCCTGCGCGGCGGTGGTGTTCTCGAGATCATGATCAGCCATGGCGTACTCCTTGGCAGGTCGAGGCCGGGCAGAGCGAGCGGCGCTCCCGGCCTATTTCAGGTCAACGCGGGTGGTATTGCGTCATTTGCTCAAGCCCGTAGCGGCACTACCTCGCCGGAGGGAATGGTCTCCCCCATGAGGTCGAGGATACGGCGCGCGAAGCCCTTGAAACCCGCCATCAGCCTCGTGCCGCGGGTCACCGGAAATACCAGCGGGCCATCGCCGAGGCGCGGCAGAGAAGCCAACAAGTTGCAGACGGGACGGGAAAGCTGCCCACGCTCCGCCCGGTTTTGGTCTCCGCCAGCACGGCAACGCGGCGTCCTAGGTCGATATCCTGCCAGCGGAGCGCTAAGGCCTTCCGCCGCGCGTAACGCCCGGCCGAGGTCTCCATACTCGGCTTCCGTGAGGCGCCGCTCGCGCTTGTTCTCGGCAAATTTGCGAATGCCATGCGCCGGGTTGTCATCCCGTAACCCGTGCTGCACGGCATAGGTGAAGATCGCCCCAAGCAGCCCGACGGTGCGCGTAGCAACGCTGCGCCCACCGCGGATATTCAAGATGCCCCTGGGTTTGCCTTTGCGAGTGCGGGCGCTCGCGCCGGCGGCAACCGCGTGCATGAGACGCTCCACGTCGCGGCGAGTGACGGATTTCACCGCCATGCGGCCAAGCAGCGGCACAATATGCCCTTCGATGCGCCCTCGGTCGGATACAAGGGTTATCGATCCAAGGATTAAAGGCCGCTTCGGCCGCCCACCGCGCACCAAGAGACGCCCCGCCTCGGTATCGGCGAGATAACGCGCGCAGAAGGCGCCACGGTTACCAACTTGCGCTTTTTTCTCACGCTCCACCGCCGGGTCATTACCCCTCGTGCTTACCCGCGCGGCGGGGCGAGAAGCGCCGCTTTGTGCGCCGTGAGGAAGTCGCGCACCGACTGGCCGGGCCGGCCGGTGAGGGTTTTCAGATCGTCGGTGACAATGTTCATATAACCCTGCGCCATCGCTTCGTCGAACGAGACGAAGACCCGCGCGAGGAATTCGGAGAGGCCCTTTTGCACCATCGCCCGCACCAAATCCGCAGGAGGCAGCGGCACATAGGGAATGGTTTTGCCCGCAATCTCCGAGAGGATTGCCGCCACGTCGGCTTGGCTTAACGCTTCCGGCCCGGTGATGGTCAGGGTTTTCTTTCCGCTCTCTTGCGTCAACGCCGCAGCCGCCGCGCGGGCGCAATCGGCGCGGGTGACATAGCCGGTCTTGCCGTCGGCCGCAGCGGCAAAATGCTTGCCCATGGCGATGCTCTGCGGACCGTTCATCAGCAGAAGGTCGGTGTAGAAGTTGTTGCGCAGGATGGTGTAGTCGAGCCCCGTGCCGGCAATGAGCTTCTCGGTCTCCTGGTGATCGTACGCAAAGCCGATCGGGCTTTCGGGCACCGGGCCGACGAACGAGGTATAAACGATATGCCCGACCCCGGCCGCTTTGGCCGCTGCGACGGCGTTGGAATGGGCCGGAAGCCTTTTGCCGCGTTCCAGATCGTCGGTTGAGATGATCAGGATGCGCTTGCCGCCGGCGAAAGCCGGGCCGAGCGAGGCGGGGTCTTTAAAGTCGCCCTTGCGGACATCAACGCCTTTGTTCCGCAGATCGGCAAGCTTTTCGGGGTTGCGCGTCACCGCGATGATGGGCCCTGCGCCTGCCTGCAGAAGCTGATCGACGACCAGCCGGCCGAGTTGGCCGGAAGCGCCGGTAACGATGAACGGTCCGTTTTGTCGGGTTGCCATGGCTTGTCTCCTCTTTCTGGTTTCGAAAATCGGGCGCTATCGGCCTAGCCGAACCGAAACGCGCTCTCGACCGCGCCCATGACGTAATCTTCCAGCGTCTTGACGCCGCGATCCGCGCCGGCGGCGCCGGCGACGACGTGCAGCGGAATGAGGTGCTCCTCGCGCGGGTTGGCTTCGCGCGCGCCGGGAGCCCGATCCCAAGCCGCCAGCATCGCATCGCGTCGCGCGGGATCTTCCTGCGTGACCGCATCGGTCAGCCAACGGTCGAAGTCGCGCCCGCGCGGCTCACCGCCCCCGCCGCCCCGCATGGCGCGCATCATCACCGGCAGGTTGTGGTAAGTGTTGCCGGAGCCGAGGATCAGCACGCCCTCATCGCGGAGCGGGGCGAGCGCCCGACCGGCCGCAAGATGCGCCGAGGGGTCGAGATCAGCCCTGAGCGAGAGCTGAACGGTGGGGATCTCGGCTTTGGGGAAGGCCACTTTCAGCGGCACGAAAACCCCGTGATCGAAGCCGCGCAGCGGATCTTCCCCGACCGCAAACCCCGCGTTTTCCAAGAGCGCGCGCACCCGGGCCGCCAGGGCCGGATTGCCCGGCGCCGGCCAAGTGAGTTTGTAGGTGTGTTGCGGAAAGCCGTAATAATCAAAGAGAAGCGGCGGCGCGGGGTTGGTCTGCACGGTGAAGACCGGCGCTTCCCAGTGCGCCGAGATGACCAGCAGCGCCTTCGGCTGCTCGGGCAGGCTTGCGGGCAGCGCCGCGAGGAAGGCGCGGTGCCGCTCCCAGGTATCGGGCGGGTCCCAGTCCATGAAAAAGCACGGGCCGCCGCCATGGGGGATATACATCGTGGGTTGCCGCTGCGCCATCTCTTTGCCCTTTCCGCAATGGACTTCTCAAGATCGGTGGGGAGCGCGCCTGTCTTCGCGCGCCCCTTGCTTTCTTTAAGAGCGTGAGTAGTTTTTTTAAAGTAGGTACGGAAAAGTAACCATGAATGAACTTTTGAAAGCGACCCGGAAATGAAACGCATCCTGCCGCCCTCTTGCCCGATGGATGCTCTTTTGCGGCTGCTGACCGGGCCCTGGACCATCTACATTCTGTGGGTTCTCTCCGAGCGCGGGCCGCAACGCTTTGGGGCACTGAAACGAGCGGTGCCCGGCATCTCGACGCGGATTCTGACCGAACGGCTGCGCATGCTGGAGCAAGCCGGCGTTGTCTGGCGCCGGCAGGCCCAGACGATCCCCCCGGCGGTGACCTACGGCTTAACCGAGCGCGGCATGGAGCTGCGCACGGTGCTCGACGGCCTCGGCGAAATCGCCCGCCGCTGGCAGGAGGAGGGGAGGTTCGGCCAGCGCGCAGCGGCCGCGGAGGAGGTTACGGCGATATCCCGGTAAGGCATCCACCGCCGCCTTTTGGAACGCGTTTGGAAACGGGGATATGCCGGCTTATTCCCCGTTGCGCATGGGGCGGTAACCTGCCCGGTCCGCATCGCGCCGGCACATCAGCCTGTCGTCGTCTGATCCCTGTCTTTCCGGAATCTCCTGCGGCAGCTTTGGCCCTTCGCTGAGGCGAGGGCCCAGCGCGACCGATGCAACGGTCCAGAAGAACGCCGGAATTTTCCATGCTTGCCATGGTTCCTCTTCCTACCGTGGCCCAGCTTAGTAGGGGCACCACACGTTACCACGCCTTGACTCGATTTCGAGCGGCACCTATTGCTTTCATGCTTTGGGAGTATGCTCCGTAAAATGGAAAGAATATCAAGCGGTTGCCGCCCGCTACGGCAGGATCGAGAGCCAGTGCATAAAGGGGAAGCGATGGTATTGACACGAAAGAGTTTCTTGAAGGCGATGCTGGCGGCAGCAGCTGCACCGTGCGCCGTGTCGGCCTATGCCCAACAGAACGGCCCCATCCTGATCGGGGCAACCGTGCCGATCACTGGCCCGCTCTCGCTGACCGGCAAACAGTATTACAACTCCCTGCTGATGGCCGAAGAGGACATTAACAAGGCCGGCGGCATCAATGGCAAAGACATCAAGATCGTATTCGAAGATACGCAGGCCTCGAACAGCACCGCCGTCAACGCCTTCGTGAAGCTCGCGCAAGAGACAAAACCGGTGTTCTATTTCCTGTCGAGCTACTCAACGCAGAACCTTGCCGTTTCGCCTGAACTGAAGAAAGTGCAGGTCCCCGCGATGTATGCCGGCGGCGCCGACGTAGTCGCCGAAGGTGGCAACGAATGGATGTTCCGCATCCGACCGGCCGACAGCGTTTCGGCCGCGGGCATGGTACAGTGCGCGCTCACCGTGCTGAAGGCGAAAAAGCCCGGCATTCTCTATATCCAGAATGACTTCGGGCAGGGCGGTGCGCAGACCAGCGCCAAGCGCTTCAAGACCGCCGGTGTTTCCATGGTCGGCATGGAAGCCTACGGCCAGAACGACAAGGATTTCTCTGCGCAGCTGTTGAGCCTGCGCGGCAAGGGCGCCGACGTTATCCTGATATTTGACTATCCACAGGACGGTGCGCTCGTACTGCGGCAGGCAAAGATGCTTGGCTTAACCACGCCGCTGGTGACTTCGTCTGCCGCGTTGGTGCCGGCCGCCCTTCAACTCCTCTCGCCTGCCGATCTAGACAATGTTTGGGGCGTGGTCGATACCTTCATGGATCCGAGCGTAGGTGGCCGCATGAAGGATTTCGTTGAGCGCTATAAGGCGAAATTTGGCACCGATGCGGATCCCTACGGGCTTGCCTATTACGACGGCGCCATGTTGATGGCCGAGGGGATGCGCAAGGTTGGGACCGACCCCAACGGGCTGCGTGCGTGGCTCGCTGCGGTCAAGAACTGGCAGGGCATAGGCCACGTCTATACGTTTGACGATAAAGGTAATGGCGTCCACGATGTCGCAATCGTCAAGGCCAAGCCCGGCACCAAGGCGCTTGAGCTGGTGCAAACCGTCAATTTCAACAGCGCTGGCCCGCTGTAACAAATGCGTCCGCGGGTGGGTACATCCGTAGGCCGACCGTCAACAGAAGACCGTGGCCGACCTTAGTCAGCTCTTGATCAATGGCCTTGCCATCGGCAGCGTCTACGCGCTCGCAGCGATCGGCTTCGTCATCGTCTATTCCGCAACGGGCGTGGTGAACTTTGCCGCTGGCCAGTTCGTCATGTTCGGTACTTTTGCTGGCGTCGCCATGCTCATCAATGCCCGGTTGCCATGGCCTAGTGGTTATGGCGCGGCGCTCGCAGCCATGGCGTTGTTCGGCGCGCTGTTCTTTTTCGTTGTCTACTTACCGCTGCGTAAGAGCCCTATCGTCACTATTATCGTGGCCACGGTCGCCGTCGGCATAACGATGCAGAACGTGGCTCTGCTGACCTTTGGCTCGTGGCCGTTCCGCCTTCCATCACCGGTGGAGGGATGGACCGTGACGATCGCGGGCACAGTGGTCCCCGCGCATTTCGTGGCGGTGATCGTTGTCACCGCCGTCATGGTCGGCCTGCTGTGGCTCTTGTTCTATCGTACGCCGGTCGGCATCGGCATGCGGGCAGTGGCTCAGGACATCCAGGCCGCGCGGCTGATGGGTCTGAAAGTCAATCGTCTCCTGGCGCTGTCCTGGATTCTGGCCGCGCTGCTCGCCGGCGTCGCCGGGCTGATGCTCGGACCAATCTGGTTCGCCGACGTCAACATGGGCGATCCCATCGCACTTAAAGCCTTCGCCGCGACCATCATCGGCGGCTTTGGCAGCCTGCCCGGCGCCATCGTTGGCGGCATGTTCGTAGGGTTGAGCGAGGTGCTGGGCGCTTCTTACGTCTCCTCGGCATATAAGGACCTGATCTCTTTCGGCATCATGATCGGATTCTTGCTGGTGCGTCCTCAGGGCGTGTTCGGCGAGCGCATCCAGGACAGAGGCTGAGCCGGCCCATGCGGGTACCGTTCCTCATCACCGCTGTCATTGTCAGCGCCGGTGTCCTTTTGTCTCTCGTGCTGCCAGATTATCATCTGCGTCTGCTCAACCTTTCGGTCGTCTCGGCCATCGCCGTGATCGGCCTAAATTTTGCGTTCGGCTACGCCGGCTTGATTTCGCTCGGTCATGCTGCCTTTGTCGGCATGGGCGCCTATGGTCTTGCTATCCTGACCACGCGCATGGGCTGGTCACCGTGGCGCGCGATGCTGGTGGCGACTACGGCAACGGCCGCCTTCGCCGGGCTGATTGGCTTGCCCCTGCTGCGCCTGAAGGGACATTATCTGGCGCTGGCAACGCTCGGCCTCAATGTCTCGTTCTATATTGTTGCCGCTAACTGGATCGACCTGACCGGCGGTACCAATGGCATATCCCGCATTCCTGAACTCACCATCGCCGGCCGAGCGATTGCCGGTGAGCGGCCATTCCTATGGTTCGGCCTAGCCGTCCTGGCGGCGATCACCATTGTTGCCTTCATGATCCATACGTCTCGCTACGGGCGGGCAATGATCGCTGTGCGCGACGATGAAACCGCCGCGGCTATGAGCGGTATCGATGTGACGATGACCAAAATCGCCGCTTTCGTGCTGTCGGCGGTCTGCGCGGCGATCGCCGGCTGTCTGTTCGCCTGCCACGTGCGTTTCGTCGCGCCGGAGGATTTCAGCTACGCGCACTCGATCACCTATCTCGCGATGCTCATCGTGGGCGGCGAGAGCACTATCGTAGGCGCCATTCTCGGCGCGGCTGTGCTGACCTTTCTGCCCGAATGGCTGCGTTTCTTGGGCTCGGCCTATCTTGCCTTCTTCGGTCTGATGATGCTGGCCATTCTGGTCTTCCTACCGTCCGGCATTGCCGGGCTCGGTCGCTATCTGCCGCGCCTGCGGTCGCCAACGCGCGCGGCGCCCGCGTCCGTCTCTGCGAAGGAGTTAGGCCCGTGAGCATTCTCCAGGCACGTGCCATCACCAAGCAGTTTGGCGGCCTTTTGGCGCTGTCGGCCGTCGAGCTGACGATTGCGGCGGGCGAATTCGTCGCGGTGATCGGTCCGAATGGCGCCGGCAAGTCGACGCTGCTCAACATACTGACCGGATTGTTGATGCCGGACGGCGGGCAGGTGTTGTTCGATGGCAAGGACATCACGCGGCTCGCGACGCATAAGCGCGTCCGCTCCGGCCTCGGGCGGACCTTTCAACACGGGCGGACTTTTGCGCGCCTCACCGTCTTGGAGAACGTGATGATCGGGGCGGCCATTCGCGGCGACCGCACCGAACGAGCGATCCGCGATGCTGCTTTAGCGGTGCTTGATCAGATGGGGCTCGCGGCCGAAGCGAATGAATCCATCGGCTCACTGTCCTATGGGCGGCGGCGCATGGTGGAATTGTGCCGTGCGCTGGCGTGCGAGCCGCGCGTCCTGTTGCTGGACGAGCCGGCTGCCGGCTTGAACTCCGGCGAGGTCGATCAACTGGTCGACCGGCTCACCGAGCTGCGGGCGCGGCAGCAGCTCACGATCGTGCTCATCGAACACAATATGGGCATGGTAATGCGCCTCGCCGAGCGTATCGCCGTTCTGAATTTCGGCCGCAAGATTGCGGACGGACCCCCTGCGCAAGTTCAGGCCGACCCGGCGGTTTTGTCGGCCTATCTTGGCCATGGATATAATCGTGCTAGTGTGTGACGATCTAACCGTCGCCCATGGCGACGTCGTGGTCCTGCATGGGATTACGCTCTCTGTCCAGACGGGCGAAACTGTCGCACTACTCGGGGCCAACGGAGCCGGCAAGACGACGCTGCTGCATACGATCTCCGGCCTTAATGAAGTCCGATCCGGCGACATTACCTTCGAGGGCAAGTCGATTGCGCGATTGTCGAGTGACCGACGCGTGGCGCTCGGCATCGCCCAGGCGCCGGAAGGTCGTCGTATTTTCCCGGGGCTGACGGTCGAGGAAAACCTCATTCTGGCGACCGTATCGTGGCGCCGCTGGCATCAGTCGATCGCGGATGATCTTGCGCGCGTGTTCGAACTGTTTCCGCGGCTCAAGGAGCGGCGGCGGCAGTTGGGCTGGTCGTTGTCCGGGGGCGAACAGCAGATGCTCGCCATCGGGCGTGCTTTGATGTCGCGACCGCGGCTGTTGCTGCTCGACGAGCCGTCTATTGGTTTGGCGCCCCGGCTCGCCGAGGAAGTCTACGAGCGCATCACACAGATCGGCGACGCTGGGCTGACCATTCTGGTGGTCGAACAGAACACGGTTCTAGCGCTCGCGGTGGCAGATCGCGCTTATGTGCTGGAGAATGGTCGCATTGTGCTGGAAGGGCCCGCTGATAAGGTCAAGCACAATGCCCGCGTGCGCGAGGCCTATCTCGGCCGTTGAAAGCGAAGCAAGGAGTGAAAAATAGGATGTATCCCGATCTCACATCGCGTTCTAAATCGCTCTACGATCGCGCGCTCGCCAGTATGCCGGGTGGCAACACGCGCACAACAGTATTCATGAAGCCCTATCCGATTTATGCCGCGCGGGGCAAAGGCTGCCGTGTATGGGACGTGGACGGGAACCAGCTGATCGACTGCATCAATAATTTCACCTCGCTCATCCATGGCCATGCGCATCCAGCGATAATCGAGGCAACCACGCGTCAGTTGGCGCTCGGAACAGCGTTCGGCTTGCCCACCGAATCCGAGCTCGACCTTGCCGAATTGTTAGTGGCACGGTTGCCGTCGGCCGATCAGATACGGTTTGCCAATTCCGGCACCGAAGCGGTGATGATGGCGCTAAAGGCCGCGCGTGCGTTCACCGGGCGGCCCAAGATCGCCAAATGCGAGGGCGCCTATCACGGTTCCTACGACTACGCCGAAGTAAGCCTTGATCCGACGCCGGCGAACTGGGGTGGCAATAATGCGCCGGTATCGGTCCCCTATGCTAAGGGCACGCCCGAGAACGTACTCGCCGACGTCATCGTCATTCCGTTCAATGACGTCGATGGCGCCGTCCGCCTCATTCGCGAGCACAGCAAGGAGCTTGCCTGTGTGCTGGTCGATCCGATGCCGAACCGCGCCGGTTTGGCGCCTGCCGACAAATCGTATCTCCAAGCACTACGAGAGGTCACGCGCGAGGTGGGCGCGCTTTTGATATTCGACGAAGTCATCACCTTCCGCCTCGGTTATCACGGAGCGCAGGGACTTTGGAACATTGACCCCGACCTAACCACGCTTGGCAAGATCATCGGCGGCGGTTTTCCGGTAGGCGCCATTGCCGGACGCGCCGAGGTCATGGCCGTATTCGATCCGCGCCATGGTAAGCCGGCGCTACCCCATGGCGGGACCTTCTCGGCCAATCCGGTCACTATGCGCGCGGGTCTGGCGGCAATGCAGCTGCTTGATCAAGCGGCTTTTGCGCGCTTGAACGCCATGGGCGAAGCTGTTCGCACCGGTATCAACGAGGCGTTCAAGCGCAGCGGTGTGCCAGGGAGCGTGGTCGGGCTCGGCTCGCTTCTTAAGGTCCACTTCAGTGCCCGGCCGATCCGCGACTATCGCTCGGCCTACATGACCGAAGAGGAGGCCGAGCATCAGGCCATATTTAACCTCGGTCTGCTTAACCGGGGCATTCTGGCCGCCGGCTATGGCCTCATGGCACTGTCAACGCCAATGACGGATGCTGACATCGCCATGATCGTCGCAGCAGCAGAGGAAGCTCTGTCGGATGTAGCCGCAGCCGCCTGACGAGGATGGCCTGCGTCCTGGGGATTTGAATTTAGCGCAACGCTCGCTCGGTTTTCTGTCTTAAGAGGTACTCTATGTCGGCAAAGATCGATCCCATCACGCGCTCCGTCGTCCAGCATCGGCTGAGCTCGGTCGTGGCGGAAATGGGCGAGGCAATGCTGCGCACGTCCTATTCACAGATCCTCAACTCCAGCCGCGACTTTTCAGCCGCGATCTGCGACACTCACGGCCGCTTGATCGCGCAGGCTGACCACATCCCCGTGCATGTCGGTGCGCTGCCTTGGGCAACGCTTGCCGTAGAACAGCGTTTCAAGGACGTGCGGCCGGGCGATGTTATTTTGCTTAACGACCCCTACCATGGCGGCAGCCATCTGCCCGACCTGACGGCTTTCGTACCGATTTTCCACGGCGAGCAAAGATTGTACTGGACGATTGTGCGCGCCCATCAAAGCGATATCGGTGGTGCAACCTATGGCGGCTATAACCCAACCGCGACTGAGATCTGGCAGGAGGGTCTGCGCATCCCGCCTATCAAACTCTACGAGGCCGGTCACCTGCGCGACGATCTCTTGGACATGCTGGCGCTTAACGTGCGTAACGCCCGCGACTTCCGCGGCGATCTGGCAGCGATGGTTGGTTCGGCGCGGCTTGGCGAGCGCCGCTTGGCGCGATTATTTGCGGAGTTCGGCGTGGCGACTGTCGCCGTTGCAATCGAGTCAATGCTTGATGCCGCTGAGCAGCAGACGCGCGCGGTGGTCTCGACCTGGAAGGACGGCGTGTTTTACGGCGAGGCCCTCCTCGACGATGATGGCCGCGGTCGTAATGACATCAGGATCGTGGCCAAGGTCACCAAGTACGGCAGCGACATCGAGGTCGATCTCTCCGAGTCCGATCCACAGACGACGAGCTTCGTGAATTCCTCGCATGCCAACACCCAGGCCGCAGTGGCGATGGCTTTTGCCTATCTGATCGATGCCGACATTCCGAAAAACAGCGGCGCGCTGCGTCCGCTACGCGTGGTTACGAAACCGGGAACAATTGTGCACGCCGAAGATGGTATGCCGGTCACTTTGTGCACCAGCCATCCTTCAAACGAGATCGTAGAAGCCGTCGTCAAGGCGCTCGCAGCTTCCTGCCCAGACCGCGCCATGGCCGGCTGGGGGCGGCGCTTTCGCATCGCTATCCAAGGAGAAAATCCCCGCACCGGCCGCAGGTTCATCTGGCACATGTTTCAGGCGCGCCCGGGCGGTGGCGCCTCGCCGTGCGGCGACGGCTGGTCGTCGATCGGTGAGTGGCACACGGTCGGTGGGATAAAGTTCGGCAGCATCGAGGTCGACGAGGTGCGCTTTCCCCTGCACTTCCGTCATCACGAGTTTCGTGCCGATTCCGGCGGCGATGGCCAATTCCGTGGTGGCCTCGGCGTTTCGCTTGACCTGGTGATCGAGACGGAAAAACCGGCGACTGCCAATACCGCGGGCGATGGTGCCCGTCATGGCCCGTGCGGTCTATTTGGGGGCAAGGACGGCGCACCACATCACTATCGCCTCGTCTCGCCAGGGCGGCCGCCGCGCGTGTTGCGCACTAAGGAAGTCGGCATCGAGATCTTGCCGGGTGATTGCCTCGAAATCCGCTCCTCTGGCGGCGGCGGATGGGGGCCGCCGGCCAAGCGGTCGCCTGAAGCACGCACGCGGGATCGTGTACAGGGTCTAGTGACGGATACTCAAGCGGTGGAGCGAGAGCAGTGATGAGGTTGACGATCGGTATCGATGTTGGCGGCACGTTTACTGACTTGGTCGCGGTTGACCAAGCAGGCCGGACCGTCTTTGCCAAGTCGCTCTCGACGCCCGCGGACCAGTCGATCGGCGTAATGGCTGGGCTCGACGAGCTTGCGCGCCGACTGAAGCTGACACGTGCCGAGATGCTCGCGCGCACGGAGCGGCTCATTCACGGCACAACAGTAGCAACCAATGCGCTGCTGGAGCGCAAAGGCGCCAAGGTCGCGTTATTGACGACGCAAGGCCATCGCGACGTCATCGAAATGCGCGAGGGACTCAAGAGTAACCGCTACGATCTGCGCTCGCCGCCGCCCGAGCCGCTGATTCCGCGGGAACTGCGGTTCGGTATTCGAGAGCGGCTGCGGCCGGACGGCAGCGTGCTGACGCCGCTTGATAATGATTCGCTCACCCGCGCTATCGCGGCGATCCGCGCTGCCGGCGTGACATCGGTGGCGGTCTGTTATCTGCATGCCTATCGCAACCCCGCGCATGAGATTGCCACGGTCGAACGCCTCACCCGCGAATTACGTGGCGTGTATGTGTCGCGCTCGAGCGACGTGCTGCCGCAGATCAAGGAGTACGAGCGCTTCTCGACGACCATCGTCAACGCCTATGTCGGGCCGGCGGTACGCCTGTATCTCGGCAACCTGGAGCAGCGTCTCATGGAGGCGGGCTTCAAGGGCAGCCTATTCATTATTCTATCGCATGGCGGCATCGCGCCGGTGGAGGAAGCCGCTCGGCTTGCCGCTGGTACGGTGCTGTCAGGACCGGCAGGGGGCATATCCGGCAGCCGGCGCTGCGCCGAACTGCTCGGCGTACCGGACTTGATCCCATTCGACATGGGTGGGACCAGCACCGACATCTCGCTTATTGCTGGCGGGCGCGCCTCGCTCTCTGTCGACGGCGGGCTGGTGGCCGATCAGCGCATCGCGCTGCGCAGTCTCGACATTGTCAGCATTGCTGCGGGCGGCGGATCGATCGCCCGCGTCGATGCGGGTGGCATACTTCATGTCGGTCCGGAAAGCGCTGGCGCGGTCCCGGGACCGGCGTGCTATGGCAATGGTGGTACCTCCCCGACCGTTACCGACGCCAACGTGGTGCTCGGCTATCTCGACGCCGCAGCTTTCATGGGCGGGCGGCGTCCGCTTAACCGAACTGCGGCAGAAACCGCGGTGGACGGCGTGGCGGCATCTTTAGGCTTGTCGCGCGTCGAAGCTGCCGCCGGCATCTACCGGCTGGTCAATTTGAAGATGGCCGATGGCATCCGCCTGATGACGCTGCGGCGCGGCGTCGACCCGCGCAAGTTTACGCTTCTCAGTTTTGGCGGGGCCGCCGGCCTGCATGTGGTCGAGGTCGCACGCGAGCTAGAAATCAAGCGCATCATTGTGCCAACGGCCGCCTCGGTGCTCTCGGCATGGGGTATGCTGACCAGCGATCTGCGTTATGAGGTGAGCCAGACCTATTTCGGCGCGAGCCCCGGCATTGTGGCCGACGAGGTGCGCGATCTGTTCGGCAAACTGGAGCAAAAGGCGACAAGCCGTCTTCGCGCGTGGTTCGACGGCCCTATCAGCGTTGAGCGCTCCGCGGAGATGCGTTATGGCGCGCAGGTCTACGAAATTGACGTGCCCTTGGACGATGTCAATTGGCAGTCATCATCGCTCGCCGATGAGATCGAAAACCGCTTCCACGAGCGCCATGAAGAACTCTACACCTACGCCTTACGCGGCCAGGAGATCGTGTTCGTTAACGCGCGCGTCGCTGCAGTTGGGGTGGTTCCCAAGAGCGACCAGGGTAGACGACTGGCCTTTGCCGAGACAGCTTGTGTGCCGGTAACGACGCGGCGAGCCTTTTTCGGCGAGTGGCGCGAGGTACCGGTTTATGCCCTCGACGCGTTGGCTCCTGGTCACGTCTTGGACGGCCCGGCCATTATCGAGGCGGAGACGACCACTGTGGTCATTCATTCTGGTGACCGGCTTGCAGTCAACGATCTAGGCTGGCTGGACATCCAGGTTCGCTGAATTGCTTGCGGCATTAGGGCATTAGGGCGTGCGAATTGGGGCCGGAATCCTTCCACACACACCAAAGAAATCAAATAGTTATATGTATTTGCGGATGAGCAACAAAAAAACGCCGACCTGGGGCAGACCCAGAAAGCGGGTTTTCACTTTTTTGAGATAGCCTCCGTAGTGCTCACCGCCAGCGGCTCGGGCCGCCCACTCCGGCGCATTTGCCTGGGTGCTCTGTGGCCCCGACAAGGCAAGCCTGCGCATCGGCGTGCGATTTAAGATTCAATCTGCACGAACGGCTCCTTTTGGCACTGCGTCCACGCCAGCGCCAGGCCTGGCGGATGACTGAGTTCCTGCCCTCCGGTACATCTTTGGAACGGCTAGAGAGAGAGTTCCAATGATCATGCCGACACGCCGGCAAACTTGCCGGCGATTCATGCTAAGCTGATTGCCCGCTGTTTTTTAGCGTGATACATCATGCCGGCAAACTTGCCGGCATAAATATGCGCGAGCCCCAACTACCCCATTTCCCGCTCTTTCCTTCCAACGGTCCGCGCACGCATGCCGAAGAGGTCGGCTTTCGTTTCGGTGCCGTAGGCACCCATACCAGCCGCACCATGATGCTGGCAGAGCTGGAAGCGGTTCTCGATGCGGTGCCCGAGACCGGAAAATGGACCGATTATGCCGCATCGATTATCGAGGGGAACTGTCTGTTCAAGGCAACTATGGCAACGCGGCGCCTCTCGAAGCAAAGGCTAAGCGAGCTATACGGATTAGACCCCGATCTGCCGCTGTTTCGGGTGCTCCGCCGGCTTTGGCCTCTCGATTCCGACAGCCGACCACTGTTAGCGCTTCTGGCGGCGATAGCACGGGACCCCCTTCTTGCCGCCACGTGCACGGCCGTCATCCCCTTGCCTCCAGGCGCGGAGCTGCAGCGCGAGCCCATGAGAGCCGCCCTGCGGGCATTGGTCGAGGATCGCTTGAACGAACGCATTCTCGAAAAAGTCTGCCGGAATGCCGCCAGCAGCTGGACCCAGTCCGGCCACCTTAAAGGACGCACATTCAAAAAGCGTTGTCTGGTGCGCGCAACCCCGACCGCCGTCGCGTTCGCCCTCTACCTTGGCTATGCTGCCGGCTACCGTGGTGCCGACCTTTTCTCCTCGGGCTGGCTTCAACTGCTGGACTGCGATCCGGGGCGGGCCCGCCAGCTAGCCCTGGAAGCAAAGCGGATCGGGCAACGACGATTGCGCCGAGAGCGGCATCGGCGCGATGAGAAGCACGATCAGGGCGAGGATTCCACGGAGCACGTCGCGTTCCGAACATTCGCTTACGTGAACTTACGACGGGGCTACTCACCATTTCTTAACTATTAACTAATGAAGTGCTAATGAAAATATAACGAAACGTCAAGCGCTCACGCGCAAGCGCGTGCCGAACGACCATGGGCGGGGCGAGAAAAAGGCGGAGAGAAAAACGCGGAGGCTCGGGCTGCGCTCAGCTCAGATGCGCAAGGGCGATGCCGCCAAGGGCGCTTACGAGAACAACCACCAGAGGCGGTGCGCGCCAAACCGTCAGAAGCACAAAACCCACCAGCGCGAGGCCGAAATCCCCCGGTGTCTTGACCGAGCTCGTCCAGACCGGGTTATAGAGCGCCGCGCCGAGAAGACCGACGACCGCGGCGTTTACGCCGCGCATGATTGCCTGCGCGCCCGCGCGTTTGCGAAAACTCTCCCAAAAAGGAAGCGTTCCCATCAGTATCAAAATGCCGGGGAGAAAAATGCCGGCCAGGCCGAGCGCGGCCCCTGCAACCCCGTGCGGCGCAAGGTTTACTACGGCACCAAGATAGGCCGCGAAGGTGAAAAGCGGGCCCGGAACGGCCTGGGCAGCGCCGTAGCCGGCCAGAAAGGCATCATCGCTGACCCACCCCGGCGCGACGAAAGATTGACGCAGCAACGGCAGCACCACGTGACCGCCGCCGAAAACCAAGGCACCGGAGCGGTAGAAGGCTTCAAAGAGCGCAAGGCCCGGAAGCGGCACAAGGCTGCGAAGGATGGGCAACCCGGCCAGAAGCAAAAAGAAAACGGCAAGCGCGGCAAGCCCCAGAGTGCGAGAGACCGGCATGGCCATGTGTCCGCCGGGTGCGGAAGCACTGCCCCGGCAGAGCCAGAGCCCGGCCGCGCCGCCCAAAAGGATCGCCGCAATCTGCGCTGCCGACGAGGCGCTGAAGAGAATAATCAGCGCCACGACAACAGCGATGGAGGCCCGCTCACGGTCTGGGCACAATTGACGCGCCATGCCCAAAACGGCTTGGGAAACGATCGCAACGGCCACAAGCTTCAGGCCGTGCAAAAGGCCGAGCCCGGTCGGGCCGCTCAGCCCCTTGGCGCCGAAGGCGAACAGCACCAACGCGATCGCGGAGGGCAAGGTAAAGCCGCACCAAGCCGCAAGCCCGCCCCAATAGCCGGCCCGCATCAGGCCAATGGAAAACCCCACTTGGCTGCTGGCAGGTCCGGGCAGGAACTGGCAAAGCGCCACGAGATCGGCATAGGCTTGCTCGTCGAGCCAACGCCTTCGTATCACGAATTCATCACGGAAATAGCCGATATGGGCGATGGGCCCGCCAAAGCAGCTGAGGCCGAGCCGGAGGAAAATCCGGAGAACTTCCCAAAACGAGCCGTCCTGTCCGGCGCGGGACTCATGCGATTGGGCTGCAATCGTCATGGGACTGTCTTGCCCTTGCCCAAACCCGCTATCGGTTTGTTTTCGATCTCTCCGCCTGCCAAGCGGGGCCGATAGAGGGCTAACGCACGGCATGTGCGGGCCATGATCTTAATCCCCCGAGAACAGGATGGGCCTGTTTTGACCCGCGAGCACGGCATCCAAAGACCAGGCACCGGCTCCCGCAATCAGCAAATAGATGCACCCGAGCAGCATATCGAAATCTGCGCGGGCCTCGTGCATCATGCTCCAGAAACCGTAGCGAGGCAGCTTGGCCAGATGGAATATCCAAAAATCATGGCCAAGCAGGATCGGCACCTTGGTTGTGATAATCGCCACGATCATGATGATAATCAGCGGTATTGCCGCAAGCCGGGTGAACAGGCCGATGATGATCAGCGCGCCGCAAAGCGCTTCGACCACGCCGACAAACGGCCCCATGAGATCCGGGTAAGGGATACCGATTTTTGCGAAGCGGCCGGCGCCCAGAATTTCCGGAAAAGCCAATTTTTGTATCCCTTCAGGCAAAAACACGACCAACCCCACAAGAAGTCTAACAAGAATGGAAGAGCCGGGCGCAGAGGTGCCGAAAAGCATGGCTCGCCAACCGGAGAATGCCGATGGATTGTCGTTCATGGACGGCTGCTTTCTTCGCTGTTTTCTTCTTCGAATAATTCGCCGAAAAGCTCGCGCACTTTCGCTTTGGCCGCGAGAAGTGCGGCATATCCCGCAGGTGTTGCGCGATACACGCGACGCTCGGCCCCGCCGAAACGTTCCTTAACAGAAACGAGTAAGCCCTTGCGTTCCAGGCTGTGCAGGATCGGATAGAGTGTGCCGGCGCTGAGTTCGTATCCGTGCCGCCGAAGTTCTTCGATCATCGCAAAGCCGTAAACCGGTTCTTGGCAAGCATGGTGCAGCACATGAAGGCGGATCAGGCCGATATAAAGCTCGCGATGATCGTATTCCGACGGCGTCGGCCTCGAAGGCTGCCGGCCGGTTTGGCGTAACCGGGCGTTAGCGTGGCCCGCCGATTCCGCTCTATCGTGTTTCGCCATCGAAACTCGATATACCGAAGCGTCGAGCAAACTTCAACAGAAATTTTGATGCCGGGAACAGAGCGCGTTACGCCGAGCCGCTGATGCGTTCGATATCCGCGCCGCAAGCGGCAAGTTTTTGCTCCAAAACTTCATAGCCGCGGTCGAGGTGGTAAACCCGATGCACGATCGTCTCGCCTTTCGCCGCAAGGCCCGCCAAAACCAACGAGACAGATGCCCGCAAATCGGTTGCCATGACCGGCGCACCGCAAAGTTGTTTCACACCGCGCACAATCGCCGAGGCTCGGTGCACATTGATCCGCGCCCCCATGCGGTTCAGTTCCGGCACGTGCATGAAACGATTTTCAAAAATCGTCTCGGTAACCATCGCCGCGCCTTCGGCAACCGACATCAACGCCATAAACTGGGCCTGCATATCGGTGGGAAAGCCGGGGTAGGGTTCGGTCATCACATCGACGCCCTTTAACTTGCCGGCTCGGCGCACCAATATACCTTCTGCCTCTTCCATAACTTCCACGCCGGCATCACCGAGCGCACGCGCAAGTGCCGCAATATGCTCGAGCCGTGCGCCGCGCAGCCGTACCTCACCCCCGGTGATCGCCGCCGCACACGCATAGGTTCCGGCTTCGATCCGATCGGGAATAATGGCGTGCCGTGCTCCCGAGAGCTCACGAACCCCTTCGATGACGAGCCGATCGGTTCCGATCCCCTCGATCCGCGCGCCCATGCGATTGAGACACGTGGCAAGATCGCCGATTTCAGGCTCGCGCGCGGCATTGGCAATCTCCGTGCGCCCTTCCGCCAAGGTGGCGGCCATCATCAGGTTTTCCGTGGCTCCTACCGAGGCAAAGGGCAGCACGATTTGGGCCCCCTTCAGCCTGCCGGCCACGCGCGCATGGATATAGCCCTGCTCGAGCCGCACTTCGGCGCCCAGTTCTTGCAGGCCTTTCAGATGGATATCCACCGGGCGCGTGCCGATGGCGCAGCCGCCCGGCAGAGACACGCGGGCTTCCCCCGTGCGCGCCAGCAACGGCCCCAAGACAAGCACCGAGGCGCGCATTTTGCGGACAATGTCATAAGGCGCTTCGGTTGAGGTAATGCTCCCGCCCAAAACCAACCTTCGCCCTTCCGGGCCCTGCCTTTCCACGTTCAGCCCGTGCTGAGCGAGCAAGCTGGCCATTGTTCGGATATCGGCCAAACGCGGCACGTTCTCCAAAATCAGCGGGCCTTGGCATAAGAGCGCCGCCGCCATCAACGGCAACGCCGCATTTTTGGCCCCGCTGATGGGAATTTCACCCGCAAGCGGCCGGCCGCCGCGGATCCGAATGCTGTCCATGCGCGAAAGGCTCGATCCTTAAAGCCTCGGGAGCGCGACACCCCGCTGGCCCATATATTTCCCTGCGCGCTCGGCGTAGCTGACCTCGCAGGGCTCGGCGCCTTGCAGGAAGAGAAATTGGCAGATACCTTCGCCGGCATAAATTTTCGCCGGCAGCGGGGTGGTATTGCTGATTTCGATGGTCACTTGCCCCTCCCATTCGGGCTCCAGCGGCGTGACGTTGACGATAATACCACAGCGCGCGTAAGTTGATTTGCCCAGGCATATCACGATAATGTCGCGAGGAATGCGAAAATACTCGACCGTATGCCCGAGCGCGAAACTGTTGGGCGGGATAATGATGGCGTCGGCTTTCCGGTCGACAAAGCTTCGCTGGCTAAAGGCTTTGGGATCCACAATCGCCGAATCGACATTGGTGAAAATTTTAAACTCGTCGGCCACGCGCGCGTCATAGCCGTAGCTGGAAACGCCGTAGCTGATCACCCCTTCACGGCGCTGCTGCTCCACAAACGGCTCGATCATGCGGTGTTCCAGCGCCATGCGGCGAATCCAGCGATCAGACATAACGGGCATGACGGGCTCCTTCCTCTGCTTTTGTGGTGTTGCCGACATAACTCAAGGCGCAATGCTTCGAGAAGCAATGGCCCGAGAAGGTGCAAGATCGCAAGATTGAATTTGAAAAAGCCTCCGACGCCGCTTATGTCACGAAAAACTCGGTCGGCGGAGGCTGGAGGAGCACGATGTCCCGGTCTTACACACCTGCTCGATACGTCTCTCTCGCTTTGCTTTCCGTTTGTCTCGGCGCGTTCGCCTCGGGCGGAGGTTGGCTCCTGGGTAACCCTGCCTGGGCGCACGGTGGCGGCGGTGCCGGGGGCGCAGGAGCCGGCGGTGCCGGGGCCGGCGGTGCTGGTGGTGGCGGCGCTAGTGGCGCCGGGGGTGCCGGAGCCGGGGCGGCGGGCAGCGGTGCTGCAGGAGGGGTCGGTGTCGGGCACGGGCATGGGCCGGGGCTCGGACAGGGCCAGGGGCTGGGGCAATCGGTCGGCCCTACAGCGGTTGCGACGCCGCGACCGCATTTTTCCGTTCCGGAATCGCGTCGGCTGACCCACCACGAAACCCATTCCAACGCACATCGCGTGGCGTTTTCTTCCCGGTATGGGCATCGTCATCAACCGAACATCAGCGCCGCGCTTCGGGCGCTGAACGCCGCGCATGCCTCGCCGGTTGCTTTGGCGCATGCTTCGCCCCGCTCCATTGTGGGCAAACTCGCCGAATATGATCGCGCGATGCAGTTGGCGCTGGCGATGCCGCAGAACACACCGGCGGAGATCGCCGCGCGCGATCAGGCGATTGCGAATGCGCGGTTGATGCTGGCCGATCAAACGGATCGGACGATCACGCCGCAGGTGATATCACGGGTCGACTATTTGCTAGGTCTTCCGCCGTCCAACCCCATGCTGGGAACCTCCCTTGCGCCGACCCCGGTTGCGCCGGCGCCGCCACGCGGAGAAGTGATTGCCTCGCCCTTGCCGCCGCCTCATGCGCCACGCGCGGAAGATCCGCCGCGCGCGAACGATCCGCCGGTTCCTTCGCCGGTGCAAGTGATTGCGGCGCCCGCGCCGCCGGATGATGCGCCGCGGCTGGCGGCTCCGCCTGCACCTCCAGCTCCGCCGTCGCCGCCGCAGCCGGCAATGCCGCCTCCGCCGCCCTCTCCGCCGGAGCTCTTTAACTAAAGATGAGGGTTTAAGACCGCCTCCGTCTCGGCAAGCGGGCCTTGGACCTTGTGATTCCGATGCGGCGCGGGAAAAACGCGGCCCAATGCATTGTGCTGCTTGCCATTCGGCCCGAGAAGGACGCAGGATACAAAAGATTTCGACTCGTCGGCAAACGGTAGCGGGCGCTATCCGGTTGTGTTGATAACGACTGAGAGAAGAGGGTAGGGAAAACACCCCGCTATGCCCGAGTGGGCCCAAGCCTTGCTACTTTTAGTGATATTGCTCGCCAGTAGCGTGGTCGGGCGTTATTTCGGTCACATCCTTTCGGACCGCCTGGCTAACCGCCAGGTCATGGAGGTCATCCAGATCGTCGCCACGATGCTGGTGACGTTTGCCGCTTTGGTGTTGGGCTTATTGACAACCTCGGCAAAGGCTTCCTTCGATGCCATCGATAATGATTTACGCGGTTTCGCCAGCCAGATTATTCAATTCGATCGCTTGCTGCGCGAATACGGGCCGGAAGCGGAACCGGTGCGTGAGATGATGCGGCGCTACACCGCCGCCGCAATCGCAACAACATGGCCGGATGAGCCACCTCCCCCCGGCTATGACCCCTCACTCCATGTTCTTCCGGTTACCTCCGCGAAGAATCTCGAAAGCCTGACCCTGGGAGATTTGTTAAACCGGGTGGAGGAGAAGATTCGGGATCTGCAACCGCAAGACCGCATTCAACGGCAATTGACCGATGAGCTGCTTCTGATGTTCCGCGATTTAATTGCCAAACGGTGGCAGCTGATCGAGGAGGGGCACGGCTCCATTTCCACGCCGTTCCTGCTTGTTCTTGATCTCTGGCTGGTGATCGTATTCCTGAGCTTCGGCCTGATTGGCCCGCGTAATCCCATATCCACCACGATCATCGTGCTCGCCGCGATTTCCATCGCTTCGGCAATGTTTGTCATTCTGGAGTTCGATACGCCGTTCGGCGGCCTTATCGTCGCGAACAGCGAGCCTTTGCGGAACGCCCTGGCGCATTTGAACCGCTGAAGGGCCGGGTAACTTATGGCTTCCCTTCGGCTTCTCGCCGAGCAAAAGGAAAAGAGGTGCGTTCCCCTCACTTGCGGCGGGTTGGTCGCAAGTGCTGGATTACGATGGCGGGGCAGCGTGGGAGCCCAAACAGTGATCAAATTTTGGTCCGGCAACAGCCATGGCGTGGTCGGCAGCGCGAACGGCACCTCGCCGGAGGATCGCGCGAGGGCGACCGAAAGCACGCTCCGCAGCCTGAGTTGGTTAAATTTCACGGTTGCGGCCATGCAGGCAGGGTTTGGCCCGTTCGTGTCCGTGCGCTTGACGGCGAACGGGTGGAATCCGGGGCAAATCGGCATTGTGCTGACCGCTGCTTCCATCGCGTCGGTCGTGGCGCAGGTTCCTTCCGGCTTCGTGATCGACCAGTTGGGGGCGCGGCGGGCGTTGGCCGCGACGGCAATTGTCGCCAGCGTGGTGGCGCTGCTGATGTTTGATGTTGCCCCGGTGTTTCCGTTGGTGCTGGGGGCCGAGGTGATCCAGGGCGCATCCGGCGTGGGCCTATCGCTGGCGATCACCGCGATCACGCTCAGTCTGTCCCGCCAGAAACATCTGGGCGAGCGGCTCGGCCGCAATGTCCGCTATGCCGCGAGCGGAGTGGTTCTGGGCACGGCGGGGCTGGGTATGGCCGGGAATTGGATCGGACCGAACGCGGTTTTTCTGACAGCGGCGATATTCGGCGTACCGGCGCTCGTGGCGCTGGCCGGTATCCGCAAAGAAGATCTGGAGACCGGGCACCTTCGCTCCGGCCATCACACGGCTGCCCCGCCATGGCAGCGGCGCTCACCACCTGTGAAACTGGGTGCGCTGCTCCGCAACCGCGCGCTGCTTGCGCTGCTTGCCTGTGTGGCCCTTTTCCAGCTCGGCAATGCCAGCTTGCTGCCGCTGGCAGCGACAAAGTTCGCGCATGAAGCGGCCAAGCATGCCGATTTGATCAGTGCCGCGGCCGTGATCGGACCGCAACTGCTCGCGGCGCTGATTTCGCCCAAGATAGGTCGGGCTGCGCAGGACCACGGGCGACGGATTGTGCTTCTGATCGGGCTTGCGGCGGTGCCGCTCCGAGCCGCCGTTTTCGCGATGGACGGCCCGATTTCGGTGATGCTGCTTGCCCAGCTTCTGGACGGGATCGGTGCGGCCGTGATCGGCGTCATGATTCCGCTGATTGTGGCCGATATCACCCATCACGGCGGAAGGTTCAATTTCACCCTCGGGCTGACCGGGCTCGCAGGCTATCTCGGTGCCATGGTCAGTACCTCTGCGTCCGGCGCGATTGCCAATGCGGCCGGACTCACGGCGGCATTTTTCGCCCTTACCGTTTCCGGGCTTGCCGCCATTCTTGTGGCAAGCGCGGTGCTGCCGGAGACAAAGCACCTGCCGGCAACACTTCCGGCCTTGGCAAACACCGGGATCGGACAATAAGGGGAGCCGAAAAAGAGCGAGTGGTGGGGGCTTTCAGGCCAGCCAAGGCGGCACGGGCAAGTTTTTGCTGCGCAGAAACTCCGGGTTGAAGAGCTTGGATTGGTAACGCGCGCCGCCATCGGCAAGGACGGTCACCACCGTATGCCCCGGCCCCAGCGTTCGCGCCACCTCGATCGCCGCAGCCACGTTGATGCCGGAAGAGCCGCCTACGGAGATTCCCTCGTGAATCAAAAGATCGAAGACTTGCTCGAGCGCAAGCGGATCCGAGATGCGCACGGCGTCATCGATCGGTGCGCCTTCCAGATTGGCAGGAACGCGGGATTGGCCGATTCCTTCGGTAATCGAGCTGCCGGTGACGGAAAGATCATTGGCTTTCACCCAGCCGTAAAGAGCGCTTCCTTCCGGGTCGGCCAAGACAATGCGCACCGCCGGGTTCCGTTCTTTCAGCGCCATCGCCACGCCGGCAAGCGTGCCGCCGGTGCCGCAAGAGCAGGTGAAGGCGTCGACTTTTCCTTCGGTTTGTTGCCAGATTTCCGCCCCGGTGGTGAGCCGATGTCCTTCGCGGTTGGCAAGATTGTCGAACTGGTTGGCCCAAAGCGCGCCCATCTCTTCGGCAAGCCGGCGTGAGACATGCACGTAATTGCCCGGATCGCGATAGGGCTTGGCGGGCACCAACCGCAAATCGGCGCCGATCATGCGCAAGAACTCGATCTTTTCCCGGCTTTGGGTTTCCGGCATGACGATGACGGTGCGGTATCCCCGCGCATTGCCCACCAAGCAAAGCCCGATTCCGGTGTTGCCGGCGGTCCCTTCGACCACCACCCCGCCGGGCTTCAGCACGCCGCGTCGCTCGGCATCGGTGATAATCGCCAAGGCCGCGCGATCCTTGATCGAGCCGCCGGGGTTCATGAATTCCGCTTTTCCGAAAATCTGGCAGCCGGTGACCTCGGAGGCCCGACGCAGGCGAATCAGCGGCGTATTGCCGATTGCTCCGACCAGCCCTTCAACGGGCCGGGCAAAGGGATGACTTGGAATGGCCTGGTTCATGCCTACCTCCTCTTTGCTTAGCATGCGACTTGAATGTGTCCGTGAGAAGTGCCATCCCGCTAATTTCCAACGCGCTTAGGAGCAAACCGATGGTTGGGATCGTATCGCCGCGTGAGGCATGGCAAGCGCTGATCGAGGACGAGAAGGCGCATCTCTGCGACGTGCGAACGGAGTACGAGTGGGACACGATCGGAGTGCCGGATCTTTCCAGCATCGGCAAGGATGTGATTTTGATTCCCTGGCAGCCGCACCCGGGTCGGCCCCATGTCAACCCGAATTTTATCGAGGACCTCGGGGAGGCCGGTCTTTCGCCCGAGCATCGCATCTATTTCATTTGCCGCACGGGCGGGCGCTCGCTGGCGGCTGCCCAGGCGGCGCTGGCGGCCGGTTTTCCTCATGTCTATAACGTGGTGGACGGGTTTGAAGGCCCGCCCAACGAAACCGGCCAGCGCGGCACGGTGGCCGGCTGGAAGGCCGAAGGGCTGCCTTGGCGACATCGCTAACCCGCGTGCAACGCCGATAAGCTTCTCCCGCGGGAATACAAGCTTGACGAGGATGGCGTTGCGTCTTTAGCTACGCAAGCAGCTCAGGCGTAAATGTGCTGCCCCGTAAGTGTTATTAGGGAGGATAATAAATAATGAGTGTTCGCAAAATGCGCCTGATGGGCGGTTGCGCCATCGGGCTATGCCTTGCCGCTGCGGCGTTGTTTGCTTCACCTTCTGCGCGGGCCGGCGATGAAGTGACCCAGGAGCGCCTGCTGAATGCCGACCAAGAAGCGGGAAACTGGATTCTGCATCACAAGAATTATTCTGCGCAGCGCTACACAAGCCTTGATCAGATCAACGCCGGCAACGTGAAAAACCTGAAAGTCGCCTGGACGTTGATGCTGGGCGGCATTGAAGGCGGCGGCATCTGGTCGCACGGCGGCCTGGAAGGCACGCCTTTGGCGGAAAACGGCTTTCTTTACGTGACCGATGGCTGGGGCTCGGTTTACAAGATCGATGCGCACGGTGGCCAAGGCCAGCTGGTGTGGAAAATGGACCCGAAGACCGACCACGACTGGGCCGGTGCGGTCGCCTGCTGCGGGGTGGATAACCGTGGCGTGGCGCTTTGGGATAACATGGTGATCTCCCACACCCTCGACGGCCGTCTGATCGCCACCAACAAGGATACCGGGCAGATTCTCTGGCAGCGTCAGGTTGCCAACCCGGATAAAGGCGAGGTGATCACCGGCGCGCCGCTTGTGGTGAAAGGCATGGCGATTACCGGCGTGGCCGGCGCCGAGTACGGGATTCGGGGCTGGATCGCGGCGACGGATTTGAAAACCCACGCGGAAGTCTGGCGCACGCATACCATTCCGGCGCCGAACGAGCCGGGCGGCGATAGCTGGAAGGACGACCACAAAGCCTATCTCAACGGCGGTGGCTCGACTTGGGTGACCGGCAGCTACGACCCCGCGACCAATACCATTATTTGGGGGGTCGGCAATCCGGGCCCGGACTGGGATTCGGCCTATCGTCCCGGCGATAACCTTTATACCGACACCTCTCTTGCCTTGGATGCCGATACCGGCCGCATCAAGTGGTATTTCCAGCACACGCCGAACGATCCGTTTGACTATGACAGCGTTGCCGAAAACGTGCTGGCGGACGTAAATACCCCGAAGGGGATGCAAAAAATCGCCCTGGAAGCCGATCGCAACGGCATTGCTTATGCGGTCGATCGGCAAAACGGCAAGTTCCTCTGGGCGGTGCCGTTTGTGAAGAAGCTGACCTGGACGAAGGGCGTGAACCCGGAAACCGGCAAGCCTTTCGAATATGACCCTTCTAAGGGGCAGCAAATTTACGACCCCAAGGCAACGCCCACCCGCAGTAACAAGGAAACGATTATTTGCCCCGGCAATATGGGCGGCAAGAATTGGCCCCCGACCGCGTATAACCCGAAGCTGCAGCTTTGGTACATCCCGGTGATCGAAAGCTGCAACAAAGTAACCGTGGAAGAAATGACGCCGGGCAAGTCCTATAAGGCGCGGGAATTCTTCACGGGCGGCGGGCCGAGCAATCCGATTCGGATTACCGGCAGCGTCACTGCGGTGGATGCCGCCACCGGCAAGATCGCCGGCAAGTTTGAAACACCTTACCCGCTGCTTGGCGGCATTCTTGCCACGCCGGATCTGGTGTTCGCGGGCGAGCCGGACGGCCACTTCTTTGCCCTGGATGCCAAGACCCTGCAGAAACTTTATGATTTCAGCACCGGCGGCGGGATCAGCGCTCCGCCGATCGCGTTTACCGTCGACGGCAAGGAATACATCGCCGTCCTGATCGGCCAAGGCGGCGCCTGGGATAAGTGGTTCATCGACAGCACGCCGGATTTGAAGCGGATCGCACCAAGCTCGGCGCTTTTCGTGTTCGGCCTCTGATGGCCTTTGCTTCTCCCTGCCGGCCCGGAACGAAAGGGCCGGCAGGGAAAGCGTTTTGACTTCGGATCAAAAATGAAGCATTCGATTGTCCTTGCGGCACTGCTCGGTTTTGTGAGTTTCGTTGCGGCTGGCTACCCTTTTTCGCGCGCGCAAGCGCAAGCGTCTTCGCCTTCGCAAACCACGTTAGAAGAGGGAAAGCGCCTCTATCGCACCAATTGCGCCGGATGTCACAAATGGCACGGCAACGGCGGCGGCGGCTACGGAGGCGATGCGCTCTCCCTGCGGCGGACCTCGCTGACTAAGGACCAAATCATTCTGACCGTGGAATGCGGCAGGCCGGGCACCGGAATGCCGTATCATTTGCGCGATGCCTATGATGATCCGAATAAGAAATGTTACGGGTATGGAAAAGACGATCCGCCGCCGCAAAAGGTTCTGGAGGCGAATAATTTTCTCCGCCCGAGCGAGATTGAGCTGATTGTCGATTATGTGCTGGCGCGCATCAAAGGCCACGGCGCGCCCGATTATGCGGAGTGCATCGATTTTTTCGGCAGCGGCTCACGCGTGTGCAATATTTATAAAAGCACGGAGGAGCCGGCAACGGGCGTTGCTTCCGCCAAAGGGGAGTAGCCGTGTCGCGCGTTGCACTTTCGGTGTTGCTCTGCTTTACCCTTTCGGCTGCGGCAGGGCTTGCGCGGGCGCAGAGCACGCCTGAGGAAAACGATCTTCGCGAGTTTCGCGTCGGCATGCCGGTTTCGGCTTTGCCGAAGACCGGTTATCGAGACTTTTCCTGTGCGGCGGATCCGGCAATTTCACTTTCCGGTTGGCAGGATTTCGCGAAATGCCCGGAAGATGGAGCGCATCGACACGGCGTGCGATTTTTCTACGACGATGCTGCGAACCCGATGGCAAAGCTCAGCGCCAAATTTCAGGGCACCAAGGTTGCGGGGCACCCGGTTCTGCTGACGCTTTTCATCGGGGATGACCGACGCGTTCAAGCTTTGCGGATCGAAACCGATCCTTCGGCACGCCTTTATCTCCGCAAAAAAGCTTTCCTTTTTGCCGATCAAGTCAAGCTTCATTTCGGCCAGGATGGCTGGAAATGCAGCGAAGGCACGCCTTCGGCGACGGAGCAGCCGGTGGGCGGGGTTTTCTACAAAGAGCATTGTGAAAAAACCACGCCGACGCGCCATTTTGTGCTCGATCGCGCGCTTTACCGCAACCCCAACGAACCGTTGGACAAATTCGTGGGCGGCACGCAGCTCTTGATCGAGCTGCCTTCTGCTTCATAAAGCACGCGCAAGACCACAAACCAGTTGTAACGCGGATCGAGCAAGGAGCCATCCGCCGCAGTGAGCAGCCCGGCTTCGCTGACCGGCACGTGGGTCAGCACCACCGCATCGTCCACGTTGCCCCCGATAATGCTGATCATTCCGGGTTCCCGACCGACGACAATGGCGCAGTGGCTCGGGAAAAAGCCCGCGGGAAGATCGTCAAATCGCGGCCGCTTGTTGCGGGTGCGGGTGGTGCAGATGAGATCGCCGAGCCTTGGCGCATAAGCGGACGGCCGTTCCGCCACCAAAGCATAGCTGCCGACGCGCGCGGCATTGATATAGGTGGCATGGCTCGGCGAATAGGGAAAGGCTTTGCCGGCGCCGGCGATGCGCATCACGTAGGAGATAAACGCGGCGGACCAGGCATAATTGCCGTCTTCGCTTGGAGGAAACTCGCGGCCGTTTTCATCGTGTTTGCCGGTCCAGCGGCTTTCCGGCGTGCCGGCATCTTGCCCCAGCCACCAATATTCGCCCACGCGTTGCCAAAGCCCGGGCTGGCGCTCTTCCATCGCCTCTGGTGACCGGTGGGGGCGTGCTTCGGGCGCTGTGTCATCCACCAGGCTGCCGAAAGCCCGCCATTCGCGGCAGGCAATGGCAACGGCATCCGCACGCGAAAACGGCGCATAGGGCTGCTTGGCAAAAGGCGGGACGTGTCGATCCGCAGCGCATCCGGCGAGCAGAATGCCGCCAAGAAGAGATATGCACAGAGAGAGCCGGTTCAGCAGTTCAGCCATGCTCCGGAAAAAGGGAACGGAGCCCTGTTTCATTCGCTTCGCAGAGACCGCGTTCGGTAATGAGCCCGCTCACCAGGCGCGCCGGGGTTACGTCAAAAGCCGGATTCGCGGCAGCGCTTCCTTCCGGGGCAATGCGGACGGCGGCAAGGTTGCCATCTTTCGTCCGGCCGGATACGGTGATGACTTCCTCGGCCGGCCGCTCCTCGATCGGGATTTGGGTTTTCCCGTCGGTCATTTCCCAGTCGATCGTGCTGGACGGCAGTGCGACCCAGAACGGCACGCCATTGTCTTTCGCCGCCAGTGCTTTGAGATACGTGCCGATTTTGTTGGCGACATCGCCCGAGCGGGTGACGCGGTCCGCCCCGACAATCACCAAATCCACCATGCCGTGTTGCATCATGTGCCCGCCGGCATTGTCGGCCAGCACCGTGTAGGGCACGCCGTGTTTGCCGAGCTCCCAGGCCGTGAGCTGCGCCCCTTGATTGCGCGGCCGCGTTTCATCCACCCAGACATGCACGTCGATGCCTTGGTCATGGGCGAGATAGACAGGCGCAAGCGCCGTACCCCAATCAACGGTGGCAAGCCAGCCGGCGTTGCAATGCGTGAGCACGTTCACGCGCTTGCGGCCCTTCGCAGCCGCGGCGATTAAGCGCACCCCGTGCTCTCCGATCGCACGATTGACCGCGACATCCTCATCGGCAATCGCCGCGGCTTCGGCGTAGGCCACCTCCGCCCGCTCGGCCTTTGGGGTATGAAGCAGCTTCTGAAATACGCGCGCAATCGCCCAGCGCAGATTGACTGCCGTGGGCCGGGTTTTTTCCAGCAATGCCGCGGCGCGTTCCAAATTTTCCGTCGACGCATCCTGCCGCATCGCCACGGCAAGCCCGTAAGCGGCGGTGGCACCGATCAAGGGTGCGCCGCGAACCTGCATGGAGCGGATGGCATGGGCGATTTGCTCCACCGTCGCCAGAGCAAGAACCTCGAATATCCAAGGCAGCTTGGTTTGATCGATAATCTTGACGGTGCAACCATCCGCATCGAGCCAGATGCTTCGGTAGGGTTTTCCATCGACCTTCATCGCTTCACATCCGCTGATGCAGCACGCAAACCAAAGTGAACAGGCGGCGTGCGGTGTCGAGATCGATTGCGATTTTGCCTTTCAGCCGCTCCATCATCAGGCCGGCCCCTTCATTGTGAAGGCCCCGCCGGCCCATATCAATGGCTTGAATGCGCGCCTCCCGCCCTTCTTTGATGGCTTGTTCGTAGCTTTCCACCAGCAGATGATAGTCTTTGATCAACCGACGGAACGGGCCGAGCGCCAGCCCGACCACAACCAAGGGTTGCTCGTTCGTATGTCGGATATCGAAGACCAGCCGGCCTTGCTGGATGGAAAGCCGCAGATGGTAGGGTCCCGGCCGGTTGGGGAGAAGAAAGTGGTTGCTTGCTTCCAGGTCGGCGACAGCCTGGGCGCGCTCAGCTTCCAAAGCGGGAGGGAGGGAGCGCTCGGTCTCTCCTTCGAGGACGACGCGCCGCAATTGGCCGGTCTCCGGCGGGCTTGGCAGCGGCTCGCCTCTGGAGGAGGGCGTCATCCCCGGCGACGCGAAGCGGACATCATGGCGCATCCTCGGGCCTCAGGAGGCCGAGCTTTAATGTGACGCCGACAGTTGCGCCTTTGATCGGGCGGAGCAACACGAGCGTGAGTAGAAACGTCAGCGGTACCCAGACCATCCCTTGCAGCCAGAGCGCGGGCGCGGCCAAGCGTTCCCAAATCAACATCGAAGGGACGATCAGGTGCCCGACAATGAGAATCGTGAAATAGGGGGGCACATCATCGGCGCGGGCTTGCCCGAGCGGAGCCTCGCAAACCTCGCAGCGCGAGAAAACGCGCAAGTAACCCTGGAAGATCTTGCCTGCGCCGCAGCTTGGGCAGCGGCACGCCAGTCCGCGACGAAGGGCGGAAAAAAGCGGCACTTCTTGCCAGGCGGGAAGAGAGACCGGGGCGCGTTGGGGCACCCAGCGGGTCGGGGAGGAATACGTCACGAGACCATCCTTTTGCTGCGCACGGAGCTCGGCACCCAAGCGCGCGATTGCTGCATATTGCAACGCAATATATTGCGCGCGCTTGCGTACGGAGGCAAGAGTTTACCGTATCCTTGCACCCCAGATTTGCAACCCGGCGGGTTTTTGGCCAGTAGGATTTGTCTCCCTATCGGGGCCCGGTGAAACCTCCACCGTGCGTCATCGCATGACACAATGCAGCACCCGCTTCGGGTTTCGTATTGAGGAAAACTCCAGCGTGTTGCCGGAGAGCGCAAGAGTAACGACCCGATCGGTATAACGCACCTCTTGGCCCGCAACGCCGCTACGACCGAGCTGATACCGATTGCCGAGCATATCATCGAGAGTCACATAACTTCCGTCGGGGGCGAGCAAAGCGCGCACGAAAGATCCGTCGTTGCAATCATAACGGATAAACTTGCCCGGTTCCAACGTTTGCTGCCTGTCAAACACATGACATCCGCCGAGGAAAGCAGCGAGGCCGAGAAGGATCAAGTTTTGTCTAGACATGAAGATGGCTTTTTATTGGGGTTCGGGAATACGACGCAGCGAACGCATAAACCGCCGCAATCCTGCCCATTGTTGGGCCAGATAGCTGCCCGTCGCCAAAACTTCTTCGGCGGACGGATCTCCGGTCGCCGGGTAAGATTTGGAAAAGTCCGCGGTGCCGAACAGCATATCCCAAAACGGGAACACCGCGCCGTAATTGCAGCTTCTCTCGCCGGCGGCAAGCACGCCGTGATGCGCGCGATGAAAACGCGGAGAGATCAGCAATCGTTCCCCGAGCCAACCAAAATCAAGCCGTACATTGGCATGCGAGATACTTTCCAAAAGCCGAAGCAGCAAAATGAGCAACGGGAACTGCATCGGCGGCACGCCGATGAGCAGCGCGATGGCGCCGAACCAAAGCGCGGAAATCAGATCGTCCAGAATATGGTTGCGATCATCCGACCAGAACGTCATCTGCCGCTGTGCGTGATGCAGCGAATGGAGCGCCCACCACCATGAAAAGCGATGCGAGAGGCGATGCCGCCAATAATCCGCGAGATCCAGCAAAAGCGCGTAACAAAGAAAGGTAACGGCGGGGTGTCCGAGCAGCGCCGGGATGAATCGCTCCAGAGTCGGCGGCACGTAGCCATGATCCGTCAGCCAACCGTTCAGCGCGACTTGCACCCGATAGAATGCGACAAAGCTCACCAGCGGCAAAAGGCCCACGCGCGCGATGATGGTGTAGAGCACATCGGTCAGCACGGCGCGCTGATCGTTCCAGCGTTCGACCGGCCGCCAACGTTCGAGCGGAACGCAAATGGCATACATCAGCGCAACCTGTGCCGCCCCGTATGTCGCAAAAAGGGCCCAGCCGTAGGCAACCTCTTCCCAAGCCATCAGCCCGAGATGATAGAGCAGCGGCAGCAGGAGATGCTCTTGCACCCAGCCCGCAACGGTATCGAACGGATCACTCATAGCACGGCAAAAGAAAGCGCTTTTGTTGGCAAACCTCTATGATGCGGAACGTCTCTCATTCAGAAGGCGAACGCGCGGAAATTTGCACCGGGAAACGGTCATGCGTATTCAGCCAAATACCGTGCGGGGAGCGTCCGACCGTAATCGTGTGATAGCTGCCGGTTTGCGGATCGATCACGGCGACACGGTGCGCAAAACGCAGCGTTGCCCAGATTTTTCCATCGGGGGCAAAATCGAGATCGTCCGGCCCGCCGGTTACATGAAAGCTGCGCGTGACGCGGAGGGTTTTTGCATCGAGAAGCGAGATCGTGCCATCCACACGGTTGGTGGCGTAAATGATCTTGCCGTCCGGAGAGAGAAACAAATTGTGTGCTCCGCGTCCCGTCGGGATGCGGCGCTCGATCTGCCCGTTTTCCGGGTTCAGAACGGCGACCTCATCGGCACCCATCAGACCAACCAGGAGTTTCCCATCATGCCACAACACGCCGGCGGGCGTGGAGCCCACTTCCACATTCCATAACACCGCACCGCTTGCCGTCGCAATGGCTGCAACCCGATTAGTCTGTTGCAAACTGATGAAAACAACAGCGGAATCCGGGCGGAAGTTGATATGGCTCGGCATGGCGGCAAGATGCACGCGATGCAGCAGGTGCATGCTTGCCGCATCGTAAATATCGACCTGGTTGCGGGCGAGCCCGTTGACAACGAACCATTTTTTGTCCGGGCTGAATTGCAGCTGATAGGGATCGGCAACGGTAAGCTGGCGCATAAGCGCGCCGGTTTGCGGATTGAACACATAAAGCGTGTTGGCCACCGTATCGCCCACCAATAGGCCGGTATGATCGGGGCTCAAGGCCATGTGATGCGGCTCACGCGCCAGCGGAATACGGCGAATTTCCCGCTCGGTTGCCACATCGATCAGGCTCAAGGAGGCTGCTCCGGAATTGAGCACAAAGGCGAGCCCTGACTGGCCCGCCGTCGCCCCGCGGGGGAAAAGGGCCAAAGCGGCCAGGGCCGCAAAGAGGATCAAAGAGGAAATGCGTAGCATGGGAAACCCCTGCCCAAAGTAATGACAAGATTATACCTTTTCTAGCACGGACAACGTCATATTGAAAACACCTAAGATTGCACTTCAGGCGCGCGGGCGTCGGGAAGCCGCGGGGCGGCGCAATCCCTCGGGCGCGCGATGATGAAGACGGAGAAGGCCAGCGGGGCCGGTAGGAACCCGAAGGGAAGCTTCCGAATCGCCAGGATTTGCATGTTGTGGCGGATGGTTTGCGCAAGCCATCGCCAGTCGAAGCCTTTGTGGCGCACATCATGCGGCGGGAGCTTGTCGAGCTGATAAAGCCCCGCCCAGAGCGTCTCCGCCCAGCGATACTCCTTATGGCGGACGTAGCCCATGGCGGCGGAGGCCAGGTTCTTGAGCCAGATGGACGGGCCGATTTCGATCGGCACCGAACAAGCGAAATAACGGGGGCGGGATTGCGCGATTGCCTCGACAATCCGGACCACTTCGTGCTCCGGAATGTGCTCCAACGCTTCCAACGCAACGATGATATCCGCTTGCTGGAAATACGCCGAGGCATGCAAGGCGGAGTCATGAATAATCCGGAAGTTGGGATAATGCCCATAACGCGCCTGCGCGACGCGAACAAAATCGGCCGCGATTTCGATGCCCGTATAATCTATACCATAATCTATACCAAACCGCTCGTTCAGAACGGCAAAGAGCTTGGCGTGCGCGCAGCCGATCTCGACAACCCGAAGAACGCCTTTTCCTTTTTCTTCAGCGAGTTTGCGAAAAAGCGCTAGTATATGTTTGTATCGTAATAAATGATGCCAAGATAAAGCGTTGTTGAATTGCTGTGTTTTTTCGTATTCTATTTGGTCAGAGGTAATTTCTGCCATCCAGATAGGCTTTGCGCCAGCGGGTGATTTCGATGCGAAGGAACAAATCCACTTTGGTAAAGGGATCTTCGGCAATGAAGCGCTCGGCCTCCGCGCGGGTTTCCACATCAACGAGGTAAACCCCGCCCAAAGCCGTCTCTCCATCATCGCTGAGCTTTGCGCCGCAGGCCAAAAGTTTGGCTTTGTTGGCCTCGAGGTAAGCAAGGTGCTGCGGGCGATGCGCTTGGCGCACATGGCCGTGGTTCGGCCGGTCGAAGGTTTCAATGAAGTAAGGCATGCAAAACTCCTTCCCGCCGCGATCATAAACAAGCCCAATGATTGAGCAAGCATGGCCGGCTCGCCGCCTGAGAGGGGTTGCCCGGAGGGGAGAATCTTGGTTAAGGCACGGCGCATATGCAGCATTCTCTCCCTCTCGCCGTGGTGCTGCCTCCTCGGGAGGCCTTTGCCGCCGGGGCTGCGGGCGCAATCGCGCTGCTGGTACGCCGGCTGAACCGGGGAGAGACGGGTTGCTTCGCCCCGGTGGTCTTTGGCCCGCCGCCGCCCTTGCCGCCTTTTCCCGATGTCCCGTTCCGGCCGGTTGCCTTGCCTTGGTGGTATCCGGGCAGCCCCGGCGTTCGCCAAGCGGTGGCGTTGCTGCCTTGGTTTCAGCGCGAAAAGCCGGCCTTGATCGAGGTGCACAATCGGCCCGACACGGCACTTTTCTTGGCCCGACGGACTTCGGTGCCGGTCTCGCTTCTGCTGCATAACGACCCGCAAGACATGGCGGCAACACAGCGGCCGCGCGCGCGCGCCCGCCTGTTGGAAAGCTTGGCCGGGGTTGCGGTTGTCTCGAATTTTCTGCGTTCGCGGTTTCTGGAAGGGCTCAGGGCGGGAAGCGAACATCTTGCCATCGTGCCGAACTGCATCGACTTTGCCGAGCTTGCCGAGCCTTTGCCTATGCCTGCGCGCGAGCGGGTGATCCTGTTCGTCGGCCGGGTGGTGGCGGATAAGGGGGCGGATGTCTTTGTTTCCGCTTGTGCGCGCGTCTTGCCGAGGCTTGCCGGCTGGCGGGCGGAAATGATCGGGGGCGATCGCTTCGGCCCCGAGACGAAGGAAACGCCGTTCCTGCGATCGCTTCGCGCAAGCGCAGAAGCGGCCGGCGTGCGCCTTGCCGGCTATCGGCCCCACGAGGACGTTCTTGCGGCCATGGCGCGTGCCGCGATCGTCGTGGTGCCAAGCCGTTGGCCGGAGCCCTTCGGGCTGACCGCGCTTGAGGCGATGGCCAGCGGGGCGGCAGTGATTGCGTCCGAAGCGGGGGCTTTGCAGGAAGTCACCGGCCATGCTGCGCTGTTGGTGCGGCCGGGCGATGCGGAGGCTTTGGCCGCGGCGATCGAGGCGCTGGCAACCGATGAATCCCGCCGCACGGCCTTGGCAGAAGCCGGGCGCGCGCAGGCCCGTGCCTTCGACCTCAAAGCCGGGCAATCCGCCTTGCATGCCTGGCGCGCCGGGCTGGTTTCCAAATGCGCCGCCGATGTGGCCTGAGCGATGCACTCCGCCTATATTGGCCGCAGCCTTGATCACTGAGGGGGAGAGAATGGCAGGGATGGCAGCCGAACCGGTGCCGGTGACCGTGCTCACAGGCTTCCTGGGCGCCGGCAAAACCACGTTGTTGAACCGTATTCTCACCGAGCGGCACGGGCGCCGCTATGCGGTGGTGATTAACGAATTCGGTGAGCTCGGGGTTGATAACGATCTCGTGGTGAACGCCGATGAGGAAATTTTTGAAATGAACAACGGCTGCATTTGCTGCACCGTGCGCGGCGATCTGATTCGGATTATCGGCGGGCTTATGCGCCGGCGTGATCGTTTTGACGGTATTATTATCGAAACGACGGGGCTTGCGGATCCTGCGCCGGTGGCACAGACCTTCTTTGCCGATGAAGATGTGCGTGCCAAAACCCGCCTTGATTCCATCATTGCGGTTGTGGATGCGAAACATCTCCCCGCAAGGCTGGAAGACAGCCCCGAGGCGGCCGAGCAAATAGCCTTTGCCGATGTGATCGTGCTCAACAAGATCGATCTTGTTTCCGGCGACGAGCTTGCCCGCGTGGAGGAGCGGATCCGCGCGCTCAATCCGTTCGCGCGGCTGCACCGCGCCGAGCGCGGCTCGGTTCCGATTGGCGAATTGCTGGAACTCCGTGCGTTTGATTTGGAACGCGTGTTGGAGCGCTCGCCCGATTTCCTGAGCGATGACGAACACGCGCATAACGAAGAGCTGATGAGCGTAAGCCTCACCGCCGAACGGCCGATCGATCCCGAGAAATTCAACGCCTGGATCAGCGCTTTGTTGGCAACGCGTGGGGCCGACATTCTGCGCAGCAAGGGGATTTTGCATTATGCCGGCGAAGACCGACGCTTTGCCTTTCAAGCCGTGCATATGATGGCCGAGGGGGATTTCATCGGCCCCTGGCGCGACGGCGAGGCGCGCACCAGCCGCATGGTGTTTATCGGCCGCGATCTCAATCGTGTGGAACTGCGCCGCGGCTTTGAAAGCTGCCAAATTGACGCGGCGGCCTGAGATGAGCGCGGCCGTCGACTCCGATTTTCTGCTTGCTTCGCGTGGCGTGCAGCGCACGCTGGATGCGTTCGTGGTCGGCGCATGCTTTGACCGCGCGAGCAAACACGCGGCCTTCGCGCTGGGCGACGGTTCGGTGCATCTTGTTCCGCTCGCCGAACGCGAAAGCTGGCAGCGGATCGAAGCGCATAACGGTTCGGTGATGGCGCTGGCGCCCGACTGCATCTCGGAATCCTTCATCACGGGGGGCGATGACGGGTTTTTTCGCCGCCTCGGCGTTGAGGGCTCGTTGCAAACGCTTGCGGAATACCCCGGCAAGTGGGTGGAGCACGTGGCCAGCTTCCGCGGCGAGAAGGCCAAAGGCTATATCGCCTGTGCCGTCGGGCGCGACGTGCATCTTTTCAATGCCGACGGCCAGCTGCTGAAATCACTCTCGCACCCCTCTACGGTTTCGGATTTGGTCTTCGATGCGCGCGGCAAACGGATCGCCGCCGCGCATTATAACGGCGCAAGCCTCTGGTTCGTGGCTGCGAAAACTGACAGTCCGCGCCTGCTTGAATGGAAAGGCAGCCATATCCGCATCGCCGTCAGCCCCGATGGGGATTCGGTGGTTACCGCGATGCAAGAAAACGCGCTGCACGGCTGGAGGCTTTCGGACGGGCAGCACATGCGCATGAGCGGATATCCGAAAAAGACGCAATCGCTTGCCTTTACGCGCAACGGTAAATGGCTTGCCACGAGCGGCGCGGATGCCATCGTGCTCTGGCCGTTCTTCGGCGGCGGCCCGATGGGCAAACGGCCCTTGGAGCTTGCCGGGGGTGATGGCATTGTCTGCACGATGGTTGCAGCGCATCCGCAACACGATGTGGTGGCCGCGGGCTTTGCCGATGGTTTGGTGGTGGCGGCGGAGATCAGCTCGTATCGGATTTTGCCGGTGGCGGCACCGGGGCGAGGCCCGATATCCGCGCTTTCCTGGAGCGAGAACGGCGCAAACTTGGCCTTTGGCACCGAGTCCGGTTTTGCCGCCGTTGTCGATTTTTCCAAGCGTTAAACGCTTCGGACGGCGTGCTTTAAAACCCGTAAGGAACGCGGCGGGAATTGGATTGGCGCAAATTGCGGTACCGCGCCATGGCAAGCAGCGGGAAATATTGCCTGTAGCCGTGATAACGCAAATAGAATACGCGCGGAAAACCAACGGCGTTATAGGGCTTTTCCTCCCATTCCCCCGCTTCGCTTTGGTTGCGCGCAAGCCAGGCAATGCCGCGCGCGACAGCCGGGTTATCGACCTCGCCAGCGGCCATCAGCCCCAAGACGGCCCAAGCCGTGTGTGAGGGCGTGCTCTCCTTGTAACGGCCGGGTGGGGCGCCGGCATAGGTTTCTTCATCTTCGCCCCAGCCGCCGTCTTCGCGCTGGACTTCAAGCAGAAAAGCAACGGCGCGCCGCACCGCGGGATCCTCCGGCGGAATGCCGACCGCGTTGAACGCGCAAAGCACCGACCAGGTTCCGTAAATGTAATTCGTGCCCCAGCGGCCGAACCAACTTCCGTCTTTTTCTTGCTCGCTCCGTAGCCATGCAATCGCGCGGGCCAAGGCGGGGTGGTCCGGCTTGAACCCCGTTTGCGCCAGAAACGAAACACAGCGGGCGGTGACATCGGCGGTCGGCGGATCCAGCAATGCGCCGTGATCGGCGAAAGGGATGTGGTTGAGGAACATATGGTTGTTATCGGCATCAAACGCGCCCCAACCGCCGCCTTTGCATTGCATACCGACGATCCATCGTTGCGCCCTCGCGATTGCCTCGGCATAGGCGGCATCGCCGCTCCGATGCAGCAACATGCCGACAACGGCGGTATCATCCACATCGGGGTAGTGCGGATTGGCATATTGGAATGCCCAGCCGCCCGGCTCGGTTTGCGGGCGTGCCACCGCCCAATCGCCGACCACGTCGGTGATTTGCCGCGCTTGCAGCCATTTGCAGGCAGTTTCGACAGAAGCGGCGTGCGCGCCTTCCGCCTCGGCCAGTGCATGGCCGGCAAGACCGGTATCCCAAATCGGCGAAAGGCAGGGCTGGCAGTAAGCGCGGTCTTCTTCCACGACCAAAAGCTTGCGCACGGATTTCCAGGCAATGGCGGCATCGGGATGATCGGGCGGATAGCCCAAGGCATCAAACATCATCACGCTGTTGGCCATGGCGGGGAAAATGGCCCCGAGCCCGTCTTCGCCGTTGAGCCGTTCTCTAACAAATGCAACCGCGCGTTCGATCCAACGCTTGCGTAACGAATCGGGTACTGCGGGATCCACGATGCGCAAAACCGTATCGAGATGCTTGAAGAACCGACCCCAGGCGGAACGGTAAGGGCCGCGGATCCAGTCGCGTATCTCAAGCGGCGGGCGGCGAAAGAGCTCCGGCACGTGCACCTGATGCGGATTGCGCGCGCGGGGTTTTAAATACATCAGCACCAACAAGGGCACGATCACCGTGCGCGACCAGTAAGAGACGCGCCAGAGATTGATGGGGAACCAAAGCGGAGCGACCATCAGCTCCAGCGGCATGACGGGAACGGCATGCCAGGGCACTTGGCCGAACAACGCCAGCAGCACGCGCGTAAAGACGTTGCTGCGTTCTGCCCCGCCGGCGGCAAGAATCGCTTCACGCGCGCGCCTCATATGCGGGGCGTTCGGGTCGTCGCCGATCGCCTTCAACGCGTAATAGGCTTTGACGCTTGCGGAAAGATCGAAACCGCCGTCGTAAAAGAGCGGCCAACCGCCGTGCGCGCCTTGAATTTCACGCAGATAATTGCCGATTTTGCGCTGAAGCTCTGGTTCAATGCGGTCGAGATAATGCTCCAGCAATACGTATTCCGAAGGAATGGTGGCATCCGCCTCCAATTCGAAAACGAAATGGCCGTCTGCTTTCCGCCGGCGCAGCAGCGCGCCCGTTGCGCGTGTGACGGCTTCATTCAGGCTGGCTTCGGAAAGCGGGGGTTCGAGATCGGCGACCGATTCGGGGGACATGCGGAACTCCAACGGCTAGCGTGGACGAAACAGGCTAGACAGGGTTCATCAGCAAGCGGGCAGCGGTTTCGCCCGATCTGATGGCACCTTCGATGGTTCCGGGCAAGCCGGTTGCCGTCCAGTCGCCCGCGAGCGCGAGGTTCGAAACCCCGATGCGCGGGCCGGGCCGGCGTCTGTTCTGAGCGGGCGTGGCGGCGAAGGTCGCGCGCTTTTCCTTGACCACCCGATAGGGGGGCATCGGTCCGGAAAGTTCAAGCGCGGCAGCAACGTCGGGCCAGACGGAGGCGGCGATGGTCTCGGCCGGCTGATCCACCAGACGGTTTGCTGCGCTGATCGTGACCGAGACAACCTCCTTTTTGGCGAAAATCCACTCGGCCACGCCGCCGATGATGCCGACGAAACCCGCCGGGGCGGCATCGGCCTGCACCCGAAAATGGATGTTCAAGATCGGCGCGAACTGATCGGGCACGATAATCCCGGGAAGAAGCTCGGCCGCGATCCAGGGCGGCACGGCCAACACCACCTGATCGTCCGCGCCAAGAGCGATGGCTTCTCCGGTCGTGCCGAGCGCCGTCACCCTCTGACTTTCCACGACAAGGCGCGTGATGCGCCGGCCGAAAAAAAGCTCCGCGCCGCGGGCGGCAAGGAAGGCAAGCGCAGGGTCGACGAAGCTCTCGGAGAGCCCTTCGCGAGGATAGAGCGGCAAGCAGGCGGCGCCCCCGGCCAGCAGCGTTTCCTTCACTACGGAGGCAAAAAGCGCGGCCGAACCGTGTTCGGCTTCCGTGTTCAAGGCGGCGATGGCGAGCGGGGCGAAAAGCGGGCGAAAAAGCCGATTGGCGCCGAGAACCTCGGCAACCGTGGCGCCATCGCGGGCGCCGAACACAGCGAGCAGGCCCAGATAATCAAACCAGCGGCTTCCCGGCACGCGGCGGTGGGGATCCAGCACCCACCACGGCACCCGGCCGCGATTGAGACGCAAGACCCATCGCTGTCCGCTTCGCCGGTCGAGGAACGGAAACAATGGCTCGCCGGGGCCGATCAACGTCTGTTCCGCCCCGATGCGCCGCAAATAGCCGAGCACGGCGCCATTGCCCGAAAGCACCAGATGGTTGCCGTTGTCGATGCGGCAGCCGAGCTCCCGATCGAAGTAAGAGCGACAACGCCCCCCCGCTGCCTGCCCCGCTTCATACACCACGACCGGCCTTCCCGATTCGGCAAGGGTGACGGCGGCGGAAAGCCCGGCAAGTCCGGCGCCGATGACATGCACGCGAGAAGCCATGGCGGGATTACGCGAAACCAAAGCGAAGAACGATCCAGAGCTTTTGCCACGCAGGCACAAAGACGGGCTTTTCCGGTTGATCCCAACCCCGCCGCTCGAGCCTGGCAAGCATGCTCGCGTAAATCGCGCCCATCAAGCGCGCGGGCCGCATCGCGCGCGGATCACACTCCTGCATGGCAAGCTCGGCCGCCGCAAAGTAGTGATGCGCTAGAACTGCCAGCCGGGCACAGACTTGCGCAAGTCTCGGTGAGGCCAAAGCTGCAGCGGGCTCCGGCGGCACGCCGGCTTCCTCAAGCCATTCGCGCGGGAGGTAAAGCCGGCCGCGTTCGGCATCTTCGCGGAGATCACGCAGGATGTTCGTCAACTGCAGAGCGCGGCCGAGATTGGCGGCCACACGGTCGGCCGCCGGAGAGGCATCGCCGAAAGCGCGCACGGAAAGCCGCCCGACAGCCCCGGCTACGCAATCGCAATAAAAATCGAGCATCTGGAGATCCGGAGCAACGATCGGGGCTTCGGCATCCATCTGCATGCCCGTGATAATTGCCAGGAAATCCTCTTTGCGCAGATCAAAACGTGCAATCGCGGCCGCCAGCACGCGGGTGAGGGGGGCATTGCCGTTTCCGCCCGCATAGAGCGCCTCGATCTCTTCCCGCCACGCGTTGAGCCGAGGAAGCTTTTCCGCAAAGCTGCCGGGCCCATCGGCGATATCGTCAACGGTGCGGCAGAATCCATAGATGCCGTACATTGCCGCACGACGATCGGGCGGAAGAATGCGCATGCCGTGGTAAAACGAAGTGCCGGCAGCACTGACCTGCGCTTCCACGGCCTCCAAATCCGCTTTGGCTGCGCCGAGGGGCGTGCTCATGCGAGGAACCGAAGCGCCCCGAACGCGCTCGCAAGCACGTCGCTCTTGCGAAGCTTCACGCGCTGTGCCAGCGGATCTTCGGAGCGAAGCCGGGCGGCAAGATGCTGCGAAAGCTCCACAATCACCGCCGTTTCCAACCTAAGCCTCAAGCTTCGGGTTGTTTTGGGCAGAAAAACCGCCTGGGCGTTGAGGGAATCAACATGATCGAGCAGCGCATCAAACACCGCTCGAAGCCCTTTCGTGGCCTGGGCGCGCCGGAGGTCGTCCACCGAGGCGCCATGCGCGGCCAGGAGATCCTCAGGCAGATAGCAGCGGTCCAAGCGTGCGAGATCCTGGGCGCAATCCTGCAGGTGGTTCAAAATTTGCAACGCGGTGCAGAGCGCGTCCGAAGGCGGGTAGGTATCGGGCGCCTCGCCGTGGAGGTCGAGAACGTGCCGCCCCACCGGCATGGCTGAAAAGCGGCAATAGGCGTAAAGCTCATCCCAGCTTGCATAACGGCGCTTGGTGGCATCTTGCCGGAAGGCTTGCAGAAGCTCGCAGGCATGGCGCGGGCTGACCCCGGTCTCGGCCAAGGAACGATGCAGCCGCGTGGCGCTCGGCGAGCCTTCTTTGGCCTGCCCGAGCAGGACGGCTTCCATCACGTCCAGCCGGGCAAGTTTTTCGTCGGGCGAAAGCAGGGGGGAATCGGCAATGTCGTCGGCGTTGCGGGCAAAGGCGTAGAAAGCATGCACATGGGCACGCAAATCCGCGCGAATGAGCAGGGAGCCGACCGGAAAGTTCTCATCCGCACGATCCTTGCCGGACCAAGCCTCAACGCTTGCGACCTTGCCGCTCACGCGCGCTGCTCCATATACGTGCGCCCCTTCCAGAGGGCGCCTCGCCCGCGCGCATCATCAAGCGCCGAACCCAGGGTTGCCGCCATATAAAAAAGCGCAATCAGCGGCAGTGCCGGCGCCCAAAGCGGGGAGAGCCCAAAGCGCTTGAGGCTCGGCCAATAGGACCAGGCGGCTCCCGCCCAGGCGATCAATCCGAACAGGCGCGCAAGCCCGTGGCCGAACAGCGCTGCCAGAGGCGGAATCAGCCAGACCAGCGTCATGCCGAGCAGGGTGAGCAAGAGAAGTATCCAGGAATGACGCAATTGCACGAAGGCGGTGCGCGCGATCATGCGCCAGATTTCTCCAAAGCTACCGTATCGCCGGATGGAGCGTGCCAGAGTGGAATGGCCAAGCCAAATCCGCCCACCACGTTTGACCAAGCGCGCCAGTGCCACGTCATCGATCAGGGCATTGCGAATAGCGGCAATCCCGCCGATGCGCTCAAGCGCGCGGCGGCGAATAAGCATGGTGCCGCCGGCTGCGGCGGCGGTTGCGGAAAGCGGATCATTCACCCAGGCGAACGGATAAAGCAGTTGGAAAAAATAGACAAAGGCGGGAATCAGCGCGCGCTCGGGAAATGTCTCGCAAGACAATTCCACCATTTCCGAAACAAGATCGAGTTCTTCCGATTCGGCTTTTGCCACCAATGTGGCCAGATGCGAGGGATCGTGCACGATATCGGCATCCGTCAGAAGCAAAAGCTCTTCTTTCGTTTCCTCGACCCCCTCGGCGACGGCCCAAAGCTTTCCGCTCCAACCCGGCGGGCGCGGGCGAGCGGAGCGGATCAGAAGTCGCGAATCGGAAAAGCCGCGAGCGATGGCCAGTGTGGCATCGGTGCTGGCGTCATCGACCAAAATAACGCGAAAGGAGGGGTAGTCCTGCGCGAGCAGGGAGCCAAGGCTGGCACCGATCACCTCCGCTTCGTTGCGCGCCGGCACCACAACGGCTACCGGAACCGCCGCACGCGGCCGGGCGGGCGTGAGCATCGGCTCCACTTGCCAAAACCGACCGCGCGCGAACAACAAAACCGCCCATATCAGGCAGGCGATACCGGCAAGGTTTGTCATGCCGCTTGTTTTGCCGGGCCCAGCATGCCTACCGTGCGGAACCAGGCAATGGCGTCAGCGAGCGCCGTGCGCGCGGGCCGTGGCGCGTAGCCAAGCTCGGCCTTGGCTTTTTCGGAAGAAAAAAACAGGCGCTTGCGGGCCATGCGCAAATGGTCTCGCGTGACCAAGGGCGGAATATTCGCAAGATAGGCAAGCCCTTCGCAGACCAGCGCTACGGGCCAGAGCACCGGCTCGGAAAGTTTCAAAAACGGCGGCCGCACCCCCGCGATCTCGGCGATTTCTTTAAAGAGGTCGGCGAGGGCGTAATTTTCGCCGCCAAGAATGTAGCGTTCACCGACCCGCCCGCGCTCGAGCGCGAGCAGATGGCCAAACGCTACATCGTCCACATGGACGATATTCAGCCCGGTATCGAGATAGCCGGGCATGCGCCCGGCGGCAGCATCGAGGATCATTTTTCCGGTGGGTGTAGGCTTCAGGTCACGCGGCCCGACGGGCGTGGACGGGTTAACGATCACCGCCGGCAACCCGCGGCTGCGCACCATTTCCAGCACCGCTCGCTCGGCAAGATATTTGGAACGCTTGTAAGGGCCGATCAGAACCGATTCCTTGACCGGGGTCGTTTCATCCGCGGGCGAACCGTCTTCGGTGAGGCCCAAAGCGGCAACCGAGGAGCAATGCACAACCCGCTCCACCCCTGCCGCCAGCGCGGCCTCCATCACATTCTTTGTCCCTTCGACGTTCGTGCGCATCATTTCGGCGGGATCCGGCACCCAAAGCCGATAGTCCGCGGCAATGTGAAACACATAGCGGCAGCCGGAGACGGCGCGGGCAAGGGCGGTTTGGTCCGCCAGATCGCCCTCTACCAGCTCAAGCGAAAGACCGGCAAGATTGCGCTGATCGCTGCCTTTACGGACAAGCGCGCGGACCGGATAGCCTTGCGCGAGCAGCGCGCGGACGACGGCGGAGCCTACAAAGCCGGTGGCTCCGGTCACCAGTGAGAGACGCGAGACTTGCATCTTGCCATGCCACCTTTAGACCGTGTTCCACATGATTTATAAACCAATTGAAGGCTTCCTCAAATCGCTTGCATCATGTAACGGGGTGCGACGGGAAACGGTTCTGGTTTGGGTGATTCGTTGAAACGTATTTCTTGGTGTCTCGCACTGGCCGGTCTGGCGCTGGCGACGGTGCTGATCGGCTGGTTTGGCGCGACCAACGTGGCAGAGGCGGTTTTGTCCGCCGGCTGGAGCGGGTTTGGCCTGCTGCTCGGCTGGCAGGTCTTGCTTTTCGGGCTTCTGGCCGCGGCCTGGATGGCGTTGATGCCTTCGGGCTTGGCCCCATACGGAGCATTTGCCTGGTCGCGCATGGTGCGGGACGCGGTTGGCAACTGTCTGCCGTTTTCCCACATGGCCGGAGTCGTGGCCGGAACCCGCGCCCTTGCCGTGCAAGGCGTTCGCTGGCCGATGGCCGCGGCCGGCGGCATTGTGGACGCCACTTCCGAATTTGTCGCCCAGATTGCCTTTGTCTTGGTCGGACTGGTCGCGCTGCTGCGGCATGCGCCAGGCTCGGGTCTTGTTGCGCCGCTGGGAATGAGTTTGCTGGTCGCCGCCGTGCTTGCCGGGGGAATTGTCTGGCTCCAGCAGGGCAGCTTCTCGGTATTCGAGAGGCTTGCCCGGCGGATTGCTGCTCCTTGGTTTGCCGATGCTTCGGCCTATGTGCAGGCGGTGCAGGGCGAGCTGACCCGCCTTTACGAAAGCCGGATCCGGCTTGGACTGGGCGTTGGATTGCATCTGCTCGGCTGGATTGCTGGGGGCATAGGCACTTGGATCGCCTTCCGGTTGCTCGGAGCGGCAGTGGGATTGAACGACGCGCTCGCGATCGAGGCGCTGACCCATCTGGCGCTTTCCGCAGCCGTGCTCGTGCCCAGCGGGGCAGGGGTACAGGAGGCCGCGTATGCGAGTTTGGGTGCAATCTTCGGCGTTCCCGCAGAGCTTTCGTTGGGTGTTTCGCTGCTCCGCCGCGCGCGGGATCTCGCAGTCGGTATTCCCATTTTATTGATTTGGCAGGGAACCGAGGCGCGGCGCGCAACTTTCACCGAGCGTGCGACGCTGGAATTGCAGGATTAATCTGAGCCCGGATCGGGTAAACATAAAATAGAGCATAAGAGGCGAAAGACGCATGCTTCGAGGCATCGTCACGGTCGGCGGCTGGACCATGGTGAGCCGGGTCTTGGGCTTTCTGCGCGATATTTTGATCGCGCAGGAGCTTGGGACAGGGATGGTGGCCGATGCGTTTTTCGTCGCCCTCAAGCTTCCGAATCTGTTCCGCCGCCTGTTCGGTGAAGGCGCATTCAATGCCGCTTTTGTGCCGGCCTTTGCCGGAACCCTGGCTGCCGAGGGCCGTCAGGCGGCGCTGAAGCTTGCTGGCGAGATGGCTGCGGTGATGACGCTTTGGCTTGCGGCGCTTGCCGCGCTGGGGGTGGTGTTTATGCCCCAGCTGATGCTGGTGCTGGCGCCGGGGTTTGCCGCTTCCGCGGGGAAATTTGCGCTGACCGTGGAGCTGACCCGGATTACGTTTCCTTATCTGATGCTTATCTGCCTTGCTGCTTTGCTGGGTGGGGTGCTCAACGGGGCGGAGCGCTTTGCCGCCGCCGCGGCTGCGCCGGTGCTGTTCAATGTCTTCCTGATCGGTGCTTTGTTGGCCGGAACGCCCTTTCTTTCCTCGGCCGGGCATGCCCTGGCTTGGGGGTTGCTGGCTTCGGGCGTTGCGCAAATTGTCCTGCTGGCATGGGCTTGCCGGCGCGCCGGAGTGGCATTTCGGGTGCCTCTGCCACGTCTTTCTCCGCCCGTAAGGGTCGTGCTGCGACGGATGGGGCCTGGCTTCATCGGCGCCGGCGTGACGCAGTTGAATGTCGCCGTCGATACCATTATCGCGAGCCTGTTGCCCGCCGGCACGGTCTCCGTGCTCTATTATGCCGATCGCGTGGATCAACTGCCGCTCGGCGTGATCGGGGCAGCGGTGGGGACGGCGATTTTGCCGCTGCTTTCCCGCCAAGTGCGCACCGGAGAGGAGCGGGAGGCGCTCCGCACCTTGAACCGCGGTATTGAATATGCCCTCGCGCTGACCCTGCCCGCAGCCTTGGCGCTGATGGTTTTGGCGCACCCGGTGATGCGCGTGCTCTTTGCCCACGGGGCGTTCGATGATGCCGCAGCGGAACGCAGCGCAGAGGCGCTGATGGCCTATGCCGTGGGCCTGCCGGCCTATGTTTTGGCAAAAGTCCTGGCGCCGGGCTTCTTTGCCCGCAACGATACCAAAACGCCGGTGAAAATCGGATTGGCGATGGTGGCGCTGAACCTTGCCTTGAACTTGGCCTTCATGCGTCCGCTTCAGCATATCGGCCCGGCGTTGGCCACAAGCCTTGCGGCCATCTGTAATGTCTGCTTGCTGGGCGGCTTTCTCGCCCGGCGGGGGCATTTCCATCTTGATCGCGCGTTGGCCGGCCGGGCTTTGCGTATGCTGGGGGCGGCTTCGGTGATGGCGGCGGTCTTGGTGGCAGGGCAGGATGCGCAAATTGTGCTGCTTGGCGCGATCGGCGGTAAACTTGTCTGGCAAGCCATGGCTCTTGCGGCGTTGGTCGGGCTTGGCCTGCTCGCCTACGGTGCCGCGGGGCACCTGCTCGGCGCGTTTGATATGGCCGAAGTGCGGCGGATGCTGCGCCCGCGCTCGGTTCGGCTCATCACCACCCCACCGGCTTGACCGGAGCGGCGGAAGGCTCAAAAACACCAGGCGCTTTGTTTGGGTGAGTGAGCATGCAACGGATTTTTTCTGGCATTCAACCTTCCGGTATCCCGACCCTTGGCAATTATCTCGGGGCCATCCGCAATTGGGTGAAACTGCAGGACGACCACGAATGCATCTACTGCGTCGTGGACATGCATGCGATTACCGTTTGGCAAGACCCGAAACTGCTTCCGATTCAAACTCGAGAACTGGCGGCAAGCATTATCGCCTGCGGGATCGATCCCAAGCGCAGCATCCTCTTTCACCAAAGCGCAGTGCGCGCGCACGCGCAACTTGCCTGGATTTTCAACTGCGTTGCCCGCTTCGGCTGGCTTGCCCGCATGACGCAGTTCAAAGACAAAGCCGGCAAAGACCGCGAAAATGCTTCTGCCGGGCTGTTTGTTTACCCGAACCTGATGGCGGCGGATATTTTGGCCTATCACGCAACACGCGTGCCGGTGGGTGAGGATCAGCGCCAGCACCTGGAGCTAGCCAACGACATCGCGCAAAAGTTTAACCATGATTACGGCGTCAATTTCTTCCCGCCCATCGAGGCCCTGATTCTAGGGCCGGCCGCGCGGGTGATGAGCCTTCGGGACGGGACGAAAAAAATGTCGAAATCCGATCCCTCGGACCAAAGCCGCATCAATCTCAACGATGATCCGGATACGATTGCTCTGAAACTCCGGCGTGCGAAGACAGACCCGCTGCCGCTGCCGAGCGAGCCCGAAGGGCTCGAAAAGCGCCCCGAAGCGCGCAACCTCGTCGGAATTTACGCCGCTTTGGCCGATCTCGATGTGGCCGACGTCCTGCGCGAATACGGCGGGGCCGGTTTTTCCCGTTTCAAAGAAGCGCTGGCCGAGCTGATGATTGCCAAGCTTGCGCCGATTGCCGCCGAAACCCGTCGGCTCTTGGCGGATCCTGCAACCATCGATGCCATTTTGCGCGAAGGGGCGGCACGGGCCGCCGCGATTGCAGACCCGATTGTCGCCGAGGCGGAGCGCCTTGTCGGCTTTCTGCGCGCCTGACCGGTTTGCTGATGATTCTGCTGCGTCACGGCCAGAGCGAATTCAACCTCCATTTCACGGAAACACGGCGCGACCCGGGCATTCATGATGCCAAACTGACGCCGCTCGGCCACGAACAGGCAGAGGCGGCAGCGCTGGCGCTCAAGGCCTTCCCGATCAAACGCATTATTTGTTCGCCCTATACCCGGGCGCTGCAGACGGCAGCCCCGATTGCCCGCGCGCTTGGCGCAAAGGTGATCGTGAACCCGATTGTACGCGAACGCTTTGCGTTTGCCTGCGATGTCGGCACGCCGCGCACCGAACTTGCTGCGGCTTGGCCGGAGCATGACTTTTCGCACTTGGACGAGATCTGGTGGCCGCCGATGGAGGAATCGGCCGAATCCGTCCGCGCTCGCGCTGAAGTTTTTCGTGCCGAGATGGCCGCGCTCCCCGACTGGTCAGACACGCTGGTGATCACGCATTGGGGCTTTATTCTGGCACTGACCGGCGAGCGCATCTTAAACGGCCATTGGGTGTTCTGCGACCCGACCTTGCCGGCCCCGAGCGAGATTTCCTGGCCGAGCCTTTAGGATGAGGAATTCAGCGGCCGGCGCGGCGTGCGCTTCTTTCGCGTTGCCTGCCTCTGGCATTGCAGCGTTATGCGTGGTAGGCAGCCGCATCGTCCCGCTGGCGAGTGCCGAAACCAAGGAGCAACGGTTATGTCGCAAACCACCCAGCCGCCTTTCCCAGGTGGCCAACCCCAAATGCCGCCGCTTTTGGTGAATGGCCAGTTCGTCAAAGACCTTTCTTTCGAGGTTCCCGGCGCCCCGCACATCTATGCCAATTTGCGCGGAACACCGCAGGTGAACGTGAATCTCGACGTGCAGGTGCAGCCGCTTTCGCAGACACCGCGAGTCTACGAGGTCGGGATTGCGGTCCGGGTAGAAGCGCGCGAGCCTTCTCAAAGCCAAAACGGCGAGCCGCCTCAGCCGGCGGCTGAGGCGCGGGTCGTCTTCATTGCCGAATTTATCTATGCCGGCGTGTTCACGCTGAACAATGTGCCGGACAATATGGTGGAACCGATCTTGATGGTGGAGTGCCCGCGGCTTTTGTTCCCCTACGCCCGCAACCTGCTCGCGGATATTACGCGCGAGGGCGGTTTTCCGCCTCTGGTTCTGCAGCCGGTGGATTTCGTGGCGCTCTGGCAGATGCGGCGCGCCCAGGCAGCCGAGGCTACCGCCGGCCCGGTCGCGCATGCTTGAGGGTTTTTAGCCCGCCGGTTCGGTAACCGGCTGAACCGTGGCGGGCTTGCTGGGCTCGCTGAGCTCGCTGAGCATTTCCAACTGGCCGCTGATCTGACCGCCGTCTTCAACCTGCAGGCGGCGGTAGCGCGTCACCCCTTTCAGCCGACCGGAGGCACGCACGGACAAATTTTCCTTGGCGGTGAGCGTGCCGTCCATGGTGCCGGCAATCTCCGCATCATCCACCGTGATCTCGCCCCTTACCAGCCCGCCGGCAGCAATCAGCAGGCTTGCAGCCTGGATCATATTCGCTTCCAGCGTGCCTTCCACTACCAACCGCTCGGCATCTTGCACCGAGCCCTGCACGCTGATCCCCCTTCCCACGACGAGCGTGCGGACCTCTCCGGGCTCCTTGCTCGGAAAGCGCGCTGCGGGGGCCCCGGCGGCCCGTGCGGCGGGATTTGCCCCGGGCGCGGGGGTCGAGGCAAGCGGCGGCCTTACGCCGACCGGTGTTTCTTTTCCCGGCACGGGGCGGTAGGGCGGAACGCCGAGACCACCGTCCGACCCATGGGGACTGCCGGAATGGGACGAACTTCCCCCGCGTGCGGGGCGAAACGCAGCCATTTGTGGCGAGCCGGATTCGCTCGGAGCATTGACATCCAAAGCATGGGCCTCATCCGTCGCGGGCTCTGCGCCGCGCGGTTCATCGTGTTTGTGGCGCTTGAACACTGCTGTACTCCGTCCACCTCAGGGGTTCCAACCTGCCTTTGGCCTATCACGGACCGATGGGGAGGAAAACCCGTTTTCCGCACGCAGCGGGAACCGATTGAGAAATCATCGCGATTGCCGAAAGCGACAAGGAGTGATAGGGCAAACGCAGAGAAAATAGCGCTGAGCATTTTGCTGTGACCGATTCCCCCCGTTTCGATATTCTTGGCATTGGTAATGCGATCGTGGACATCGTCTCCCCGGCCGACGATGCGTTTCTCTCCAAGCATGATATGCGCAAGGGCGCGATGATGCTGATCGATCGCGAACGCGCGGAATATCTTAGTGAAATGATTCCGCCGGGACAGATGAGCAGCGGCGGGTCGGCAGCCAATACTTGCGCGGCGGCTGCGAGCCTCGGTGCGCGGGTGGCTTTTTCCGGCAAAGTGGCCGAAGATACCCTCGGCAGGACGTTTCGGCAGGATATCGCCGATGCCGGTGTTTATTTCCCCACCCCGCCCTTGGTGAACGGAGCGCCCACGGCGCGCTGTATCATCCTTGTGACCCCCGAGGGGCAGCGCACCATGAACACGTACCTCGGTGCGTGCGTGACGTTTAGTGTTGAGGATCTGGATCCGGAGCTGATTGCCGATTCGGCCGTGACGTATCTGGAGGGGTACTTGTTCGACCCTCCCGCCGCACAGACGGCCTTTCATCATGCCGCGCAAATCGCCCGTGCCGCCGGACGGCGGATTGCGCTTTCGCTGTCAGACCCGTTTTGCGTCAGCCGGCATCGCGCGGCATTTCGCGAGCTCGTGCGCCGGGTTGACATTCTTTTCGCCAACGAAGCGGAAGTGTGCAGTCTCTACGAGTGCAATACCCTGGAAGAAGCGGCGGAATTGGTGGCGGAAGAGGTCCCGCTTGCGGCGCTGACGCAAAGTGAGGCGGGCAGCCTGATCTGTCAGGGTCGCGAGCGTGTGCGTGTGGCTGCCGAGCCCACGGAGGTGGTTGATACCACCGGGGCGGGCGATGCCTACGCCGCTGGCTTTCTCGTTGGCCTCTCACAAGGGCTTTCGCTTTACCAATGCGGCCGGCTGGGCAGTTTGGTTGCTGCCGAGGTCATCAGCCATTACGGGGCGCGCCCGCTTCGGGATCTGCGCGGATATCGGGAGCTGGTCGCCGGGTAGCCGCCGGGGCGGCGTTCGTTTCCGGCGAAGCAATTTGCGGCTTTCGCACCGACGCCATTCGCGCGGGGCGAAAGCTGCCGAGTTGCGCATTCACGAAGCGCGTTTGGTTTGCTTTTTCCTTCCTTGCCAAGCCGAAATCAACGAGCGGCCCAGAGTGATCTTGGTTTCCGACAACAGCATGCCGTTTGCGCGTAGACCTGCAAGCACAACTTGCCGCTCGGGCAACGCTGTTCAAACCGACGTGGCCGGGGCTTCAAACCTTCGCGCTACGCTGCGGGAAGCGCTGCGAGGGACTTGGCCAACTCCGCTTCGTCGTAGGGGCGATCCTCAAGCTTGCCGGCCAGGAAATCCATATAGGCTTGCATGTCGAAATGGCCATGGCCGCTCAGATTGAAGAGGATCGCGCGGGAGACGCCTTCCTGCTTGCAGCGCAGCGCCTCATCGATCGCCCCGCGGATGGCGTGCGTGGCCTCCGGCGCCGGAAGAATGCCCTCGGCGCGCGCAAATTGCACGCCGGCTTCGAAACATGCCGTCTGTGTATAAGCGCGGGATTCTATCAAACCGAGCTCCTGCACCAGGCTGACCAAGGGGGCCATGCCGTGATAGCGCAATCCACCGGCATGAAAACCGGGCGGGATGAAGGTCGAACCCAAAGTGTGCATTTTCACCAACGGGGTGAGATGCGCGGTATCGCCGAAATCATAGGCGTAACGGCCGCGGGTGAGGCTCGGGCAGGCTGCCGGTTCGCACGCAATCACCCGCACCTTGCGTTCGCCGCGCAGTGCCGCACCGATAAAAGGAAACGCGATACCGGCAAAATTGCTGCCCCCACCGGTGCAGCCGATGACGATATCGGGGTAATCATTCGCAAGCTCGAACTGCGCGAGCGCCTCTTGGCCGATCACGGTCTGATGCAAAAGCACGTGGTTCAGCACGCTGCCGAGCGCATACTTTGTATCGGCGTGCTGGGCGGCGACCTCCACCGCTTCGCTGATGGCAATGCCGAGACTGCCCGTCGAGTCCGGCGATGCGGCAAGAATTTGCCGACCGGCATTCGTTTCGGTGCTGGGGCTTGCCACGCACTGGGCGCCCCAGACTTCCATGAGCGCCTTCCGGTAGGGTTTTTGGTCAAAACTCACCCGCACCATGAAAACCTTGACCTCGAGCCCGAAAATTGCGCCCGCATAAGCAAGGGCGGAGCCCCATTGGCCGGCGCCGGTTTCCGTGGTGAGCCGGCGGACACCTTCCTGCTTGTTGTAAAAGGCCTGCGCCACCGCGGTGTTCGGCTTATGGCTGCCGGCCGGGCTTACCCCCTCATATTTGTAGTAAATGCGTGCGGGCGTATCGAGCGCGCGCTCCAACCGTCGTGCACGATAAAGCGGCGAAGGCCGCCACTGGCGATAGACGTCGCGGACCGGCTCCGGAATTTCGATAGAGCGCTCGGCAGAGACTTCCTGCTGAATGAGCGCCATGGGAAAGAGCGGCTCGAGATCGGCGGGCCCGATCGGCTGATGCGTGGCCGGATGCAGGACCGGCTCGGGAGGTCGTGGCAGGTCCGCAACGATATTGTACCAGAACCGGGGGATTTGGGTTTCATCGAGGACGTATTTTATTGTTTCTGACACCGTTTGGTTCCTTGCTGATTCGGCGCGGGGGCAATCGGCTAAGATTTGCCCGAGAACAAAAACGCGGTCAATCGCACAATAGGCCTTACACCCGGTTTTTGGAGGGGGGACAGCCGAGGGGGCCTAAGTGCGAGACAAAAAAGCGCCCGCATGACGCGCGGAGAGGGTTCTTCCGGCGCACGATGGCAGCGCCTGTGCCATTCCATCTCTCGATAAACCAAAGAGAAAAAACGGGCGGGATAAGCTTGAAAGATTGAACAAAAGCCCGGGTTGAGGCTTAATGAGGCGGAAAACCGGGCAATTTGACGCGGAGGGGAGCCTCTATGGAGGCGCGAAGAGGTAGAAGCGGGAAGGGTGTTGAGGCCTCGGCAGGGGCTTCTCCCGCTTTGCCGGCCGCGTCGTCGGCCCCCCGAAAGAGGGCGATTTTTACCATCGCTTCGGCCAACTATATCGCCTATGCGGCGACGCTGATGCAATCCGTGCGGGAATTTCATCCCGACGTTAGCCATTTTATCATCTTGGCGGATACGCCGCGCGAATTTCCTGGCCTTGATCTCGCCGCCGAGTTGTTGCCGTGCAAGGAAATTTCCATACCGCTGCTTGCCAATATGGCTTTGTGGTATACGACCTTGGAATTTAATACTGCTATCAAACCTTTCGCGTTTCTTCACCTTTTTGAAGAACGGGAATTTACCGAGGTTTGTTATTTGGATCCGGATATTCTGCTGTTTGCGCCGCTCACTCGGGTTTGGGATGCCTTGGAGCAAAACGAGGCGGTACTGACTCCGCATATTACCGAGCCGTTGCCGGAGGACGGCTGTTCTCCTTACGACCATACGCTTTTAAAATCCGGCGTTTATAATTTGGGCTTTGCGGCGTTTCGCCGAACCGACGGAACGGCGGAATTCCTGAAATGGTGGGCGGAACGGTGCACCGCGCATTGCCGCGTCGATACAGAGGCGAATCTTTTTACCGATCAACGCTGGATGGATTTTGCCCCGGCTTTTATAGAAAAATTGCATATCCTTCGCCATCCCGGATACAACGTTGCATATTGGAATCTTCCGCATCGTTCCTTCACGAAGGATGAATCCGGCAGGATCCTGGTCAACGGTCAAGATTTGGTATTTTATCACTTCAGCGGGTTGGTCATCGATAATGCAAACCTTCTCTCACGCCATGAAAATCGGTATCTTAATCGCGAGCTCGGTTTGGTCGGCGAAATCTGCGCGCAATATCGCAATTTGGTGCTCGCGAACGAGTGGAAGAAAACCAAGGATATTCCTTGGGGTTTCGGTTTTTTCCCGGATGGGCGCCCGATCGAGGCGGCCATGCGGCGCTGGCTTCTACGAGCGCTCGACGAAGGGCGTATTTCCGTCGATCAGCCTTTGTCTCTTGCGTCGAATTTCTTTGATGCCGTTGATGAAGGGGCATTGGCGTTCGGCATCCGTCTGACGCGGTTTATGTATCAGCTTTGGCTCGATCGGCCCGACCTCAAAGCGGCGTTCGACATTCGATCGGAGGTGGGGCGGGAAGCCTATTTTCGCTGGTTCTTTGAAGGACCGGCGGAGAGCGAGGGGATTGACCCGCGCAGCATCGCGGCCGTGCGCCGATTGTTGCGCCCTGCGGAAGCCCCGCCGTTGCCTTCGCCCGTGATGCGGCCCCCGCCTTGGCCGGCGCTTTCGTTGCAGAGCTGGGCGGGTCCCGCTGCACAGGCAATGGAATTTCTTGCCGATGATGTCGTCGTGACCGTGAACGGGCGAGCGCACGTTCTTCCCCGCCAGGCAGCGCTCACGTGGGAGCTGCGGCCGGATTTGCAAGCGCATTTTCCGCTGGCCGACGAAAATTCACTCCGCGAATTTCAGGGCTGGGTGCTGACTTCGGCAGTTGCGGAGGGTATCGTCGACCCCGACCTTTTCAGCGCCCGCTTTGTCAGCGAACTCATAGAAAGCGCGCCGATTTCCGAGTTCTATAATGACGTTCCGATTACGCAAGGAATGTTGCTGACCAAAAAGACGCATGCTTTGCGCGACAGTCTACCGGGTTGGCAATCGTTCCCGGCCGAACGCACCGCGCGGCTCGCGCATGGTCTTTGGTTCTGTTTCCGGGCGGCAAAGTCTTATCGCTGGCCGAAGGCGTTAACGGAGCCGCTCAAGCGTTATTTCGCGGAACTGACCGACATCAGTTGCGGCAATACCTTTCGTCTTAATCGAGCCGAGCGGGCATTTTGGGAAATCCGGCCGGATGTGCAACAGGCATTTCCGCTTTTAACCGAGGAATCTCGCTGGCAGTTCCTACATTGGATTACGACGCACGGATTGCAGGAACTCGGCCTCACGTTAGACGATGTCGATCCAAGACTCAGGAATTTTCTTGCCAAGCCGTCCGCAATACTGCCCGGGTTGCCGATGGCGATCGAGCTTGTTTTCCACGCCAGGCCGGATGTTGCCGCGCGGCATGATCCGCAAACCGAAGCGGGCCGTGGGGCTCTTGTTGCCTGGGCGAAAGAAAACTATGTCGATTTCCCGCTTGGCGAGATGTTTGCGGAAGAACAGTCCGCCCCTGCTGTTATCAAACCGAGCTATTCCGTTCCTCTCGCGCTGACGGGCGAATGGAGTGCCGTCTCCGGACGCGGTGAGGATATTCGGACTACGGCAATGGCCCTTCGCGCGGCGGGCCAAAAAAACTTTGCGGTGGTTGATCGTAAAACAAGCCGTGTCTTGCTTGCTGACGGCAGCGTTTTGGATAGCGGCGTGCGCCTTGAGGTGGAAAACAACATTGTCCTTTTGAATGCCGTCACGGCATTCAGCGATGCGCTCTTTCTGCGTGCGATGGACATTCATGCCGCTTACAGCATCGGTTATTGGGCCTGGGAACTGGAATGGCTCCCGCGAGCCTGGCATCATGCGTTTTCATTCTATGATGAAATTTGGGCAGCGAGCAATTTCGCACGCGATGCCTTCGCAAAAAACGGGTTACGGCCGGTGCGGCTTATGCCCATGGCCGTGACGTTGCCGGAAGATCCGATACGCGAAGATCGGGCCGCGTTCGGCCTGCCCGAGGGGGCAACGGTATTCCTTTTCATGTTTGATTTTCGCTCCTATGCCAGCAGAAAAAATCCCGAAGCGGCCATTGCGGCGTTTCAGCAGGCCTTTCCGAAAGGAAATGAGAATGCGTGGCTGCTGCTGAAAACGCATGGCGGAGAAACCGCGCCGGATGCATGGGAAAGACTGCGGCAACTCGCCACGGATCCGCGCATCCTTATTCGTGACATGGTGCTGGAGCGGAGCGAGACATTGAACCTGCTTGCCAGCACGGATGCGTTCATTTCTTTGCATCGTTCCGAAGGCTTCGGCCGCGGCCCGGCCGAGGCAATGCTGCTTGCCCGCCCGGTGATCGCCACGGCCTATTCCGGCGTTATGGATTTTCTTTCTTCAGACTGTGCTTATCTTGTAGGTTACAAGCTGGTGCCTGTTGCGGCTTCCGACTATATCGGCGTGGAAGGGCAGTCCTGGGCGGAAGCCGATATTGAAGAGGCGGCCGCCCATATGCGCGCAATTTATGAAAACCCCGAACAAGCACGCCTGCTTGCCTTGCGCGGCCGAGAGCGCATTCAAACACTTTATCATCCGGCGCGCGTTGGGGCGGCCATTCTTGCTGCGCTTGCGGAAAATTCTCGCACCGAGCCGAACGCAGAGCAAACGCGGGCGCCGGAGAACAGCGAATCTCTCCAAACGCCCGAGAACGCCGAACCCGTGTTGGCTTCTTCGGTGGTTCCCTAGTTCCGGCGCAATCAGGCCGCCTGGGTGAGGGGGGTGGTGGGTTGGAGCCAGGCGGGCATGGTTTGGGGGATGAAGAGCTCCAAGAGGGCGTGGCGCGCGGGGGGCGCGGGTAGCGCCAGAAGCGCGTTACCATCGGTCCAGCGCCAGCGCTCTGCGGCGTTTTGCTCGAGTGGGTAAAACCCTTCGGCAAAAGCGGGGCCTTCCAGCGGCAGCAGCTTCTCTGCGAGCAGCGCGCGGGCAGGCCGGGGCGAAGGCGCCGGCCTGCACCCGCACCGGCCGGACCAGCTCGGGCTCGGGATGGCGGCGGCAGAGCGGGGAACCTAGACGTGAAAGTTCGTGGTGAT